>Ga0209101_1000657_pt1 | contig 28077 bp, 20 predicted proteins | sample ConPoolayeCmetaG_FD_185481 | JGI IMG/M metagenome (GOLD analysis project Ga0209101, IMG submission 185481) | Hot spring microbial mat communities from California, USA to study Microbial Dark Matter (Phase II) - Cone Pool mat layer C metaG... ...
AACACACCACTCTACCCCTACAACCAGCAACACGAAGAGCAACTGCCCGGCATCCAGCAGCCAGTGTTGCACTGGCTGCTGGATGAGAGAGTGCAAAAGATGGGCAACTTCAATCGCATTTCAACTTGTTTGCGCGCAGCGTGATACAAATACCTGCCAATTCTCAAACGCAAACTCTGGGCTTATTGGATTATACAGCCGGGTGTTCCGCGCTGTGCAGCAGTCGCGCCTGGGCCAACCGCAAAATCCTGGCTCTAAACACGCCGAGTTCGCGAGAAATTCGGGCGCGGAGGTTGACTCCTTATTGCCATTGCGTTGACCGCACCACATGCTAATATGATTCTGGATTTTGCGTTTGAGAAATGGCTGGATGCAGAATAGAAGGCCATGCCTCAAACCGCGCGGGATTGGCGGGAGCGCGGCATCTGGTTTGCTGTCTTTTAGTCGTATGAAAAAAAAGGATCATGAAGAAGGAAAGGAACCCGCGAAAAAGGTCATCCTTCTTGTGGACGACGACGCACGGGTAGTGGAGACGGTGGGCGACTGGCTCCGTTTCGAGGGATTTCAAGTCATTCCCGCTTACACCGCTGAGGAAGGTCTCCGAGTGTTTAAGCGACGAAAGCTCGATTTGATTATCCTGGATATTGGCATGCCCGGTATGAACGGCATTACGTTCTTGAATCAAGTCAGCGCCGAGGCTGCTTCGTCTGTGCCGATTCTGGTTTTCACTGCGCGAGCTAATCCTGAGCAGTATCGTCAACACCCGGCAGTGCGCGCGGTTCTGAGCAAGACCTCAGCGCCAACCCAACTGATCGCCGAAGTACGGCGTTTGCTCGAGCAGTCCGGCGGTGCCAATGTGGAAGGCAAGACGACATGAGCCCAACATGCCCTGGAGAGTAAACCTGGATTCGGCGTTTTAAAAAGCGGACGGAGAGCAGCGTTCCCCCTTGTTGCGCTTGGGGAGAAGGGTACTGCACTGGGCGAGGATTGGGGATTGGGGAAAACGCAACCACTTTGGGGGCTCAGTGGTTCGACTGCAGTTGGAAACGTTGATCTGATAATCCCAGATTTTGCGTTTTAGAATTGGCAGGTATTTGTATCGTGCTGTGCACAAACAAGTTGAAATGCAATGCAGTTGCCCATCTTTTGCACCGAAATGTGAAAGCGACATCTGAAGAGAAAAGTAGCCAATTCTCAAACCCTTCGGGATTGTCGAAAACAGGCAATCTGCTTTGTTGCAGGAGGTTCGGAGTATGCGCATACACCTGCATTTCCCGCGGCTTGCATCTTGCCGGTTTTGGCCAATCGCAAAATCTGGGATAATGATTCGGAATTTACTTCACCGGCAGGGTGCTCATGCAGATGCGCGTCTCGCGCCGCGCATCTGTCGCCCTTGGGCCGATCGCAAAATTCGGGCACAATCGCCAAATGGACAGGATAGAAGCCTTGTTTCGTTATAACCATGAGGAGGTAAAGGAGTTCAATGACGACGAAGGTGAGAGGGAAAATTCTGGGACTTGTCAAGTTGGGAAGCGCCGCGGTGGGGTTAGTATTGCTGACAGGGTGTCCAGCCAAGCGTCCTGAAGCGCCGCCAACGCCGGTTTCGGAAACAAAACCGGCGCCACCGCCACCGGCACAGGCGCCCGTCAGTCCGCTGCCGGCCCGCGGTAATGTGGTAGAACCGTCTCCCGTGGTCCCGGCAGATTTCCGACTTTCCGGCGAATCCCAGGTGGAGTTTTATGGCAACTTCGAGACCGCGGGAGTTATCGCCAGTATGCCATCGGGCCTACCCTCCAATCGTATCGGGAGGGTGCGCTGTTTTCTGAACGTTGGGGGGCAGTGGCAACCAATGCATGATCTCGTGCAGGTGAACAACTTTCCATGGTTCGCGACCAGTCTCTTCTGGTTGAAACCGGCCAGCCGCTATCAAGTGAAAGTTGTTTTCGAAGATCGTACGGGGCAACCGCTCATCACCTGGTACGGGCAGGGCGACACCCGTCCCGAGCCGCATCTGGCTGAATCTAAAGACTGTGTCTACGTTGCCACTATGGGGGATGACGCCAATCCTGGCACCGAGCAAAAACCTTTCCGCACGCTCCAACACGCTTTTGCAGTTGCTAAAGCCGGCCAAACCATCTACGTGCGTGGCGGCGTTTATTACGAGGGTCAACTCGAATTCGGTTACAACGGCCAAACGCATGCGCCCATAGCGGTCCGTGCCTATCCCGGAGAGCGCGTGGTCATAGATGCGTCTGACCCGGATGCTATGGATCCAGCCGGATGGACAGCCGTGGGCGACAGAATTTACAGCCGCCCTTATGCTTTCGTGACCATGAACGCCTGCGTGGAAACCAAAGATGGTAGTCGCGTTGTGCGGCTTTTCCCTGTCAAAACTCTGGAGGAACTGAAAACTCGCACCATCAATGCGGGTCAAGACCAAGGCGGTAAGCTTTCCTTTGAAAAGATGGGAATCGAGGGCGCCGTGTTTTGTGATGGCCGCATGGCCTACATCGCGGTGCCGGAACCGCTCGAGCAGTATCGCGTACGTCTGCCCCAACAAAACCGCGCGATCGTCATCGAGCATCGCCGCAATATCCAGATTGAAGGTTTAGAAATCAATTACTTCGGGCAGGGCGAGTACAATACGGCCGTCTTTGTATACAATTCCACCGACATTCTTATCCAAAACTGCCGCTTCAATTACGATGCCTCGTTTGTCTACGTGAAAGGGCAAACCGACCGGCTGACCATTCAAGACTGCGCGTTTAAGGACGCTATCCTGGAATGGCCTTTCGGGTACATGAAAGGGGCTTCCGGGATTGCCGGTTATTTTGAAGGCGGAACGGTCAATGTCGACGCGAAATATTCTGGGCGCGGCCTGGTCTTCCGCCGCAACCGCATCGAGAATGTGTTCGACGGAGCCCATCTCACGCCGTGGACTGAGGACGACGCTCGAACTCAGGAAACAGATTTCTACCAGAACTACATAGACGGGTGCATTGATGACTTTATCGAAGTTGACGGATTTGCCCGCAACGTTCGCATTTTTGACAATTTCATGAATCGGTCGCTCTCAGGTGTCTCGCTCGCGCAGGCTTTGGATGGGCCGACATTCGTAGTTTACAATGTGATTGCCAACTGCGGAATGGTTCCGGCGGCTCAGCGTGAGGAAAATTACGGTTATCCGTTCAAAACCAACGGCGGTCCCCAAGCGGACATCGGGTCCGGACCAATCTTCTTTTATCACAACACCGCGTGGACGCAGGATCCCAACAGCCGTGCGATGCTTGTGAAACGCGCCCGTTGGAAAAAAATCACGCTGCGCAACAACATCTGGTGTGGGCGCAAGCTCGGTTTTGAAGTTTGGGAGGAGCTGCCTTCGCCGATGGATTTCGATTACGACAACTTATATGTAGCTGAGCCGGGCGCGCCGCTGGTGTTGCGAGCTTATCGCACCAAGTACATGACGCTCGAAGAAGTCCGGGACAAACTCAAATATCTGCAGCATGGCATCAGCGCTGACCCGCAGTTTGCCGATCCGGAAAACAACGTCTTCACGCTCAAACCGGAAAGTCCCTGTGTGGATGCAGGCATCGTGGTCCCCGGCATCAACGACCAACGCATACTGGGTGCCGCTCCCGACATGGGAGCTTATGAATGTCGGTAAGCCGCCTGCTAACGGTCAGCTGAAGGCGACGACGAACTGCGGTGCGGGGGTGGAGTGCGACCGAGCCGCGCCAAGACGGCTTTCAGATCCTCCCAAACCAGCTTTTTTGCGGCTTCGTTGCGCAAGAGGTAGGAAGGATGAAATGTCGGCATGACATCAATCCCGTTCAGGCTTAGCCAGCGTCCCCGCAATTTGGTAATGCCAGTCTCCAGTCCCAGCAGGCCGCGCACGGCCGTAGCCCCCAGCGCCACAATGACTTTGGGCTTCAGCACGACTATCTGGCTCAGCAGATATGACCGGCAGGCTTCCATTTCATGGGGCAAAGGAGTGCGATTCTGAGGAGGGCGGCATTTTAGAATATTGCCTATGAACACGGCTTCTCTCGTCAGGCCCATCGCCTGAATCATGCGTGTCAGCAGTTGTCCGGCCGCGCCGACAAAAGCCTGTCCGGCTTGATCCTCTTCGGCACCGGGTGCCTCGCCAACAAACATTATTTCCGGACGGGGGTTTCCCTGGCCAGGAACGGTTTTGGTTCTGGTTCTATGCAATGAACACCGTTTGCAGACCGCGATTTCTGCCGCAATTTTTTCCAGTTCGCCTGCAGCGTTCGCGAGCGGCCGGCTCGCCGTGCCAGACTCGTCAGGGCGAGGAAACGCAGCGGGATCATGACTGCCTGGGGAGCGTGTTACTGACTTGCCCAACCCCAGGATAACGCCTGCGACAGACGGCGGGAGTTCAAGAGGCGGCGCGCCCTCTTCAATCAGAAACTCTACGTAGTCTCGCAGGTCGTCAAGAATAGGTTCAAGTGCCATGCTCGTGGGTGTCTGTGCGTATGGCGGCAAGTTCGCGCTTGGCTTTGTATTTGAGGTACTTCTTCATCACCAACGGACCGACAACGACATAGGCAATTCCCAATATCATCATCACCAGTGCTACGGTGGTACCGACCTGACGGTGCGGAAACCATAATAAGGCCACCAGCAGAATACAAAGGAGAAACAGGGAAACATTTTTGGTCGGTTTCGGATAACGCACATTTGTAACCTGCAAAATTATGAAAATCATCACGCCCAGCAGAAACAGCAGCGCTACCGGCCCGTGCTGCAGGGAAAACCGCTCCTGATGCGGACTGAGAGAGATAAATACGAATAGCGCCACCCAGGCTGCGTTGGCCGTGATCGGCAATCCCGCGTATCCAGCCTGGCCTCTGAGCGGATCACGCACCTTGAACCGCGCTAGACGCACTACCCCTGACAATGCCACCGCCGAAGGCAACAACAGGACCCGCCAGTTCGGTTCGGCCTTGCTCTGGAAGGTAACCGCAAATATCAAAATCGCCGGTGCAATGCCAAACGCCGTCAGGTCAACATAGGTGTCGAGCTCCGCGCCAAAAGCGCTGCACCCCTTGATCAACCTCGCCAGGTTGCCGTCGAGACCGTCCAAAATCATGGCGAGCATGATCAATTGCGCAGCGCGGCTGTATAGCTCAGGACGCTCCTGATACATACCCCAGAAAGTCGTCAAAATGCTCAAAAATCCAGACAGCATGGCCGCCAGAGTGATCAATGTCGGCAGCAACTGCCGCCAGTTCACCAGTGGCGGCAACCGGTTGATTCTGGGTTGCTTCATGGTTGTGTCTCGTCCACTATCCGCGCGACTACAGTCTCGCCAGCCCGCACCCGCTGACCAACTTCTGCAAGCACAACCACTTCATTCGCAGGAAAATACATATCCAGACGCGATCCGAATTTCATCATCCCAATGCGCTTGCCTTTATGGACGGCAACAGGACGATCATGTGGCGGCCAATAAACCACTCGCCTACAGACTGGCCCTACAATCTGGTTGAACAGACAGCATGTGCGTTCTCCTTGAATCAGAATCGAATTGTGCTGATTAAGTTCTGAGGACTTTTCCTGGAAGGTGAAAAACCGCCGGCCCGGAAAATAGCCCAGAAATGTAGCCTGCCCGGAAATTGGGGCACGGTTGACATGGACGTCGAATAAACTCAGGAAAATGCTTATGCGCGTGACATCAGTTTCCCCCAATGACCCCAAAGCCTCGAGCCGCAGACCGCTTCTCACGCAAAGCTCCCTGAACTGGGCGCTCGGCATGTTGGAGACCGAGGCAATCCGGCCGTCTGCACCGGCTACAATTGCCGCTACGTCTTCGGGTGGGATTCGCTCTGGGTCCCTGAAAAAATAGAGAAAATATCCCCCCAGGATCAGAGCCGTGGCGATACCGCCGTTCAGCGCGGTGACCGCCCGGGCACCCCAAGCAGCCATCAGTCCCCCCGTCAGGACGCCAACAACAACAGCCCCGAGAAGAAACGGTACAACTTCGATGCGAACAGCCATCAGTGCCTTTCTTATTTACTAGATGAACGGAAATTCTCAATAATATCTTGGCACTTTGTCAAGATCCGACCGCCAAAGCCTGCGATTCAGCCCGGATTTTGCGTTTGAGAACTGGCTTCTTCCGGATACGGACTTCAAATTTCTGTGCAAAAGATGTGCCGCTGGATTGCACTGCATCATACTCGCCCGCAGCACGCTACAGATAAATACCGGCCAATTCTCAATCGCAAAAATCCGGGTCCAAAAAATGGGAGCTGAGAAGCTCACTCAAGCAGCCTCCGTGCGTGGATGTGCTTGCGGATCTGTTCGGCCACAAAACGGTGGCCGGCAGCATTCCAGTGGCCGTCCCCCGGAATGGTCATGCTCTTGAAATCAAACTCCGCCAGTGCTTCAACATCGAGAACATCATGGCCATCTTGCCGCAAGTACTCAACAAACTCTTCGTAAGTCCCAGGACTGGTCCACCATCGCGGCAATGTAACTACCAGGAATCCGGCGCCAATATTTTCCGCACCCGCCTGCAGACGCGCAATTAGCGCCCTCGTCAGGAGGTATTCTTCTTTTTTTTCTTTGGCAAACGTGCCGTTCTCCTTTATCGCCACGCTCCCTCTCCGGGTGCCCACCCCTGCCGCCGATCCCCTGCACCACGCCTCCCGCAGAGTGAACCACCGGTCCGAAAGCAGCCGCGCCAACGCTGAGCGCCGTTTAAGCCCGTACACCAGCCGGGTGCGCCAACGCGCCCTAGGAACGGGCACGTTTTCCAAGACCAGATTTGTCCCCTCAAGGCGAAAACGAGGTTTGAAATAAATATCGTACACCAGGCGTTCGCGGTTCATCTGCTCGTCGTTGCCGCAGAACACCAATACGACAAGATCAGGCCGATATTTCACCCCCTCGCTTTCGAACCAAATCAGCTCCTGGTCGGTGCTATAACCCGAAATGCCGGCGTTGATAACCTCCCATTTTTCTGGTCCGCTCTCCAGCAGTTCGGTGAAGCGTTCGTCTTCCTCGACTCCATAGCCCCATGTGAATGAATCACCGAGCACAAGCACGCGTCTGGTCGCAGTCCGTTCGTACGCATACTCGCGGTCGCGGAGACTGCGGCGATTGTTGCGCACCTTAATGGTAAAATGCGGCGAGCGAAAGCTCCCGGATTGGCCGGGCCGCAGTTTCCAGCCCAGCGTCGCATCGTATTGCCAAAAATTGAGCTGTTCTCGGTAAAGGGTCAGCGGCGCATAGCCGATGAGCCGCAAGGCCACCTCTGCCGCCCCCGCCGCGAGAGCCCCTGATGCCAGCAGCAGCAAACCCTTGCCAACAAACCCCTGCATTTTGGACCCGGATGTTGCGATTGCTCTGCAAGACGTCCGCTGTTTTGGTGCTTCCAACATGTTGTTCAGCCCGGATTTTGCGATTGGCCCGAGTGCGGCGGATGCGAGGCGTGAGACGCGCCGCTGTACTCCCATACTGCAACCGCCTCGCAACAAAGCAGATGCCGCGCTGCTGACAATCCCTCGCGGTTTGAGAAATGGCCTCTTTGCCCCATTCTCCGTATTCACTTTTTTATGTTTGTTCGTTCAAATCACACAGCGTCCACACACCATGTTTTTGCCGACAGGTCAGGCAACCCGGCCAATTCTCAAACGCAAAATCTGGGTTTAAACGGGCTGTTTCTCCAACGCAAAATCCGGATTGAGCCATAGCTGGTCGGGACGGCTGCAGCCTGCGGTTATATAACCACAGTCACAGTTTGTCCGCACGCCGCCAGCGCGGTCTTTTCCGTAAACGCCACTCGTAGGCCTTTTCGTCCAGCCGAGTCCAAACAAAACCGACAACCACGCACACAACCGCAAAAGCTATCAGAAGAAGCCCCCAGGGTTTTGTCAAAATGTAAACCACCTGGCCCAGCGGAGTTCGAGCCACGTAGTCGTCGGGCGTTTTTCCCGCCTGATCCTTGATCCGATAGTCTGCTCCGGCTTTGTGCAAAATTCGTTCCAACGCATTATTGCGCCGCAAACAAGCAACGTGCAGCGGCGTACGGTCTGTTCCGTTGCGCTGATTGGGATCAGCCCCTGCGCTGAGCAAAGCGTTCACCACCACCTCCTGTCCGCGCTCGACAGCCTTGTGCAGCGGCGATTGTCCCGTCTCGTCCGCTTCGTTCGGCCGCGCTTTGGCTTCCAGCAGGAGTTCGACCAAGTCGAGACGGTTGCTTTCGACGGCGGCATGCAGGGGAGTTCTGCGAATTCCACCGTGATCATTGGGATCGGCGCCAGCCGCCAGCAACGCCCGCGCAATTTCGGCGTTTCCCGACTCTATCGCCATATACAGAGGTGTGCGGGTTTGATCGGCGCGATCATTGGGATTCGCGCCGCCAGACAATAGCACAGCAACCACCGCAGCCCGTCCGTTCTTCACCGCCACTTGCAAGGCCGAAAATCCCTCGCCGTTGCGCTCATTGGGATTCAGTCCCTCCCCCAAAAGAGCCCGAACCATCTCGGCGCCCGCCTTCTCAGCAGCCATGGACAGCAGCGGACGGCCGCTCAGCAGGGCTTGCCGCTCCTCGGGCGCCAAGGCTCCCAAAGCTATTTGCAGCGCTTCGGTCAGGTTGTGACTGACCAGCCAGGAAACCAGCGTGTCGCCGTTGCGCAGGCAGTCATCCAAATCGATAGCGCCTTTCAGTCCGGCCACGCCTGGCTCGGTCACCCTCGCTAGGTATTCGGCCAGTTCAATAGCCGCTGCCGAGGTGAACGTCCCCAGATGATAGAACCCTCTCCCCTTGGAATGCTGAAGCTCAATACGCTGCCCCCACGTCTGTCTGATTCTCGCTCTTTCAACGCTGCTCCCGTTGCGGAACGACAGAACCGACCATTCTCGGTTCATGATGTCCAGACCCGAGGCCTCTTGGACCCTGAGCGACGGAATCAGGCAGAAAATACTTGTAGCTGACCCTTCTTCGGTTCCCTGGCCGCGGCATTGCAAACAGGTGGGTCTGACGGTCTGTGTCTCCTTACTGTCTCCACAACGCGGACACGGTTTGTAGCGTGGCCGCCCGGCTCCGCCGTTTTCCACGCCTTCTGCCTGGCGCTCCTCGGCTGATTTGGGAACGATCCCGAATCCCCCGCAAGTCTCACATAACGCCGTCACATAACCCCGTCCGCCGCAGGAACGACAAGCCGCTCCGCTTGCAAGCGTAACGATGAAAGCATAGCCGTTGGTCTGCAGGCATTGGAAGGCGTTCGTATTGACCAGGCATTTCTGCATGATCCCCAGCAACTCGGCGGAAGACTGTCTGCTCAATCTGTCGACAGAGCAAATGTTGGGCAGCAACGGCAGCGGCTCGGACATAGCCGCACACAACTGAAACGCCAGAAAACCCAGAAACCACACTCGTTGTTTAGAACGCATGTTTCTCCCCTCCGACGGCTCTTTTTCCGTGCCCGTACGATAATAGATTGCCGGCTTCGCTGCACAAGCCCAAACCTTAAGAGAATCAGGACTCACTTTTTGGTTGTTTATCGGCAGGCTGCTGACACTCCAGATAACGGTTCACAAGTTTGTCGCGTTCAGAGATAATTCTCCGAGAACTTCGAGCGGGAGGAACACGACCATGCTTTCCATAAACAACACTGCGCTGGTTCTGGTAGATGTGCAGGGCAAACTTGCAGACTTGATGCACGAAAGACAAATCCTTTTCGAAAATCTCGCAAAACTAGTCCGTGGCATGCAAGTTTTGCGCATTCCCGTGATCTGGCTGGAGCAGAATCCGGATCGAATGGATCCCACCATACCGGCCATAAGCGCGCTGCTTCAAGACAACCAGCCGATTGCTAAAATGAGTTTCAGCTGCTGCGGGGCGCAACTGTTTCTCGAACGACTCCAGGCCACGCAGCGCAATCAACTGCTTTTGGCGGGAATTGAAGCACATGTGTGTGTGTATCAAACGGCGTTGGATTTGTTGGCACGGGGATACGAGGTCGAAGTCGTGGTTGATGCGGTTTCTTCGCGGATGCTGGCGAACAAGTTGGTGGCGCTGGAAAAAATGCGGTCCGCAGGCGCGCGGCTTACGAGTGTGGAAATGGCCCTGTTCGAACTGCTGAGGACAGCGGAGCATCCGGCCTTTCGTGAAATTCTGAAGATTGTGAAATAGTCCAAGCCCGGGGCGCTGCTTTCGGAGATGCGGTTGTATATCCGTCGCCGCGCCATGCACGGGCTTTATCAGCGCTTGACGCCGTGGCACCATAGAAAATAGATGCCCAGCAAGATCTCCACATAGTCCGGCGCCGTCCACACGCCGGTTTCTGTTCCCCCTCGCAACAAATCAAGGAACCAGACGCCCACCCCGAAACGCTGGTCACGCCAAATCAAGTGGTAAACTGCTGCCGAGGCGTCCCCTCCAAACTCCACCCCCCACCGTAAAGCTGCCAAGCCTATGGCCAAGTCGAAGAGTTCCGCGGCACAGCTCCCAAAATCGCGCTGCTCATAGAGCGCCTGTACCCGCGCCGTTCTTTCCACGAGCGAGCGTCCGGCATCCCGGAGTTTGCCGGCAGCGGCATCTTCAATCTCGCGCCTGAGCTCCCGCAGCATGCGTTCGGCTTCCGAGCCGAAGGTCTCCTGCTCGCGCGTGAGAATTCCGTAAAACTCGTCGCGTTCCCCCAGCAGATCCCCTACGGCCACCGCCAGCGACCGTTTCAGCACCGGATTGCGAGTTTCGCGCATTCGCGGCAAAATTTCATAGATGGCGGCCACTTCGCCCAGACGCGCCAGCGCCTCGCTCGAAGCCGAGAAAACCTTGGGATCGTTGGTTTCCGCCAACAGCTCCATCAAGGCCGGCGCGGCGCGCCGGTCACCGATCTCGCCCAACGCCCGCGCGCTCTCGCTACGCGTCTCGCGGTCAGGATCCTCGAGCTTGCGCAGCAGGGCCTCAACGCTCCGGCGGCTCCTGGAGGCGCGCAGGGCTTTGGCAATTTGGGGACCGAGGTCGGAATTCGGATCCTCCAATTTGGCTATCAGCGCATCCACCGCTTCCGGGCTGCCGATGCTTCCCAGCGCATAAACCGCCTCTTCGCGGACCTCCGCCGAGGGATCGTCGAGTTTTTCGATGAGATCGGCCACGGCTATGGCGGCACGCTCGGCACCCAAAGTGCGCACTGCCCGCGCGCGGCGGTGCGCCACGGGCGCCCCCAGGGCGTAAATGTTCGCGACAGTGCGCAGCGGGTTGGTCACCAACAAACGTGAGAGTGCCAACCGCAAAGGCAGCTCGCCTTTCTGCGGACTGAGCCGTAGAAACACGGGGAGCACGATTCCCCACATGCTTGCCATGTGGGCCAGCACCAAAAGATGCTGAAAAAGAAAGGGCGCGCCGGTTGGCAGCACAAGACGGATAGAATGAAGGCGGAAAACATCGAGAATCCGTCCCGCGCAGACAGCGCCAAATGCTCCAATGATCCCGACCACCGACCAGTGCACCGCCATGGCCACAGTGCGCCCTTCGCGGGGGGAGAGAGCGGCCGATAGATGAAACTGCGTCAGGCCGATACCGCCATACAATGCTCCTCCAAAGAAGCTCGCAAACAGTTGGATCCAAATGCACTGGGGCAGCACAAACGCATTCACCCGCTGCTCCCAGTGGTCCGGCAGCAACTCCACTGCTGCACGCACCAGCGATCCCAGGAGCGGTACTCCGTCGCACAGTGAAATGATGTCGGTCTGATAGTCTTTTAGGAAAAACCAGCTGATGCCGAGCAACGGGGCCAAAACCAGCATGACCGCCCCAAAAGCCCGGCCGCCGATTCTGTCCAAGGCGTACCCCCAGATGAAACCAAACATTAGGGAGCCGAACGCAGCCGCAATGTTCAGAGCCGCCAGATGCGAGTAAGTTACATGAAAGTCTTGCTTCAGGCACACGATGCCCAGGGAAACCAATCCTACCGAGAAAGTGTAAAGCCCCATCGCCAGCGTCAGCACGCGGAAATCGGCATTGCGCAGAGGCTGCAGCAAACGTTGATACCACGCCTCGGTCCTGGACCGGCGCTGGGGCGGAGGCTCGGGAACCCATAAGTGAATCACTACGTCAGCGACTCCCAGGGTAGCCCCGATCAAGAAGACAATCCCAAATCCCCACCAAGAGCCGCCGCTGTGAGGTGGGGGTGGAAAAGCGTCCAACAGATAACCGGCGAGAGCCATGGCCACCAGATTGGCAACCATGAGAAAGCTCTGGCGCCGTCCCCAGAACCGGCCGCGAATTCTGCCGGGCACGAGATCCGCCATCCAGCTGAACCACAGGGATGTCATGGCCTGGCCCAGCAAGGAGCTGACGCTGACCAGCGCCAACATCCACTGCGCTACGCGTTCGGGATGTTCAGCGTGAAAAGCAAGCAGCAAAGGCGGAACAAACCACAGGGCCCGATGAATCGCCATGCCGATTGCCCAGCATGGTTTGCGGCTGTTGAGACGGTCAGCCAGAAGGGCCGCTGGAACCTGCACCAGAAACGCAAGCTGCATAAGCGTCGTGACGAGACCCATGACCACGCCGCTCGCGCCCAAGGCATCCATAAACATCGTCAACGGCATGCCTTGAGTCAGCACCCACCAGGCAATGCCAAGGGTACCGGCCAATATGTTGATGCGCAGCCCGCGCATAATGCGGCTGCCAGAAATGCCTGCGTAACCGGCTGAAGAAACATCGCGAGTCATTTTGAAGCGGATCTGTTTCCAGGTCGCCCAAGGAATGCTAAGCGAACTGCGGTAATTTCCGTACCATACCCACAAGCTTTTCCCAATGCAAGAAGGAAGCAAAGCAACATAGCGCGTTTCAACCCAAGGTGTTGCATTTGAGAAATAGCTGTTTTGAACCCAGATTTTGCGAGCTGCGGTATTTACACACCCGCCACGGTTCGGTAGCATGCTCCCAGATTGTCAGCGGAGGGCTTGACAACCCGCGGCAATGTGCGCCCGTAGCTCAACTGGACAGAGCACGTGGCTTCGGACCATGGGGTTGCGGGTTCAAATCCTGCCGGGCGCGCCACTCAGCTTTTGCTCCGCCGGTGGCCTCAGCAACGTCAGAGTGTGGGTTGACCGCAGATTTTGCATTGCGTCGCGTGCGGCAAGTTACTTTATGATTAAAACCGCTCCGGAGCCAAAATCGAGTTCGGGCGCGGGAATATAAAGCAATTTCAGCTCTGGCGGATTCGGTCCCTCCCGGGAATCCACATTATACTCCGAAGGCGGAAAGTTGGTCATGTTGTTGAAGTCAGGATCCGGGACACGGGCGTTGTTCACAACCACAAAGCCGTAGTTGGGGCGTCCGCCGTTTACCCAGGCCTCAACCAGAGGGGTCACGTCGAACTCCACATAGGTGTTTTCCCACGACTGCGTCGGCATGCGTATTTGGTAGGCTGTGAAGTCCCAGTCGTAATTGCCAGCGACCGCGTTAATGTTCCCGCCCAGCCACGTATTGGCGCCATCGTAAGTTATAAAAGTGGCCCCTGATCCGGGTGTCCCGTCGCCTTCCGTCCAAGGTTTATTGGCTCCGAGCACATAAACGATTGTGCCGCGCTCAGGATGTGTGTCACGCCAAAACAGACGCAGGACAGCATTGCTGATGACTGTGCCCGGCGACAACGTGCTCAAATCAAATCGTATCAGAATGTCGCTGACAGCTCCCTCGCGGGGAGTATCACCGGCCTGTCCGTAAATATGCAAGGTGGGATCCGCTCCGAAGTTGACGTCCATGCGTGAATTCCCCGGATCGCCATCCACCCATGTGTCGGCAACCGGATGCAAAACCCTGGCAGTCGGTTCTTCCGGGGGGACCGTCAGACTGCGCACGGCCACAATCCGTTGCCGTGACCAGGTGTGATTGGTGGCGCAAAGATTGTCGGCCAGCGTGATCAGAGCGTACAAAGTGCCGTCCGCGGCCGCCAAATCAAACACGCACGATGCCCGGTTTTCTTCGGCAGGCACGCGTAAGTCGTAGGGGGGCGTCAGGACTGGAATGCGGCGGCGGCCAGTGATATCAAAGACTGCAAATCGCAGAAGAACGTTACTGGAAGTCGTTCCGCTGCAATCCAGCCAGGCCACATAAGCATAGCGCCCCGCCACAAGCATCTGGGAGCGATCAAAGTATCCCTCGGCCTCGTTCGGCGGTAACGTCGGGCAATAGCCAGTGCGGGCAGGATTGTTCAGTTCGAAAGTGTAGATCAGTTCACGTTCAGTCGCGTCGAAAACCGCAAATTCCGCGGAACCAAGCGGATTAGTTACAGTCGGGCTGAAGGCCCATTGGTTTTGCGGATCCAAGGGCCGATACCAGGCATTTCCATGATAGTAAACGATATACTTCACGCCATCGAAGACGACGAGGCTGATGTGGGGCCAGATATCCTGTCCCCGCATGCCTGCGCCCACCCGGAGATCATAACGCTGCATACCGTCCTCATCGCAATGCAACAACTCGACGTTGGCCGTCCGGCACGGCTTCCATGCCACCCAAACGCCCGTGCCATCCACTAACCAGGCTTTGTTGCGATAGAAACCGTCGTACTCGAAATACGATTCGGCGTCGTCCCAGCCACTGACGGGCAGATGCAGCGAAGATACACGGTAGTTGAAAGCTGTCGGACCGATCAGCACAGTCTCATCAGCCCCCGGTCCCTCGTAGCCCTCGTCAGGGCGGTAATTGCGCGTCTGCATATGGCAGCTCAATATGTAGAGACCCTGATCAGGTATGGAACTGCCGTCTTCCCCGCCCAAATCCGAATCGCCGGGACTCGTCGCCGTCGCGTCACCGACGTCTCCCGGACCGATAAAAAAGAGGCGCCCGTTGCCGAGCATGGAACCGCCCCACATTTTAAAGGCCCGCAAAAACAACGGTTTGGGATCAACATACGGCGGGGGTTCAATCAGCGACTCTCTGCCGGCAATAGCCCCGGCGTAATGGCACCCCCTGACGCCAGTATATTTGTTGATCAACGAGAAACCGGCCGCCATAGCAGCAGCCGAAGAGTTGACGGCCAGGATCCAGTCACCGTCGTCATCCACGTCGAAAAAACCAGCCTGGTTAAGAAACACACTATTTCCCGCGCCATTGCAGTAATCCCAATTGTCCGGCAACAGACAATCCGGTCCTCCAGGGTAAGCATACGTGGGCGTGCGCTTGTCAGCCCGCTTCAAACCCGCCTGATCTTCGTGCAACGGGTGGGTTGCATAAAAATCTTCCCACGCTCCCTTGCCGCTCTGGTATGTTCCACTCCCCGCATAGTTCGAAGCGTTCGCCAAGGGCAGGTAGGCGGTATGGTTGGCGCCGTTGCCGCCATTGCGCAGAAAAAGGATTTTGGTCTGAGGATCCCAATGTGTCCAGGTTATGCCTATGCCTGTATCATAAGCTTCCATCTGGTTGTTGGTTACGGTAGTTTGACCGACGTGGGGTCCGTGATACTGAGCAGTGCGGATGCAATTGACGACCGCACCGTTGGTCGCATTTAGAACGGTCACATACGCCCGCACGCCAGGATAGCCGAAACTATCCGGAACGCCAACCACGGCTAGATACCCATCAACCAGCGTCAAATTTCGCGAACCGAAGAAACCAGGTCGGTCAGCATAGCAATCCTGCGGCGGACCTAACGTGCGATCCCATACTACCGTCAAATTAACGGGTGGAATGCTGACAGCCGAAGCGTTGTGATGCACATTGCCGCCCTCGTATCCCGGCCAGTTTTCGGCACGCCCGCTGCGGATATTGCGACCGAAGACAAGAACACCAACTGTCAACAACCATCCCGCACATCTGAAGGGGCGTCTTTCCATTCCTGAGAACCCTCCGCAAAACCGTGATATCCTTTGTACCTTTTATATGCCACAATCATGGTTTTGTCAAGCCGCGGATTCCTGCCACTACAATCACGGAAACAAGAGATCCGGGCGGCGCGCGTGTTCCTCGCGCATCACACGGTACAGATCAGCCAAGCGGACATGCATCAACTTGTAGCCGGTCAGGGACGACTCCATGAGCACGCCAGCTGCCCGCAAAGGTTCCTCAATCCGACTGAAATCCGGCAACCGATACGCACCGGAACGATACTCCTTTTCGAAATTGATGAAACGCAATTGTTCTTCCGGAGACCAGCTCAGGTATTCGGGAACAGAATGCCCACGCCGCCGTTTCAGTGGTTGCCGATAAGGAAGATCCATCAAATCATGCACCACGTACATCGAAGAACATGATTTGAAACTGCAAGCAAACATGAACGTGCTGCCTCCCTCTTGGTAAATCCTGTAGGCTACCTTGTCCTCCCCGTAACCGAAGAGTTCAGCTTCGTTGATGCGCACCATCTCTTCTGCGAGTCGTCCCCAGTAGGCGTTTGACCAAAGAGGATGGCGGTCACGCAATACCCCCGGATACTCCAAAAACCGGCGCGGGATTCGTCCTGTCCAAATGTGGGTGTTCTGCTGCAAGACCGGCGGATTCGGCGTCGCCGGCAACCGCTCCCAAGTGAACGTTGGCATGACAATGGTCCCTTCAGGCCCCACTGTCTCGATTAAAGCCTCAATGACTGTATCCGCGCCACACTCGAGACGACCGATGAGCATGCTGTGAAAATAAACAACGGTGCCCCGCTTTAGGCCAGCCGCCTGCAGCGCGGCTGCCACTTCGGCCTTAGTGATCTTAGGTTGCATAGCCATGTTCACTCCCTCAACGATTCGTTTTCCGCTCAGTTTGTCCGGCCAGCAGCGAGTGCCGCCAGACCGAGACTTTTACATAAGTTGAGCACAGCAATCTCGCGCGGCACGAACCGTATACTACCTGAACAATCCGAAAAAGCTAATTTTGCAAACCACGCGTGTGATGCTCGACACGGCCCCTTCAAGTCAAACGCAAAACACTGCTTCAAACGGCGGAGCGAAGTCATAACGTATGAACAAGCATTTGTTTTCAAGCCTTGGTTGCAAATCGGCAAGCGATCGACCTTGACATCCGACCGGGGTTGACGCATGTATTGAGTTTCTACGATGAGCGAAAAAGACGGTTCTGCTGAGAATTCCCCCAGCGATGTTACCTCCGAAACCTGGCCCCTGCTCAGGCACCTGTTCAGACTGGCCTGGCGGTATCGTGCCGGCTGCATCAAAGTTCTCGTGCTGCAAATCGTTTTGTTGCTGCTCGGGCTCTCCGGCCTGAGCTTGACCGGACTGGGAGTTGATTACATTCGCTACTACCTAGCGGCGCCCGGCACCGCCAAACTGCCCCGCTGGCCGTTCGGGTTAACCCCAAACCCGGATTGGGCCCCGATGGCCGTGATCGGCAGCATCGCCGGCGCCATCCTATTGTTTGCACTGGTCCGCTCCGCTCTCAACATCGCCTACACTCTGGCCCTCAATCGGTTGGTGCAAAGCCAGATCGTTGTGGACCTGCGCGCAGCGATTTACGACAAGATGCAACGTCTCAGCTTCCGGTTCTTCGACGCCAACACCAGCAGTTCGCTAATCAATCGAGTCACCGGCGACGTCCAGTCCGTAAGGATGTTTGTCGACGCTGTTTTGATGCAAAGCGTGATTTTGGTGCTCTCTCTGATAATTTATTTCGTCTATATGGTAAACATTCATCCGTGGCTGACCTTCGCGTGTTTGGCCTCCACCACGCTGCTTTGGCTCCTGACTTCGCGTTTCTCGCGGTCTGTCCACCCGGCCTATCAGAAAAGCCGTGAGCTGTTCGATCGCCTGATCCAGATTCTGAGCGAGAGCGTCCAGGGCGTCCAGGTGGTGAAGGGTTTTGCCCGCGAGCCACAGATCATTGCCAGATTTGCGGAAGCCAACCGGCAAGTGCGCGATCAAAAAAGCTGGATATTTCGCCAGGTAAGCGCGTTTCAACCTCTGATCAACCTGATCACCAATCTCAACCTCGTCGTCATGCTCGGTTACGGCGGCTATCTGATAATCCGCCACGAACTCGCGCCGGCCGCCTCCGTGTCCGCTGGTATTTCCATAGGACAACTGATTGTTTTCGCGGGACTTCTTCAGCAGTTTTCCGGCCAGGTTGCCAATATCGCCAACATCGCCAACAGCATGCAACAAAGCCTGATCGGGGCCAAGCGCGTATTCGAAATTATGGACACGCCGGTGGAAATTCACAGTTCGCCGGACGCCGTGCGTATTCCGCGCGCGCGGGGAGCTGTGGAATTTGACCATGTCTGCTTTGCCTATGAGCCTTCTGAGCTCGTGCTGAACGATGTCACCTTCAAGGTGCAACCGGGGGAATGCGTCGCCATCCTCGGACCCACCGGTTCTGGAAAGAGCACTCTGCTTAGCCTTATCCCCAGGTTCTATGACGTGACCTCCGGCCGCGTGCTGGTGGACGGTATCGACGTCCGCAAATGGAACCTCGACGATTTGCGGCGGAATATCGGCCTCGTGTTTCAGGAAAGTTTCCTGTTCAGCAACACCGTTGCGGCCAACATTGCGTTCGGACAGCCGAACGCCACGCGTGAACAGATTGAACACGCCGCCGCGATTGCCGCGGCGGATGAGTTTATTCGGCAACTGCCCAACGGGTATGACACCATCCTGCGCGAGGGCGGTTCTGATCTTTCCGGCGGGCAACGGCAACGCCTGGCCATCGCGCGTGCGCTCCTTCTCGAACCAGCGATTCTGCTCCTTGACGATCCGACGGCCGCGGTGGATCCCGAGACGGAAAATGAAATTCTCGAAGCAATTGAGCGGGCCATGTCCGGACGCACTACTTTTATCGTAACTCACCGGATCAGCGCTTTGCGTCGCGCGGACCGAATCATCGTGCTCAATCGCGGCCGCATAGTGCAAAGCGGGGCCCATGAGGAACTTATGGCGAAAAAAGGCGACTATCTGTGGGCCGCCCGGCTCCAGATTCCCGACGCGGAAAGTATGCGCCTCCTGGGACTCGTAAATGGGGATACGTTGAAACTATGAAACGTGCGCTTCGGGCCATTACCGTTGTTCAACAGGAAGATCGTGAAGCTGATGTCCGTCCGCTCGATTTCCAATTGGTTCGCCGTCTGCTGCTCCACACGCGCCCCTATGCCAAACAGCGGAATACGCTGCTGCTCTTGGTGCTGCTGCGCTCGATCCAAATGCCGGCTATGGCTTGGGCCCTCGGAGCGGTGATCGGCGGCCCGGTGGCCCGCCTTGACCTGTTTGGCCTTGCGCTCGGCGTCGCAGGCTATGCCGTACTCGGCGCTCTGACTCAATGGACCCTGCGCTACCGCTCGCTGCTGGTCCTGGAACTGGGCGAACGCGTAATTCACGACCTGCGCCGTCAGATGTTTGCCCATCTGCAGCGGCAAACGCTCGGGTTTTTTCACAGGACCCGTTTAGGCCGCATTATCAGCCGCTTCACCACCGACGCCGAGGCCGTCCGGGCTGGTGTCCAGGAGGTCTTGTTTGTCAGCTTGGTGGGTGTGGGGCAGATGCTCTTTTCGGCCGCACTGATGATCCATTATGACGCCCTGCTTTTCGCTATCATCCTGGGCCTGGCACCCGGGCTATGGGGCCTGAATGTGTACTTCCGCCGCCGGCTCAGCCAGGCATACCGCGCCGTTCAGGAAAGCTTCAGCCGGGTAACGGCCACCCTCGCCGAGTCGGTCGGAGGCATCCGCATAATCCAGAGTTTCTCACGCCAAGATGTTAACGCCGGCCTCTTTTATGAGCTGGTGGCCGACCACTCCTGCTACAACCTGGACGCAGCTCGCGCCGCTGGCGTATTTCTCCCGCTACTGGAAATCAACACGCAAATCTTCGTGGCGCTGGTGTTGAGTTTCGGGGGCTGGCGCGTTTTGAACGGGCACAGCGACGTGGTCGCCCTTTACCAGTTTCTGTTGCTCACAGGATCGTTCTTCGGGCCGATCCAGACATTGGGAGCCCAATACAACCAGGCGCTCACCGCCATGGCCGGCGCCGAACGCGTTTTCAAGTTTCTTGACCATCAACCAGCATGGCGCGACCCCCCCAACGCCCGGCGGCTGCCGCCCATTCAGGGGCGTATCGAGTTCCGTGACGTCTCCTTTGGCTACGATCCCAACCGCCTTGTTTTGCACAACCTGAATTTCACCATCGAACCCGGACAAACCGCGGCGCTCATCGGACACACCGGCAGCGGCAAGACCTCCGTAATCAACCTGCTCGCTAAGTTTTACCTTCCAACCAGCGGCACGATCCTTATCGACGGCTACGATTTGCTCGAGATTGACGGTGATTCGCTGCACTCACAAATGGGCGTTGTGCTTCAGCAGAATTTCCTTTTCTCGGGTACGGTTCTCGATAACATCCGGCTGGGCAAACCCGAGGCCTCGCGGGAAGAAATCGTGAAAGCCGTTCAGAAGCTTGGCTGTCTCGACCTGATTGACGTGCTCCCGAACGGCTTCCTGACCGAAGTCGGCGAGCGTGGCGCCGGCATCAGTCTGGGACAACGGCAGATTATCTGTTTCGCGCGGGCGATGTTGGCCGATCCACGCATTCTGATTCTCGACGAAGCCACCAGCTCAGTTGACACCATTACCGAAGCCCGCATTCAGAAAGCTTTGGCCACGCTGTTGAAAGGACGTACCAGCATCGTGGTTGCTCATCGGCTCAGCACAATCCGTCATGCCGACCTGCTGCTGGTAATGGAGAACGGACGCATCGTCGAACGCGGCATGCACCGCGAGCTTTTGCTCAAGTCCGGGGTGTACGCCAGCCTTTACCGCCAATTTGTCGAGACCGCCGCCGCAGGGCGTCGGCGTCAGTCGCGACGGCTGCCGCCCAGCAGTCCGGCGCGGAGCAGGTAATAAAGCAGGGTCATAAGTGCCGTAAAGGCCGAAGCCACATAGGTCAAAAACGCGGCATTCAGCACGCGCGCCGCCATCGCTTGTTCGGCGGGCGAAACAATACCAGCGGTGACCATCAGCCGCTTCGCTCGAGCGCTCGCATCCCATTCGACTGGCAGGGTGACCAACGCGAATACGACCACAAGACTGAAGAGCATTATTCCGATTTTGACCAGCGCCAGACTTCCAATTACCAGGCCAACCAGGAAAATAATATACGAAGCACTGCTGCCGAACTGAGTTGCGGGCACCAGCGCCGTGCGCAGGGAAAGAGGCGCAAAATGCGTTGCATGCTGAATCGCATGCCCGGCCTCGTGGCAGGCTACGCCGACAGCAGAAAGCGAATCCGAGTTGTAAACCGCCGGCGAAAGACGCAGAGTGCGCGTGATGGGATCGTAATGGTCGGTCAAGAAGCCGCCCACGGGTTCCACGCTGACATCCCGCACCCCCTGAACGCTGAGGAGTCGACGGGCCGCCTCGGCTCCAGTCATACCGGAAACTGATCGATAACGCGAGTATTTGCTGAATGTAACCTGAGTAATCAGAGTCGCCAACCCAGCGAGCACCAGCCCCGGCAAAAGAAAGATCATCTGATCTAACCACATCATCTTTCCGTCCCTCTTCTTAAGCTTGACCCGAAGAACCTGCGCAGCTCCGGCAGGTTTTTAACCCAGACCGCGATTGGTCCGAGCATCACAGCTGCGCGAGGCACGACGCGCCGCTGCCTCTCCATGCTGGCAGCAAAACAAGCTCTAAAACCGTTTCAAATTGCCGGTCCAAAGCATACTAACATTCGCCCCGGTCTGCAATCCCCCCAGGTGTAGTAACGTTCTGCCGAGCCAGGCGAAGGGAAACGTTGCTCCCCGGCTATTTAGAGCCGGATCTTGCGATTGGCCCGAAGTGCGGCGGATGCAAGGGGTGAGACGCGCCGCTGTATTCCCATACTGCAAGTGCCTCGCAACAAAGCAGATTCCGCGCTCCGGACAATCCCTCGCGGTTTGAGAAATGGCCTCTTTGCCCCATTCTCCGTATTCACTTTTTTATGTTTGTTCGTTCAAATCACCCAGTGTCCAAACACCATGTCCTGCCGACAGGTCAGGCAACCCGGCCATTTCTCAAACGCAAAATCTGGGTTAAAAAGGCAAACCCCGGAACGGACAGCTCCACACCGGCTGAATACCGATGCATGTTGATCAGGGGAGACAGTTCAGATATCGGCCATCCCTGCAGCGGCGAGCACGGCGTCGGCCCACCCGCCCACTACAGTTGCTTGGCCAGCCTGCTCTGCAGAGCTGCCTTGCTCATGGCACCCACCATCTGCTGTTCCACCGATCCATTGCGAAACAACAGCAGCGTGGGTATAGAGCGAATCCCGAACTGTGCGGCCAACTCCTGGTTCTCGTCTACGTTGACTTTTACGACCTTCAGCTTGTCGGCCCACTCTTCCGCCACTTCTTCGAGCACTGGCGCGACAGCTCGACAGGGTCCACACCACTCCGCCCAAAAATCAACCAGCACCGGCAGCTTCGCATCCAAAACTTCGCTTTTCCAATTGTCGGCTGTCACGTGAATCACTTTGCCTGACATGATGCACCTCCTTACTGGAGGCGAACGGGTATCTTGCCCGGCCATGGCAGATCAAGACCCCGCGCCCCCATAGATAACTGCGTTAGAGATAAATCAGGCCCAACCGCTTGACCTAGGAACATATAGATCAACACGCAGGTTACCAGTATGGCCGCTAACGCAATCAACGGAAAAACAACACTGACCTTTTCTTCAGGTGCCAGACTTTCAAGACCTGCCGGCGTCAGCGTCTCGGCACGCGCAATGGTCGGCCTGGCAATTTCCGGGGTCTCCACGGCACGTCTCACCCTGATTGTCTTGCGCACTGTCGGCGCGCCTTCACCTTCGGCTGCAACGCCTTCTGCCTGCCCCGGAACGCCCGGTGCAGGAATCGGCCGCACGCCCGCCGTCTCCCCAGGCCGCCTGAGCCGAATGGTTTTGGGAGCGCCTTCTGCCGGTTTACCCCCCTCGCCCGGCGTGCCCAGCACTGCCTCCAACGAAATGCGGGAAGTGGTTCGCTTGGCCGCGCTCAACTGCTCGGCGGTTTTGCCTTCCGCCGCCGCGCTGGTCTGATCGCCCCCCACACGTAACGCCGACGGTGTCGTGGCCGGCTTGATCCGAATCGTCTTGGGTTCACCTGCCGGTGGTACTATCGTCAACGGCGGTTTGGCGGCTTCCAAGGGAATGCGAGCCGTCTCCTTCTTGGCCGCAGGACGCGCCTCGCTTGTCGGCGCGGCGGCCCCGCCGGTTTCGGGTTTGATCGTCAAAATTGGTTTCTTTTGTTCTGGTGCACCCGCAGCAGATTCCGCAGGCTGCCCGTTGTTCAGGATGCCGGCCTTTTTGAGATCCAGCTTGGGCGGAATCGGCGTCCCCGTCTTTTCTTCGTTGGTTTCAGCCATTATTGTTCTCCCGCATACTTCTGCTGCCGAGTTAAACTATACTCCGTTTTTCCCCTCCCCGTCAACTCGGCAATCCCACGATCGGAGTATCGCCAATCGTGAGATGGAGCTTAAACTTCCATTATGTCCTGTTCCTTGGTTTTCAGAACTTCGTCCACCTTGACTATGTATTCGTCCGTGTCCTTCTGCACCTGCTTCAAAGCGGCATCCCGCTCGTCTTCCGTGATTTTTCCGTTTTTTTGCAAAGCCTTGATGTGTTCATTTGCGTCGCGACGCACGTTGCGGATCGCGATACGCGCCTCTTCTGCCATCCGGCGTGCAACTTTGATCAGTTCCTGCCGGCGTTCCTGGGTCAACTCCGGAATCGGCACTCTCACCACCCGTCCGTCGTTGATCGGCGTGACGCCAAGATTGGCGGCTAAAATTGCCTTTTCAATCTCGGGCAGCACACTAGGATCATAAGCGTGGATGACGATCAGCCGTGTTTCCGGCGTAGTAATGTTCGCTATTTCCCTTAAGCGCATAGGTGTTCCGTAGTACGGAACCTTCACGTTGGCCACCAGTGACGGCGACGCTTTTCCTGTTCGCAGCCCGGAAAATTGTTCATGCAGATAGTTGAGGGTTTTGGTCATCTTTTCTTCTGCGTCAAGCAGGATGTCGTCCACCGACTCGAACATATCGCCCTCCTTTCCTCGTTAACTTTTCCGACGCGCCGTTAATGCACCACCGTACCAATCTTCTGGCCGCGCACAACGGCTTCCAGCGTGCCGGGCTTGAAAAAGTTGAACACTATGATCGGAATCCTGTTCTCCATGCAAAGCGAAAAGGCTGCACCATCCATCACCCGCAAATTCCGCCGTAGAGCTTCGGAGTAACTCAATTGAGCAAAGCGTTTGGCCCTGGGATCTGTCACCGGATCGGCCGAGTAAACGCCGTCAACTTTGGTGGCCTTCAAAAGCGCGTCCGCGCTGATTTCGCTGGCGCGCAGGGCCGCGGCCGAATCCGTGGTGAAATAGGGATTGCCCGTCCCGCCTGCAAAAATCAGGACCCGTCCCTTTTCGAGATGGCGCAAAGCGCGCCGCAGAATGAACGGTTCGGCCACCTGGCGCATCTCGATCGCCGTCTGAACTCTGGTCTCCAAACCGACTTTCTCAAGCGCGTCCTGCAGGGCCAGCGCGTTGATGATAGTGGCGAGCATACCCATGTAGTCGCCGGAATTGCGGTTGATGCCGCGCTGCGCCCCGCTCGCCCCACGGAATATGTTACCACCTCCCACCACCAACGCCACCTGCACCCCCATGGCCCGAACCGCCTTCACACGTCTGGCAATCTCGTGGGTGATATCCGGATCAATGCTCAGCCCTTTGGATTTGTTTTGAAACACCTCGCCGCTGAGCTTCAGCAAAATCCGCCGGTACTTGGCCTTCTGTCTTTTTCTTGCTGCCATACCACCCCCTCGGCAAACCATGCCTGTAAACGCTTACGTCGTTCTTTATAACCATACGGAAAAAACGCATTCCCCGTAAACAGCAAATCGCGTCCCACAACAATCCCTGGCGAACACGGCTACTTCGGCGCACCTGTTTTGCGGATGGTCCGCCCGCCTTTTCTCGGCTTCCACTGATCATTCGTCTGAACGTGGTGACGTTCTCCGCCTTGGGGGGAGGACATTGAGTCAGGGAGGGGGGCATGAGATAAACATTCCCTCGCGCCTCGCGCGGGGAGAACATCAATACACCCGAAAACACTGTTACACCTGAATGCTTTCGGCGGCCAAACCACCGGTCTTGGAAAAAACGGCCTTCTCATCGCCCGTCTCTATTCACTTTTTTCTTTTTTCGCCTTTGTCATTCAGACTGCATCGTGTTCTGACACCACGCATTCTCCTGCGCGCTATACCAACGGGCTCCTTCGCAAGGACGAAATATGGATAAAAAACCCTTCACCGCGCCTTCCGTCATGCCCCGAATAAAAAGCTTCATGGAGAAAATGAACAGAATGATGATCGGCACAGCGGCCATTGCGTATCCTGCCATGAGCGGCCCCCAAAGCTTGATGTATTCTCCGGCAAGACGAATGAGCTGCACCATCACAGGCAGCCGGGCATGATCGCGCATCACGATCAACGGCAACACGAAATCATTCCAAGCGCTCATGAAATGCATCACGCCCACGGTCCCGAGAATCGGACCGGAAAGCGGCAGCACTATGCACCACATTTGCCGGAAATGGCTGGCTCCATCAATTTCCGCGGCCTCGTAGAGGTCCTGCGGGATATCAGCCACGAAATTACGCAACATGAAAATGCCGAAGATTTGTCTGCTCGAAGCGCCCACCAGGATCAGAGCCGTGAGCGTATTCAGCAAGCTCATGTCGCGCAGCAAGCGGAAAAGCGGCACAAGGTTGGCAATTTGGGGCAGCATCATCAGGATCAGGATGGCATTCCAGAAAAACCCTGACAACGGCATCCGGAGACGCGCAAAAAAGTAGGCCGCCGAAAGCGCCATGCCCAGCATCAGCACTGTGGAGCTGACGGAAACAAAGACGCTGTTAGCCAGTGTGGGAGTGATTAGTTGCCAGGCGACTTTCCAGTTTTCAGGATGAAACGGCAAAGTCACGGCTGCAGGGGCTTCGTAAAACTGTTTGTTGGTCTTCAGACTGACGACCAGCATGAGGTATAACGGAAAGAAAGCAAACGCTAGGATGAACCATATGTAGGCATGCTTGAGTCCCCGCAAGAGCAACGCGCCGGCTCTTCTGACGACCCGCGCGGCAAAACTGTCGCTGGCATGCTGCAACCGTTCGTCGCGCAGGTTGCCGGGGATTTTCCGCCGCGATCCTGCCCCCTTCGCCAGCAGACGCCGGCCGCCGGCACGCAGAGCTTCCCCAACAGAGCCGTAAGGGAAACTGCCCAGCAAGATCAGCCCTCCCACCAGCGGGGTCCAGCGGCGCCCACACATAAGCGCCCCCGCTGTCAAGGCTATAACTCGCAAGGTCAGGCGGCCCCTCTTGCTTAGCCCGCCCCAATCCATGATCCTGACACTCAGTTTTTGCAGGCCGATAACGATCAACATCAGGATTATTCCCACAGCGCAGGCGTAACCCATCTTCTGTTCAATAAAGGCCTTGCGAAGCATGAACAGGGCAGGCACATCCACCCGGCCGCCCGGACCGCCTTCGAATCCGGCCAAAGCCAGAATCATGCCAGCGTCCGTGATGGTGCCGATGATGGTAAAAACCAACATGATGTAGATAGAACCGGTAATCAACGGCAATTCTATCCTGGTAAATTTCGTCCACCAATTCACGCCGTCAATTTCTGCAGCCTCGTACACGTCCTTGCTGATACCCTGCAACTTGGCCAGGTGGGTGAGCACCGCCAGAGAGTTCACCCAGGGGAAACCCCAGATGATGCAGGCTGTCATTATCAAAGCCGGATGGCCCAACCACGCAGGTTGTCCGGGCTGGGCGAACACGTCGCCCCACCCAAAAAGCGGTGCCAGGCGGTTGAGAACACCTTTCAGATGAAGGGCGGCAATAAACCGATTAAGATACCCCGAGGTGGCTTCGAAGAAGAAAGACCGCCAGATCAGCGCAATAATGAGCGGGGGAATGACCATCGGAACTATAAACAGAACCCGGCAGAAGAACTGCATTCGCGCGTTGCGGCAGCGGTGAATGGCCATCGCCACCAGAAGCGGCGGGATCATCTTGATGATATTGGCAATCCCCAGAATGAACGCGTTGCGGAATGAACGCCAGAATTCGCTGGATGTCAGCAGATCCTTGTAGTTTTCCAGCCCCACCGGCTCGGCAATGTCCGCCCCGTTCCATCTGAAGAAACTGTGGAAAATGCCGCTGCTGGCCGGATAGTAGCTGAAGAGGGCAATAGTGACGAGTGTCGGCACCACAAACAGGTAAATCTCCCAATGGTAGCGGATTTGCTTCCAATGAATACGCCTACTCTCCGCCATAAATCACCTTGTTTCGCGGGTTGCTATTTTCCTCGACGCCAAATGCCCCGCGTCGCGGGCCAAAAGTTTGCATCGTACTTTCTCCAGCACTTCCTGGCTGTACTCATAAGGGCCGACAGCCGGAAGCTTCAATTCACCACTGACCAGCTTAACCTGCCGCGCATGGCCGATTTCCGGCCACACCTGACGCGAAGCTGTCAGAGAGCGATATTTGGCCCAGTGCGATTTTGCATCCGCCGCCGAACTCAAAAGTGCCGCCGCGCGGATACCGGCAAGCATTTGCTCGTTATTATGCATGCCGCGGCGCCAATCGCGTTGCTGCTCCATGAAGTCTTTAAGACCGTTTTCCTTGTAGAAAGGCTCAAACCGTGCGGCAAGCTCCTCGTAGCTGATTTCTTTCACTTGGTAAAGCGAGTAAAGCTGGAGCCATTTCAGCCATGTTTCTCCCCCCAGATTCGGATTGAAGCAACCGTAGACCCCCTCCAGATGCGGCTCGAAGTCCTTTAGCAACGGATCCAGTTCGGTGTGTTTGACGGTTGGAATCCAGCCAATGATGCGATTGAGCTTTTCGTTTTGCTTCATGCCGGCCATAAACATCAAAAAGTCCAGCGCCACTTCCGGATGCTTTGATGTGCGCGTGATGGCAAACGGGAAACCGCCTCCTGACCGCTCGTAACTGGGACCTTCATCCTATATAGAGCAGTTCAGCCGTTTCGCGGCCGAACTGTTCTTATTGAAGTTGCTGAAGGCAAGGCGGTTACGGATGAGCCGGTGGTTCGGGCAGGCTTC
>Ga0209101_1000658_pt1 | contig 28020 bp, 15 predicted proteins | sample ConPoolayeCmetaG_FD_185481 | JGI IMG/M metagenome (GOLD analysis project Ga0209101, IMG submission 185481) | Hot spring microbial mat communities from California, USA to study Microbial Dark Matter (Phase II) - Cone Pool mat layer C metaG... ...
GGGGCTGGGCGGGCCGGCCCTCAGGCAATCGGGCCAGGTCGCCTTGAAGCCGCTTCACCAGGCCCTCGTCAAAACCCCCGCCAATCCCGATCACCACGTTGCCCCGACGGTAGTGTTCCCGGTAGAAACTCCGAATATCCTCCAAACGGATGTTCCGCACGCTGTCGATAAGACCGACGGGAAGGTGGGCGTAGCGCGTCCCGGCGAACACTCGGCTTTGCAGCACCGCCTTGCCCAGGTCCTCGTCGTTGGCGTAGCGGAGCGTGTTTTCCAGGTAATTCAGGGCCTGGCTCTTCAGCCGGTCGAGGTCCCGCTGGTCAAACGCCGGCGCAAGCACCGCGTCGATCAGGAGCGGATAGTACGCCTCGAGATTGTCGCGATGGACCCGGCCCGCGATGACCGTCATCTCTTCCGAGACCGAAGCATCGTAGCCAGCGGCCAATGGGTAGAGCTGATCGAGGATTTGCTCATAGCCGTTGCGCCGCGTGGCGGCATCGGCCAGCATCGACGCCGTGAGGCTGGCCAGCCCCTCCTTGCCCGGCGGGTCGTTTTGCGAACCCACGCCGAACCAAAGGCGAAACGAGATCGTCGGATCTTGGGGGACAGGCAAGCGAACCACCGGAACCTCGCCGGTCGGTTCCATCTCGGCGGCCCGAGCGGTCGCCGTCACGGCCGCTATGACGCTCAGCGCAAAGCCCAGGGGTTGCAACCCCGGGACGTGAAACAAACCGTACATGCGTGACACTCCTGAACCCCGGTCCTTACTACTTGTCTGCCTCGCCGCGAACCACGATCACGGTCCGCCGTGGGGGGGCGAAATACTTTTCCGCGGCGTTTCGCACGTCCTCGGGCGTGACACGGCTTAAGCCCGCATAGAACCGCTCGACGACCTCGATGCCGCCGCCGAGGGCGACCGGTCTCGCCAGCGTTCGGGCCACGCCGCCCGGCGAGTCCAGTTCCATCAGAAAGGCGTACTTGTTGTGCCGTTTCACCATCTCCAGCCGGGCCGGGTCGACGAGCCGGGTCTTGAAGTTTTCCGCGGTCCGATAAACCTCGTCCCGGACGTGGCCGACATCCTCCGGCCTCTTCACCATGGCCACAATCGTGAACAGCGGCTGGTCGCGGTTCATGGGAATGTCGGCCAGGATGAATTCGACCTTTTGTTCCCGCACCACAAGCTTCTTGTACAGTTCGCTCGTCTTCCCGAAGGCCAAGTCGCCCAGGGCCAAGGCCGCGACGTAGAGAGGATTGTCCGGGTCGAAGGCGTCGCCCTTGTAGGCGATGGCAAGGATGGGCAGCGTCTGGCCTGGATACGCGATCTCGCCCGTTCGTTCGGTCGTCTGGACCGGTTCGGCGACGATGGCCGGCGCCTGGTAGCCCCGCTGCCACGAGCCGTAATACTTCTTCACCAGCTCCAAAGTCTTTTCGGGATCCACGTCGCCCACGATCAAAAGGACGACGTTGTCCGGCCGATAGAACCGCCGAAAGAACGAGCGACTGAACTCATAAGCTTCGGGCATGGCCTTGATGTCGGCCTCGAACCCGATCGTCGTGTGCTTGTAGGCATGCACGTCGTAAGCAAGGTCCCGGAGCTTTTCGTCGAGCAAGAAAAACGGATCGGTTGCGCTCTTTCGGTACTCGCCGTGGACGGCCCCGGCCTCGGTTTGAAAAGCCGCTCGGTCGTAATCGAGGTTCTGGAAGCGATCGCTCTCGATGTCGATCACCTGCTCGAGGTCCTCCTTGGCGAACTCCAGGTGATAGGCCGTGAAATCGTCGGTGGTGAAGGCGTTGGCGTCGGCCCCGATGCCAGTGACGATGCGGTCGTAGGCCCCGGCCGGGTACTTCTTCGTGCCGCGGAACATCATGTGCTCGAAGAAATGGGCGAACCCCGACTTGCCCGGCTCGACCTCGTCCCGGCTCCCCGTCCGCACGATCGTGTAATACGCGATCAGCCCCGGACTGGGGACCGAAACCATGATCACGGTCAAGCCGTTGGAAAGCGTCTCCGTGCGATAAGGATAAGGGAAAACCCTATCGGCCGCGGCGAGCGAGGAACTGCTCAGGGCCATGGCGAGGAATCCCAAAACACGACACATGCTGCCTCCTCCAGGCGGGAACCCAAGTTTTCGTGGCACTCTTGGGGCAGGCCTCCGCGACCACACGGTGGGGCTGTTTTCAGGAAAGACACAGGGTCGCCGCGACCGAGATACGTGTCGCGACTGGGCTGAATCAACTGTCTGGCCAGACCATCCCACCCCTTTAGACAGGCGAGTAAGGGCTATTTCAAAACGAATACAGTCCCCCCGACCGTGATGCAGTTTCCCCCCGTCGCTGGCGCTGCCGACGGGAACCGCCCCAAGATCAAGATACGCTCTAAACCTACCGGCGACGGCCCGAGGCGTCAATTCCCAGGGACTTCGCCGGAGAAGCCAACCGAGGGGATTGCTGGCTATACTCCGCACGCGTTGAGATGACATGTTTTTCGGGCGAAAAGGACTCATTCTCGGCCGCGAGGAAAATAGCGCGAGGATCGTTGGCAAGAGGTTGTGCGAAGACGCCCGCCTGCGGGCGTTTGCCGCCGCAGGCGGTCTTCGGCCCGGCATTCATGCCGGGTATCCGTGGACCAACGCCACGGCACGAGGCCCGTTCACGGGCCTTCTCGCTGGGGCAAAACATGGAGCGCGGGCGTCCCGCCCGCCAGGCCCGGAGCGCGGGCGTCTCGCCCGCAACGACAAATGCGGGCAAGATGCCCGCGCTCCCCAGGGGAAGCGCCCTGAACGCCGCCCACAAATCCCGGAGCGCGGGCGTCCCGCCCGCAAATCTCGGAGCGCGGGCGTCCCGCCCGCAACGACAAATGCGGGCAAGATGCCTGCGCTCCACAGGGGAAGCGGCCTCAACGCCGTCCGCGAATCTGGGAGCGCGGGCGTCTCGCCCGCAAATCACGAAGGCAGCGAGAAGCCCCGTAAACGGGGCTTGAGGTTCGCCATGGGATCGACACCGCGACCCGGCGTGAAACGCCGGGCCGAAGACCGCCTGCGGCGGGGAAGGCCCGTTAACGGGCCTTTATGCTCCGCACGCGTTGAAATGAGACGTTTCTCGAATAAGAAGGACTCATATTCGGCCGCGCGGAGTATAGATCCACGGCTTCTTCCGGCCCCCTTTTCCGCTTGCGGGAGAGGATTGCGAAACGGACGCCAAAGACTCATCGACGCGACAGGAGGACAACGAGGGCTACGTTGGAAAATCGGCGGGCCACGGATGCGTCGACTCATGAGTCGGCGGCTTGTCGCCGGTGCGCGCTGTCTTCCGCCGAAAGGCTTGCGTCCGAGCGAGTTCATAAGTTGAACCGCACGCCGCGGCTTCGCAGGTCGGCCACCAGCCGGGGCGTGGTCGTGTAGGGAACGGCGTCGAACCCCACGTTCCGGGCGCCCTCGACGTGGCCGAGGATGTCGTCGGTGAAGAACACCTCGCGTGGGGCCACGCCGGCCAATTCGGCAGCGGCCTGGAAAATCGCCGGTTCCGGCTTGGCTGCCCCAATGCGGAAGCTCAACGCGTGGACGTCGAACAGTTCCGAGAGAATGCAGAATCGCCGCAGGCAGTGCTCCCAGTGGCACTCGCAGGTATTGGAAAGCAGGCCGAGCCGCCAACCGCCGCGATAGAGGTGGGCCACCACCGGAATCATGCTGGCGTTCAGCTCGAAGATGTCGCTGGCCGCCTCCAGCAAGGCCTCGTACTCCGGCCGCGTGCCGGTCTCGCGGCAGAACGACTCGTAGAACTGCCGCGTGGTCACCCGGCCCGATTCATAATCTCTCTGCAAAGGGCTTCCGAAGAGCGCCTGGTGGGCCGCCGCGGCTGAAATCCCCGCTGTCTGGCCGACCTGGCGGCACATCACGTTCACGTCGAACCGCAGCAAGACCATGCCCAGGTCGAAAAACAAGATCTTCGGTCGAGTGGTTTTGGACGGCGAAGACATGCAAGCGCGACTTTTATCAGACGTTGGCTGGGACACTCAGACTTTTTTTACCCTCCGATTGACTCGACGCCAGGGCGGCGCCTGGCCGCTTCGCGAGAACCAGCGGCGCCTGTCGCCGAAGTCCCCGACGCAGCCCCGCGGGGCAATCTCAGAGGACCGAGCGCGATAGGGCGACGGTGTTTCGGGCCAGCCGTCATCTTCTCGCCATCAGTTTCCCGGAAATGTCGCTCGGGCGATCGGGGCTTAGGCGACGAGCGGGCGGAGGAACTCGATGCTCTTGCGGATGTTCTCGTCGGCGCCGTAGCATTCGATCGAGACCACGCCGTCCCAGCCCGTCTGCTTCAAAAACTCCAAGCACTTCTTGATGTTCTCGGCGTTGACTCCCCCGCCCACGGGCACTTCCGAGCAACCGATGCCCGTTTCTTCTCCCCGAACGGCGGCCGCGAGGCCGGGGCTTACGTCCTTGATGTGGCAATGGGAGACGTACTTGCGAAACCGCTTCAAGTAGTCCAACGGGTCCTTGCCCGAAATATAGGTATTGCCCGTGTCGAAGTTGAACCGCAAATGCGGCGACTCGAAATGCTCAAACAAGCGTTCGAGGAAGTCGGGATTCGTCGTGTAGGGGCCGTGGGTCTCGATGTTGATGGTGATTCCATAATCCTCGGCCCAAGACAGGCACTGCTTGTAATTCTCGCAGGCGATGCGGAAGACCTCTTCGTCGCTGTAGCCTTCCGTCTTGAACGCGCCGTCGGTCGTATCGACGATCGGGCAGCCGATTTCGGCCGCGAAGCGAATTGCCTGCTGCACGTAGGGGACGCCAAAGGTGGAGCCGTCGGGTCCCATCATCGGGAAGGCGGCGTCGATCTGGGAGACCTGGAGTCCCTTTTGTTCCAAATAGCGCCTCAGTTCGCGGGGATTGGATTGCAAGGAGACGGCGGGATCGTACCCCAATCCATTGACGAAATACTGGCCGTGGATGACGCCGAACTCGATGTGCGTCAGCTCGTGCTTGACCGCGCTGTCCACGGCCATCTGAAAGCTGCCGCTCAAGGGCCGCCAATTGTCGGTGTGCATTCCCAAATGGATCATGCTCGCTCTCCCGCGCAAGAAGGTCAGGGCTCGTCGCGCTGCCGGCTCGCAACCGTTCACGGAACGGGCCCGAAGGGGATAGTCCCCGTGAACGGTTGCGCCCGCTCGAAGTCCCCAGAATACGAAAGACACCCGCCAGGTTCAAGGCCCGCCGGCGGAGAGAAGGCCCAAGCCGCGTCGGCAAGGGACGGTCGGAGGCGTCCGCCGCGGCGATTTTTTCGCCCGACTGGCTCTTGTCGAGGCGAGGGCGGCGGATTAACCTCGCTTGAATCAGCCGCAATTATGGTGATCGATCCTGAAGAACATCGTCGCAACGAGGGACGGACGCCCAAGACGGCGTCGAACGAGTCCTCTTCAGTCCGATCGCGCTCGGTGGCGGTCCCCTTCGCAACGCGAGTCCCGAGCGAGCCGGGCCGTGTTGCGCCCCTGGCGAGAAGACTGGATTCCGCCCAAGTGGTCTGGGCCCGATGGGCTAACTGGATGGTCGGCGTCTGGGCGTCCGTTTTCTCCCTGATCGCCGCCGGAGGCTACCTTTATCATCGCGGTCAACTGGCCGAGATCGCGGCGGAACACCTTCGGCTGATGGTGACCGGCCCGGCAAGGCTCGCCACCGATGTGGCTCAGCGTTACACGGCGCGGACGACGACCGTGACCGGCCATGCGTTGCCAGCCCAAGTGGAATTCGCGGTCTACGGTCCCGATGATGCGCTGCTGATCGGCCACAAAGAAACCGCCGACGAGCGCGGGGAAGTCCACGTCGTCCTGCGGCCCGACGCCCGATGGCCCGCCAACGTCCGCATGGTGGTCGTCGCCACGTATTCCAGCCGCACGGAGCGGGCGGAAACGGAACTGACCGTGGTTTCGCCGGGCCATCGCACGGCGTTGTCGCTTTTCCCGCCCGTCTGTCGCGGCGGAGAAACGCTCCGCTATCGCTCCCTGTCGCTGGCAAGCCATTCTCTTGGCGTGGACCGGGAACTGCCGATCCGGTTTGCGATCCGCGATCCCAAGGGGGACGTTCTGCCCGATTCCATCCACGAGGGCCTCACGGTCCGGGGCGCAGGCTGGGGCCAGTTCACCTTGCCTCGCCAGGCGGCCGAAGGCGTGTACTGGCTTTGCGCGACCAGTCTCGACGACTCTTTCCCGGAAGTTCGGCGCCCCTTCACGGTCCGCCCCGACCGCGCCGGGAATACGAAACCCTCGACCGAAGGCATTCACGTTCGATTCCGGCCCGAAGGCGGCGTGTTGGTGTCGGCCGTGGAGAATCGCGTCTACTTCCTGGCTTGGGAAGGCGAAGGGCGGCCCGCCCGGATCTCGGGCCGCATCGTCGATCGCCAGGACCGGCCCGTCGCTGCCCTCGAATCGACGCAAGACGGACTCGGCTCGGTCCAATTCGAGCCCCAACCGGGGGAGCAATATCGCCTGCAACTGGACCGCGATCCGAAGGAGGAAAAGAGGCATGGGTTGCCCCCAGTGTCGGCAAATCATTCCGCCGTGCTCACGATGGGCCTGGGGGTGATCGAGCCTCGGGCGCCGTTGGAGTTCAATGTCCGCGCCTCGGCGGCCGGTCTGCCGTTGGTGGCCACGGCGTTTTGCCGCGGCGTCCAGGTGGGCCAACAGACGCTGGTGACGTCCGTGGGCGCGAACCCGGTGAGTATCGCATTGCCTGACGGGCTGGCGGGAACCCTCCGCCTGAGACTCCATGAGTATCGCTCGAACCCACCCAAGTTGCTGGGCGAACGCCTGGTCTATCGACGCCCCGCCCAACACCTTGAAGTCCGGGCAACGGTGGAGCAGGCGTCGTTGCGGCCGGGTGGAAAACTGAACATTCCCATCCGCGTTGCCGACGAGCAGGGGCGGCCGGTCACGGCGGGTCTGAGCGTCGCCTCGTGGTTCTTTCCCTCCCCCGCCAAGGACCAGCCGAAAGCCAAGCAGGAAAGCCAGCGAGGCGATCCTCTGGATTCGTTTGCCTCGGGCGGGGCGCAGGAGGCCCGCTCAAGCGGTTCGGGCAACGCCGAGCGATTTTGCCTGGCGCCGGAATTGCTGATCTGGGACGAGCTGGACCGCCTGACAACCGATGACGATTCGGTCGAACTTTTCCTGCGGGCACGGCTAGCCAACATGCTTCACGTCCCGTCTTTGCCGGCCGCCGAGACGGGCAACATGCAGGCCTTGGACCTCTTGTTGGGCGCCTTGGGCCCCACGGTTCCCCCAACCCAACAGGACGCGGCCAAACCGCCCGCCAGAACCGCCGAAAACCACGTGGATTGTCCGCCGCCGACAATGTTCGACAACCTTCAGTACCTGCTGGAACGTTATCAGGCAAGCCTGACCGCGTATCGCGTGAATCGGACACGAGTTCTCAACGCCTTGACCACGATGAGCTTGTTCGGCGGAGTTGGGCTGGTGATGTTCGTGGCCATGCTCAGCTTGTTGAACGTTCCCTGTGGCGTACGGCTTTGGGCGCCGGCGCTGACCGTGGCGACGGCCTGCATCCTGATTGGAGTCGTGCTGAGCGATCCGGAGCGGTTGAAGCGGAACCCGGGCGGGGACGTCGCGTTTGCGCTCCAGGCACCCCAGGGCTTGCCCATGCCGAAGGCCGCGCCGAGCGCCGCCCATTCCGCCGGTGGCGGAGGGCCTTTGCGGCCATTTTCCCCACCGTCCCGGGCGACAAAACCGGCGGAGCCGCCGCTGGCGTCCCACGCTGGCCCCACGCTGATCCTGTGGGAACCATTCTTGGTCACCGACGCTTCGGGGCAGACATCGGTTCAAATCGAAACGCCAGCGCACGCCGGCGCGTTGCAAATCGTGGTCGATGCCCACGCCGGCGGCGGCCGATTCGGAAGTTTCCGCTCTCCCCTACTCAGCTCCGCGGATCCCGCCCGGGAAGCTCCTCGGGCGGCGGGTTCTCCTTGACCAATTGGCTGATTTGGCGGAATTCGGGCGTGCCGGCCTCGCGGCACCACTCGAACAGCACGGCTTCGGTGGTGGTGAGGACCGCGCCCGCGGCGTCCATGCGGTGCAGCGCGATGCGGTGGTCGATTTTGCGGCGCGAACCTACGGCGTCCACCGCCACGTACACCCGCCATCCCTGGCTCAACAAGTCCAGCACCGTTTGTTGAACGCACACGTGGGTCTCGATCCCGCAGACGAGTATCCGATGAAGCCCCCGGCCTTGCCAGCGCGAGAAGATCTGTGGGCAACCGAGACAACTGAAGGTGAGTTTGGAGGGGATCGGGCCCAGACGCTGGGCAAGTTCGGGCAGGGTGGGACCGATCCCCTGGGGATACTGTTCCGTGGCCTCGACGGGAATGCCTAGAATGGCGGCCCCGTCGATCAACCTCCGAATGTTCCACGCCACGCGCCGACCGCCGGCGATCCGCGGGACGAGTTTCTCCTGAACATCGACCACCAGCAGGGCCGTATCGCCCCGCGACATCAAATCCGGGCTCGGCGGGAAGTCGGCGTCTGCACTCATTGCCCGATAACGCTCAGATTTGGGTTTCAGGCGTCTTGGAATTGGCGGGTTGCTGGACCTTGGGCGGCTCAGCCAGCTTGAACACGCGGTGGTCGTAAAGCCTCAGAGCGTGCAAGGCGTGCATCAAGCCGTCGATCTCACGAGGCGACGCATAAACCACGTTGGCCGGAGCAAAGTAGTTTTCCAGCACCGACACAAGATAGGTGACGGCGAGGACCAGCGGACGGTCCTCAAGTCGTTCCGCGGGCAGCGAGACGCAAAGCCACTCCAGAATCCTCCCGGTCGCTCGTAGCGAACCAGCGACATCCCGGCCCGTCCCTTTCGCCCCGAAAAACGCCGGATTCCAACTCCCATCCGAGTTTTGAAGGCTGAAAGCAAAGGTTTGATACTCGTCCAGAAACTTTCTGGCTCGCTCGTATTGACCGTCGACGGGCTGTCCGGCGCGGACACGGCGTTCGAGGACGGAGGCAAGACCCAAAAGATGGTTCGTCGCGTCGGCGGAATCGGCGGCCGGCGTGCGATGGAGTTCCTCGCGGACCATCCGCTCGAACGACCAGGCGTCGCCCCGGGCGTTTTTCCATGCCGCGTCGTGGGGCAGGTAATGCGACAGCCCGATCAGCTTTTGCGAGAGGTCCCCGCCGGCCACGCAGGATAGTTTTTCGGCCTCCACCAGGTCGGCAACCTTGCCGCGCCAAGTGCCGATCCGAAGCTCGTAGCTTTCAGGCACGGAAGATTGGGCCAACATGGCCAGCAACTCGCCCGGGCAGTCTTGCAGACCATAGCCCACCCGGGCAACGGGCTTATCTTTGTCCAGAACGAGCAGGCGATAGCCGCCGCAAGGATAGTTGTAGCACAACGCACCAATGCCGCTCATGGCGCCGCCGGCCACGCTGCCATACCGGATTTCCGTGTCGCACCCAAACGCCAGACAAAATTTCAGTATCTGCGAAGGCGTGTTGTCGTTCGTGTTCAACGGGTCTTGAAAGTGCGTGGCACGGACGGCACGAACGCGGTCGCGCAAGGCCGCCATGGAGGGACTCAAGGCCGGCCTGGGCCGTGGCGCGGCCGCGGGGACCGGCAATTTCGGCGACGCGGTCGGGGACTTCGCCGCCGGCTGGCCCGCGGGCGATTCTTTTTTTGGCGCATCGAGCGGAATCGATTTCTCTTCAAGTTTCGCACCGCCGATGGGCGATGCCGCCGGCTGACCCGCGGGCGATTCTTTTTTTGGCGCATCGAGCGGAATCGATTTCTCTTCAAGTTTCGCGGCGGCAGGAGGCGAAGCCGGCGGCTCGCCGCCCCGAACCACGCCTAGGCCCGAATCCACGACGATGGCCACGAGAACTCCGGTCGCCATGCCCAGGACGGCTTTCCCAAGCGGCCAGTTCGCAAAGGGCCGCCTCAAGCCGTCTTTCCTGCTGGTTCGCCCGATCTCCATGCGTGCATCTCCTGGAACAACCCTGGTTCAATCCTGGGCGGCGGGCAACGAATCGCCGGGCGAAACCGGGGTTGCCTGAGGGATGGGGTCTTTCTTGTTTTCCGCGGCATTCTTGGCGGCGGATTCTTCAGGCAGAGGACGGTCGATGAGAAATCCGCCTTCCGCCCCTCGCACGTTGTAGGTGTTGTTTTCCGCGCCGCAACCGTAGGTGTCGTTCCCGCCGTAGTCGATCAGGAAGCTGAAGTTGCCGCCGCACTGAGGCAACGGGTGGTAGGAAATGTCGGGCGCGGCGTATCCCTGGCTGTAACCCAGATAGACGTCGTTGCCCGTGTAGTCGAACAGAATCCCCAGGCTGGCCTGGGCTCCGCTGCCCTGATTGCCGCCGCCGGTGGCTTCATAGCGATCGTTTCCGCCGAAATCGAAGAGTCCGCCCACGGCGTCGTCCCAACCGAATCCAAGGCACATGATCGTTCCGCCGTAGGTGTCGTCGCCGGCGTCGTCGAAACAGAACCCGGCGGCGTAGTGGCAGCCGAAGCCGCAGGAGAATCGCTGGAACTCGGCCTCGCCGCGCGGCCCGCCGTTGAACATTTGTCGCGTGCCGCCATAGCGTCGGTCGTTGCCGCCGAAATCGCGGGCGAAGCCGAGGCCGAGCCAATAGCCGCCGCCTTGGGACATGTAGTCATACTCGTACACGTCGTCGCCGCCGCCGTCGAGGATCACGCCGATTCCGCCGTTGGCCACCTGGCGAAGCCCCGCCCCGATGCCCTGCGACCAGCCTTCGTAACCCGGCGTCTCTGGATAGGAATCGAAATACAGTCCGCCGGCGTAGTAATGGTCCTTGCCCTCCAGGTCGTCCAACAGGCCGAAGCCGAGCGGGGCGCCGAACCCTTGGGCCCACATGGCCGCGCGATAGCTGTCGTTGCCGCCACGGTCCAGGAGGATCCCAATTCCGCCCAGCGCGTGCCCCTGCAAGCGGCGAACGCCCGCGTAGTAATCGTCGCCCTGGAAGTCGACGAGAATCCCTACGCCGCACAAGGCGGAACCCTGGGCCACGTCCTGTGCCCGGTAGGTGTCTCGCCCTTCGAGGTCCACGAGCATGGAAATGCCCAGGACGGCGCCTCCTTGGATTCCCGGCCGGGTTCCCTCATAGCGGTCGTCGCCGGCCAGGTCGATCACGACGAGGACCGGCCGGGCGAGCGTCGCCACGCCTTCGCGATAGACGTCGTCGCCGCCCAAATCGATCACGGCGACCACGTCTTCCAATCTATCCAGCTCGTAGGTGTTCTTGTCTTTGCCCCCGACGAGGATCGTTCCGGCCGGGGTGACGGTTCTCCTCAAGATGCTGCCCGTCACCCCCTTTACCGGAGCCGCGTCTTCCGGGGTGATGGCCTTGAACTGTTGGAGCAATTCCGGATCGGTCAGCGCGGCCAACGCGTCCGCGGCGTTGAACCAGGCCCGCCGGTTCATTTTCTCCATCAGGTCGCAGAGTCGGCGTCCCGTGCCGCGGTCGATCAGCGTGTGGCCGTTGGTGTTGTTTCCAACGAACACGGGATAAAGATTCTGGTTCAATTCCGCCACTTCGCTGGGCGCCAGCGGCGCCAAGGCGGCCGCGTAGGACGATTGCGCGGCGATCAAGGCCTGTTCCAGCACGTCGAGGGCCTGTTCCGTGGAAGTCACTTTGGCAAAGGGGCGAGCCTCGCGGACGCCGCAATCCATTCGGGCGCGAGCCACGACGAGGGCTCGGGCCAGGCCCTCGGGACCCTCGGACAAAAAGCGGTGTAGATGGCGAGTGAATTTCTCGGCCTCGGCCGGGGCCTCTAGCGGATGTCGCATCAAGTAGTCAAACCAGCGCAAACGGCAATTGCCCGTCACCTCCGAAGGACTCCATTCCCCGGCGGTCGTGTCCAGCTTCATTGCCGTATAGGCCAAGAATCGCTGAAAACTGGGTTGGATTCGCCGTGCGGCCAGGCCGTCGCGGATTTCCTGTCTGACCAACGTCATCAGACCGGGGGCGAGTGGATTGCCGACCGTTGCATGGTCTTCTTCGCCCGCGCCCGTCTTGGCTGCGTTGACTTTTGGCGAGGGCCGGGTGGTTGGCTCTCCCGCAGACGTGTTAAGAATCCCGAAACAGAGAACCGCGCAGACCACCGTAAAGCACGCCACCCGCCACCAAACAGCCCAGTCAGCACGCCGCGAGAAAGCGGACGATGAAATGCGGAAACGACCTCTCTTTAGCATCCCCCATCTCCCGCAGCCGAGCCAATTTGCCTCATCCACGCGGGACCCAGTCATCAAGGCGGCGCCGTTGGAAACCGCCTATCTGACGCTTTTCCCTCGAACGACCGGATTTGCATCTCTTCAAAGGTCGATCGAAAAGGCTTGAAGTCGAGTATTCCAACCGATCGACGCAGGCAAGTCAATAGAGGGGTGAAAAGAGCCCCTTCATTGCCCGGAGGCTAATGCCTTTGGCTTCGGCATTGCCCGAGGCATTTCTTGAGGTATCAGCCTGCGACCCCCACTCCCTCGGAGGACGATCAAAAAGAGGCATCCACCTGGCCGGGAATGAGGGCCGACCGCGGCAGACAGAGCCCCACCGCGATTAACCACCGCGAGCGAATCGAAACGTGAATTTCCGTAAATCGCTCACTTTAGCCGGATTGACCAGTGGTTCGGTCCGCTTTTGGTCAAGGTAAACTGGGAAGCGACCGATGCGCCGCTCGATGCGGACACCGTGACGCGATAATCGCCAAGGAAGCCACGGAAACGGACGGTTCCGTCAGGTTGGGTCGTCAGGTCCGCCTTGGTCCACCACTTGCCCTTGATCAGGGCGAGAAGTCTTTCGTAGGCCGGTTTGGGGCTCATGTCGGCGCGGAGAAATCCAGCCGGTGCCCCCTTCCAAGCGTGATAGTCGGAGAAGTCCCACCAGGTAAGGGCTTCGACGGCGGGATGCGAGAACAGCATCGTGTAGAATCGCTCCACTTCCTTCGCCTGGAAGGTTTCGCCCTCGGGCGTGGAGGGCCAAGGCCCCGGCTTTTCCCATCTCCGCTCGCCGGACAAGATGGTCGTCTCCGTAAAATGCAGCGGGACTTTGAACCGGGAAAATCTCTCGCACACTTCCCAGATTTTCTCGTTCGCCCACGTTCCGCCGTGCATGTGGCTTTGGATTCCAATCACGTCGTACAGCGGCTTGCCGCCGGCGTCGACCAGTTGCTCGATCACCCGCTCGTACGCCGCGTCGGTCCGATAGTCGTTGATGAGCAGCGTGGCCTTGGGATTGGCCTTTCGGGCGTGAACGAAGCATTCCTTGGTGAACTCCATTTGGCCGACCTTCTGCCACATCCCGGTCATCTTCGGGGCGCGGCGGAAGAACTCGGGCCGGTCGAAGTGGGCGGCCTCGTTGACCACGTCCCATCGGTCGATGAGACCAGCGAAACGCGAGACGCAGTCGTCGATGCGGGCCATTTGTAGCCGGCGGATCTCTTGTGGATCGTGGGGAAGCCACTGGGGATCGGCGAAGTTCCAGGCCAGCGGATGACCCTTGGTGACGATGCCATGCTGCTGGCACCACCGCGCCACTTCCTCGGCGTGGCGGTGGTCGGGTTCGCCGCGCCGCGATTCGTACGTTGGCCAGTAGAAAGGCAGCGTGGCGTAGTTCAACAACTCGGCAAAACGCCGCCGATAGGCGGCCTCTTTGTCGGCGTCTTGAATCCTGCCCCACATGAAGATGTTCGACCCAAACAGGAAGGCGTGCCGCGTCTGTTCCACGCGGATCTTGGCCCCGGCCAGCGGCTTGCCGGAAGCATCGAAAACCTCGATCGTCGCGTCGGCTTGACGGTGTTTTTCGATCCGCGCCGGGGCGGAATGCCACAGGTCATCGGAAGGGCGCGAGGCGACCGGCGCGGCTTGATCGCCCGCAAGGCCGTTGGACGACAGGCTGAAAGGCACGATGAGGGTGAAGCAAAACAGGCAACGGTGCATGGGCGAGATCCTTTGACAGCTTGGGAGTCGCAAGCACAGTGAATCGTTCGCCATTGTTCCGCATCCGCACGGCCATCGCAAGCCAACCGCCCAGAAACCGACCAGCGGATTGAACGCTCCCCCTGAATCGAGTATCATCAAAATTCGGGGATAGCGACCTTTCCATCCGGCGTTCCGGCCATGGCTAGACGATTCGTTCGCGTCGATCTATCCGATGCCGCCAGGGATTTCCGGCCCGTGGCCATCGAACCCGGCCTTCCGCTCCTGGACAAGGCCAACGCGAATAGTCGGCTGTTGTTCAAATGGCTGGGGCGCATGGTGGCCGAGGCCGAATGGGAAGGCGAATCGGTCAATTTCTTCGTCCAGGACGATCACGGAGGGCGACTGGAAGACGTGGTGGGGCAGCCGGCCAGCGACGAAGACCTTCAAGGGCCGCTGAAGGACGAGGTGGCCCTGCTTGCCGAGCGGCTGGCCAAGGCCAAGGCCGATTCGCCGAGCGAGCGGCTTGTGCTGGGCAAGGTCCGCGACGATTTCGCGGCGCTGGTCGAGGCCCCCAACCGTCTGGACCGCGATTGCTTTTTCTTTCGTTATCGAGATCAGCAACATCGTTGGCGTCTGGTCTGGTGCCCCGGCTACCAGCGTCGCGAGGCGGAGTCGGCGCCGGCGGTGATCTGCACGGATCCGGAGTGCAATTTGCTGTTCGTCCGGCGTCCAGGCGGTAGCGCCCGCTGCCCGGGCTGCCGAACCGCCCTGCTTGTCCCATCCGTGCCCAAAAGCAGGGCCTGGCGCGTGGCGGCATTGTTGTTGGTGTTGCTTTGCGTCGTGGCGGCCGTGTTGCTTTGGCGCCGTCCGGCAACGGAATTGGCTTCCGCGCCGCCTGGCCAAACCGCCATCGACGCCTCGCAGGGCGATCCGGGCGGCAAACCATCGGAGTCGGCCGCGCCGAAGGAGGCTTCATCCGCGCCGGCCGACGAGCGAGGCAAGCCTTCGGAGGTGGCGATCCTGAGCGACCAGGGGCCCTCGGTCCGTTTCCCGCTGGGGGCGGAGTTCGACGACTTCCGCGTCGAGGCCCGTTATCCCGACGGCTTCACCCGCATCGTCAGCAAGCTGGCCGCGCTCCGCGCTTCGGAGGAAGCCGCGGGGGCGCCGGTGAGTTTCGCGGGCGGGAAGATGCGGGGGGTGCGGCCGGGCAAGACCACCGTTCAGGCGGAATTCGGCGGAGTGGCCTCCACCCACGGGCTTGAAGTGGAAGTGACCGCTTCGGCCGACGTCCAGGAACTCCGCCTGGCGCCCTCTCCCGTGGCCCTCCGTCCCGGCGAGTCTGTCCGCCTCGAGGCCATCGGCTATCGCGACGGCAAATCCCTGGGCAGGATCACTGGTCTGGAGGGGTTGAGCTGGAACTCCAGCGACGAGGCCGTGGTGGGCGTCAACGGGCCCGTGGCGACGGGCAAGCGCGTCGGGCGAGCGACCATCACCGCCCGCCTCGGTACGGTGACAAGCCAGCCGGCGGAAATCACCGTGGCGGAGGCCGTTGCCGAGGCACTGCGGGTCGAGCCAGCCGCGCTGCGCATCTTGGTGGGAGAATCGGCGCCCGTCGGGGATGGCGTGAGCGTTTTGCGCGGGACGATGGATGTCAGCCGCCATGCGGTGGTGGAACCCTCGTCGGCCGCGGTCCGCTATGATCCCAAGGGGCACGCGCTGGTGGGGATGTCGCCGGGTCGCTGCACGGTTCGATTCGCCTACGGCGATCAGACGGCCTCCGCCTTCGTCGAGGTGGCGGCGGCGACCTTTGAGGAAGGGCTGGTGTCGATCGAACCGGCGACGGGCGTGCTTTCGCCGGGTCAGGCGATGCCGCTGCGCGTTTACCTGACCCGCCCTGACGGCCGTCGCGTGGATCGGACCAGCGCGGCCACCTTGACCAGTTCGTCGCCGGAAAAAGTGCAGATCTCCGGCGATTGGGCCTGCGCCCTCGCGGCCGGCGACGCCGAAATCACGGCCACGCTGCCCGAGTCCAAGACTCCCGGCCGGGCCAGGATTCGTGCCGACAACCATCCCATCACGGATTTGGTGGTGGAGCCTTCGCGGATCGCCCTGGCGGTGGGCGACCGGGCAAGGCTCTGGGTCTTGGGGCGTTCGGCGAGCGGGCTTCGCGAGTTGTTTCCGCAAGATCGGCTCGCCATGCGAGCCGCCGGCGCCTCGCCCGGCGCGATCCGGATCGTCGGCTCCCAACACGTTGACGGCGTGAGTCCCGGCGAGGCCGCGGTCGAAGTCGTTTGGGCGGGCAAGTTGCGCCGCCAGGCCGCGGTGGTCGTGTCGGACGGGGCGTGGAGCGACCTGGCCATCGACCCCGCCGCGGCCACGATCCATCCCGGCCAAGGGCTTGTCTATACGGTGACGGGCGTGCGCGGCGGTCGGCGGCGGACGATCCGCCCCAGCGACGGGCTGAAACTGTCGGTTGCCGACCAGAACGTGGCCCAGGCAACTTCCGACGGCCTGGTCCGCGGCCTGGCCCCTGGTCAAACGAACGTGCTCGCCGAAGTCGGGGCAAGTCGTGCTCAATCGCCTCTGACGGTGATCGCCGGCAGCGGATCGTCGGGTCTGGTGGTGGCCACGCCGGGAGTGGGATTGCCCGTCGTCGATCCCGATGGAACCCACTATCTCGTCGGTCCCGGCGGCGGCGTCGAACCACGTTGGGATGAGAGCCGGCGTGTCGGGCCGGCCGCGGCGAAGGCCGACGTCGCTGGGCTGGGCGGCGCCGTGGCGCCCGCGGGAGATTCGCTCTGGATCGAGCCTCGCCGGGCCTCGCTGAAGGTGGGCGAAACAACCCCGCGTTTCGCCGTGATGGCCCAAGCGCCAGGCGGTTCGCCGCGGGAAATTCCGGCGGCCATCGAGAGCGTGGACCCGCGCGTCCTGGCGGCGGTCGAAGGTTCGCCCGGGCGGTTCCTCGGACGCCAGATGGGCAGCACGCAAGTCCGCGCCGCCGTGGCGAATCGGACCCTTTATGCCGACGTGGCGGTGACGGGGGCCTGGTTCGACGAGATTCGTACCGAGATCGCCTCGCTGACGGACGCCGATTTTCGCGTCCGCGCGGAAATCACCGCCCAAGGTTCCGACGGCGCGCTGGAGTATCGGGTTTTTCGGACGGGCGAGGCGTCGCGGGGGGCTTGGGTGGCGTCGCAGGCCCAAGGGGGCCATCGCCGCGCGGCATTGGAAAGCCCCCGCATTCCCATCGGCCCGCCGTCGGCCGTGTATCGACTGACCTTCGAGGCCCGCGATCCCGCCACCGGCTCGGTGCAGCAGTATCCCTTCACGTTTCGGCTCGCGCCGCGGATAGAGAGGGCGGAGAAGTAGATGGCATTCCCTGACGAACGCGACCGCAACCTGATTCGCCAGGCAGAGCACTTGGAGAATCTCGCCAGCGACTTGTGCGAATGGTTGGCGGAGTTCAACCCGAAACGCCGAAACGCCGATTCGCTCCCCATCGCCGAGGAAGACGAATTCGAGGCACTCCAGTTGCGGCGGTTGGCGAGCAACCTCTACACCTCGTCGAAGGTCCCGGTGGCGGCGGCCGTGTATGGGGCGTCTCAGGTGGGCAAGAGTCTGTTCATCGGCCAGGTGCTCAAGCCGCACAGCGAGGCGTACAGCCCGCTGGGCCGAGACGAACAGCACGGCCCGCCGGCCTACTACAAGGACCTCTCCTTCACCGCCGATTTGAATCCCCAGTGCGGTTCCAACGAGGCCACGGCCCTGGTCACGCGGTTCACGACCAAAGACCGCGTGGCGGCCAGCGTGGCGCCGGAATACCCGGTGATGGTCCGCGCGCTGAGCCGGGCGGAGTGGCTTCGGGTGTTGGCCCGGGGGTTCCAAGTGGAATGCAAGACCCCGCCGCAAACGTGGCAGCCGAACCAGTTGGAGGATTTGTTCGAACAACTCGCCCGCCGGCACGCCGCGCCCCAGGTCGATCGGCAATGGCGCATGGACCTGCTGGACGCCTACACGTACATGCGCTCGGTCGATCCGCGGGGCTTTCCCGCCCCCGAGGCGGTCCTCAACGGCCTGTTGAGCCGATATCCGCTCTCCGACGACGGCTGCGTGGCCGCGGCGGCTCGGCTTTTCTGGGACGACTGGCCCTCGCTGACCGCCTTGTTCACCCGAATTGCCGGGTTTCTGGAGAGGATTGCCATCGGGGAGCACGATCCGGGCATCCTTTCGCACTGGGCGGGCGTCCGCTTCCTCCTCGACAGCCAGCGGGCCACGGTCCACGAACGGCGGACTTCGAAGGTCTTCCCCCGCGTCGAATGGGCCGATTTCCACCTCACCGAACGCAACGGCTGGTATGTGCTCGATTACCGGCCGGGCCGAGGCGGCGGCAACGAGGACCTGGCGATGATCCAGGCGGGGATGCTGGAACTGGTGATCCCCGTGCTGCCCCATCGACTCCACGACGATTGGCGCCGGGTGATCGATCAGATGGATTTCATCGACATTCCCGGCATGCGGGCCGTGCGGGCCGGCGTCGAGCGGGGGAAGCGGGAATCGGCCGACACCCTCGACGAGCAAATGGAAATCGTCAAGCGGGGCAAGGTCTCCTACCTCTTCGAACGCTACACCGACGAACTGCAAATCCAAACCCTGCTGTTGCTCTCCCGATTCGGCAATCTCGAAGTCAAGGCCCAGATGAAATACCACGTGGAGAAATGGGGGCGGACGCGCTACGGCGAGAAGATCTGGCCGCACCGCGTCCGCGAGGAGATCCCCGCCTTGTTCATCGGCTTGACCGGGATCGACGCCGAGTTCCGCAACCACGCGGACTACCCCGACAGCAAGCTCTACGACCGGCGTCTGGGCGAGCTGGTCGACACGCTCGGCGCGGTGATGAACGACTTTGGCGGCAAGGGGCAGCCCTTCACCAACGTCTATCCGATCCGCTACCCCGGCACTTGGGACACCAACCAGGCCCAACGCCAGGCCAGCGATCCGGAGAAGTGGGTCCGCGCCCGCAAGGCCTTTCTCGAATCCGAAAAGGTCCAGCGCCACGTGCGGTTTCCGGACCGGCGTTGGGACGTGGCCATGCGGGACGACGACGGCGGGTTGTCGCTGATCGCCGCGGGCATCCGCGCCGTGACCACGGCCGGCGCCAAACAGGACGAACTCCAGCGGCAAATCGCCGAGGTCCGCAACCGGCTGCTCCAACTCGCCCGCGGCTGGGTCGTCGATCCCGACGTCAACCTGGACCGCGAAAAACGCATGGCCGCGGCGCGAAAAATCCTCGATTGGCTCCGCGAGGACGAGAATGCGGTGTATCCGCGGGTGTATGCGGTTCAAGAGTCGCTTGCCACGCGCGAGGGCGACGAGATTTCGGTGGCCGACTGCGCCGAACTGGTCAGCCGGCGCGTCGGCGATCCCCTCCCGCGGCAGCTTCGCGAATTTCTGCACCGTTGGGCCACGGTCGACGCTCCCAAGCGGTGGGAGGAATACACCGCCTCGCGCGAGGACGGTTCGCCGTGGCTGGGGGGCGGCGATTGGAACACCTTCGTCCGTTACCTCCGCGATTACCTGCTGACGGACGAGGTCCTGGACGAACTCGCCAGGCGACTGGAACCGGTGGTGAAACTCAAAACCCGGGACGAGGCCGCCCGCCGCCGCGCCCGCCGCAAGTATGTCCGGATCATCGTCAATGATTTCATTCTCAATCCGGGCCCCAGCGCGGCGCCGCTTGCGTCGGCTGGATCAGCCGAGGAGGCCGCGGCCGCCGAGGACGATTTCGACCGCTTTGGGCTGATGGCCGCGTTCGTGGCCCGCTGGGCCCGAAGGCTCCCCGAGGCCCTCGCCCGCGGCGCCGGCGAACACGTCGCCATCCCGCCCGGCAATGAACAACTCGCCAAGATTCTGGAGCCGTTCGAAAGTTGACGGTTTGCCCATGGCCGATGTCAGATCGCCCCTTTCCTCGCACGTTCTGTTTGCCAACACGGGGGTGCAGATCGTCGCCGTTGCCTTGCGGACCGCGGCGCGTTACACGGCCGCGCAGATCGGCTACGGGTGGCAGCGGTGCCTGACCGCTTCGGCCCATCCGAAATCCAACGCTCCCAAGGAATATCCTTTCGTTCAGTGGCAGGTCATCCAGTCGCAAACGGCCCGGCTCTTTCTGGCCATTGACACGACCTGCGGCAATCCCGAAGAAGGCTACTTCAGCAACTCCGAGACGCTGGTCAAGGATTTCACGCTGCGTTTGGAGGGAATTCTGGACCTGACCGGCCAACCGCTCAAGGGCGTGCCACCCGTCGAGGTCTGCATCCGGCCCGCCGCGGCGACCGGCGGCGACCCGAAAAGCGTCCATCTGGTCGTCGATTTTGGCAACAGCCGCACCGGGGCCTTGCTGGTGGAAGTCGGCGGCGAAGTCTCGCGGCAGCCGCTGATGCTTCCCTTCGGGCTGGTCAACCGCTACCATCTCGACGCGTGGAACGAGCAAGGCGAGTTTCAGGCAAGGCCGACCGACCGCTGGTTCTCCTCGAAGACCCATTGGTGCAACACGCCCTATTTGCGTCCGCTGCCGCGGAAACGGGTGGAGTACCGGGTGGTCGAGGAAGAGCCTCGGGCGGGCTGGTTCAGCCGCGGCAAGGGCGGACCAAAACAGGTCAAAGTCGAGGTCGTGGCCGCGCCGCCGCTGTTCGACGACCTGTCCATGGTCCGGATGGGCCGCGAGGCCGACGACGTGTTGCAAGTGATGCGCGTCGAGGGCGACATCCGCACCGGGGTGAGTTCGCCCAAACGCTACCTTTGGGCTGATGACGCCAGTTGGCTCGAGGGGGCCAATTGGTTCATGGCCGATCCCGCCGACCGCCTCCAGACCGGCGCCCACGCGGCCACGCTCCAGGGGCCTTACCTCCGCTTCCTCCACGAGGACGACCGCGACTTCCTGCTGGCCGACGGGCCACCCCAAGAAGGCGACTTCGCCTCGGAAAAGCCCGTCAAGCCCCGCCATGCCCCCCGCGCGCTGATGACCGCGGCGCTGTATGAGTTGCTCTGCCAGGCCTATGCTTATGTGAACTCGGCGGCCTACCGGAATGCGTCGGGCGAGGTGGGCCGTCCCCGCGAAATCCGCACCCTCACCCTCACCTATCCAAGCGGCATGATCGAGGAGGAATTCAAGCGCCTGCAAGCCCAGGCGCGCAAGGCCATCGCGATTTTCAGCGCGACGCTGGGCAAGAGCCAGCGCGTTCCGCCGGAATTGAACCTGGGCATCGACGAGGCCAGCGCGGTGCATTTGACCTACATCTGGAGCGAGCTATTGATGCTGGGGCAGGATCCTCGGCTTTGGTTCGCGGCGATGCGTCAGGACCGCGGCCGGTCGAAGCCGGCCGGTCCGTCGGCGCCGTCGCCTTCCGCGCCGCCTCAGGCCGCGCCCGCCGCCCGACGGCGCCTCGGTCCGCCCCTCAGGCGGCCGGGCGCGCCGCCCCGGCTCGTCGATCGGGAAGACGATTTCGGCGACGCGGCCGACGAGGTCCGCATCGCCTGCATCGACATCGGCGGCGGCAGCAGCGACCTGATGATCGCCCGTTACCGCTTCGAGGCGAACATCGACGATTATGTGCGCGGCGAAGTCCTTCACCAGGACGGGATTTCCCTGGCCGGCGACCAGCTCGTCAAACGGCTGTTGGAGGTGATCGTCGTCCCGCGGTTCGCCCGGGCACTCGGCCTGGAGGAGGAAGACGCGACCTTTCTGTTCGGTCCCGAGGTGCCGCGAAACCGGGAATACCGCTCCCAGCGGCTCCACTGGATGAACCGGCTCTTCGTGCCCCTGGCCCAGGCGTACCTCGACAACGCGGCGAGCGAAGTCTCCGACGAGCCGATCTCCCACACCGATCCAGCGATCGTCGATCCCGAGGTCCTCAAGTCGCTGCAAAAGGTGTTCGACAAGGTGAAGGGGCCGGGCTATTACAACGTGGACCAGGAACTCGATCTCTACTTCAACGCAACCGCCTTCGAGGCCGTGGTTCGCGACGTGTTCGACGAGTTGTTGTTCGACTATTGCCAACGGATGGTGCAACACGAGGCGGATGTCGTGCTCCTGGCCGGCTTGCCCTCCAAGCTCAAGGTGCTTCAGCGGCTGGTGCGGACCTACCTGCCCTTGGCGCCGTCGCGGATCGTGCCGATGGACCAGCACTACGCGGGCAATTGGTATCCGTATCAGGACGAGAGCGGGCACAATCCCGGGGTGATCGTGGATCCTAAGAGTCCGGTCGTGGTCGGCGCGGCCATCGAATTCCTCGCCCGCAACGGCCTGTTGCCGCAGTTCAAATTCAGCATGAAGAGCCGCCAGCGGGAGAACAGCTACTACTGGGGCGTGATGAGCAGCGCGACCTCGGGCATTCGCCGCGAGAGGATTCTTTTCGAACCCTCCGATCCGCGCGCCAAGGAGGAGATCACCGAGTTTTCCACGTCCTCGCAGCGGGTGGTGATCGGACGCAAGATGAGTCCGAACGAGGAGGCCCAGGCCTCGCCCGTCTACTTGCTCAAAATGGACGCCAAGGACCGCATCGGCCAGACGCAAGTCGCGGTGAAGATCAAGCGGCGGCGGGCAAGCCCGGATCAAGAGGAATCGCTCGAGGTGATCTCGGTGACCGGCACGGTGGCGGGCGAGGAGGCCGTTCTCGGCGAAAACGTCCATTTCCTCTGGCGCACCCTGGCTGACGAACGCTACTACCTCGACACCGGCGGCTTGGACAACATCGAATGGAATGCCGTTGGCGCGATGGACGGGTGATCGAATCGTGAACATGGGGACCTTTTCGCTTGCCTATCCGAGGCGTCTGTGGCGGCGCCGGGAGTGGTCGTGATGGTCTTTGGTTGGCCAAAAGCGGATCCGCCGGCGCCGGAGCGAGTCGCCGAACCTGCTGGGCAGACCGGCCCCGCCGCGGACGAATTGCGGCAACTGATCGTTGGTTTGGGCCAGGTCGGGTCGTGGATCGCGGCGGCGAACGAGAAGATTCTCGCCGGCCTAGCCGCCGGCCAGCCGCTCGCCCGCCCCCACGAAGACGCCGCTGAGGCCGAGGCGGCGCCCCTACGCGCGGTCGAGGCGGCGATCGCGTCGCTGGGCGAGCAAGTGGCCGCGGCGGCCGAAAGCATTCGCCGCGTCCAAGCGGAACTCGAGCGGGGGTTCCAACAGTTGGCCGAGCGGCTCGCCCCGCCGCGGCCGGCCAGCGAACCGGAGTCGATTTCGACTTCCGCCTGGGAAAGAATCCTCTTCGGTCCCGAAATCGCTTCCCGGCCCGCCCTGGCCTTCCAACGCCATCAAATCATCAACGGCGTGCTCGAGGGCGACCCGGCGGCCAGCGGGCTGGCCGGCCAATTGCTGGTGTTTCGCTCGGCCCCGCCGGAGCGGCTCCCGCCGCTGCTCAAGGAGATCGGCGAGGCTTACTATCGGTGGCAGCCGAAGACCCAGCCAGGTCCGACTGCCTTTGAGGAGGCCTTGGCGGCGTCGCTGCAACACGCCTGCGAGACCGCCGGGCTGCGGAACAGGATCGAATTGGTGGCGCCGGGCGAGCGGTTCGACGCGGCCCGGCACAACGCCAGCACGCGAGGCGTCGAGATCGCCGAGGTCCACGGTTGGATCGTGCTTCGCGACAACGGGAAAGTGTACACAAAAGCCAACGTGACCGTGCGATGAGGCGCCGTGGCGAAATAAGAGAGGGGACGTAAGAGCTGGGACGCTTCTCGCTCGAAAAAGCTCATGGCCGCGACCGGTGGGCTTCCGGGCAATCAGACCATGATGGCTGGACGCGGTTTGGGATGAGATGCCGAGCGCGGAGGCCGGAGGCCGGACGGGCCAAGCGCGGCGAGGGATTGAGACATGGCGGGGCGAACGAACCGGTGAACATGAAGACCTACCGTTGCACGTCGTGTGGTTTCGAGATTCAACGGCCCACGCAGCCGCTGAAGTGCCCCAACTGCCAGCGCCAGGCCATTGGCCTTTTTCGGTTGGTGAGCGGCGTGTCCGGTTCGGCCTCGCCGCCTGGGCCGTCGCCATTAACTTCCCCCGGGCCGCCGCCGATGCCAGCGGCGCCCCCTGTTGCGGCCAAGGTTCCTCCGCCGCCGGACTCGCCCAAGGCCCCGTCTCCGCCCCCGCTGAAGGCGCCGTCCCAGCGACCGGTCCAGCCCCCCTGGACGGCCCCGCCTCAGGCGCCTTCACCCGCGACCAGGGCGCCTTCGCGCAAGCTGGTGCGGGCGCAATCGTTGGACGAACCTTCGGACGCCAAGGCCGGGACGCCTTCGGCGCCGGTGGCGTCCTTGACGCCAAACGAGGTCGAGCAGGCGCCGTCGGCCCAGACGCGGCCGATTCCCAGGCCGCGAGTTCGGCCGACGCCGATCCGCCCATCGCGCTTCGTTTGGGCCTTTCCCGAAGAGCCTCCGACGATCGACGGGGCCTTGCCGATGAAGAACGCCCCGGCCGTCGACGCCGCCGGGCAGTGCATCGTGTACCATCAAGGCCGGTTGTACGCCCTGGTGGAAGAGCAGGGCCGGGCGAGGGTGGTTTGGGATTACGTGGTTGGCGCCCACGTCCCCGGCCCGATCGTCGTCGCGCCCGACGGGACCCTCCGCGCGCACTCCGCCGATGGCTTGCTCCACGCCCTGGATTCGAGAGGCAAACAGGTCTTTCTGCCCGCCCAGGTCGGCGAACCGTTGGGCTGGGCCGCGCCCGTCGTCGACCGCGCCGGAAACACGTTCATCTGCGGCTACGAGGGGGGATTGCTCCGCGTGGATCCCCAGGGGAAGCTCGCGCCGCGACGCTTCTTCCGCTCGCGTCGCAAATTCGATTCGCCGGGGGTTCTCGTGGGCAAGGTGCTCTATCTGGGCTGCGAGGATCCCTACGTGTTCGCCATCGATGTCAGCGGCGATCGCGGCGAGGCCGTCTGGAACACGGCGGCCGAGCAGGGTCTGGTAGGTGGGTGGGTGAACTCCTCTTGCGCGCTCACGGCCGACGGCCTGATCGTCGTCGCCGTGCGCGACGAGGCGGTGGTCGCCCTCCATCCCAGCGGCACGGTGGCCTGGCGAACCGACTTGCCCGGTCAGTTGCTCGGCTCCCCGGTCATCGACCGTCATGGCCACGTCCACGTTGGCCTGAGCCAGGCCGAGCGGGGCCGTCCTGCCCGCGGCGCGTTGGTCTGCATCGACGCCAACTCGCACCGCATCCGCTGGCAATACGATACCCCGGCCCCGGTCGAATCCACTCCCGTCATCGGCGATGACGACGTGCTTTACTTCGGGGACAACTCGGGCGTCATCCACGCGATCGACCTTCAGGGCAAGGCGCAATGGACCGCCCAGGTCGAATCCGCGGTCCGCTCGCCCGGCACGTTCCCCGCCCCGAATCGCGTCGCCTTTGGGCAGGACGACGACACGCTCGTGGTCTTGGAATGTTCGGCCAAGGGGCTTGCGGCCGAGGGATGGCCGACCTCTCAGATCCGCGTCCGACCTTGACGGCCCACGCCCGCGCGTCTTTTTCGATTTTCCTCGCCCGGGAACCCGTCTCGGCGCGGCGGCCACCTCATTGCTTCCCCTGGATCGCGCGAATCGCGGCTTGGGCGGCGGCCTGGAATTGCTCGTTGGCGTCGTGGGAAAGACGCCGTTGAATCGCGGCGAGGCTTTGCGGGCCGCCAATCTCGGCCAGCAGTTGGCAGGCGGCGACGCGGACCTCGGCGTCGTCCTCGGCCAACAAGCCGACGACCGCGCTTTCGGCGGCCGAACCGATTGCCCGCAGGGCGCGGACGGCGCGGGCCCGGTCGGTGGGAGTCTTGACAAGCTCGGCGAGCACGGGTGCATTGCGCGGGCTAACCCAGATCAAGGCGGCGCGAAGCGCCGAAGACCGGGCCGAGTAGTTCTTCTCCTTCAGGTACGCGTTGAGGACCTCGGCCACTTCCTCGCGACGCGATTCCATCACCGGCATCAGGCTCAGCCCCTGGAGGGCCTGGAAACACTTGCTCCAATCGCGCTCGCCGGCGCGGAGGTCGGCCAGGAATCGGTCCAGGCGTTTCTCGGGCGATTCCACGGGCAGGGAGGGCGGCGTCGGCGAAGGCGTGGCGGAACCGGCCGACCCCGGGGCGGACGCCGCGGCCGTCTCCAGCGTCCGCTCGCATGCCAGCGATACCGGAATCTCCTGCCTGCCGCCCTCCCGGATCGTCAGCGTGCCCGAGAGCGTGATCTTTCGCGGAACGCCAAGCTTCAGGTCGAAAAGCGTCTCGCCGTCGGCGGCCAATTCGACCGTCGGCTTCTCGCCCGTCTTTTCCAGCGTTCGCAGATCCAGGCGTTTTCGGATCCGCGCCGTCGTTTGCTGGGTTTCTTCCAGGGTGAAGCTCGCGCGGCGGATGGCGAGGTAGGTGACAGGCTCCGGCTCGATGGCGAAGGGGCCGAACATGCCCGGAAACCCACGCCGATGCGGCCCGAACGGCGGCCTCGGACCGAAAAAACCAGGCCCGAACCCGGCGAAACCGCCGCGCCCCCCGCTTGGCGACGAAGTGAGCGTCCAGACCTCCTCATGGAGCCAGGACTTCTGATCGCCGTCGGGCAATGGATCGATGACCACCGTGGCCAACGAGCCAAGCAGGCCCGGCAGACGCACGCGGCCGTCATTCTCGAAGACTTCGCCCAACTCGCCAACCACCAACTTGCCGTCATCGCGTTCCCCGGGCGTGCCGGGGGCGGCGGCCGGGGCGTCGCGGTTTCCCTCGCGACGTTCGACGATGGCGTGGTAGTTCAGGACGATGCGTTTCTGGCCGCCCGATTCGTCGCCGCGGCACATCATGGTCACCAATCCCACCGCTGGCGCCACCCGCTTGACCAGCGTCGGCCCCTCAAGCTGGGTTCCGCCGTCGCCGGCCTGGAAGCCGATCTTGCGCTGACTCAAGAGCGACTTCGCATAGTTGATGGGCACGGCGAAGCCGACTTGGGCGATCTTGGCGCCCACCAGTTGGGCGCTTACCACCCCGACCACGCGCCCGCTGCTATCCACCAGGGGACCGCCGCTATTGCCCGGATTCACCACCGCGTCGATTTGAAACACCTTGCCGCGCCGCCCGACGGCAATGCCCGCCACGCTGCCCCGGGTGACCTTCAGGCTCGATCCCAGAATGTCGCTGAGGGGAAAACCGATCGCGCGGACTTCCTGGGCGAGTTCGACTTTCTCCGAATCGGCCAGGGGAAGGGCGGGCAGATTCCGCCGGTCAATGCGGAGCACGGCGAGATCGCGGGCGTCGTCGCGAACCACCACCTCGCACGGCGAGGTCTCCCCGCCCAGCGTCACCTTGATTTCCGTCGCATTGCGGACCACGTGGGCGCAGGTGAGCAGGTGCCCGTCGGGCGAAACGACAAAGGCGGTGCCGGAGCCGGGCCGCGCGTCGCGCGGGTCGGGCTTGGCGGCGTTGGCGTCGGACGCCCGGCCCAAGGTGTAGGTGTTGGCGCTGACCAGTTCCGTCGCCGAGTCGCCGGAACCCGCCTTGCACGAAACCCGGTAGCAATAGCTTTCGCCTTCCTTCCATCGGTAGGAGAGGTCCAAGGCGTCCTCGGCCTTTTCGGCCGCCGTCTCGGCCGCGTTCGCAGCCCCAGGGGCCGCCAGGACGACGGTCGAATTGGTTGAAGTTGGGGCGGCGACGCCCTCCGTCGCGGGCGGACCAGCGGAGGCGGTCGCCAAGAAATCCTCGCCCGAAACCGCCGAGGCTTCGCCCGCCTCGCTCGGCGTCTTCCCTGGCTGAGGCGGTCTTGCCAGCATCATGCCCACCAGGACGCCGGCGACCACCGCCATGCCGCCGATCAGCCGGGCGGTGGTCAGGAGAGACTGCTTGGGACGCGGTTCCAGCACGAGCCGGTCTCCGCACGCGGGGCATCGCGCGTTGGCCCCGGCCCCGGCGACGAATTCCCCGGAAACGGGCCAATGACAAAACGAACAGCGAAGCCTGGCCGCCCCCATACTCGCCTCCTGGCAACCCATGCCGGTTGAGCCACGCCCGCGATGGAACCAGCCCAGCGCGCTAGGCAATCCACGCCTGCATTGTATACTCCGCACGCATTGAGATGACA
>Ga0209101_1000659_pt1 | contig 28007 bp, 18 predicted proteins | sample ConPoolayeCmetaG_FD_185481 | JGI IMG/M metagenome (GOLD analysis project Ga0209101, IMG submission 185481) | Hot spring microbial mat communities from California, USA to study Microbial Dark Matter (Phase II) - Cone Pool mat layer C metaG... ...
GCGGGGCTGCGGGGGTCGAAGGGGCCGCCGGCGGCAAGGCCCCAGAACGCTCCATCACCGTGACGCAGTGCTCGGCCCGGGCCACGCTCCCGTTGTTTCCCGTGACCTCGACCGTTTGGCATTGACGGCCGGGCAGGACGGCGCGAAACTCGACGAACACCTCTCGGGACTGGCCGGGAGGGAGGTCTTCATTCAAAGACTTTTTGATGGGGCTGCGAAGCGTTTCGTGGGCCAGTCCGGGATCGAAGCGATCCTTGACCACGATTCCCGTGGCGGTGGTCGCGCCCCGATTGGTGATTTGAATCTGGAAGCGAATCACGTCGCCGACGTAGGCCTGGTCGGGTCCGGTAATCCGCACTTCCAGCGGCGCCGCGGCTGTGGCCGGTCCAACGCACGATCCCCCGGGGGCACCCCCCGGCGGCACGGCCAGGGAAATCGACGTGGTCGCGCAGTCCCTCGCCCGAAGCCCGTTGGCGGCCGTCGCTTCGGCGCAGGTCGTGATGTTTCCTTGCCGTTCGGCCCGCAACTGCACCTCGATCGTCCGACGCTCCGCCGGACCGAGTCGCCCGATCTGCCACTGCACGCGGCGGCCGGTGAGCTGGCCCGGCGGATTGCTGTTGAGGTAACTGGTCTCGTCGGGGACTTCGTCGGTCAGAGTGACGCCTTCACTGGGCATGTCGCCGGAGTTCGAGACCTCGATGCGGTAGACGAGGGTCGCGCCGACGGCCGCTGCCGCGGGACCGGTCTTCCGCACCGCCAGCCCCGGCGCCGTCCAGGTCGCGGAGGTGAAACCGCCGCCGACCACAAGCCGAGTCCCGGCCGGGTCGCCCACCTTGGCGGGCCGAATGATTTGGATGGCGATCCGGTTGGTGCCCGAGGCCGGCTGCTGTTGGACTATCTCGGCAGTCGCTTGCCCCTGGGCGTTGGTTTCCACTTCGACGGTCGCGGCGCCGCTGGGGGCGAATCCGGCCGGTGGCCCGTCGGCGATGGAATACTGCACGCGCCACCCCACGCACGGCGACTGGTCCGATTGACGCATCACCATCGTGGTGAACGCGTGGCGCGAGCCGGCCGGATTGATCGCCGGAGGCGGCAGGCGCCATTGGGCATCGACCCAATGCACGACGGCCGTCTGCTTGCGCCGTTCCCAGCTAAACACGTCGGGCGAGTACGCCGTGACGTAGCTGGTCCCTTCGACCGGCGAGGTGAGCGAAACCCACGTCTGCCCACGGAGCACGGTCACGTCATCGTTCGGGGTGGGCGTGCCGCGGGTGAGCCGGAGGGACCGGCGCGACGTGCTGCCCACCACGAAGGTTCCTCCGGGCTTGTGCGGGCGGGGCCAGGCGCCAAAAAAAATATCCCAGAAGCTGCCCGTATCGAAATCGACGAACTCCCCCACGCTGCCGGGCGCGATCGACCATTCGATCCGTTCGTTGGTCCGCAAGTACCCATCAGGCCCGGCCACTCCCGCCAACAGAACCACCTCGCTCCCGATCGGCGCGATCGTGCTGCGGGGCACGAGAAGCAACTCCACGGTGTCCCAGGGGCGTGGGGCGCCGGGCACGGGCTTGAGGGGGTCGCCAAGCGGATCGGAAGTGGTAAACAGGCGCTCGCCGGTTGGGTCGATCCTCGGGCCGCGCCACTCGGCGCATCCACCCGCCATAAGCGCACAGGCGATCACCATCACCGCCGCCGCTCGGGGGTCTCGTTTGCCCGCGATCATGACCGAATTCACTCTGGCCTTTGCCCGCGCAGCCGATACCGACAGCGCAGTCTTCCATCATTGCAAGGCTAGCACGCAATCGGGCAACATGAAGCCATTTTTCAACGTCGCCCGTTGCCAAGTTGCACCGTTGAGCCTTGCGCAGCCCCCACGCCCGCTACCTTCGGCGCGATACGCGCGGCAGGAAAGGTTTTTCGCGCAACGGCCTGATTGCCTCCCCCAGGGTGATTCGGCTACGATGTTCCCCGATGAGGACTCCCCCGCGAAAGATCGTCACCATGTTCTTCCTGATCGTTTGTGGGATCATGGTGGCCAACCTCTTGACGGATTTGGTGTCGCCCAACGCGAGAATCATATTCCCCGCTTGGGTGGTGCTCTGCCTCGTGCCGGCCTATTGGTATGGGCGTCGCTTGGGCATCGTTTCCTACGCACTGCGCGACGTGTTGGGGACGATCGTGATTGTTTTGATCGCCATTGCGGCGATGGAGCTTTGGGGACGCATCCGGCCGTTTTCCGCAATCACGCTGGCCCTCCTCGTCTCGGCTTTGTTCTTGCTGCGAAGACGTTGGTTAGGATAGCTTTAAGCATTGTCCGGGCAAGAACGATTTTTTTTCGCGAGCCAAACCATCGATCGAATCTTCCTCCGCAAAACCAGGCGATCCTCCCAAATTGCCCAAACGACCAAGATCCGCCCAAAACAACAGAATAGGGGGCATGGATATCCATATCACGGTGGGATTTGGGTAGCCCGAAACTGAGCTTCTTCCATCCCCGCGATTGTGCGATACTTTTTGCCATCTCAAAGAAGCGATGACGGCTGGGGGAGCCTGTCTTTCGATCCACGATCCACGGAAGGAACGGCCATGTCTGCCAAGCCGCTTCGGATTTTCTTTTCCGCCGGGGAACCCAGTGGCGACCTGCACGGGTCCAACCTGATTGCCCAACTGCGGCAACGCGAGCCTGGCCTGGAGGCGATCGGCTTCGGCGGTCCTCGGATGGCGGCGGCCGGGTGCGTGTTGCACGAGGACCTCACGGCGTTGGCGGTGATGTGGTTCGCCAGGGCTTTGGCGAACTTGCACAAGTTCTGGGACTTAGTAGGCCGGGCCGATCGGTACTTCCGCCATCACCGGCCCGACGCCGTGGTGTTGATCGACTATCCCGGCTTCAACTGGTGGGTCGCCCGGCGGGCCAAGGCTCACGGCATTCCGGTGTTCTACTATGCGCCGCCGCAAATCTGGGCGTGGGCCCAGTGGCGCGTCAAGAAGATGCGCCGCCTGGTGGATCACGTACTGTGCGGCCTTCCGTTCGAGGAAACCTGGCTCCGCGCACACGGTTGCAACGCGACGTTCGTGGGCCATCCGTTTTTCGACGAATTGGGCCGGCAAACCATCGACGAGGCGTTCGTGGCCCGGTTGCGGAATCAGCCGGGTCGGCTGGTCACGATTTTGCCCGGCTCGCGGACCCAGGAAGTGAGCCACAATTTGAAGTGGTTCCTCAAGGCCGCCCGGCTAGTCCACCAGGCCGTGCCCGATGCGCGGTTCGCGGTGGCCGCGTTCAAGCCGCACCAGGCGGAAATGGCCTCGGTCGCGGCGGCCTCGAGCGGCCTGCCCATCGAGGTCTTCGTCGGCAAGACACCGGAGCTGATCCGGGCGGCCGAGTGCTGCATGGCGTGTTCAGGCTCGGTGTCGCTGGAATTGCTGTACCAGACCAAACCGACCGTGATCTTGTATTGGATCACCCCTTTGGCCTATCGCGTGCAGGAGTATTTCCGCAAGGTGAAGTACATCACCCTGGTGAATCTCCTGGCGACCGACGAGCTTTTTCCGGCGGATTTGACGCCTTACGACCCGGCGCAGCCCGACGCCCATCGCGTGCTCTTTCCCGAATACCTCACCTGCGAGGACAAATCGGCCCAGATCGCGGCGCATCTTGTCCAGTGGCTTTCCGACCCTGTGTCTCGGTCGGACCTGGAGCGACGCCTGGCGGAACTCAAGGCCCGGGTTGCCCACGGCGGGGCCGCGGCCCGGGCCGCGGACTACATCCTCAAGGCCCTCGGTCGCGCGGCCGCGCCGATCCATCCGCCCCATTTCCTCCGCCGCGAGGCACGTGTTTCGACGTAGGCCGGCGATTCGCGATCCGCTCTCCCTCTCCCGGCGCCCGTATCGGCCGCGGGTCGCCATGCCGCGAAGAATGCTTATCCAAGCGGGGCTTGTCATCACACCCATGCCGGAAGAAATCAAGGAGGCATGGGCCGCGTACGAACGGGGCGAGGCGGAGCAAGCGGGAATCGTGGATCATCTTTCTTTCGCCGTGATGCGGCGGCTGCGCCTGAACGATGTGTTCACCAACGACCAACCCTTTCAGGCGGCCGGATTCACCCCCCTGTTTTGACAGCCCGCTGAGCAGCGTGAATCATGCATTCTTAGATGATTGATTCCCAGCACGTGCTGTGCCCCCGCCAGGCCATTAGAGGCCCACGCGCTGGAGATCGGCCAAGAGTTCCTCGGCGGATTGGTAGCGGTCGGCCCGCTGCTTTTCGAGCAACTTGAGGATGATCGCCGAGAAGGGTTGGGGAAGGTCGGGCTGGAATTTCGCGGGGTCCTCGGGCGGGGCGTAGCGGATCCGCTCGATGACCTCGGTGAGCGTGTCGCCGTCGCACGGCGGCCGGCCGGTCAAAAGCGAGTACAGGGTAGCGCCCAGACTGTACAGATCGGATCGCGTATCCGCCTCGCGGCTTTGATTCGTCCGCTCGGGCGACATATAGAAGACGTCGCCGGTAAGCTCCGCGGACTGCGACGCCTGGCTGGCGCTGATCCCGTCGAGCATTTTGGCGAGGGAAAAATCGCCCAATTTCGCCAGTTGGTCCGACGAGCGCACGAGGATGTTCGAGGGGGTAATGTTGCGGTGGACCACGCCGCGGCCGTGGGCGGCCTCGATCGCGCGGGCGATTTGCACCCCGATGCGATAAGCGTAACGCCAATCGTGCGTTTCGCCCTCCTGGATGCGGCGGACGACGCGGTCCAGACTCTCGCCCTCGACCAATTCCATCGACACCCAACAGTAGGGGCCGGTCTTGTCCGCCTCGTAAATCTGAACGATGTTCGGGTGCTCGACCGAGGCCACGGCCCGCATCAAGGCGAGAAATCGCTGGACCTGTTCCTCATCGCGGAGGACCGTCGGCCAAAGCACCTTCAGGGCGACGTTGCGATAGTGGGCCTCGTCGGCGGCCAGGAAGACCACGCCCGTGGCCCCCGTCGCCAAAGCGCAACGGATGGTGAAGTGCGCAAGGCGCCGGCCCGGCAATTCACTCAAGGGAACGGGGGCAGCGGCGAACGGCTGGGGAGGTCCGGCGGCGGGACCGCGTCGCGAGGCGGGGCCTTCGGCCGGTTCGGCTTCGAAGCGGAGTTCCGTGGTGCCAATGCGGATGGCGTCACCCGACCGCAATTCGCACTCGAAGATCCGCTGCCCGTTGACAAAGGTTCCCCGCTTGCTGCCTACGTCCTTCAGACGCAGTATCCCGCCGACGGCATCGATTCGGCAGTGGGACCGGGAGACCCAAGGGTCGGAAAGTTGAGTCGCCGTGGCGTGACTCCGCCCGATGAGAAACGGAGCCCCCTCCGGGATAACGAAGACGGTCCCCTGATCGGGACCGGCGATCACGGTGAGTCGTCCCAGCATACGCCCCCTCGCTTGTCCCCGCGGCCCCATTCCAACACCTATTGGGATTATTCGTCACCTGCGACGGACCTGTCAATGCGCCGCGCCACGCCGGGGCTGCCGAGACGCGCCGGCGGGCGGGAAGCAGGCCGCAAATTCCTCTCAGGCCGCATTTTTGTTTCGGCCAGGAGGCGTCGTAACCCGACGTTGGAGAAAGCTCATCGCGACTTTCCGCCTGGCGCTTGAACTACCCTAAACGTTCAGGTATGGTAAACCAAGGACTTAGTTTGCGCGAATTAAGCGGATTTGAGCAGGCGAGTTCGATTGGGCGCAGGGGGTTATGGCATGTGCCACGCGGGCGGTAGTCTTGGGCGGAAGATGCCTTGGCTGGTCTTGGCGGCAGTCGTGCTTACGGCGTGGAGCGCGGGTTGGCTTCTGCCCGTCCAAGCCGCCGAAGAGGGCGCAGCCCCCGCGGCGGAAGCCGCGCCCGCCGAAGGTGGCGACGCGCCGGGCAGCGATGGGCAAAGCAAGGAACAAGCCAAGGAGAAGCCTTGGCTGATCTGGTTTCTCGAATCGTCCGGCATGATCGGGCTGTTCATCCTGCTGTTGTCCATCTACTTCGTGGCCACGGTGTGCCGCCAGTTTTGGGAACTTCGTCTGGAGGTCGCGGTTCCGCCCGACCTGGTCAGCCGTGCCCAGGAATTGTTGCAGCAAAAGAACTTCAAGGCGATCTTCGATCTGGTCAAGGAGGACGACTCTTTCTTCGGCCGGTTGGTGGCCGTCGGGATTGGCGAACTGCCCAACGGACTCGCCGAAGCCCGCGACGTGATGGAGCGAACCGCCGAATCGTTCACCGTGGAAATGGAGAAGCGGATCAGCATCCTGGCGGTGCTGGGCACCCTGGGACCGATGATCGGGCTTTTGGGAACCCTGAAGGGGATGATCGCCAGCTTCGGGGTGATCGCGCGAAGCGACGTGCAAATGAAGGCCAGCGAGGTGGCGGGCGGCATTTCCGAGGCCTTGCTGTTGACGTTCGAGGGCGTGGCCCTGTCGGTCCCGGCGATCTATTTCTTCTCCTTGTTCCGCAACCGCGTTTCGACGATTTCCACCTCGGCCGCCTTGGAAGCCGATCAGTTCGTGCGGCATTTTGCCCATGCCGCCAGGGCCAATCGCCCCGCGGCCGCTGCCGCTCCAACCAAAACGGCCGCCAAGGCGGAATGAGATTGGTGAGAAAAGGAGGCTGAGGCGGGCGAACCGAGGGCCGAGGGCGGGATGGAGGGTGAGAGTGTTGACGGCGGGTTCGGCCCGACAGGTTCGGCCCGGCGTCCAGAACATTAGGCCAGGCGTATGTCCGAGCTTGAAGGCGGAGAAGGCAAACCCAATCTGACGCCGATCCTCGACATGGTGTTCCAGCTCATCACCTTCTTCATGCTGGTCATCAATTTCAAGTCGGCGTCGCTCGACCTGTCGCTGCGGTTGCCCGTGGTCGGCAGCGCAAGGCCCGTCGACACCAAGGGCCAGGAATCGCTCTTGATTCTCAATATTGATAAAGAGGGAAAAATCAACGTTTACGGCCGGTCGATGCCGGTGAAGGAATACATTCAACGCGAGGCCACCGCCGCCTTGATCGCCGCGCAACGCTCCCAGCCCAACTTGAAATTCGGCGACGAGCTGCCCACGACGGTGGTCATCCGCGCCGACCGGAGCACGCCGTTCAAACTGCTCAACGGCGTGATCCAGGAATGCCAGATGAATGGTTTTCGCAAATTCGCGCTGAAAGCGATGAACAAGGAGGAAGGCAAGGGGTAAGGCCTTCGGGCAAGCTTTCGGCGGGCAACGCGCGGTGGGTGGACGAAGGTTGCTTTCTCGTGGTTGAAGGGCACAGCCTCGCCAGGGAATGAGAAGTGGTGAGCCGACGCAAGCGACGCAAATCGCGCGAGGAAGTCGAGCTGAATCTGGCCGCCATGTTGGACATGGCGTTCCAGTTGCTGACGTTCTTCATTTTGACTTTCCGGCCCGCACCCGTCGAGGGACAGGTGAATCTCCGCCTCCCGCCGCCGATGGCAATCGCCGGCTCGGGCACCCAGAAGGCGGGCGCCGACTTCAACATGAAGGACGCGCCCCAGGCGGCGACCACCCTGGTGGTCAGCGTTTTTTCAAATAAGGATGGCTCCGTGGCCCAGTTGGCCGTCGACGAAACGCCGATCGGCAACCTCCGCGCGTTGGACGACAAACTTCAGACCGTGTTCGCCAATACGGAATACGACCAGGTGATCATCCAGGTCGGCCAGGAATTGCGGTACGAGGAGCTGATGCGCGTGATCGAGGTCTGTACGCGGCAAAGGCTTCGCGACGGCTCCAAGCTCTCCAAACTGAGCTTTGTGGAAATGCCGGCCGGGGGCTGAACCTCGGCTTTCCCGGAGAATGCGGCGAACGGTCGGAGAGGTCTTGCCACCCCTCGGCTGCGTCGGCCCGATCCCCGGTGGCCAGCGACCGCGCCGAATCCAGGATGGGCCGGCCAGCGACGAAGGACGCCCTGATGCGACGCCGTTCCCGACTCCCGCCGCCGTCAGGTTTTCGCTCCTCGGATTGGATGCGAATCCTCTCCATGCTTCTGCTCTTGGCGGTGCTGTATATGCTGATCGTTCGGGCGAGGGATCCCGATACCTGGCGCTGGTTTGCCGCCGAGACCAGTCCCGACGCCGTTGCCGACGCGCCGCCCAACGCCAAGGCCAAGCCCCAGCGAGAGGCCAAATCACAGCCGGAGGCCAACCCTCAACCGGAGGCCGCGGCCAAGCCCGCCGAGCCACCCGGCCCAGAGCCTGTCGCCAAAGGGCCTACCGACGAAGATCCGGACGAGCTGGCCGCCATCCACGAAGAGTTCCAGGCGATCACCGACAAGACGCTGCAAATCCAAGAGGAGGAGATGTTCGCCTATCGGCGGGTGGTGCAATGGGTGGTCAACCAGCCGATCTCGCTCTTGCGGCGGCGCGCCCGCAAGGACCTCACCTTCAACGACTTCATGCTCTCGCCCGACAAACATCGCGGCGCCCTGGTCGAACTCGTGCTGGACGCCAAGATGGTCCGGGCCACCGAGTACCGGGCGACGGACGGCAGCGACCTGTACGAGATTTGGGGCGTGACCACCGACTCGGGCGCCTGGCTTTATGCCGCGATCGTGCTGGGACTGCCCGAGGGAATGCCCGTCGCAACCCGCATCAACGAACGTGTCCGGTTCGTCGGCTATTTTTTCAAATTGCAGGGCTATCACGAGGCGAACGCGAAACCCCACGCCCCTCCCCTGGCGGCTCCGATGTTGATCGGACGCGTTGTCTGGATCCAGCCGCCCGCGGCGCCGCGCCAGCAGTGGGATGCGTCTTGGACGATCTTGGTCGCGACGGGTTTCGTCCTGGTGATTGGGCTGCAATTGCTGTGGCTTGTCGCCCGGCCCAAGCGCCGTCGATCTGGCATCCGGCCCGTCGTCCAGCCCAAGTCGGCGACCATCCCGTTGGACGAGTGGTTGGCGAAGACGGAGGAGATTTCCGACTCGCCGGGCAACGCGCCGCCGCCGAACCCCGAGGCCAAGCTTCCCGGGACGTTGGGCGGGGGTAACGGCAAACCGGCTCGCGACGTTGGGCCGTTTGCCGATCGGCTTGACGAAGATGCTCCTGGCGGGGGATAATAAGATAGTCTTCCGCCCTCGTTGGCATCGTTCGCGGAGTGTTCCGTCATGTCGTCTCCCGGTTCGGAAGAGAAGGCCGCGTCGGATCGTCCGACCCAGGCCACGGTTTCCGCCACTCCCAAGCCAGCGCCGGTCGCGGCGAACGCGACCGCCGCCAAAACCGCGAAGGCCGCGCTTTCCCCGGGGCGGCATGGCGCTGCGAGCGGGATTGGCGAACAGATCGGCGAATGGGTTCGCGAGGACGGTCCTTGGTGGGCCGCCAGTTTCGTCTTCCACACGTTGCTGGTGGCCGGCCTGATGCTCATACCGCACCAGGTCAGTCGTCCCATCGAGGGCGAGGCCCCCAGCTTTGAAGAAGCCAAGGTCGATCCCGAACTGCAAACCCCACAGATCGAACGCTTCGAGATCGGCGAGACCAAGACGGAAGACCTCGAATTGACCACCGAATCGCTCTCTTTGACCAAGACCCCGGAGATCAAGGCGCCGGAGGCGATCGACCTGACGAGTTCGGGCGGGGGGTTTGCCGGGGGATCTTCGAGTGGGCCGCAATTGGGCGGCCTGGGCGGGGGATTCACGATCATGGGACTCGGCGCCGGCGCCGCCCGACGCGGAGGCGGCGGCGTCGGTGGCGGCGCTGGCTTCGGGAACCAGCCGGGAGCCGGCGGATCGGGGTTCGGTTTTCGCGGCACGGCCAAGAAGGCACTCGGGGCGCACGGCGGAACCAAGAGCGGCGATCGGGCCGTCGGCGCCGCGCTGAATTGGATCGCCCGCCATCAGTCGCGCGATGGGAGTTGGGGACTGGCCGATTATCGCCGCCAGTGCAAGGATCCCAGTTGCACGGGCCCGGGCACGTATGCGGGCCGCGCCGCCGGCACCGCGCTGGCGCTACTGCCATTCTTGGCGGCGGGCCAGACGCACGAAACCAAAGGCCCCTATCGTAAAAACGTTTACGAGGGACTCTATTTCCTGATGCGCAACCAGGCCCGAAGCGGCGATCTCTCCGGCGCCAGCCCGCCGCAAATGTATGTCCACGGCCTGGCCACGATCGTGTTGTGCGAGGCCTATGGGCTGACCCATAGCAAAATGATTGGCAAGTCGGCCCAGCAGGCGATCTTGTTCATCCAGTCCGCCCAGAACTCGAGCACTGGCGGCTGGCGCTACACGCCCGGCGAGCCGGGCGACACGTCGGTGGTGGGCTGGCAAGTCATGGCGTTGAAAAGCGCCCAGATGGCCGGCCTCCAGGTCGACCCGAAAGTCCTCGACGGCGCCCACCGGTTCCTCAAGTCGTGTTCCAAGGGAAACGGCGGCCTGTTTTCCTACACGCCGGAAAACCAGCCGACTCCCTCGATGACCTCCGTCGGATTGCTTTGCCTCCAATACGGCGGCATGAGGCGGACCGATCCGCAGATGGCCGAGGGCGTCAGCCTGCTGTTGCGGAACATGCCGGATTCGGGTGGGCGCAATCTTTACTATTGGTATTACGCGACCCAGGTCATGCACAACATCGGTGGGCCGGACTGGGACAACTGGAATCGGCGGATGCGCAAGGTGCTGGTGGACAGCCAGTGCAAGGAAGACAACTGCGCCCATGGCAGTTGGGATCCAGACAAACCCAGCCGAGACGCCTGGGCCGAGGCCGGCGGACGTCTGATGGTCACGAGTTTGGCAACGCTGACCCTGGAGGTGTACTATCGGTACCTGCCGCTGTACAAGCTCGAGAACACGGAATCAGTAAAATCGCTAGCGTCGGCCGCGCCCGCCAAACCCGCCGCGCCGCCTCCGCCCAAGCCGACCGCGCCTCCGCCCAAGCCCGGCGAGGCCGCCAAGTCCGCGCCGCCGGCCGCCAAGAAATAAACGGTTTTTCGAGCGCGGCGGCTTGCGATCTTCAAACTGGAAAAAAACGCGCGGCTGGGAATGAAACGCGGCTTGACTGCCGCCAGGCGAAACGTTATCCCATGCTCAGGGAAGCCGCGCTGACCGCGGGGGACAAGCCGCGCCGTGCGGCCCGAGCGGGTTTCCTCCATCACGCAACCTTCGTGTGACAGGCCAGACTGATGAAAACGCTTCCTGCGATGTTTTGGGGCGCGTGGTTGTGTTGTTCGTTGGTGGGCGCCGTCCAGGCCGCCGAAGTCCGGCCGCTGGAGTTTGTCCACGCGCTTCAGGAAAAAGGCTACCACGACATCGCCGTCGAATACCTGAACATGCTCAAGCAACAGCCGCTGGCGCCCGAGGTCGCCGCGGTCTGGGATTTGGAGATGTCGAAAAGCCTCCGCGGCGCGGCCAACCGGGCCTTCAATCCGAAGGACTTCGAGGAACAAATGGCCGAGGCCCAAAAGCACCTCGACAAGTTCCTCCAGGAAAACCCCAACCACCCGGAAGCGGTCAACGCCCTGGCTTCGGCGGGGGCGTTTTCGATCGACCGGGCTTTGCAGTACCTTCGGGCGGGCCAGGCGGCGACCGACGCGGCCGAGAAGGCTCGAAACCTCGCCGAGGCCCGCAAGGCGCTCGACCATGCGCGGCCGCGCCTGAAGCAAGCCGTGGAAACGCTTCAGAAACGCCTGGCCGCCGTCCCCGTCGCCGAAGCCAAACCCAAGCGGAGCGGACGCGCCGACCGCGAGGCCAAGGCGGCGCTGCAAGAGCGGGCGGCCATCGAACAAAACTTGCTCGACGCCCGCTTCCAGGCCGCCATGGCCGACTATTACACGGCCCAGACCTACGACGATCCTAGCCAAGCCAATGAGCGAAAGGCCCTGCTCGCCAGCGCGGCCAAGCAACTGGACGACATCTACCAGGCCAACCGGGTGACGGCCGCTGGCCAGGTAAACGTGGTCGGCCTGTACGCGCACATGTGGCACGGCAAGATCGCCGACGAGTTGGGCGACACCCAGTTGGCTCAGGACATCTATGAAGAGGTGCTGGCCAACGATCCAGGCCCCAATCCCAACACCGCCGACCGGGTGCTCGACCCGCTCTTCGCCCAAGTCCAGCAATTCTATCTGGCGATCATCGCGCGAAAGGATAGCGAGCGGTTCCTGGAGGAAGCCCTAACCTGGTTGAAAGACTATAGCCGCAAGTCGCGGCGTTACGAAGGCTACCAGGGAATCGCCTTGGAGGTGGCCAAGGCCCGCCTCGAGCAGGCCGCCAAGGCGACCGGAGCGGCCAAAACGAAGCTCACCTCGGAAGCCGTGGCCCTGCTCAACGACATGGTCAACGTGCCCAGCCCGTACCAGAAAGAGGCCTGGGAACTGCGAAGGAAATACGCCAAGGTCGATTCGGGCAATTTGAAGGACGCCAAGACGTTCGAGGAGGCGGCGGCGATGGGCCAGGCCGCCGCGTCGGTAGGCCAGTGGCCCGAGGCCGTGGCCGCCTACACCAAAGCCCTGGAGATGGCTGCGAAGGCCAAAACCGCGGACCAGAAGCGGATCGCGGAACTGCGCCAGGCGCTGGCGAACGCCAAGGTCATGGCCGCTGGCAAACTTTACGAAGAAAACAAGATGCAGGAGTGCCTGGCCGAGGTGGAGAAGATCATCCAAGAGGACAAGACCGCCCCGGCGGCCGAGGCGGCCGCTTCGCTGGGCGTCGAGGCGGCGCTGAGCATGGTCGTCGCGGCGGCGGATGCGAAACAGCGCCAGACCGCCATGGATCGACTCGAAACGTTCTGCAAGATGGCCGAGCAGACCTGGCCCGGCCGTCCCCCCGCCGACGACGCCCGCATGGCCATGGCCCAAATCAAGCTCGCCTCCGGCCAGGTCAAGGAGGCGTTGGAGGTTTTCGAAAAGATCAATCCCAAGTCCGAGCGGTATCCACTCGCCCGATACCTCGCCGCGAGGACCTATTGGGTCCTCTACTCCGAGGCCAAACGGCAAGGCGCCGCCGCGGAGAAACTGGCGGCGGATCGCGCCGAGGCGGTGAAGCGGGCGGTCGACGCCCTGGATCGGTTCCGCAAGGCCGCCGACCCCAACCGGCCGCTCTCCCCGCAACACGTCGAAAGCCAACTCCTCGTGGCCCTGATCCACCTCGAGGCCAAGGAGTTCAAGGAGGCCAGCGAGCTGCTGCGCCCCTTGGTCGACCAGATCAAGGCCGCCAAGCCGCAGGCCCTGGACGAAGCCACGGTGCGCATCTTCCGCGCCGCGCTCCAGGCCGCGCTCGGATTGGGCGACGTGGCCCGCGCCAGCGAGGTCGGCATCGTCCTCACGGACCTCGGGGCGGACAACCAGGCGGGCAACGCCGTGCTGGTCGAATTCGCCCGCGCCCTCGACGAACAACGCAAGGCCGACGAGGCCGAGGCCACGCGGGCCAACGCCTCCGGCGACGCGAAGGCGGCCGAAACCGCCAACGCCAAGCTCAAGGCCACGCAGACGATGATCGGCAATGTGCTCAAAAAGCTCGCCGCGCGCAAAGAGCACTCGGTGTTCGGCCTGATCGCCCTGGGCGACTTGTGCGTGAACGTGGGTCTGACGGCCGAGGCCACGCAGCTTTTCCAGCGTGTGTTGGACATTCCCGACGTGGACAAACGGGCCGCTACCCGCGCCCGCGCCCAATTGATCGGACTGCTTCGCGCCGCCGGCAAGTTCCAGGAGGCAATCGACCAGGCCCGGCAATTGGCCACCGACAATCCCCGTTCGCTCGAACCGCAGATGGAGTTGGGCCGTTGCCTCCAGGCCCGGGCGGAGCAAGACCCGGCCACCTACGAGGAAGCCATCGCCCAATGGACGCGGATCCGCAACTTCCTCCAATCGATGCGGAAGAAGCCGCCGGAATACTACGAGGTGATCTACAACGCCGCCTGGTGCCTCTACGCCCAGGCCTACCAGACCCAGGAAAAGATCCAGGAGCGTTGCACCCAGGCGATCCAGTTGCTTAAGTCGGCCTTGGTGCTCAATGAAAAGCTGAGCGGGCCTGACATGGTGGAAAAATACAAGGTCCTGATGGAGACGATCCAGAAATACCAGCAAGAGTCAGGCGGCCCGGCGTCGCCCGCTCCCGTCGCGGAAAGGAAAAAATAAACCACTCGCCCGACGCTGGTCCGGTTTGAAGGTGAGACTGCCCGTGAAGACGCTGGCTTGGATCTTGACGCCCGTGGCGCTGGTGTGGGGATCAAGCGTCGGCGCAGCCCAAACGGCGCGGCCGGACGAGCTTCGTTTCGTTTTCATTACTTGTTGCCGGGACGAGGCGTTTTTCAATCCCGTGAAGAAGGGGATGGCCGACGCGGCCCGGGCATTGCAGGTCCGCTGCGACTTCACCGGCACCGAAGGCGTGGACGTGAAGGCGCAGGCCGAGATGGTCCGCAAGGCCGTGGCCGAGGGGTATCACGGAATCGCCTTGAACATCATCGACCCGACCGCTTTCGACGACGTGGTGTCCGAGGCGGTGCGTCGCGGGGTGCCCGTGGTGGCCTTTAACGTCGACGACCACGGCACGCCCAACGCCCGCCTGGCGGCGGTTTGCCAGGACTATCTCAAGGCTGGCCGGGCCTTGGCGACCCAGGCCCTGCCGTACGTCCCGGCCAACAGCAAAGTGCTCATCACCCAACACGACCTGGGAATCTCGTCGCTGGACGACCGGATGCGGGGCATCCGGGAGGTGCTCGCCAAGCACGGCGTTCCCTCGAAGGTCGTTTGCACGACGAACGAACCGGCCAAGGCGATCGAGGTCGTTTCGCGGGAATTGAAAGCCGATCCGAGCATCCGCTTCGTGCTGGGCACCGGACTGACCGACACCGAGGCGGCCGGACGCGCCATCGAACGGGACTTCGCCGGGCGCGGCTACGGCGCGGCCGGATTCGACCTCACGCCGGAAATCCTCCGGCTGATCAAGTCGGGCGTCATCCGAATGACCACCGATCAGCAGCCGTACATTCAAGGCTATTTTCCCGTGGTGCAACTCGCGCTATTTTGCCGCTTTGGCATTCGGCCCTCCAACATCGACGCCGGCGCCGCCATCATTACCCGCGACGAAGTCGATCGCGTGCTGGAACTGACGAGACTCGGATACCGGTAGCGAGACACCCTGGGCAACGTACGAAACCGGGGGCCAGTCAAAGTTCTCATGGCGGCGGGCGAATCAGTCGCCGTCAACGGCTGCTGCCGAGCCTTGTCATCTTTTTGGAGTCGGTCCCCAAACGGGCGGCTGGGCCGCCACGGTTTTGGGTTGGGGATAAGCCAGGACCCTAAGTAGCCAGGACAACACAACCGGAGTACGTCCCGGAGCGCAGGCGTTCCGCCAATCCCGGAGCGCGGGCGTCCCGCCCGCAAAGACAAATGCAGGCAAAATGCCCGCGCTCCGTCATCGTAATCCGCCAAGTTGCCGTGTCACGCTCTTTGACCTGGTCACGCTCCCTAACGCCCCGAATTCGCCGACCGCCTGTCCGCCCGGAGGACCTCGGCCAGGTAGCGCCCGGTGATCGATTCGGGGGTGTGGGCCACCATTTCGGGCGTGCCCTGGGCCACGATGCGGCCGCCTTCGTCGGCGGCGCCGGGCCCAAGGTCGATCACGTAGTCGGCCGCCTTGATGAGTTGAAGATTGTGCTCGACCACGATCAGCGAATGGCCCACGGCCAAGAGGGCGTCGAAACAGTCCAGGAGCTGCACGATGTCGGCGAAGTGCAGGCCGGTGGTCGGTTCGTCCAGCAGGAACAAGCAGCGGCCGCGCTTGGCGGCCGACATGTAGGCGGCGAGTTTCAGCCGCTGGGCCTCGCCGCCCGATAGCGTGTTGGCCGGCTGGCCCAGCCGCACGTAGTCCAGCCCCACGTCGATGAGTCGTTTCAGCCGGGCCTGGACCTTGGGCGAACCGCGGAAGAAGCTGAAGGCCTCGCGCACGGTCATCTGGAGCACCTCGGCGATGTTCCGGCCGCGGTAGGTCACGCCGAGGATTTCGTCGCGATAGCGCGTCCCGCGGCATTGGCTGCACTTCATGTAAACGTCGGCAAGGAACTGCATGTCGATGGCGATGTGTCCCTCGCCCCCGCACGCGCCGCACCGCCCCTCCTCGGCGTTGAAGCTGAAGTGGCTGGCCGTGTAGCCGCGCGTTCGGGCCTCGACCGTCTCGGCGAAGACGGCGCGGATTTCGTCGAAGGCCTTGAGGTAAGTGACCGGGTTGGATCGGGGGGAACGACCGATGGGGCTTTGATCGACCATGATCACGTCGTCGATCTGGCCGTCGCCGAAGACGTCGTCGTACTCGCACGGTTTGGGGGCCTCCTTGCGGAGGCGGCGGCAGAGGGCCGGATAGAGCGTGTCCTGCACCAGCGTGCTCTTGCCCGACCCGCTCACCCCCGTCACCACGCACAACAGGCCGAGCGGGAACTCGACCGTGAGGTCCTTCAGATTGTTGCCCCGCGCCCCGGCCAGGCGAATCCAACCGTGATCCGGCCTGCGGCGACGGCCAGAGACCGCGATGCCGCGTCGGCCGGCCAGGTAGTCGCCGGTGAGGCTTTCGGGAGCGTTTTCCATTTCGGCGGGCGTGCCTTGAAAGACCACTCTGCCGCCCCGTTCGCCCGCCCCGGGGCCAATCTCGATCACCTGATCCGCCGCGCGGAGGATCGCCTCTTCATGCTCGACCACGACCACCGTGTTGCCGCGGTCGCGCAATCCGAGGATGGCGTCGATCAACCGGCGGATGTCGCGGGGATGCAAGCCGATCGATGGCTCGTCGAGCACATAGAGCATGTTCACCAGGCTCGATCCCAGGGCCGAGGTGAGGGCCACGCGGCGGACCTCGCCGCCGCTGAGGGTCCGCAACGTCCGGTCGAGCGACAGATAGCCCAACCCGACCGCTTCCAGATAACCGAGTCGAGCATGGACCTGATCGAGCGCTACCCGCGCCACCTGGCGCTCCCAGTCCGACAGGCTCAAACCGCGGAAGAAGGCCGCCGCGTCGGAGACCTTCATCGCCGACACGTCGGCAATGCTCTTGCCGGCCAGCTTGACGGCAAGGGCTTCCGGTCGCAGCCGGGCGCCGCCGCAGGCCGGACATGGCCGGTAGCTGCGCCACCGGCTCAAAAAAACGCGGATGTGCATCTTGTACTTGCGACGTTCCAGCCAGGCGAAGAAACCGCGCAAGCCGCCAAAGTTCCGCTCCGGCGCCCCGTGCAGAATCAATTCGACGTGCCTCGGCTCCAACTGCCGGAAGGGAACATCGACCGGCAGACCATAGTCGGGCGCCAGGGCCAACAGTTCTTCTAGCTCATGCGCGTAGGCCGGCGTGTTCCAGGGGGCGATCGCCCCATCGCGGATCGACTTGCTCGGATCGGGAACGATCAAGTCCATGTCGAGGTCGATCACGTTGCCGAAGCCCTCGCATCGCGGGCAGGCGCCGAGGGGGCTATTGAAGCTGAACAGCCTTGGCTCGGGCGGGGCGTACTCCAGCTTGCAGTCCTCGCAAGCCAGCCGGGAACTGAAGCTCAGACACCGCCACGGGCGTCCGTCGATCCGGCGCCTCGAACCGCTGGGGGCCACTTCAGGCTCGGCTTGCTCGCCCTCCTCCACGAACACCGAGCACCGGCCTTGTCCTTTGGCGAACGCGGTCTCCAGCGAGTCGCGGAGGCGGGCGTCGAGGACCTGCCGGGCCATCAGGCGGTCGACCACGGCGTACAGCCCGTTCTCCGGCGAGGCCCTGGCGGCTGCGACGAGGTCGGTCTCGGCCTGATCGGCAAGATTCACCATCCGCTGCCCCGCCACCACCCGCACGAATCCGTCTTCGCGGAGGGTCGCGGCCAGGCGAGCCAGATCATCCTCGGGACCGGCCGCGATCGGAAAAGCGATGAGCAGTCGCGCGCCGTCGGGCAAGGCGCGAAGCGTTTCCGTCGCGGATTGAGGCGTATCGCGGCGCACTTCCCGGCCGCACCCCCCGCACGTGACGCGGCCGATCTTGGCGTACAAGAGCCGCAGGTAATCGGTCGTCTCGGTCGCCGTACCGACGGTCGAGCGACTCGACCGCGCGGTGTTGGCCCCCGTAACGGCAATGGCCGGAGGTATTCCATCGATGCGGTCGGCGTTGGGACGTTCGAGGCGCTGGAGGAACTGCCGCGTGTAGGTCGAAAAGCTCTCGATGTAGCGTCGCTGGCCCTCGGCATGGAGCGTGTCGAGGGCGAGGCTGCTCTTCCCGCTCCCACTCAGGCCGCATAGCACAATCAGCTTGCGATGGGGAAGATCCAGGTCGATCCCTCGGAGGTTATTGACCTCGACCTTCCGCAACGAGATGTGACTGACCGAACCCATGAGCCTCCCAGTTCGCACCCGAACATGGTCGCGCAAGCGCGCCATCATAGCACGCCGGCGGCAACGGCAACAAGGGCGGGGTTCCGTGGAAATCAAGTACGCCAGCACTTCCCGGAAAGGACGCTTGAAGAAAGCCCAACGATTCGTCGCTGGGCTGGAAACCTACGTGGCGATTGCGGGGGGAAGCGAAGCTTGCCATAATGGAGCGCCGATCGGCAACCGTTCACAGGGACTGTTTCCATGTTCGTGGCGCAGGCGCGCGAAAATGGACTGTCCCCATCGGGGCCTGTAAACGGTTACGCCGATCGTTTGTTGAGCGGCCAATCACGCACGGACCCAAAGGAGATCAATCACATGAGCACGAAAACAACGGCATCCCGGCGGGAATTCTTGAAGAGGTCAACGGCCGCGGCGGCGGGGACCGCGCTGGCCGGCGCGCTGAATGTGAACCTCGCCCGGATGGCCCACGCCGCCGGCAGCGACCAAATCAAGGTCGCCCTGATCGGATGCGGAGGACGCGGCAGCGGGGCCGCCGACAATTGCCTCGAGGCCAACGAGGCCGTCAAGGTCATCGCCGTGGCGGATGCCTTCGAGAATCGCGCCAAGAACGCCGCGAAGCAACTCCGCGCCAAGTTCCAACAGCGGGCCGACATTCCCGACGACCGCGTGTTCGTCGGGCTCGACGCTTACCAGAAGGCCATCGACTGCGGGCCCGACATGGTGATCCTCGCCACGCCGCCGGGCTTCCGGCCGCTGCACTACGCGGCCGCGATCAAGGCCGGCAAGCACGTCTTCATGGAAAAGCCCTGCTGCGTCGACGCGCCAGGCTACAAGCTGCTGGTGGAGATGAACAAACTCGCCGACGAGAAGGGCCTCAAGATCGGCGTCGGCTTCCAACGCCGCCACCAGCCGGAATACATCGAGACCATCCAGCGGATCCACGACGGCGCCATCGGCAAACTGATGGTCCTGCGCGGCTACTGGAACGGCGACGGCATCTGGGTTCGCAAGCGCGAGCCGGGCATGACCGAAATGCAGTACCAGGTCCACAACTGGTACCACTTCTGCTGGCTCAGCGGCGACAACATCGTCGAACAACACATCCACAATCTCGACGTCTGCAACTGGGTCAAGGGCGACCATCCAATCGAGGCCAACGGCATGGGCGGGTGCAGCGTGCGCTATTCTGGACCGAACAAGGGGGTGGGCCAGATCTTCGACCACCACTTCGTCGAGTTCACCTACGCCGACGGCGCCAAGCTGTACAGCCAGTGCCGCCACATCCCCGGTTGCTGGAACAACGTCTCCGAGGCCGTCACCGGCACCGAAGGCGAGTCCAACTGCGCCGGCTGGATCAAGGGCAAGACGGAATGGCAGTACAAGGGCAAGCGCGTCAACTCCATGGTCGAGGAACACCGGGCCCTGATCGACGCCATCCTCAACAACAAGAAGTACAACGAGGGAACCTACGGCGCGACCAGCAGCATGACGGCGGTCTTGGGCCGCATGGCCACTTACTCGGGCCAGATCGTCAAGTGGGACGAGGCCGTGGCCAAGGGCACGAGCGAGTTCCCCGCCAAGCTGGCCTGGGACGCCAAAGCCCCGGTCGAACCCGACAAGGACGGAAACTACCCCATCCCCGTGCCCGGCGTCTATAAGCCGTACGCGTAAACGGAAGAGACGTTTTCGCCCACGATCCGTGATCCGACCAAGCCCGGGGGTTGCAACCCCTGGGCTTTTGCTCTTTGTCTTCCCCTCTCGCCGATTTCTCAAGTCCACCGGGGCGAGGGGGCGGCGCGCCGCCGCGAGGTCAACCGTCTTCCAGCCGCAGGGTCATGCCGAACACGTCCTCGAACATGTCGCCCTTGGCGGCCAGCGAGCGGCGTTCCAGGAGAAGGTCTCCGGCGCCGAGGAGGTGGATGACGAATTCATCGCCGCGGCGCTCGAAGCGGGGTGGAGGGAGCTTCCGGCCTCGCGTCCGCATCAGCGCGTCGGCCGCCCGAAGGATGGCCGCCAGCTTATTCACCACGATCCGCGATTCGCGCGGCAACGCCACGTAGTCCAGATGCGACGGTTTCGGACTGGAGCGGCGGTGGTAGCGGGCCACGTGGGCGACGATCTGCACCGCCTCGCGGTTCAGGCCAAAGATTTCCGAATTGGCGATGAGGTAGTAACTGTGCTTGTGGTGGGCGGAGTTGCTGACAAAGGAGCCTACCTCGTGCAGGATTCCCGCCACGCGGAGCAACAAGCGATAACGCGCCTCCAGTCGATGCTCCGGCTGCAATTCGTCGAACAAGAGCACGGCGGTCTCGGCGACATGATGCGCGTGCTCCATGTCCACCCGATATTTTTCCGCGATCGATTCCGCCGATCGAATCACGCTCCGCGCCAGCGCGGTGTCCGCGACGCCGCGGACATTTTGGGCGAGTTCCAAAAGCAGCCCGTCGCGCATCGACACGTGCGACACGATCATGCCCTTGGCGCGGGTCTGGGTGAGGAGATGCCGATAGACGAGCAGGGCGGGCACGAGCGTTTCGGCCTCGCTGAAGGGCAAGCCGTACTTCTTGGCCAGTTCCTCGGACGAATGATGGGCGCAGCGGTCGACGAGCTTGTCCAGGGCGGCCCGGCTGACGACGTAAGCGTCCGGCGAGGCGGTTGGCTTGCCCACCTGGCGTCCGGCGAAGCGAGCGTCCCCGCCCGTGGCCACGAAGGTGCGCACGCGGTCCAGCGGCAGCGCCGAGCGGAGCGTGGCGACGACGTTCTCGATGTGATGCCGCAAGAGCGTGGCGGCCCGTTCCGGGGCCTCGCCGCTGGTCGAAAGGGTCTCCTGGAGGCGGATCGAGCCGAGGCGAAGGCTCTGCGAGACGACGATTTCGCCGCCTTCGAGCACGGTCAACAGCGTGCTGCCGCCGCCGGCCTCGGCGATCAGGACAAGGCCGCGGCCCGCGTCGAGGGCCTCGCCCATCGTCTCCCGAACGGCAAACACCGTCAAGCGGCTTTCCTCGGAGGTGCTGATCACCTCGACGTTCAGGCCGGTGGCCATGAAGAGGCGGTTCAGGAAGTTCTCGGCGTTGCTTGCCTCGCGGACGGCGCTGGTCGCCACGGCGCGGACCAGCTCCACATGGTACAACTTCAACGGCCCGAGGAAATCGCGAAAAATCGCCACCGCCGCCCGCATCGATTGCCCCCCCAATCGCCCCCGGCGGAACGTGTCCTGCCCCAAACGCACCGCCCGCTGGAACCGTTCGAGGACCTCGGTGCGGCCATCGGGCATGACTTCGGCGATCACCATGCGGATTGCGTTCGAGCCGATGTCGATGGCGGCGACGGTCTTGGGGGGAAGGCTGGCGGACGAGGAACGCTGCGGGACTTCCATGGCGATCTCCACAACAGCCGATAATGCGTTTTTTCCCCGACCCGCGCGGAGGCGTCAGCCGGCCTCGAAAATCCTCGGCGTCCCAGCCGCTGGGAACGGGGCGATCCCCTCGCGCCCTCGCGCCGCGGTCCGCCGCGATCCCGGCGGAACCTCCGGGGCGAGGATCCTCCGCCGGCCAAGGATTTCGGACAGCTCGCCCCAAAGCCCGGCGTTGCTTTGCTCGCGCCAAAACTCCACCAGCGTCGCGAAGCGGAGCCGCCGCCGCCGACGGCATTCGCTTTTCAACAACTCCACCCCCGGCGTCAACGCCGCCAGCGGGCCGGAGTGGCGGTAATGCCGGGCAAGCCGCTTGGACTCCTTCCGGAGCATTTTATCGAGCTGCCCAAGCCAAATGTCGCAGTCGTGGACGTCGCCCAAAAGCGACTGGACCTGCTTCACCGCCTCCAAGACGCGGTCCAACTGGCCCTCAAAAAGCGGCCGAAACAATTCCATCGTGTAGCGCAAGCGTTTGGCCGCGATCCGCATGGCGTGATGGCGATCGACATCGTCAAAGCGGTCCAGACAAGGCTCGAACTCGCACAAGGCCCTCGCCCGCGCGGCGATATGTTCCTCCGCCCGCTCGAAGACCACTGGGCTTTTCTCGGCGACGTGGTTGGCCTCGGCCGCCGCGATCAACTTCTTCGTGGCCGCCAGCATTTCATGGAGGACTCGGCCTTCCAGCAACTGCCGAAACGAGCGAAGCACGTCGGGTTGGAGCCGATCTCGTTTGCGCTGGCACCGCACCAAGACCGCCGCCATGCCCGGCACGCATCGGTGGTCGTTCACCTGTCCAAGCAATTCGGTAATCCAGGCGATTTGCACGTCGCGATCGCGGGCCTTGCCCAGCTCCCGCCCCAGGCGGCCCATCTGTTTGCGCCACAAAACTGCTCGATCCTTCGCAAAGCAGTCCTCGAACACGTCGAGGGCCTGCCGCAAGCGCCGCGACGCCACCCGCGCGCGATGAAGCGGTTCCGCGTCCTCCGCCTTCCGAATCCCTTCGATCTGCGCGGTCAGTTGCTTGATCTGGCGGCGAACGGCACGCGCCGCCAAGACTCGGTAACTTTGGTCGATTGGACAGGGCATGGACCAGCCGCTGGAAAAGATCATGGAACCCACATGCACGGGCCGCCTAACCAATTATTGTATCGAAAAGGCCCCGAAGCGGGGAGTCAGTGCGCCGCGCAAACCGTGACCGTTCAGCGAACGGGACTCCCCAAAGGGGACAGCGTCCGTAAACAGTCGCCGCGAAACCAGCATACCGCCGCCAACCCGCTGGATCGACGCAACGTGTTTTCTGCCAAGGAGTTGCAAATCGCCATCACCCAATAGCCAATCGAGGGGGGCGAGCAAGCTGAGGCAATCTTTGATCTGTGGCGCCAGCCCGTCTCTTGCCACGCATTGGGCCTCCCGCCAGAATACGCGAACTGCTTTCCGTAATCACCCGTCCAGGAGTTCTCGCATGAAACCAACCGCCGGTTTGATTTTGCTGGGATGGTTTATGTTGGGTATGGGGGCGGCCCTTGCCGCGGAGTCGCCTCAACCGCCGGCAAAAACCGAAGAGCCGCCCTCCGCCATCAAGGTCTTTCTGAGCCGCGAAATCGTCGGCCCGGCCTTGCCGCTGGCCGAGGTCCAGGCCTTCTGCGAATCCCGCGTCCCGCTGATGCCCAAGGTGGCGACGGCAGCCGAGTGGGAGGCCCAAGCGGCGCGGCTTCGCACCGCGATGTTCGAGCGAGTTGTGTTCGTCGGCGAGGCGGCCAAGTGGCGCGACGCGCCGACCAAAGTCGAGTGGCTCGATTCGATCGCCGGCGGGCCTGGCTACCGCATCAAAAAGCTCCGCTACGAGGCCCTGCCCGGTCTTTGGATCCCCGCCTTGCTCTATGAGCCTGAGAAGCTGTCGGGAAAGGTGCCGGTGATCCTCAACGTGAACGGCCACGTGGGCGGACCGGGCAAGGCCTACGTGCCCAAGCAAATCCGCTGCATCAACCAGGCGAAACGCGGCATGTTGGCATTGAATGTCGAGTGGGTCGGCATGGGTCAACTCGGCGCGCCGGGCTTCTATCACTCTCGCGCCAATCAGCTCGATTTGTGTGGCACGAGCGGGGTGGCGGTGCACTACCTTGGGATGAGCCGGGCGATCGACCTGCTTCTCAGCCTTCCCAACGCCGACCCCGCCCGCCTCGCCGTCACCGGCCTCTCCGGCGGCGGATGGCAAACCATCTTCATCAGCGCGCTGGATGGCCGCGTGACGTTGGCCAATCCCGTGGCCGGTTATTCGAGCTTCCGGACCCGGGCAAGGCACCTTTCCGATTTGGGCGACTCGGAACAAACCCCCAACGACATGGCCACCGTGGCCGACTACTGCCATCTGACCGCCATGCGGGCGCCGCGGCCCACGCTGTTGACCAAGAACTCGAAGGACGATTGCTGCTTTGCCTCGGGACACGCCCTGCCGCCCTTGTTGGAGGCCGCCCGACCGATCTTCCAGCTTTACGGCAAGGAACACGCCCTCCGCTTCCACGTCAACGACGTGCCCGGCACGCACAACTACGAAATCGACAACCGCCAAGCGTTCTATCGGATGTTGGGCGAATTCTTCTACCCGAATTCCAAGGATTTCGATCCCAAGGAAATCCCTTCCGACGGCGAGGTGAAGACCCAGCAGGAACTCGAAGTCTCCTTGCCGGAAAAGAACGAAGATTTCCACACGTTGGCCCTTGCACTGAGTCGAGCGTTGCCGCGGGACCCACACTTGCCCACTGAGAAGGCCGCGGCCCAGGCCTGGCAAAAACTCCGCCGCGTTCGCCTCAGCGGCGTCACGCGAGCCTCGGTGTACGACGTCAAGGCGATTCGATTCGCCGAGGAAGAACGGGAGGGGATCAAGGCGACCTTTTGGAAACTCTCGATGGGCGGGGCGTGGACCGTGCCCGCCGTCGAGCTTGTGCAAGGCGTTCCCAAGAAGACGGCCCTCCTGCTGGCCGACGGCGGTCGGATCGCCGCCGAATCTGAGGCGAAAAAGTTGCTTTCCGAGGGCTACCGGGTCGTCGCGCTGGACCCGTTCTACTTCGGCGAATCGCGGATCTCGGCCCGCGATTTCCTCTTCGCGCTGTTGGTGGCGGCGGTGGGCGAACGGCCCTTGGGCATCCAGGCCAGCCAGGTCGCGGCCGCTAGCCGTTGGTCGGCGGTCGAACACAAGACCGGGCCTGTCCACCTGGTCGCCGTAGGTCCCCGATCGAGCGCCTTCGCGCTCGTGGCCGCCGCCCTGGAAGAGCAGGCGATCGGCTCGCTGGACTTGCACCAGCCGCTGACGAGCCTCAAACAAGTCATCGAGCAGAACGTCACGGTCGAGCAGGAGCCGGAATTGTTCTGCTTCGGGCTGTTGGAAGCGATGGACATCAAGCAGATCGCCGCCCTGGTGGCCCCTCGGCTGGTGCGATTTTACAACGCCGGCCCCGACGCGAAGACAGCCCTTGCCGGTCTGGCCGATTTCTATCGGACGCTGGGCCAAACGTTCGATCCTGTCCCCTGAATCCGGTTTCCAGGGAAATCACGCGGAAGCTACTTTTCGGGCATGAGTCAGGGAGCGCGACAAAGCAACTTGGCCAGTTGCGATGACGGAGCGCGGGCATCTTGCCCGCATTGGTCTTTGCGGGCGAGACGCCTGGGCTTGGTGACTTGCAGCGGGCGGGACGCCCGCGCTCCGGGATTTGTGGGCGGCGTTCAGGCCGTTTCCCCTGTTGAGCGCGGGCATCTTGCCCGCATTTGTCTTTGCGGGCGGGACGCCTGGGCTTGGTGACTTGCAGCGGGCGGGACGCCCGCGCTCCCAGATTCGCGGACGGCGTTCAGGCCGTTTCCCCTGTGGAGCGCGGGCATCTTGCCCGCATTTGTCTTTGCGGGCGGGACGCCCGCGCTCCATGATGGGCGGGCGCGAAGCCTGGGCTTGGTGACTTGCAGCGGGCGGGACGCCCGCGCTCCGGGATTTGTCCAGGTTGTTCCGTCCTGGCCACTTAACGTCGTTCCGGCGCAGCCCTCGACCGCCCTGGGAAATCACCCAACGCGGAGGCCTTCTTATCGGGCCTTCTCCGCCGAAGGTGGTCTCGGCCGTGGCTTTTTAGGCCGGGTTGGGAGAGGGCGAGAGCGTCGGCGCGTAGAGGTCCATCACCAGCAACTAGACGCCTGAAGAAGGCCGGGCTGGACCGCGCGCGGATACCCCCAACCAAAGACTCTACCCAGCTCGCGGACGAGGGGTTTGCGACGCTCGGTTCCCTGTCCCCTCGGGAAGGAACGGCGGGTTGCCGGTAGGCACGTAGACGCAATCAGGCTCGGCGGCCAGGGGATCGCCCGTGACCGCGTAGGCCCGGGCCCGGCTGCCGCCGCACACGTAGCGGTATTCGCAAACGCCGCAAATTCCCTTCAGTTGGTTGGCGTCGCGGAGCATTCGGAAGACGGGATGGTTCTGGTACACTTCGACCACGTTGTCCCGCGGAAAGCGGCCGCAGACCAACGGCAGGAATCCGGCCGGATAGATCTCGCCGACGTGGCTGACGAACATCACGCCCTTGCCGTCGCCCACGCCCAACGGGGCGCGATGCCTGGCGAGCCGGTCGGGAGCGTCGTCATGGGATTCCGCCTGCGGCCGGGGCCGAGTTTGCCGACCCGCTGGGATGCCGCTCGACGGGTCGGCGCCGCCATGCCCGGCATGGCGCGGCGCGGCCAGCGGATTCCCGCCGTGCTGGAGCACGTAGCGGCGATAATGCGGGGCCTCGGTCGTTTTCACCGCGTAGGGCTGGCGTTGGGCATGATGCCAAAGCCGTTCGAAGGCGATTTCGTATTCCTCGGGCTTGATCCGTTCTTCTTCCACGCCCCGGCCGACGGGCACGAGAAAAAACACCGACCACATGGCGATTCCGCGACCCGCCAGCAGTGCGGCGAGGGCGTCGATCTGATGGAAGTTTCTCCGCGTGATGGTGGTGTTGACCTGGACGGGGAGGTCGAGTTCGCGGGCGTCGGCCAGCATCCGCAGGGTGCGGTCGAAGCTCCCTTCCCAACCGCGGAAGGCGTCGTGGGTCGCGGCGTCCGCGCCGTCCAGGCTGATTCCCAGGGCGTGGACGCCCGCCTCCTTGGCCTGTTCGAACGCCTGCCGCGTGGCCAGCGGCGTGGCCGAGGGCGTCAAGGCCACTTGGAGCCCTCGGGAAACCGCATGGCGAATCAACGCGAACAGGTCGGGCCGCTTCAGCGGATCCCCGCCCGTGAAAACCACCGTCGGCTGGCGAGGGAAGCTAGCCACCTGGTCCACCAAGGCCATCGATTGCTCCGTGGTCAATTCGCCCGGGGCCGCGTGCTCCTGGGCCGACGCCCGGCAGTGCTTGCACACCAGGTCGCACGCCTGAGTGACTTCGTAATAGAACATCAGCGGACTGCGGCCGAAATCCTCGGGCGTGTAGGGCGAAGGTTGCATGGAAGTGAATCGCCGAGTGTTGTTTTCAAAGGGGACGAAGGTTGGGGCGGAGGTCTCGAAGCTGAATCGTGGCGACTGAAACCGTCAGTCGCGATCGTTCTCCGCCAGCCGCGCCTCCAGACGCCCACTGCCAGGCCCGCCCGAGCAAGGAACCACCTCGCCGTAAACCACCGAGTAATACCGGAATCTCGCCGGCATGTGGGAGCCTGCCGAAGCCAATCCTAGCACGGCGAGCAGGATCGGCAAGCGATACTCCCAGAACCAGGGAACGGCGGCCATAAGGATCAACTTGCCCAGCGTCAAAAGCCCCCGTCCTTGGTGAAACCAAAGCAACCGGCCGCCGCTCTCCAACGCGCCCAAGATGATTCCGGTTCCCACCGTGCACCACAGCATGGGACGCAATTGGCAGGCCGGCACGTCATACGCATGGCCGCCCAAGAGAATGCCCATGGCGGCGATATGGGCGGTTCGCAGGGCAATGTTCCAAAAGCGAAGGTTGAACATGGCGAACTTGTCTCGAAAAGCGGAAACCGCCGCCTCGGCACGGAAAGGGCAGTCCTATGTACTACAAAGCCCAGGGATTGTGAAAATGTTCACAAAGATATCACGCGGCAAAGGCCTCAAGTTGTTGCAACGTTACGTGTTGTGAGCGGCACAAGGCCATAATGATTTCTCGGCCTTGGGTGGTCACATGGTATCGCCCGATGCGAAGGCCCGTTGACGGGCCTTGTCCGCCGTAGGCGGTCTGGAGGCCCGGCGTTTGACGCCGGGTAACGGTTTCGATCACGCGCTGAACCATGAGCCCCGTTGACGGGGCTTCTCGGTGCGTTCGTGAAGTGCGGGCGAGACGCCCGCGC
>Ga0209101_1000660_pt1 | contig 27891 bp, 21 predicted proteins | sample ConPoolayeCmetaG_FD_185481 | JGI IMG/M metagenome (GOLD analysis project Ga0209101, IMG submission 185481) | Hot spring microbial mat communities from California, USA to study Microbial Dark Matter (Phase II) - Cone Pool mat layer C metaG... ...
ACTCAAGCGGCCAGGGGCAGAGCGCCGCTCTGCCCCTGCCGGCGCGATTTCCAATCGCCCGCCCCAGAAACGACGCGCGAAGGTAACTATGCGCTGACTGTAGGGGCGAGGTATACCTGGCCCGTACGCCTTCCTGGGCCTGCGGCCGATGGCCGGCCTTCGCCGACCTTTATTTTGGGATGCCCGTGGAAGGGTGTCGGCAAAGGCCGACACCCGGCACGAAGTGCCCAGGCAGGACGATTTCAATCGGCTGAATAGTTACGCGCGAAGTTCAGTTATGTGTATATTAACTCGCGTGCAAACCCGATGCTATGATGTGAATTTCCCGGTCTATTGGCCACAATTCAACGAGATTCGAGCGCAGATTGGGCGACTTTGCTCTCCGGTAAATGAGAGCAACTGCACCCTTTTGAAACCGTCAGATGAGCGGGTCCCCTCACAGCGTTATGCGTATCGCTGTTCCAGCCAGGGATCGCCCTCATTATGATAGCCGGCCCGTTCCCAAAAGCCTGGGCGGTCCTCAAAGGAGAACTCAATTCCTCGCACCCATTTGGCCGATTTCCAGAAGTACAGATCGGGCACAACCAGTCTGAGAGGCCAGCCGTGTTCTGGGGTGAGCGGCAGGTCATCGTATTTCCAGGCCAGCAGCACATTGTCCGCCATCATCCTCCAGAGGGGGATGTTGGCGGTGAAGCCATACTCGGCGTGTACGATGACGTACTCCGCCCCCGCCAGGGGCCGGACATAGCTCAATAGATCGCGGAAGCGGACGCCTTCCCAGACAGTGTCAAGTTTCGACCAGCCGGTGACACAGTGGACATCGGCGACGATGCGTGTGGCAGGCAGTGCGGTCAATTCAGAGTATGTGAAACGGACCTGGCTCTCCACCGCGCCGAAGAGGCGCAGATCCCAGTGTTGCAGGTCTCTGTAGCGGGGAATCGCTCCATAATGCAAGACGGGAAATCTCTGGACAACGGTCTGTCTTGGCGGTACACGGGGATACTGCGTATGTTCCATAGCTCCTCCTGAATAACGCGAGTAATTTCATAGTCTTGCAGGCTCCATAAGTCCGGCTCTACTGGGGTTTCAACAGGATATGCCAGGAGCCTATCAGAGGTGGCTGGCCCTCCCCGGTCGGACAGGGTTTGAGTTTTAAATTGTTCACGAGGGGTAATCCCAGCTTGCCCACTCCGATCGAGTATGGTACATCCCACCCGGCATTGAAGTCAACGTACCCTGCTCCCTTCCATGGTTTTAACCCGCTCACAGCCCGGTCTGCTCCACCAGGCCATAACAGCCATACTTCTACACCGCTCACTCCCCTGCCACGCTCATCCTGCACTACAACCTCAATGTGTGGAGGAAGGCCCTGCTCGCATATCAGCGTTTGTTCCACAGGCCGCAAACGGGAAATCAGTGGTGGCGTAGGCGTGGGGGTGGGAGTATGGAGAGGCGTCATAGCAATGGTGACAGGTGTTGGAGAGGCCAGTGGGGAGGCCGGTTGGGTAGGAGCAGGAGGGGTAGAGGTTGAAGTGACAGAAGGGGTGCGGGATGCCGGAACGGTCATCAATCTGGTCGGTGTAGAAGTGGGTGTTGGTGTGGCAGGCATAGGGGTAGGAGAAGGCAATAGCGTATGCAGATAGCTCCACCTGGCAGGGAGCGGCACGCCCAGGGTCTGGGCAAGCACGGTCAACCTGCGTAGCTCGCTTGCCGGTCGGCCGGCTGTGGTTCGCTCCTCGAGCAGGGCGTCAAGCTCCCCGGCTATGTATTGCCTGTCCATACCTTGCAGCCGCGCTCTGGCTCGCTCCAGATCGGCGTCGGCCAGGTAAGAAAGGGCAGCCAGGCGTATCCAGTCCCGACGATAATCGGAGCGCATGAGGGCAGGATAGGTATTGACCAGCTCTACCGGTTCTATAACCCAGGTGTAAAGAAGGCCCAGCGCCAGCCCGGCAATAAAGGCAAGAAGAAGAATGATCCGGCGTGCGCTCCCCATTTTCACTTCAACGGTGCGGGCGTCGGAAGAGGGGATGCTGCACGGAGTGCATCCAACAGGCGGTTGAGGCGAGCGATGTCGGTCGGGCTTCCCCCTGCTGCAACAAGCCGTTCCACTAACTCTGCCAGGGGGGCCTCAGGCTCTGTCGGGTTAAGCAGCCGCAGCCGTTCCCTGGCTCTGTCCAGATTGCTCTCTACTTCGTATGCCGTGGCAACCATAACGATGTAGTCGTCCAGGTAGTCACGACGCAATGTGTCTGGCGTGGTGTTAACGTACTCGACCGGCCATAACCACCAGCCGATGGCCACTCCCAGTGCTGCACCTGCTATCAGGCAAGCTGCTATTGTCAAGAATGTCCTGCGCCCAGACAATTACCCTCGCAACCCTGACTGTCTATCCGAAAAACGTAACCGACGCACCCCTATGTGTCGGTATAAGCGGCATAGGGATGCCGCTTATACGGTTTTTCGGATAGGTTCTAAGAAAAACGCGGCGTGTTTGGACGTATTGCCGCCCTTACGCCGCGGTCGGTTGTAATGCCGGAGGTGGGAATCGAACCCACATGGGTCAAGCCCACGCGATTTTGAGTCGCGCGCGTCTGCCTGTTCCGCCACTCCGGCTTACCACCAAAAGTATACCAGATAACGCGATTCTGGTCAAATTACGCCTCCGTCGCAGGGTGTCCGTCGCTTTTTTGCGCGAGGAGGGAGGGAGAGCAGGCTATGGCTGGCCGTGGCGACGTCAGTTGTAGGGCAACTGCGAGCAGTTGCCCTACACTGCGGCCGGTCGTGCGGCGTCGGGCGTGGTCTGAAGACCGGCCCGAGCCAGAGGATGCAAAAATATGACGGGCACCCCTCGTCGCAAGCTCAGGAGTCTGTCTCAAGTTCAAGCGCGAGCACCTCCACTGCAGGTCCATCTTTGCCCAGGCTCAATCGCGCTACTGTGGACTCGTTCCAGCGTGAGGGGCAAACGGCACCAGGGTTGATCAGAAGCGTGTGGCCGATCCGCTCGATGTGCGGCTTGTGCATGTGACCGAAGACGATTACATCGGCCTGCGGATAGAGACGGGCCAGCCGGCGGGCGGCAAGCTGATTCAGCGTGCTGTTGTCGGTCAACCGCAGTCGCAATGCCACCAGGTACAATCCTTTGAGCCAGAAGCCGATGAACCCGGGCCGATGGCCGTGCACCAGCACAATGCGTACCCCCGCCAGCTCCAGCTCGATCACTGCCGGCAACGTCGCGCCGCCATCCGAGAAGTCCATAACATGAAAATTGCCACGCACAGCATAGACCGGCGCGATCGCCCGCAGCGGCTCCAGAGCCGCCGGATCGTCAACGTCGCCGGCGTGCAGGATCACGTCACATCCTGACAACGCCTCGAGTGCGGCCCGAGGCAGCCGCTTCATTCTGTAGGGGATGTGAGTGTCTGAGAGCAGGCCAACAGTGAGTGTGGGCATCAGAATATCAACGCGAAGAGCATTGGGCAATGAGCGGCCACAGCTCAAAATGCGACGACCGGCCGCTCCAGTGCTCTGGCAATCTCCTCCGGCCTCATTTCGTCCAGCGATCGCCCTTCCGGGCCACGGAACATCACCGCTGGCAGCACGACGATTCCTTGAGAGGAGTCTTCCCTGAGTCGGGTGATCACATCCTGCCCTGTGAGCAGCCCGGCTACACTCACTGTCGGGCCGAAGAAATGGTTGGGGACAGGCACAACCTTAACTGCGACGCCGGTGTGACGTGCGAAACGTCTCGCCAGCCTTTCCAGGAGTGGCGCGGCCAACGTCCCGGTTACCCACGTCTGAGAAGCGCCCAACGCGGCCAGCGCCTTGCTGGTCTGAGACCAGTCGTCCAGCAAAGTCCTCGTTAACCCCACTCCGTTCTCCCGCAGGTCCAGACCGTCGTAAGCTGCCTGGTGGGGGACGTTCTCTCCCAGTCTGAGATACCATTCGTCAGCCAGGTAGGCGAAGCTTACTCCCAACCGCTGCCGCAAACGCTGCTGCCAGAATGTCACCTGTTCCCAAACCCGCCGCATCTCCGCGCTGGTGTATGGCCGAAATCCACCACGGTGGTACTTCGTCAACCCCACCGGCACAATACTGATGGAGCGAACTGCTGGATACAGACTTCCCAGGTCGCTGATGGAACGGTCCAGGTGAGGGCCGTCGTTCAGCCCGGGCAGCAGCACCAGTTGGGTGTGGACCTCGATCCCTATGTCCTCAAGCAGGCGCAGTTGTGCCATTATGTCTGGAGCTCCAGGGTTACGCAGGAGGCGGCGCCGCAGGTCGGGTTCCGTGGCGTGCACAGAGATGTACAGGGGACTGAGGTGCTGTTCCTCAATGCGTGCCCAATCCTCCTCCGTCAGATTGGTGAGAGTAATGTAGTTTCCGAAGAGGAAGGAGTGACGGTAGTCATCGTCTTTAACGTACAGGGAGTCACGCAGGCCTGGCGGCATCTGGGAGACAAAGCAGAAGGAACAACGGTTGTTGCAAAGACGCACGCTGATGTCAAAGGTGGGGCTGGTGAACTCCAGTCCCAACGGTTCACCGTAGCGACGGTATGCCTGCAAGGTCAGTTTCTCCGCTCCCCGCCGTGCCAGCAGGGTGAGCTGCTCTTCCGCTCCGTAGAACTGTACGTCAATAACATCCCGGAGGGAGTGGCCATTGATCGCGAGGAGTTCATCGCCGGGGCGCAGGCCCACCCGCGCGGCCAGGCTGTCGGGTTGCACAGCAGAGATTATGCCAGGCATGATAAGCTCCCCAGGACGGCCAGGACGTTGCGGCGGAGACGCTCCAGTCCAATGCGGGCAATGGGCGTACCACGGAATCGCGCTTCGAATCCATTCTCGTCCAGCGAGAGCAGGTCTTCCAGGGACGGCATTGCCCGGTCCGGGCTGTCCGGACGGAAATCGGGCACGGCGGTCGGCCTGGCAAAGCGCTGCCAGGGGCACACTTCCTGGCAAAGATCGCAACCGTAGACCCGGTTACCCATGGCAGGCTGCAGCTCAGGGGGGATGTCGCCTTTCAGCTCGATGGTCAGGTAAGAGATGCAACGACGGGCATCCAGCACATACGGGGCGACCAGTGCGCCTGTGGGACAGGCATCCAGACAACGGGTGCACGTGCCACAACGAGAGGACAGAGGTGGGCCGGTGTACGGCAGCTCGACGTCAACCAGGACTTCGCCCAGGAAGAGCCGGGAACCAAAGCCAGGATGGATCAGGCAGGTGTTCTTGCCGATGAAGCCCAGTCCAGCCTGGAAGGCCATTGCCCGCTCTAAGATGGGACCGGTGTCAGTGTAGACTTTGGTTCGGGAGGCTCCGGCCTCACGACGGACAAAAGCAGCCAGTTCCTCCAGGCGAGGGAGCATCCAGGTATGGTAATCCCGCCCCCAGGCGTAATCGGAGATGCGGCCGTGGACCGGGCCATCCGCCGGGGCTGCCGGAGGAGGGCCGGGGTAATAATTCACGGCCACACAGATGACGGCGCGGACTCCTGGCAGGATAATTGTCGGGTCTTCCCTTCTGGCCACGCGATCAGGGCGGGCCAGGTAGGACATCTCGCCGTGGTAACCTGCGGCGATCCACTGCCGGTAGGCCTGTATGGCCTGCGGTGGTGGCTGCGGCGGCGATACGCCCACCAGGTCGAAACCAAGTTCCCGGGCCAGGTTACTTAAACTTCCTGACACATCCGGCATTACCCGATCCTGTATGGCACGGCCTGCGAAAAACTACCACTTTACTGGCCGCCCCCGCCCCTCCACCAGCAAGCGGTAAGTCTTCTCGATACGCTCCCAGTTCCCCTCCCGATCGAGGCTCCAGAAGCGGCCAATGATCGAAACGAGCCTCATGCCACCGCCCAGCCGCTCTGCCTCTTGCTCGATCTGCCTGGTATAGATCGCGCCGCTTCCGGGGCGCTCTCCTCTCCGCCCCAGCATGCCGTGGATGTAGACTTCCGGGACTCCCGCTGCGTGCGCCATCTTCATCAACGCTGTGAGGTGGTGGAGCGAGCCATGCGAGCTGTAGAACGAGATGATGCCCAACAGATGCAATCGCCTGCCATCTTTTCTGGCGCCATCCATAGCCCAGCGAAAGGCCTCGTTGTCAAAGAAAGAGCCATCCGCAATAGCCCCGTCTATGCGCACCCGATCGGATAGAATACGCCGCCCCGCTCCGATATGGATGTGGCCAGCCTCGGAATTGCCCACGGTGCCGGCCGGCAGCCCCACCGCCTCGCCAGCCGCCTGGAGCCGCGTGGTCGGCCACTCGCGCTGCAGGCGCTCCATCACCGGCGTTTGGGCCTCCAGGATCATGTTCCCGTAGGCATCATCGCGCACCCCCCAGCCATCGGCTATGACCAGAAGCAGCCGTCTCCTCTGAGATGGAACCTCATCACTCAGCAAACTGTTTCCCGTCATCTCTTGCGGCTGTGGCAGATTCAACAGTTGTAATATGGTAGGGGCCACATCGGTCAAAGCGCCGTCTTTGCGCAGGATCACGTTACGCAACGCCGGGTCAATCAGTATGAACGGCACCGGACTGTCAGTGTGACCGGTATCCACTGTCCCTTCAGGGTAGAGCCACTTTTCCACCGTGCCGTGGTCGGCGGTGACGATAGTAGTCACGCCATGGGCCAGCGCTGCAGTGACCACTTCTCCAATACGCCGGTCCACCTCGGCCACTGCACGCAAAACCGCTTCCCGATCCTCGATATGTCCCACCACATCAATATTGCAAAAATTGACCACGATCAGGTTTACCTGCGGGTCGCGCAATGCTTCAACAGTCGCCCGGGCCAAGGCCTGGGCGTTCATCTCCGGCCGCAAAGCGTAGTTTTCCACCTCGGGGGAGGGGACGACGACAAAGGATTCGCCCGGGAAGGGCCTCTCACGTTTGCCATTGAGGAAATAGCGTACATGGATGGCCTTTTCCGACTCGGAAATTTTGAGCTGCCTGAGTCCGTGAGCGCTGACCACTTCGCTGAGCGTGTTACGCACTTCTCGCACGGGAGGGAAGGCCACATGCTCGACCAGCCCTTCGGCGTACTCGATCATGGTCACAAAGTGGGTGTGTATGGGCTGGCGGGGAAAGTGGGGAAAGTCCCGAGCCACGAAGGCACTGGTCAGCTCGACCTCTCGCTCGCCTCGAATGTCGTAAAAGATCACATAATCACCGTCGCCAATACGACCGACGGGATACCCGTTACCGTCCACAAGGACCAATGGCTCAAGTGTCTCGTCCTCCTCACCGGCCAGGTACGCAGCCTGCACAGCTTCAGCCAACGGATAACGTTTGTAATGCACAGGCTTTTCCCCAGCGAGCATGGTTACTCATCCCTCGGGAGTGCCTCTGCCTCGAACTCGCCATCAAAAAGACGTACCGTCAGCAAGTCACCGGCGCCGACGGTGGTAACTGATCGCACCAGGCTCCGCGTCTCTTTACGGAGCACGATGGCATAGCCACGTTCCAGTGTCCCAAGGGGACTGACCCCGGCCAGTCTACCGGCCAGTCCTGCCACCTGCTCGCGGCGCAGAGCGAGTTGATGACGCAGCGCGGCTCCGGCACGGCTGCACAATTCATCTATACGCTGTCTGGCCTGGGCCAGTTGGGCAAGAGGCGAAAGATGTCTGAGCGCGCGTTCCTGATGCTCCAGTTTCGCACGCCGACCGCGAATGTCCCTGAGCAGCGCACGTGTCAGCGTGGCTGAAAGTCTTCTCACCTGCGCACGGAGCGCGGCGCAGTCCGGGGCGACCAGCTCGGCTGCCGCGGAGGGGGTAGGTGCCCGCACATCGGCTGCGAAATCGGCCAGGCTGAAGTCGGTCTCGTGACCCACACCGCACACGACGGGTATCCGGGAGGCAGCGATGGCCCGCGCCACACGTTCATCATTAAAAGCCCACAGGTCCTCCAGACTGCCACCGCCGCGTGCCACAATGATGACATCCACATCCTGGCGGGTGTTGAGCGCCTCCAATGCTGCCACGATTTGCGCTGGCGCAGCCTCGCCCTGCACCTGGGTTGGCGCCAGCAGCAATTCGGCGAGCGGATAGCGTCGGCTGAGCACGTTGATAATGTCTCGCAGCGCGGCAGCAGCCGGGGAGGTGACGACCCCAATACAGCGAGGCATGGCCGGGAGAGGGCGCTTGCGCTCCGGTGCGAACAATCCCTCTGCCTCCAATTTTGCCTTGAGGCGCTCGAATTGCCGGTAAAGATCGCCTATACCTGAGGGCTGCAGGCGATCTACATAAAGTTGATAGCGGCCGCCGGCTTCATAAACCCCTACCCGCCCATGTACCACCACCAGTGCGCCCCCAGCAGGCAAATAGTCTTGCCCCTGGGCTACACTGCGCCACATCACGCAACTGATCTGGGCGGCATTGTCCTTGAGCGTGAAGTAATAATGGCCAGAGGGGGCACGGCTGAAGTTGGATACCTCCCCCTCGACCCACAGATCGCCCAGTTCAGGCTCATCCTCGATCAGGCGGCGGATGAAGGCAGTGAGCTGGCTCACCGTGTAGGGCCTGGAGAAGGTCGAGTGGGTGAAGAGACCCAGTTGTTCGAACATAGTGTGGGTATGATAACCCGGTACGGTAAAGGTGTCAAGGGGCACTCCAGGCTACTCGCTCCGCTGGAATTTATGAGGCCGGGAGCCGCTTGCTATAAACCGGCTTTTGTGGCAACATATACCCGTTCGCGGCTCTCAGAACCTATCCGAAAAGCCGTACAGGCGGCATCCCTATGCCGCCTATACCGACGCATAGGGATGCGTCGGTGACGGTTTCCGGATAGCTCTTAGAGCCTATTCTAAAAACCGTACAGGCGGCATCCCTATGCCGCCTATACCGACGCATAGGGATGCGTCGGTGACGGTTTCCGGACAGGCTCCTACCTGGGCTGCCAGAGCACCGTTATTACGCATTGTGGCAAAAGCCGCACCGTGGAGCGGTCTTTCCAGGCTGCTGGCAGGCTAGAAAGCCTGCCCCACGTGTCACTTTTGCCATCATGCGTTATTACCTGAATCTCCGGAGGTTTAAAATGACCATCAGTCCTGAACTCAGGCTCGAATTCAAACAACGGATCGAAAACGAGATACTCAACAACATCCTGCCGTTTTGGATCACACACGCGCCTGACCGGGAACACGGCGGCTTCTACGGGCTTATCACCAATGATCTGCGCGTTTATAACGAGGTTCCCCGTTCCTCCGTCCTGTGTTCCCGCATCCTGTGGACATTCTCCGCTGCCTGCCGTTTATATGGAGGAGAGGCTTACCTGCAAATGGCCACCAGGGCCTTCGATGAGCTGCTCCGACGCTTCTGGGACAGGGAATGCTCGGGCGTTTTCTGGGCAGTGGATTACCAGGGCAACGTCGTCAGCGACCGCAAACAGATTTACGCCCAGGCCTTTGCCCTCTACGGGTTGGCGGAATATTACCGTGCCACCCGGAGCGAAGCGAGCCTGGAGCATGCTGTGGAACTGTTTCGCTGTATCGAGACTTACAGCCATGACCGGGTGAACGGTGGATATTTCGAGTCCCGCGACCGGCGCTGGCAACCGTTGGATGATATGCGCCTGAGCGATAAGGACCTCAATGCCCTCAAATCTATGAATACAATGTTACACGTTATGGAAGCCTATACCAACCTCCTCCGTGTGTGGGAGAACGCTGACCTGAGGCGCAGCCTGAGGGAACTGGTGGAAGTGATGTTAGAGCGAGTGATCGCCTATACACCCTACGATCATTTCATGCTGTTCTTTGACGAACACTGGCAACCGCTATCCGATCATATCTCTTTTGGCCACGATATTGAGGGAAGCTGGCTTCTGACCGAAGCCGCGGAGGTGCTGGGAGACCCGGTACTGCTGGCCCGCGCGCAGGCGGCTGCTCTCAGGCTTGCCCAGGCGGTGTACGAGTATGGCCTGGACGCAGACGGCAGCCTGTTCTACGAGGCCGATCCCACCGGCATCGTCAATGCGGATAAGCACTGGTGGCCCCAGGCTGAGGCGGTAGTCGGCTTCTACAATGCCTTCCAGTTGTCCTCGCAGGAACACTTCTTCGATGCCTCGTACAGGTGCTGGGATTACATCGAGCGCAGGGTGATTGATCGGACTTATGGGGAGTGGTTCTACAAGTTAACCCGCGAGGGGACACCTTACCCGGACTATCCTGCGGACCCCGATCAGTACAAAATCGGCCCATGGAAGTGCCCCTACCACAACGGACGGGCCGGTTTTGAGATGGCACGCAGGCTGTCCCTTTAGGGAGCTTTTATGCAACCAGGCCCGCACCTGCGGGCCTGGTCTTTTTGTGAGGCCGAACCATAGTGAGCCATTCCCGTAGTGGCCACTTACCCGATCAGCCCCGTCCGTTCGATGCTTTCGACGAAATAACGTTGTGCCAGTACGTAGAGCACCAGTAACGGTGCGATGGTCAACACTGCTGCTGTCATAATCGCCCCTGTGCCCCACATGGCACGGTAACGCATATCGGCCAGCGCAGCCTCCACCTCTGCCAGGCGCTGCGTCATCACGAACAGTTCCGGCCGGCTGAGGAAGATGGCCGGTTGCAGGCTATCGTTCCAGTGCCAGACAAAGGAAAAGAGGAAAACCACTACAATAGCTGGCTGAGCTGAAGGAAGCATAATGTTCAGGAAGACGCGGAACGGGCCTGCCCCATCAATCAGCGCTGCGTCTTCCAGCTCCCAGGGCATCCCTTTGAAGAACTGGCGGAAGATAAAAACGAATAGCGCGCCACGCAATCCCATCCCCATTGCCTCAGGCACGTAAAAGGGGAGGTAGGTGTCCAGCCAGTTTTTGCTGGAAGCGATGAAGCCAGGAGAGGGGAGCGATTTGAAGAGAATGAAAAGCTGGATGAAGATCGCGTGTGGCGGTACGATCATGGCGAAAAGCACCAGCAGGAACAACTTGTCCCGACCGGGGAACTGGAAGCGGGCAAATCCATACCCTGCAATAGCACAGGAGAGGGTCTGCAATATAGCCGCAACTCCCGCCAGCAGCAGCGTATTTTTGAAAGAGAGGGGATACTTCAGAGCCTGGAACACCAGCCTGTAGTTCTCCCAGCTCCATCGGCGCGGAATCCACACCACCGTGGGATCGTACAGGTCCATCACGTGCATCACTGAGGTCGAGAGCATACGCAGCAGCGGCATCAGGAAGATAAAAGCGGTATCAATAAGCAGCAGGAAAATCAATCCCCGGAGCAATACCCGGCCCACTCTTCTGCGTAGAAACCACAGTATGTGGGTCATCTCTCCCCCCTGTAGAATGTGACCCGGCCGACGACGGTAAAGACGATGATCACCAACACAAAGATGAGGAAAAAGTAGATGAAGCCCAGCGCCGAAGGATATCCCAGCCGCAGCGAAGTGCGGAACGAAACCAGACGAATGTACCACAAGACACGGTTGAAATAGTCTGTGAAGGAATCAATAATCGTGTAAACGATGTTGACGAGCATCACCGGCGAGAGCATAGGCAGGGTGACCTTCCAGAACCTGCTCCACGGCGAGGCGCCGTCCACCTCCGCTGCCTCATATAGCGCAGGATCAATGCTTTTCAGGCCAGCGATGAAGATCAGAATCTGTACCCCCGAGCGCCAAAGCACAAAAATAGAACGATTGAGGAATTGCATAAAGTCTGGCAGACGCTCTCCCAGGTAAATCTGGAGAAAGTGCTGAGCCCCCTCCCCTCTAAATAATACCAACTGACCACCGGACATGCTGAACAACCGGCCGATCACTGCAGCCGAGCCGATCACGACCGGCAGGAAAAAGATAGCCCGGAACAACATCCCGCCCGGCACATTTTGCATAGCCAGCAACGCCACTGCCAGCGAAAATGCCAGGATGACCGGCACATCAATCACCAGATTGCGAAAGGTCTCCATCAGGTAGGGTACAAATTCGATATCAATGGTGAAAGCTTCCACGTAATTATCCAGGCCGATGAAATTCAGCGGCTCGCTGACGTTTTTCATGCTGATATCCGTCAGGCTCCATATGCCATTACGAATCAGGGGAATCAGCATGAACACAGAGAACCCCACCAGCCACAGAGCGATAAATCCATAGCCTGTCAGAGCGTAATATGTCCTGAGGGTTATACGCATCTACTTGCCTCCTTGCAGGACTACAAAGTCGAGCGCAGGCACCGTGAGTGCCCCTGACACATAAGGTTGCTCGTTGTAGTTAACTATCACACGCGTCCCGTCCTCGTAGGTCGTCTGGTAGACATTATGCGCCAGCCGGGTATGAGAGACGATGAGTTGATTGATCACGTGGGATAACTTTTCCATCGCCTGGTACTGGCGGATGATTTCGGGACGCCAGAAGTCATACTGGGAACTCCATAGCCAGTTCGCAGAGGTTCTGGTGAGCAGCGCCGAACTTTCCTGAGTGAGTATGAAATTGGGTATGGCTCCGTACTCGATATGGCGTAAGAACGTGCGCTGGCCATCGTTCATAAGATTATATGGCTGGCCACTATAGAGGACCAGACCATGGACTGCGATCTGATAAAGTGGTATAGTCTCATCGAACAGATCGTAGTGAGTGCTGTCCAGTTGCACATAGTCCAGCCTGTCGGTGTAGGGAACGGCATAACTGTTGTCGCCTTGCATTGCTACCACGCCGAGCTTTTCCCGGGCCAGAGTAGCGATCTGCATCCATGAAGCCGCGAAACTCTCACGGGAGAGGGGGTAGCGATCATTGGTATCCGGCAAGGCCAGGCTGGCGAAGTATTCCAACCACAGACCGTCTGCCTCCAGCCGGGCCATTTCCGGGATGTCTCGGACGGCGAATTTGCGCAGTGCCACCTGGGGATTTATGAGATAGGTTCCTCCTTCACCTACAGGCAGGCCGTCCACGCCCCGGATCGCGTCCGCATAGGGGAAGATGCCCCTGCCTCGAGGCAGGGCCAGGATATAATTGTCGGCAAGGAAGAGGCGGATAGAGCGGCTATGGAGATACCTGGCCAGAGCACGCAGGCCTTCCTCGCCCCCTAATCGCTTTTCTACCGGCAGGCGCTGCGGATAGCGTGAGTTGGCCCCTCCTTTGTTCCAGCCATATACGGTGACGTCCACGCGTCTGACTCCGGCCGATTCCAGCTCCGCCACCATTTTCTGAATATCGGCGAAAGAGGTCATCCTGATCAGCTCGCGCATAAACCAGGTCCTGCGCTCTATGCCCATAAAGAAAGAGAGGGTCATCAATGGTGCATCACCCGCGATGCGTCTGGCTCCTCGCTCTTTGATCAGGAAATTGCGGTAACAAGCAGCAATGCCTGTATAATGGGCATTCTCCGCAGTCAGGAAATAATAGCGCACCTGCCGGTCACCGCCCACCATAGCAGGCTCGTATAACCAGGCCGGCTGTCCTCCCGTTAGAGAAAAGCTACCCTGTCGGCGGTAGACGAAAGTAGTCCAGACATGGTTGTAAGGAATGCTTTTGCCGCTGCGTCCCACCCCGACCCGGGCATCAAAATCACCCTGGGTGATGATCGCAGCAAAGGCCGCGTTGCCGCTGACCAGGCCAAACAACGGCATGGGAACTGAACTCTGATAAGTGTATCCGCTGCGCTGAAATTGCATCTGCTCTGGCCCATAAACAGGGACCGAGATCTCCTGCACTGCTTCCGGGTGAGGGGACGTAAAGCTCATTATGGCCCCACTCCCATCGGGAAAGACGATGTAGCCGTCCTCGCCATCGTGTGTTGCTCCAAGGAAGGCCAGCACGTCTACCGAGACAAGGGTATTTTTAGTCTCGGCGCTGTATTCAACGACCTCGTTCTCCGGGATGGTAACCTCCAGGAACTCATCTCGCAAAACGTAGTAAACGCTCAGCTCGAATCCCTCTTCAGCGAAGCGATAGTGAGCACGTACCCCCCCTTCTACAGGCGTGTACTCTACCTGCATGCCCTCAGGCTTGGCGACGTTAGCCCGACCGCGATCTGCGTCAGTGTAGTTAAGGAGGATGGGTGACTCGATCCGTCGGCGCCAGGCCTGACTGAGTTTGACCTCTTTCAGGTCCGGAGGAGCAGAATGCCACAGTCTCTCATTGCGCCTGTCCTCCACAATCAGCCCTGAGGTTTCTTTTTTGAGGTAGAGGCGCAGGCAGGAGTTTTCGGCCACCAGCTCATACTCTTCGGGCACATCTGGATGACGGCCCTCCAGCGATGGCCAACTCTCCAATGGAGGTGGCAACTCAACACGGGGGTTGATGCGCGGCCTGGTCTCTTGTGGTGGCTCCAGACTACTGCTCTGGCAACTGCTCAGTATCACGAGCAATATAAACAGGTTCAGCAAGAAGGGAGCGTTTCTCTGTCTCATCACCAATTTCCTGAAGTGCGCAGGTATCAGTACTGTCGCACGTATATCTCCAAAGCCACCTGCTGGATGAAGCGCACAACCTCACTGGTAAGGGCATATACCAGGCCAAGCAGCACCCAGATGACGAGCATGCCGATCAAAGTCAGCACCATCACCACGATAGCTCTGCCCGTGCTGAAGTTGTGCAGCGTCCTGACCTGGTTGAAGAACTGCCATATCAGGAGCCCCCACATAAGGTATCCTCCTGCCTGGTAGAACACCTTTTCGTCGAGGGTGATCGCATTGGTCATCAGGCTGAGCGGCAGGGTCAGCACAATATATGGCCATAAATCCCAGGCGCTCGAGATAACGATGTTGCGAAAAGTCCCCTCGCCGTAAAAGATCTCGGCCACCGCCACTGCCGAGATGCACCAGGTAATCCAGGGGATAAGCACCTTGCCGGCTTCAAACAGCAGCTTGATCTCCTCAGGACGTTGTGTTTGAAAGTGAAAGCTCAGCATGCTCAGTCCAAGCATGCGCACCAGGAGTGCCAGGAACAGTAAAGCGGGTACAGCTCGCAAATCGCTACGCTCACGCAACCCGCGCAGGTATCTCAGAAGCCATCTTAAGCCATCACCCAGCCTGTGGATGGCTGCAGCGCTACTGACCAGCAGCGTGAGCGCACCCAGGCCCAGCCAGTTAAAATGGCGACGCAGCCATACATAGCGATACTCACGGAACGCTGCGGAATAGCCACCTTTGTCTTCTGCGTAGCGATACTCTCGCATAGCCTCCAAAAACCGTTCCTGGCGCATCAGTGCCTTGCCCAGGCCGGAATGGGCCAGTGCGAAATTAGTATTGTGATGAGAGATCTCCTCCCATAGTTTGACAGCTTCGTCGTACTCACCATTGAAGTATTTGTGGCTGGCCTCGTGGATGAGGCGGGTGATCTCAGTGGGACGGAAGACCTGAATGTTGCCACGACCGGCGTCCAATACATAGAGATACCCCTTCTTGCCCGCAACAATGCTGACCGGCAGAGAAAAAGCTCCCTCCCGTAGCCCTTCGCCTCCGAAAATGACCAGCAGATTACCGGCCTGATCATACTGGTAAATCCTGCTACGTTGCTGGTCCAGTGCGGAGACGATACCCAAATCGTCCACCGCCACATCCACAAACATAGAACCCACCGTATAGGGCACCGAGATCTCACGCGTGCCGTCCCAACGCCACTTGATCTCCTCCTCACCAAAGAGCAGGCCCTCTTTGCCCTTGAGCTTATCCCAGAGCCGGCCGGCTCCCGTACGCAGCCCGATCTCGCCATAAACGTTTTCACCCACCGAATTGAGGCGCTGAATCTGATCTCTGGTCAGTACCGGCGAGACGGCGTAAATGAAACCCAGCTCATCAATGTGGATATTGCCCATCGGGGCGGGACGCACACGGAGCATACGACGACGCTGGGCTTTGGAAGCGAAGAAACGGGCCAGCACACGCCCCAGGTTGAACTTGACCCTGGTGCGGCCAAAGAAGCCCCGGAAGCGCTCGGTGGTATCCATAACCATAATCCCCAGGTTGCCTTCGCTGCCGACAACAGTGTAGATAAACCCGCGCTTATCCAGGACGATTTTGGTGGGCCTGAAGCCATATTCATCCAGCAGGTCCGAAACCGGCTTGTGGTATTCGGCTTTCAAAGTGCCATCAGGTGTGAATTCCACAACCCGCTCGTTCTCCGTATCGGCGACCCAGATGTTGCCATCTACATCAACGTACACTCCCTGAGGACCTTTGAGCCCTGCCTCTTTACCGATCTCGAACAGGTATTGGCCTTTGTTGTCCAACACCACGATCCGGTTGTTGCCCGTGTCGGCCACCAGCAGGTTCCCGGTTGCCGGATCGAGAAAAAGGTCTTGCGGGTTGCTAAAGGGGCCACAAGGTTGCCCTTCGCCGGTGATCTCGCCGCTCAAGATATAACCTGCCGGTGCCGGCACCCGTTGCCCGTCACGGATAATATAGCCGGGGATAAGCGGACCGTCGGCCAGGGCTGGAACAACTTCACCGAGCAGAAATCCCAGCACCAGAGCACATACCGCAAAACACTTATAGTGAGAAAATACTCTGGTCATATACGTGTCCAACTGTTCTTCACCGTTATGGGGTCTGGCTAAGAATCCATCCGAAAAACCGCACAGGTGGCATCCCTATGCCGCCTATACCGACGCATTAGGTATGCATCGGTTACGATTTCCGGACAGGCTCTAAGCTCAATATCTTCAAATAACAGGACGGTTTATCTTCTCCTAGAAACTGGTTTACACTGTGGGCTGTCCCCCAAAATGGGCGCAGCGCGCTGCGCCCCTACCACGCCCCTACTGCGGCCAGGTCGGCCCGTGCCGACCAGCGCATCGGTGCAGGCCGACGCCCGGCGCGAAGCGCCCAAACGGGCCGATTTCAATCGGGCAGCATCCAGTGCGCAACTCAGAGTATCAACCAATTATGAACCATCCCAAATAACACCTGGACATAGAGCCTTCAGGCGGAAAATCCGGCCGAAGTCTCTATTCTGGGTGCCATATTTGAAAAGCATTGTGATTAAGCTTTGATGCCTGAGTGGGCCATGGTCTCCATCACATAACGCTGGAGCAGTACGAAAAGGATCAGAGTGGGCATCGTGATCACCAGGCTGGCGGCTGCGACCGCACCCCAGCGGGCCACCTGTCCTGGTCCCCCGCCGATAGAGCTCATTACTAAGGGGAGTGTCTTCATCTGCTCGCTGCGTGTGAAGATCAGGGGGGTGAAAAAGTCATTCCATGTCCCGATAAACGAGAATATGACCAGTGTAATCCAGGCCGGGCGTACCAGGGGCATCACCACACGCCAGAAGACCTGCCACTCACCCGCACCATCTATTTTGGCCGCCTCGATCAGCTCGACAGGTATCTGCTCCATAAACTGCTTCATCAGGAACAGGCCATACGAGCCTGCAATTACCGGCAGGATAAGCGCCGCGTAGGTATCAATCAATCCCAAGCGGTCCACGATAAGATAGCGGGGGATTTGGGTGACTTCTGGCGCGAACATCAGAGTCGAAACGACGAGAGAGAAGAATAGCTTATTGCCTGGCATCCGCGGATATTTGGCCAGCGGATAAGCCGCCATGCTGCTGAGGATCACACCAAGGACCACTGTAGCCACCGTGACGAACAGACTGTTAAACAGATAGCGTGCAAAAGGCACCGAGAGCGCATCCATCGCGATCAGCAGTTCGGCAAAATTGCGCAGCGTGGGATGACGCACAAAGAAACGTGGCGGGTAGAGAAACATCTCCTCCAGCGGTTTGAAGGCCGTAGAGACCATGTAAACGATAGGCAGCATGGTTATCAGCGCCAGAATGGTGAGCACTATATATTCCAGTTTGGTGGCCTGTCGGCGGCGTCCTGCCTGATACTTTTGCCTCATCGCGCACACTCCTTGAAGCTACCTTTCACTAAAGATCCGCATCGCCACGCGACCCAGGACGAACGTGAGTAAGAACAGTACCACAGCGATAGCCGCAGCGTATCCCATCTCGAAGCGGATGAAGCCGTAGTCATACAGGTGGGCAACAATAGTGTGGCCAGCATACAGCGGACTGGGCAGGCCGGCTATCTGCGCCGCGATCCCGAACACAGCGAACGAGTTAACAATCGCCATAACCGCACCGAACAGCAACTGAGGGCGCATCACCGGTAAGGTGATGTAAAATACTTCCTGCAGAGCATTGCGGATACCGTCTACCATCCCGGCCTCGTACAACTCAAGGGGCACGTCCTGGAGACCTGCAAGGAAGACGAGGAAACCGGTGCCCATGCTCATCCAGAGCGAGACGATCATAATGACCGGTAAGATGGTGGACTGCTCCCGCAGCCAGGCTACCGGCTCGGTGATCAGGCCAATTTCCATAAGCAGGTAGTTCAGCAGCCCGTAGCGGTCGTTTGCGAAGAAGTAGAGCCAGATCACCGACATCGCGATGGCACTGATTATGGATGGGGTATAAAAAGCCAGCGTATACAGTTGGCGGAAACGCAGGCGGTTGATAAACCAGGCAAGCGTGAAGGAGATGACGTATCCCAGTGGTCCGGTGATGATGGCAAATATGAAGGTGTTTTTGAGGGCGTGCTGGTAGAAGATGTCATCCTCTACAAAAAGCAGCCGATAATTGGAGAGTCCGATCCAACGCGGTGGCTCCAAAACGTTGAAGTAAGTGAAACTGAGATAAGCTGCTGTCAGCACCGGCGCAACGACGAATACCACAAAAAGCAGGGTGAAAGGTAGCATAAACAGGTACATCGTGTGGTATTCGTGCCATGCATACCGGATTGCCTGCCAGCGCCGGTTCAAACCTTTCATCGTGATAGCTCCACTCTCTCCTTCTCTGGCCGGGGGGTAATGAAACCATACCGTCCAGCGTAACTGCTCAGCAGTGACCGAAAGTCACCCTTTTAACCAAAGATCATTGGTCGCCCTTTATTCCCAAGGTGAGGTGACAGTCACCTCTAACAGCGCCGCAAGGGCGCGCAATGAATTCCGGATGGTCTACTGGACGATCCCAAATTCTTCCTGCTTCTTGCGCAACTCGCGGTTAATCAGTTTGATCGCCTCTTCAAGTGCCTCGCGCTCGTTGGCACCCTGGAGGACCACTTTGTTCCAGGCGTTATCCACGTGGCGCGGGGTGAAATAACCTCCCAGCACGACAGGCCGCTCACGGAACCATTGCCACTGTTCCATAACTGCCTCGATATCCTGGCGCGGCCAGGGCTGTCCCCTCAGGGCCTCGACATTGGCCGTGTTCCAGCGTGCCTCGACCCCCAGGAGAGCCTCCAGTTCGATCCCGTAGCGCAACTGGGTCTCGGTGGAGGTCCACCACTTGACGAACTCCCACGCCTCTTTGGGATGCTTTGATTGTTTGAAGATCACCACCGCATTGCCCGAGCCGCCGGTGGAGCGGTTAATGGTGCCGTCCGGCATGCGAACACCCGGGATGGGCGACATTTGCCAGCGTCCCATCAATTCACGGGCTGCTGTGGAGAGCAGGATATAGGTCCAGTAATCGGCAATACCGATAGGTATCTCACCTGTCTTGAAGCGGTTGAAGAAATCCGCATACTTGGGAATGTGGTAGTTGGTGTACAGTGCTGTCCATTCCTTGAAGGCAAGCAGCCCTTCCGGCCGGTCCAGTGCCGAGCGTAACCCATCCTCTGTGTAATAATCACCTCCATGTTGGAAGAGGAAGGGGGTCAGACCATCCGGACCAGGTGGGTAATAGAAGTCGAAGCCGTGCTGATGCAGCACCCACATCATATCATACAGCTCTTCCCAGGTCTGGGGTGGCTCCAACCCCAGTGCTTCCAGGATGTCGGTGCGGTAAAACAGCATATTGAAGTTCTGCGTTTCAGGGAAGGCATAGACGTTGCCACGATACTCGTAGGGAATCAAGGCCCCAGGCCGGAAGCGAGTGACCGCCTCCTCATACCCCTCGAACTGGTTCAGTGGTACCAGGGCATTGCGGATGGCAAACTCAACAGGCAGGTTGGGATTGACCGAACAGGCCACATCCGGTGCTTTACCCGCCGTGGCAGCGAGCAAGAGCACGCTCATATCACCTGCGCCCAGCGAGCCTGGTGGCACAATGTGGAGGTTGACCAGGATGCCGGTCTGGGGTGTGAAAGTCTCCTCAATCAGTTCTTTGACGATCTTGCCCCATTCCTGACCGCGCGCCATCCACACTTCCAGCACGACTGCATCGCCGACCTTATCTTTGTCGTAGACGTTGCCGATGACGGTGTACTCTTTGCGGAAGGAAGCTATGAGATTGATGAGCGTCAGGCGCAGATCAGCCAGCAGACCTGCATCCCCAGGAGGCATGGGCATCTCTGGAGAAGCGATGATAATACTATCCACTTCGAACATCCCCTCCTGCAGGTCCAGCGCCCAGTAGCCGAGCATGGACTGGGTTTCGCTGAGCTGAAGCAGGCGGTTGGGCACAGTGTCTGGTTTGGCTGCCATATTGCGCAACTGATAGGCTGTCTCGATGAGCGTGTTTGCGCTGTTGGGGCGACGCCCTGCGATCTCGGTCAGGCGTTGAGCTTCCCGCTCCAATGCCCCGGCCATAGCCAGCAGGCGCGGCACCAGATCGGGGATCTCTTTCTCCATATCCCATTCCATCAGCGGGTCCGGCTCCGAACCGGTGAGCAGGATCACGCGACGGGCCAGGTCCGACATTTCCCGCGTGACCCCTTCGATGGTGCGCACGGTTTCGGCCACCGGACCCACCACGGAGCGCATTTCCAATTCGTGCTCGCCCGCTGTAAGGTAGAAAAGATACGGCTCCCCGGTTTCCGGGTCTGAGAGTGTACGGAGTTGCCAGTTCCAGTCGTAGGGGAAGGCCAGTTCCCGTGCCTCGTCGAAGGGGTATTCGCCGTCAATGGTGAGGGCACGGAACACGGGCATATGGGTCCAGTCTCCATGCCAGAACTTAATGCCAATCTTGTAGAGGCCGTCCTGGGGCACGGTGAAGCGCCAGGCGGCACGCTCGGCCGGCCTGCGCCAGCGCCACCCCCCGAACACGTTCAGTCGAAAGTTTCCCTCCGCAGGAGGATAGGCCGAGGGGTCGGGGCTATAATTGCGGGTGAGGGTTGGAGTAGATTTGTAGAGCGCTTCCTCTCCCTCGATGACGAGCATCACATCCCGGGCGGGCCTGTAGCCGGCCTCTTCGTAGCGGGCTTTTACAGCCTTGTAAGGTGGGACCTCTGGCGGGGCAAGCAGGGTGATGCGCGCGATGGCCATCGGCTCACGGATCATCCCCAGGCGGACGGTGTGGATACCGGCTTCAAGGTAAAACAGGTACGGCTCACGGTACATCGCCAGCGCATCCTCGAAGAGCTGGAAACGCCAGCGTGGCGCCTCGCGTTGCGAAGGGCGGATGTCGTTGCCCTGGTTATCGCGCACAGGCGGATGAGCATCCTGCCAGGTGCGCTCGAAAACGAGACGGCGCGCTTCCATAAATGGATATCTGCCATCAATCTGGAGCCCCCTTTGGATCGAGGCCCGTTTTCCCTCCAGGGGATAGTATTCCAGCGCCAGGTTATACAGCCCGGTCTGTGGTACGTTGAAAGTCCACTCAACCCACCCCTCTTCGTCACCTTCCCACCAGGCCAGTACGGTCTCGGCGCGCCCTCCGACATCACTCAGCTCCTCAAGCCTGGCATTATGCTGCGCAGAGTAGTTGATTGCAGGCAGGTCTATTCTGACACCAGACGCCGGCTGGTATCCCTGCGCCTCGTACTCACGCAGCCTTTCGGCATAGTATTGTTCTGGGGGCTGATAACCCCACTGATACAGATGTGCCCCCAGGTGTGAGAAGCGCTCCACATCAACCGCCGCCACATGTGCCTGCGCCGGGAGCGACCCGGCGCACAGCAGCAGGACAAGCATGCCGATTACAGCCCGCTGTATCCCCGGTTTGAACATTCCATATCACCCTTTGATCCCAGAAATCACCACGCCCTGAATAAACAGCCTCTGAGCGACGAAGAAGATCACCACTGTGGGTAACAGCGTCATAGTAGAGGCGGCCATCAGGCCGGGAAGGTTTCGGCTATAAATCGAGTTGAACTGCTGCAGCCCTATCGAGACAGTCCACTTTTCCTTGCTCTGCAAATAGATCAGAGGATAGAAAAAGTCGTTCCAGGCCCACAGACTGTGAAAGATGGCTACTGTGGCCAGCGCAGGGAAAGATTGAGGCAGGATAACATACCACAAGATACCCAGCGGTCCACAACCGTCAATACGTGCCGCATCGTCCAGCTCCAGGGGGATGGTCATAAAGTACTGGCGGAGCAGGAAAACATTCCATGCATTGGCAAAGAAGGCTGGCACGAGCAGAGGGTAGAGCGTGTCGTACCATCCAAACTTGGTAAACAGCACAAACTGCGGGATCAGGGTCACCTGCGGGGGCAACATAATCGTTGCCAGGAGTAAGAGGAACAGAATATCAAGCCCTCTGGCACGGAAACGGGCGAAACCGTAGGCCACGATAGTGCAGGAGACCACTGTTCCTATTGTTGTGACCACCACGTAGATGACGGAGTTCCATATATAGGTACCAAACGGCACCGTCTTCAGTGCCTCGGGATAGTTCTCCCAGTGGAACTTGACCTCATAAACGCGCTCGCCCTTCTGGACTTCGATTTCATAACGTTCCTCCAGGTTATCCGGGTTAACGAATATCCCTACCGGCCCCCTTTTCTGGAACAGCGCCAGCTCGCGTATCTTCCCTTCAACCGGGATGGAATAGACAAAATACTCCCGGTCGCCAATCGTGACCTTCTTCGCGTCCAGGGGAATCCACTTGGGCGGAAACTCGGTGGAGGTGGAGGTCGTCTTCAACGATGTGGAGAGCATCCAGACCAGGGGCATCAGCACCACGATGGCACCGATACTCAGGATGGTTATTACTACAATTTGCCCCACTATTCTTTGTAGCTTGATGCTTTGCCAGGTCAGCTTGGCCATTTTTTCCTATTCCCTCTTCAGTTCTCCCTCGTAATAAACCCACATCGCTGAGCTTTTGAAGACCAACAGCGTCATTATCAGCACAATGAAGAGCAGGAACCAGGCCATTGCCGAGCCAAAGCCAAGGCGGCTCCAGCGGAAGGTGTTTCTGTATAGATAGAGGTTGTAAAACAGCGTGGCGTTGGCAGGCCCTCCGTTGGTCATCACGTAAGCATTAACAAAGTATTGGAAGGTGCCGATGATACCGATCACCAGATTGTAGAAGATGATAGGGGTGATCAGAGGGAGGGTAATGCGCCAGAAGCGCTGCCAGGATCCCGCACCGTCAATCGTGGCTGCCTCGTATAAAGTGGTGGGGATACTCTGAAGCCCGGCCAGATAAATGATCATCCCGCCACCCACGCTCCACAGGCTCATAATGATCAAAGCCGGCAACGCCCACTGGGTGCTGCCCAGCCAGCCCGGTCCTTTGATACCCACTATGCTCAACAGCCAGTTGAGAATGCCAAAGCGGGGATTGAATATGTAGCTCCATAGCACAGCCACAGCCACACCTGAGACGACTGAAGGCATGTAATAGATTGTGCGCCACACGGCAATAGCCGGTATTTTAGTATTCAACAGCAGCGCCAGCGCCAACCCCAGTACCAGACCGAGGGGAATAGCGACAATTGCGTACGTCAGTGTAACCTTGAGTGAGTGCCAGAACAGAGGATCGGCAGTGAACATATATATCCAGTTGCCCAGACCGACAAAGCGGGGCGGGTTGATGACATCGTACTCGGTGAAGGAAAGCACCGCCGAAGCGATCATAGGGCCGGCAGTGAGCCAGACAAAACCGAGCAGCCATGGGCTGATAAGCAGATAAGCCCACATCGCCTCCCGACGCGATAAAGTGAAGCCTTTTCTTCTTTTTATGCTTGTAGCGACCACTGATACCTCCCTCAGTTATCTGCGTTGGGGCACTCTCAATCGAGCTGTACCGCAGTTGATTGTGACATAGCCTCAACCTCGTCGGCCGTCACCTCGCGGCCCAGCCTGTCGGAAAGATAGATGCCTTCCGAGATAAGCATAGTGTTCAGGGCAATCTCGGCGATGGGTAGCAGCTCGACCCGTCCCTGCAAAGCGGCGACCCAGTGGTTCTGAGGGTGATCGTATGCATCGGCGTTTTCTCGCAAGGAGTGTAGACGCCAGTCGAATGCCCCCAGGTCCACCGTGCAGTTGAACTCGAGATCGCCCACGTTGTAAAAGAAGCCGAAAGGCTCCAGCCGTATGCCACCATGAGTACCCACAATGTAAGAACCCTCAAAGCCATCCAGGTGAATAGCCCATGCCTCAATGATGTCCAGTGTGATCCCGTGCTCCAGCCTGACGAACCCCACCCCGAGTTCCTCAACATCATACCCACTTTGCGCCCGGCGCACGGGATCCATATCCGTCTCCTGGTAAGTCTTGCCGGAGATACGCAGCACCCGGGGATTTTTGAGCAGATATAGAATGGTCGTGATGTGGTATACGCCCATATCATACATTGCGCCGCCGGCAGCGATTTTCTTCTGAACAAAAGCGGCGCTCCCGTAGCCATCCACATATGGCCTCCCACGGCGACGGAATCCGGTGGAACGGGCGTAGTATGGTTTCCCCAAAAGCCCGGCCTCAATGATCGTCCTGGCCGCCTTAGTCTCCGGCAGAAAGATGTCTCTGAGCTGAATCAGCAGCTTTCGGTCCAGCTCTTTAGCTTTTCGGAGCATCACGGCGGCATCGCAATAGGCACCTGCCATGGGCTTTTCGCAGTAGACATGCTTGCCAGCCTCGAACGCAGCGACTGTAACCGGCATATGGAGGTTGTTATGCAGGCAGACGTCAACTGCATCTATATCGTCCCGCCTCAGAAGTTCGCGAAAGTCCGTGTATTTATAGGGGATACCATATATCTCGGCAACCCGGTTAAGCTCCTGTTCGTTGATATCAGCGATGGCGACGATCTCGGCATCAGGCACCTGTTTACGGTAAATGTCCAGGTGATGCTTGCCGATCTGCCCCACGCCAATGATTCCGATGCGCACTTTTTCTCCCATAACGGCTCCTTTCTGTTCTGTGTTGTAACTGCCTACCCCTGCGACTGAAGTCGCCCACTTTGGGCCGCAGGCCTTCGGTCGGCCTGCGCCGACCGCTGTTTCCGCATCGGCGCAGGCCGACGCCCGGCGCCGCAGGCACCCGTATAAGCTCGATTTCCAATCGGCACACGGCGTAGAATGTCAAGGTAACTACCTACCCACGCCGAACAGGCGATTAATCAACCGCCCCTACGGTCACCGGTTACTCCTGGCCGTACAGGCAGCCTTTAACCAGTTCGATAGTTTTTCTGACCCCTCCGTATTCGTCTCCGTCAAGCGGGCAACTCTCTACCACCAGGCATCCATTATACCCCGCCTGGCGGAGTGTGCGCAAGGCTTTTAATATCTCAGCGCAAGTACCCGCGTCAAACACGCTGGTATGTACATGGACTGCCGTGGCGTAGCGTGCACATATGTTCCAGCCTGTTTCATGCATGCCGGGAGCCCAGTTATAAGTGTCTAAAAGCAGGCCCAGGCCGTCTACAGCCTCTACGACCTTGACCACGTTGGCCGGGCTAAACAATGCGCCGGGGAGATTCTCCGTCAGGACCTCAATCGGGGTTCCAGGCCCCATTTGTGCCCGGGCCACCAGGTCACGATATCCCTCCACGATCACCCGAAAAACGCCCAAAGTCATATTCTCCGGCCCGCCGGCCTCGAAGCGGACCTGTCTGACTCCCAGACGTCTGGCCACCTCCAGCCAGCCATAAGCCACAGCCATATTGGCGTGTCGCATTTCCCGGGTCGGTGCGTACACGGTGACGTCACCAACGGTCAGGCACCCGAACGGAAGCCCCACATTATCGGCAGCACATTTCACCTGCTCCAGATAGGCCTCATCCTCCGGCAGAAGCTGTACAAAGCACGCCCCGCTTCTCCAGATTGCCTCGGACTTTAATGGTAAATGGCCACTCCATGGATCCAACCTGGTGGCTCCGAATGTTTCGCAGTCAGCTATATATCTGAATATGTCATGCTCTCCGGCTGTCAGCATCCTGTGAAAGCTGTAAGAGCAGATGCCAAGTTCCATGTCTTTTCTTGCGGTCTCGCTGTGGCAGCCGGTTTGCCAAAAAGCTGGGCGGCGTCTGTTGTTCTGGCGCCGCCCAGCCCATTACCGGTCATCCATAGTAAGCCGGTGTGGAAAGACTGTACTCCGGGGCTAGCCCCAAACCTCCCACCACTCGTCCAGGTAGCCCTGGCACTCAGCGTTCAGATTGTCCAGTACTTCCTGTACGTTGAGGTTTTCACCCGAGGAGATCAGACCCCAGGCGGCGTCAACTGCATCGTGGATTCTGTTCCACTCAGGCACCCAGGACTCGTGGTTCGGCTGATCCAGGTAGTTGGCAGACTCCAGGAATACTGCGAAGTCCACATTGGGGTACTTTGCCTTCATGTTGTCCACCCACCCTGCAGCCAGCCCGGTATGAGCAGGGATGCACCCGTAGTTGTCGGTCAGGCGCTGCAGGATCTCGGGCTGGAACAGCCACTTGATAACCTCCCATGCAGCATCCTTGTGCTCCGAGGCCTTCAGCATCACGAAGGTGTCGGCATGCATAGGGGCTACAATGGGGAAGCCCTCAACGGCCGGAGTGGCAGCCACGTTCCAGTTGAACGACTCGGTCCAGGACGGATATGCCCAGGCCATCCAACTATGGCACTCCCACATACCGACCATACCGCTTCCCATAGGATCGCCTGCCACATCATAGAAGGCGCCCGCCTGCTCACCGGTGGCGCGGATATGGTGAGTCCAGATAACATCCCTGGCGAATATCCAGCAATTGACCCATCCCTCCGAGTTGTACAGTGCCTTCTTGTAATCCTCGCTCACGCCGGTGGTGCGGCCGCCGAATTTACCGACCCACTCCTTGGGATGCATCCAGTCCCAGCCGTTCCAGCCCCACTGGACCGTATCTTCCCACTTGAAGGCGGGCGAATCTGCGTTGTTGCCAGCTGAGTCTATGGTCAGCTTCTTGGCGATCTCGACCATCTTGTCGTAGGTCCATGGGTCTCCGTCGGCATAAGGAGCTTCATACTTGTGAGGTGGATAATCCACACCGGCGGCATCGAACAGGTCTTCATTGTAGAAGACCACCGATGGGAAAATGCCGATAGGCAGGCCCAGTTGGCCCTTCTCCGGGTAGTGGTGAATCTGCACCGTGAGGCCGGAGAAAACGCTCATATCATAGTTGTCGCGCTTGATGAAGGGGGTCAGGTCTTCCCATGCCTCGAAGTTGCGGGCCACGCCGCCCACGCCGATGGGCATGCAAATATCTGGGGGCATATCCGCCGCCAGCATTGTGGAGAACTTGGCCTGGTTCTCGGAATAAGGAACGGTGAGGAACTCGAGCTTGATCCGGCCTCCCTGGGCGTTATACTCCTGAGCTATGGCTTCGTGGACGGCTATCTGCTCGGCCGAAGTGCCGGTGCCAAAACCGACAAAGATGACCACTTTTTCCTCGCCCGGAGGCGGTGGCGTCGCTGTGACAACCTTCTCAACCTCTTCGACTACCTTGACCTCCACCGTCTCCTTGATGACCTGGGTTTCCTTGACCACCTGAGGTGTGGCAGCGGGGCCACATCCAGCCAGAGCAGCACCTGCTGCTGTCAGCGCGCCGATGCGCAGAAAATCACGCCGGCTAAGTTTTTTGTCCGTCATCCTTTCTTCCTCCTGAAATTCCTGACTAGGGTTTGTAAAGGGGTTTTAGGGGGTATATTACTGATGCTCTGAAGTCCGCCTGAGTCTACCTCCTTTCAGCAAACAGTTAAACAATACTTAGAACCTGTCCGGGAAACCGCACAAGCGGCATCCCTATGCCGCCTATACCGACGCATAGGGGTGCGTCGGTTACGATTTCCGGATAGGCTCTTACAGGCGCAAAGTGAACTTGGGAATTGCCAGCAC
>Ga0209101_1000661_pt1 | contig 27854 bp, 29 predicted proteins | sample ConPoolayeCmetaG_FD_185481 | JGI IMG/M metagenome (GOLD analysis project Ga0209101, IMG submission 185481) | Hot spring microbial mat communities from California, USA to study Microbial Dark Matter (Phase II) - Cone Pool mat layer C metaG... ...
GATTCACCCCAACAGGATAATTACTCAACCGTGTTGGGGCGCGCCCCAACACGGTTGAGTAATTATCCTGTTGGGGTGAATCTTTCACCTCAAAAAACTTTTGCATGGTTACCTGGATGGGTTGGTATGAGTAACTCGAAATCGCGTGAACCTGATTTTATTCGTGAAATTGTAATGGAGGAATTAAAGCAAGGTAAATGGGGCGGCAAGGTGGTGACGCGCTTTCCGCCCGAACCCAACGGCTATTTGCACATCGGTCACGCCAAAGCGATTTGCCTGGACTTTGGACTGGCGGCGGAATTCGGGGGTCGGTGTCATCTCCGCTTTGATGATACCAACCCCACCAAAGAAGAAGCCCACTATGTACAAGCCATCCAGGAAGATGTGCGCTGGTTGGGTTTTGATTGGGGCGAGCATCTCTACTTTGCCTCCGATTACTTTGAACAACTGTACCAGTGGGCAGTCGAACTCATCAAGCAGGGCAAAGCGTACGTGGATGATCTTTCGCCCGACGAGATTCGCGAATATCGCGGCACACTCACCGAACCGGGCAGGGAAAGCCCCTATCGCAATCGTTCCGTCGAAGAAAATCTCGATTTGTTCGCGCGGATGCGCGCCGGCGAGTTTCCCGACGGCGCGAAAACACTCCGCGCGAAGATTGATATGGCATCGCCCAATCTGAACCTGCGTGATCCGGTGATGTATCGTATTCGCCACGCCACACACCATCGCACCGGTGACAAGTGGTGCATCTATCCGATGTATGATTGGGCACACGGTCAGTCGGATTCGATTGAAGGCATCACCCACTCGCTTTGTACGATGGAGTATGAGGACCATCGCCCGCTGTATGATTGGTTCATCGAACAGTTGGGGATTCACCACCCGCGCCAGATCGAATTCGCCCGTTTGAATCTCAGTCACACGGTGATGAGTAAACGCAAGTTGTTACAACTGGTCGAAGAAGGCATCGTGGCGGGCTGGGACGATCCGCGGATGCCGACGCTGGCAGGTCTGCGGCGACGCGGCTACACCCCCGAGGCGATTCGCGAGTTTTGCGCGCGCGTCGGCGTGGGCAAAACTCAAAATGTTATCGAAGTAGCACTTTTGGAACACTGCTTGCGGGAGGATTTGAACAAGCGCGCGCCGCGCGCGATGGCTGTGTTACGCCCGCTCAAAGTGGTGATCGAAAATTATCCTGAAGGCAAAGTCGAAGAACTGGAAGCACTCAACAATCCCGAAGACCCCACAATGGGCACGCGCACCGTGCCCTTTGCGCGCGAACTGTGGATCGAACAAGACGATTTTCGCCTGGACCCACCCAAAAACTATTTTCGTCTGGCGCCTGGCGCAGAAGTACGCTTGCGGTGGGCATACCTTATCAAATGTGTTGGCGTCGTCACCAACGAACGCGGCGAGGTCACCGAGGTGCGTTGCACATACGACCCAGCCACGCTTGGCGCCAACCCCACCGATCGCAAGGTCAAGGGGACGATTCACTGGGTCTCCGTTGCACACGCGCATCCCGCTGAGGTGCGCCTGTACGACCATCTGTTTCTGGTTCCCAGGCCGGACGAAGATGAAAATTGGAAAGCACACATCAATCCACATTCGTTAGAACGTTTGACGAATTGCTATGTCGAACCCGCGCTGGCAAATGCTCCTGTGGGCAGTCGCTATCAATTCGAACGGCTGGGCTATTTTGCGGTGGACCCTGACACGCGCCCCGGGGCATTGGTCTTTAATCGCACGGTGACTTTGCGTGACACGTGGGCGAAGATGGAAAAGAAAATGACAAAGGACGAAAGTATGGATGAAGGGAGGTAAACACGCTGGATTCGCTGGAACTGGCTCATTTTGTTCTTGATCTCATTGCCGACAAACAAGGTGCGGACATTCTGTTGCTGGACACGCGCCCGGTCACTTTTATTGCCGATTATTTCATCATCGCGACGGCATTCAACGAGCGACAGATGCAAGCCATCACCGACGAAATCCAAAAGCAACTCAAACAGCGTGCCATCTTACCATTGGGCGTCGAGGGGACACCCGAAGCCGGCTGGATTTTGCTGGATTACAACGGCGTGGTGGTGCATCTGTTCAGTACGGCGATGCGCGATTACTATCGGCTAGAACTGGTGTGGGCGCGCGCACCGGTCGTCGTGCGAATACAGTGAGACCCTGTCCAGCCACATAAAAACGACGCGGTAGGTACCGCGTCGTTTTTATGTGAGCGATAGAGATGATGTTACTCGTTGATCCAGCGATCTATCTCGCGCGTGTAGGTGCACAATTCGTCATGAGTAAACCACAGCGCGATTTCTGCGCGCGCGGTTTCTGGCGAATCGGACGCGTGAATCAGATTGCGCAATCCCATCAGCGCGTAATCGCCGCGCAGCGTCCCCGGCGCGGCTTCCCACGGGCGCGTCGCGCCGACCATCGTGCGCACCACGTTGATCGCCTCGTGCCCTTCGAGCACCATCACCACCACCGGACTGGCGCTGATGTAATTCACCAGTCCCTCATAAAAGAACTTGCCTTGATGAACGGCATAATGTTTTTCTGCTAGCGCGCGGCTGACCTGCATCATCTTGAGCGCCACGATCTTCAAGCCGCGCTCTTCAAAGCGCGCCAGAATCTTACCTACCAGACCGCGTTGTACTCCGTCGGGTTTGACAATGACGAGTGTTTGTTGCAACGATTCCTCCCTTTGTTCGATGAAGACTTGGGCGGGTGGTTGAACCACCCGCCCCACAGTTACCTCTATCGTGAAGATGATCGCTCGAGTACCAGGCGATACTCGGCGAGTGCCTCTGCCAGGCGATCCGCGCGTGTGTAGGCATCGCCTAGAATGCGATGCACTTCGAGCGGAACGCCGGGACGCTGAGCCAGCACTTGCAAATCGGCAATCACTTGATTGACGAGACGCGGGGCTTTTTGGACAACGAGGTCGTATTCGCGCAACGCTTCGGCGATTTGATTCGCGTCGCGATACGCGCGCGCCAGAATCAAGTGCGATTCGCCGCGCAGTGCGGATTTGCGTTTTCGCGCTGGCACGCGCGGTTCACTCGGCGGGCGCGTTGGTCTGGCTTCAGCCGGGGGCAACTGCGCTGGCGTGACCGGGCGCGCCAGCATTTCTTCGCGCGCAGGTTCAGTCGGTTGTGCAGGTTGCGCGATCCACGGCGGCACTTCCTCGGCGCGCGCGGGTTCAGTCGGTTGTGCCGGTTGCGCTACCCACGGCGGCACTTCCTCGGCGCGCGCAGGTTCAGTCGGTTGCGCAGGTTGCGCGAGCCACGGCGGCAGTTCCTCGGCGCGCGCAGGTTCAGTCGGTTGCGCAGGTTGCGCGAGCCACGGCGGCAGTTCCTCGGCGCGCGCAGGTTCAGTCGGTTGCGCAGGTTGCGCGATCCACGGCGGCAATTCCTCAGCGCGCGCAGGTTCAGTCGGTTGCGCAGGTTGTGCGAGCCACGACGGCAATTCCTCGGCGCGCGCAGGTTCAGTCGGTTGCACAGGTTGTGCGAGCCACGACGGCAATTCCTCGGCGCGCGCAGGTTCAGTCGGTTGCACAGGTTGCGCAAGCCACGGTGGCAGTTCCTCGGCGCGCGCAGGTTCAGTCGGTTGCACAGGTTGCGCAAGCCACGGTGGCAGTTCCTCGGCGCGCGCAGGCGCTTCTGGGACAGGCGTAGTGATTTCGTCACGCTGAACTTGCGCTAGCCAGGGCGGTAATGCCGATTCTTCTTCTGGTAGCGCGGGTGTTTCCAATTCTCCGACGGCTTCAAGTTGTTCACTCTCCGCGATGCTCGGCGCGACTATTTCTTCTTCTGGCGGCGCTGTGGTTTGTCGCAAACGAGCGAGCCAATCGGGCGTCTCGCCTGTTTCCTCGACGGCTGGAGTGGCGATTTCTGGACTGGGTGTGACCAGCCACGGAGGCAATCCCGTGTCCGTCACTGACACAGGTGGTTGGAAGACAGCGGTATCTATCGGTGGGGGTTCGCTCGGTGGTGCTTCTTCGATGACGGGTGCCGCCACTACCGCTTCTGCTGGTGGCACAGTAGGGACGGTCTCCACATAGCGCGGCACGCGCGGCTCAGCCAGTGGCAAAGGCGAGCGCGCGCCAAACATCGCGTTTGCCACGCGATTGGTCGGATCGAGTTCTTGCGCGCGCTGGAGATATTGCTCGCTCTCTGCCAGACCGATTTCTTTCCACACCACTCCCAAAATCAGATTCGCCTTGAGGCAATAGGGCAACATCTGGAGCAGGGCTTGCGCTGTCTCGGCGGCAGCACGTAGTTGACCGACTAGCCACTGGGTCTGCGCGAGTGCCACGCGCGCATCAAAGCGTTTTTCGTCCGTTGCGACGATGGCATTCCATTCCTGAATCGCTTGAGCGAACAAGCCTTCTTGCATATACAAACGCGCCAGACCGCCCGGCGTCAACTTGAGGCGCGTGCGGGGGCGACCATCCAATTCGTGATAGAGGCGTTGCAACTCTTGATGCAATTCGCTATGTCCCGGCGCAAGTTCGCAAGCGCGCTCCAGATGCCACACCGCTTCGGCAATCAGTTGCTCTTGTTCCAACAGTACGGCAAGCCCCACATAGGCGATCATATTTTCCGGGTCCGCACTCAGGACGCGACGAAACACATCCTTCGCATCGGCGAGCCTGCTCTTTTCCAGCAGCGCCTGTCCCAGATGGCTGTACACGTCCACGCACTTGGGATAGTAGCGCAGGATGTGTTGACACAGTGCGATGGCTTCGTCATTACGCTCGTGCTGAATCAAATCGCGAATCTGATCGCTATACGCGGTGAGTGTGACCTGCTCGTCCACGCTTTTGCCCCTGCCGTATTATGCCTTGTTTTTGCAAAATAGTCAATCACACCAGACCATGCACTCCTTTCAAATGTTCGACGTAATGGCGCACAGCGTCGAGGGAGTATTCTGGATGAGGGGAGACACCCAGCGGGTCGGGGATGGTATCCTCGCCCAGCAACGCGTAGCACGTAGCGACCACACCGTGCGCGAGGGCTGTAAGGTGATAGCCACCTTCCAGTGTAAAGATGATGCGCCCCGCACATAGATCGCGCGCCAGCGCGACGAGCGTGCGCGCCAGCGCGCCATAGCCAGCGATGCTCAGATTCTCCATCGCGAGTGGGTCGCTCCAGTGCGCATCATAGCCCGCCGATACCAGAATCAATTGGGGGCGATACCGCTCTGCCAGAGGAACCAACAACTCGTCGAAGATACACTGGAATCCTTGATCGCCTACACCAGCGGGCAAGGGTACGTTGACGGTAAACCCCAAGCCCTCTCCTTTGCCGATCTCGCGCCAATCGCCGGTGCCGGGGTAATGCGGATACTGATGCGTCGAAAAGTACAACACGCGCGCCGTATCATAAAAAATATCTTGCGTGCCGTTGCCGTGATGGACATCGTAATCCACGATGAATACACGTTCAAGGTGATGTGCATCGAGCGCGTGTTGGGCAGCGATTGCCACATTATTGAAAATGCAAAAGCCCATTGCCCGCGTGCGCGTGGCGTGATGTCCCGGAGGACGTACGAACGCAAAGGCATTGTCCACCTCGCCAGACATCACCGCGTCCACTGCGCGCACCAGCGCGCCCGCCGCGAGCAGCGCCGCGTCCAGTGTGTGCGCGTTGGCATACGTATCGGCATCAAAATGCCCACCGCCGCGCGCACACAGTTGTCGGACGCGCGTAAGGTGATCGCGCGTATGCACCGCCGTAATCTGTGCTTCGGTGGCTGGCGCAGGTTCGAGGGGGACAAGACGCGCGCGCAGCGCGGTCGCGTCGAGCGCGTTCATAATCGCACGCAAACGTTCGGGAGATTCGGGGTGTCCGTGCTCGGAATGTTCCAGAAAGAGCAGCGCGTAAAGATAGGCGGTCGTCATCGTGCTCCTTTTCGATGTTTCCAGCGCCATACCACCCCGACGGGATAGCCCAGCATTTTTGCCACGTCGCCGGTGATACGGATGATGGGGACCCAGGCGAGCGCGCGCGCGCGATCGCGCCATGAAAAATCGCGCAGCGTCGGTAAGAGACGCCGGTATGGCGTGAAAAACATTCCAAAGAATCCCACCGTCAGAATTCCTATCCCTAAAAGCCAAAAGCCAGAAAACAAGAGCGCGAGTGTGAGCGGCAGAGCGATGCCATAGGTGGTATAACGAATGAGGTGACGGAGTAACCACAAGTCGGCTTTACCGTCCCCGCGCGCATAGTGATAATACTGTCGGAAAAACGCGCGCAAGTTGGGGCGCGGGCGAAAATAGACGCGCGCGCGCGGCGCAAAGACAAAGCGAAAACCGGCGCGGCGCAAGGCAAAATCGAAAATCAAATCCTCACAATAGTCCAGCCATTCGGGATAGCCTCCCACATATTCCCACGCGGCTTTGCGAAAGGCGACCGAACGTGAGGAAGGCAAAAATTTTTCCGGCACGATGTCGCGTAACATCGGCAAGGTGGTGGCCGCCAGCGCGGTCTCAAAGACGCTGTGCGGATCGGGAACGAAAAAACCCGAGACCACGTCCACGGATGAAGAATGAACCGTGTTGGCGGAGGATACGCCTGGCGGCTTTTGCGCTTGAAACGGCGCGACCAATTCTGCCACCCAGTTGGGATCGAGCCGCACGCCGGCATCGGTAGCGCAAATGATCTCGCCGTGCGCCGCGCGTATGGCGATGTTGCGTCCTTGCGAAATGTTTGCGCCCGGCGCAGAGATAATCTGCAGCGGCATAGTGTGCGCGTATTCGCGCAGTATCTCAAGCGTCGCATCGGTCGAGCCACCGTCCACGATGATGATTTCGTCAGGTGCGCGCGTTTGCGCCGCCAGCGATGTGAGGAGTCGCGGCAACGCTTCCGCTTCGTTTTTGACAGTGCAGATGAGCGAAACTTTCACGGCTACATTATATCACAAATTGTCAAACAACTTTGCCCCTCTGAGGTGAATCTCGTTATGGAGTGCCAGCAGCGCGCCTGCCGCGCCCAACAGCACACCGCCGACTACATCGGTGCACCAGTGCTCGGCAAGATAGACGCGGCTGACGAGCATCACAACTTCAAAGGCAAGGAGCAGTCCCCCCAGCACGATTTTTGTCGCGCGGTGCATACGACTGGACAAGAGCATCTCTGCCAGCACCAGTCCCAAAAACGCGGCGCGCAAAGCATGTCCCGAGGGATACGCGAAACCGGGATGAATCCGTGAACTGAGGAGCGGCACAAGAGGAACATAACGCAAAAACTCGTGCGGTGTCAACGGTTGATACACCACCGTCTTGCCAGCGAGTTCGATGAGGGTCGCGCCACCAAAGGCAAGTAAAAGTGGAAGACGTCGCGACGCGCGCGCGCGCCACAGCAGAATGAGAAAGATACTCCCGGTCACTTCCGCCGAACCGATGAGACTCAACAACGAAAAGGGCACATCCACCGCGCGCGGCAAGAGCGCCTGGGTGATGTGTAGCACTTGCCAGTCCACTCGCTGCCACGCGCGCAGATGGACGGTCAGCGTCAAAAGGAGAAACAATCCCAACAAGACCGTTGCCACGCCAGTCCCAGGGCGCGCCAGTACGCCATTCCCAACAAAAAATTTTACCATTGGCATCATCGTGTCAAGTAAAATCAACTTGTGGTAAAATATACGCGCATAACCTGCGTTGATTCATACCTTGAACGGGCAGGTTAAGTAACCATGCAAAAGTTTTTTCCGCTTTCGTAGCACAGGATAATTCAGCTGTCCTATCCTTCGCGAAATAGCCCCACCCCCTAACCCCCTCCCCACGCCGCAGAGCGGCGTGGGGAGGGGGTATCAAGAGGACAGGGGTGTGGGCGGGCGGCGAAGCCGCCCGCCCACACCCCTCCTCCCATCTTCCCCTGCTCTCCCCGCAAAGCGGGGAGAAGGGGTGGGGCTTGTTGCGATGGATAGCGCGACTGAGCAAAATGAAAATTTGTGCTCGTGCCGGGTATAACCTGTGAGGTCCTAATGAAAATTGTTGCTAACTTTTACCACACGCGCGGCAATCATTGCGGTTCGACCTCGATGCGCGATTTGTTGCACTGTGCCGGTCTGGACTTGAGCGAGCCGATGTGTTTTGGATTGGGCAGTGGCCTGGGCTTTCACTACTTTGCCTGCATTCCCGACACCGGCATCTCGTACTTTTTTCACGGACGCACCGGCACACTCGAACGCGATTTGTGTCGTCACCTTGCGCTCGATTTTACCGAAGGTACCGACGATAATGCCGAGCACGCGTGGCACACCGCGCGCGCGTTCGTAGATGCCGATGTACCGGTGTTGCTCAACGTCGAATTGAGTTGCCTCCCGTACTACAACTCGCGCACACCGTTTCCCGGCCATCGCGTCGTGTTGGCGGGCTATGACGATGCGCGCGGCATCGCGCTCCTCGCCGACAACGCCTTCGACCAACTTCAGGAAATTTCGCTCGACGCGCTGCGGGAGGCGCGCTCCAGTGCTATTGCCTCCGTGCTCTTTCCGCTCCGCAACGATTGGCTGGTGGTTCACTCGACGCGCGATCACGCGCCGCTGGCAACAGCGATTCGCCGCGCGCTCGCGGCGAACGCGCGCGCGATGCTCGACGCGCGCGATCCGTACATCGGCATCGCTGGAATGAACACCCTCACCGACGATTTGCTGAACTGGGGCGAGGCACCCGATTGGCAATTCTGCGCGCGCTTTGGCTATCAGATTATCGAACGGCGCGGGACGGGCGGCGGCGCGTTTCGCAAAATGTACGCCGAGTATCTGTGCGAGGCAGACGCGTACGTGCCAGAGTTGGGCGCGGCACATCTGGCGGAGACGATGACGGAGATTGCCGACGCATGGACACGCTTTGCGCTTGCGCTCAAGCGCGTGTCGGACGCAGCCGCGCGCGCCGAGTGGCACACCGCGCGCGAAATTTTGCGCGAGATCGCCACGCGCGAGGAAGAATTCTGGCAGCGCGTTCTGCTAGCGGTGTGAACCCCGGCAACTGTCCACACTGCCACGCGTGGGTTGGCGCGTCTGGGCGTAGTGTCAACACGTCACATGCAAAATCGCGGCGACGCGTTTGCCGGCGCGCGCGAGTTCCGCGTATCGCGCCAGCGCGTCGCGCAGGCGTAACGTCTCCAGTGCGATGCCGCGCGCGCTGAGCAGCGCGCGCACCTCCGCGCGAATCGGCAACACGCCGAAATGCCCACAGCCCACCACGAGGATTTCGGGCGCGCCGCCAAGCGCGTGCTCCACTTCTTCGGGTCCCAGCGCGGTGTGTATGCCGCCGTACTTTTTACTCAAGTGTTTGGGGCGCGGCACAATCTCGCCGTCCGCTGTGACGAGGATATCGTTTTCGTAGCGGCGACCGTTCGCGACCAGCCAGCCAAAACCACACGCTTGAAATTGTGGCGCATTCATTTTTCATCGAGCGGCAATTGGAAAAAGTAGAACCACGCTTGCCACGCAAAGAAAATGAGCGCGGCAAAGAGCGCGACGGCGTACTCGTTCTGTGGCACGCGCACGCCGGTGAAATACATCGCCACCGCTAGCGCGGTACTGTCAATGATCGCCACGAGCAGCGCGAGGTTGAACGTGATTGTCCCCACTTTGCCCGGCGGTGGTATCGTTGTCGTGCGCCAGCGAAACGCCGGCGCTAGATCGGGAAATTTCTCGATGTAAAAATCTTTGATGCGATTCATTGTCAGCGCGCTATCGTGCCACGCTTGCCGCAAGCGCACGAGTTTCATCAGCACGAAGAAACCGGTCACGGCGAGCAAACCAAAGACGATGACGTACACACCGCGCGGCCAATCCGCGCCACTCGCTTGCGCCAGGCCGATGATGATGGAGCCGACGCCGCCGGCGAGCAAAATGTACAAATTCAAAATCGCCATCCGATCATCTTGCGCTTGCTCCGCCGTTGTCCGCGCGTACTCGAATTCCATCTTCAAGATTTCTTCGGGACTCAACTTCACATCGCCCATTGTTACCCCTATGCTGGGCAGAAAGATAGTACCGTTACCTGCATCCTGCCACCTGCCTACCGCCTCCTGCCACCTGTCAACTGCTCACAGGTACTCGTCCTTTCGCGCTTGCTTCAACCGTTCGACGATATATTTTACTTCTTGCGCGCGGTTTCTGGGACAGACAAGGAGCGCGTCCTCTGTGTCCACAATGATCATATCCTTCAAGCCAATCGTCGCGATCAAACGATGCGGACTGTGAATCAACGACGCGGTCGTGTCCACGCCGAGATGTTCACCCACGATAACGTTTCGATGGGCATCGCCGGGCAATAAATCGAGGAGAGTTGCCCACGAGCCAACATCATTCCAGCCCACATCAATCGGCAGCGTCACGACGCGACGCGATTTTTCCATAATGCCCACATCAATCGTTTCATTTGCGATGTTGCGCCACACGCGCGCCAGCGTCGCTTTTTCGCGTCGCGTGCCCAGAGCTTTGCCGATGGTTTGCAGTTGCGCGAACAATTGCGGCTGATACTGCGCGTACTCTTCCCACAGCGTCGAGATTTTCCACGCAAAGATGCCGCTGTTCCAGTAATGCTCACCGCTGGCGACGAACTGGCGCGCAGTCGCCTCGTCCGGCTTTTCCAAAAAGCGCGCCACGCGATACACGGCTTGCGCGCCGATCTGTTCGATGCGTTCGCCGCGCTGGATATAGCCATAGCCGGTTTCGGGATGTGTGGGCTGGATGCCGAGCGTGACCAGATACCCTGCGCGCGCGACGCGCGCGGCGTGCAACAGCGCGCGGCGAAACGCGGCGGGCCGCGCAATGAAATGATCGGCGTGGAGCGACAGCATCACCGCGTCGGCATCGCGCGCGTGGATGTACAAGCCACCCAAACCGATGCACGGCGCGGTGCCGCGCCCCGCCGGCTCGCGCACAATGTTCTGGCGCGGTAGCATCGGCAATTGCGCGCGCACCAGTGGCGCAAACTCTTCGTTCGTCGCGATGAAAATGTGCTCAGCGGGAAGAATCGGGAGAATGCGCTCGACTGTTTCTTGCAACATTGTCCGCGATGAGATGAGTGGCAACAGTTGCTTGGGGCACGCACGGCGACTGCGGGGCCACAGCCGCGTGCCGGTGCCGCCGGCAAGAATGAGCGCGTAGAGCGAGTGAGTGTTTTTCTTGTGGGGCATATCTCCTCTGGGATGACGAACGACGAAAGATTTTCGATTTGCGATTTGCGATTTTCGATTTGCGGCTTTCGATTGAGAGCACCGTCACGAATTGGCAATCGGCAATCGGCAATCGAAAATCAATCGTCGGTCTTTCGTCAAGTGTGATACTCGGCGGAGGCTTCGCGCGCGACCACGTAATTCATTCCGCCCACCTGGCGCACCATTCCCTTGAGTTCCATCAACGTCAACGCGCTGGCTACCGTCGCGGCAGGCAGTTGCGTGACGCGCGTCAGATCGTCAATGTGGATCGGTTCGGCGCTCAGATGTTTGAACAAGGCGGATTCGGTTTCGTTTTCTGGCAGCGCGACGCGCGCGGCGTGGTGCTGTTCCACCATCGTCAAGTTCAATTCTTCCAGAATATCTCGCGCGCACGTCACCAGTTTTGCCTCGCCGCGCTGAATCATTCCGTTCGTGCCCTGACTGGTGCGTTGAAAAATACTCCCCGGCACAGCGAACGTTTCGCGTCCTTGCTCCAGCGCGTACTCGATGGTGATGCGCGCGCCGGTGGCGTTATCTCCCTCGACGATGAGTGTGCCGAGCGATAGACCGCTGATGATGCGATTACGCGGGGGAAAATTACCGGCTTCGGGCTGCGTGCCCAGTGGATACTCGCTGATGAGCGCACCTGCAGTGACGATGCGCTCGGCGAGTTTCTTGTGTTCGGGCGGATATACAATGTCCACGCCACATCCCAACACGGCGAGCGTACGCCCACCGGCATCGAGCGCGGCGTGATGCGCTTCGGCATCAATCCCGCGCGCCAGTCCGCTCACAATCGTCACATGACTGCGTGCCAGATCGGTAACGATGGTGCGCGTGACCTGACGACCGTACGTCGTCGCGCGGCGCGTGCCTACCACAGCAATTGCCCAGTCGTCTTCCGGCAAAAGTTCGCCCTTGACGTACAACAGGAACGGTGGATAGTCAATCTGTTTGAGCAAGCGGGGATACGCCGGATCGTCCAGCGTCAACAGATGCACGCCGGCGCGCGCGATCTTTTCGAGTTCCGCCTCAAGGTTGATGTGCTTGCGCGTCGTCAAAAGATTTTCGAGCGCGCGCTGGTCCAGCCCAGCCGCATGGAGATCGAACGCGCTGGCATGCCACGCGGTTTGCAAATCGCCAAAGTGCTGGCGCAGGCGCTGTACTTTGACAGGACCAATCTGGGGAACGAGACTAAAACCAAGCCAATAGCGCGCGTCCGTCACGACTGTGTGACTCCTTAGTTGCATAGTCGCGTAGTCGAATAGTCACATAGTCGCGTAGTCGTGTAGTCGAATAGTCGTGTAGTCAACTGACTACTGGACTACCAGACTATCCGACTACCAGACTATCCGACTACCAGACTATCCGACTACCAGACTATCCGACTACCAGACTACCAGACTATTCAACCAATCCTTCCATCAACTCTACAATCATCTCCCCACGTTCGAGATTGATTTCTTTGACGACCTGGGGAATCGCGGGAAGTAGAATTTCGCGCGTGCTGTTGCGAACAATATACACATCGTTAGCGCGCGTGTCAAGCACATCCACGACTTTGCCTAACACAACGCCTTGCGTCGTTTTGACGCGCAAGCCGAGGGTCTGGTAGAGGTACACCCGGTTGGGCGGAAGCGGCACCGCCTCTTCGCGCGCGACGTACACAAAAAGATGGCGTAGTGTTGCTGCGGCTTCGGGCGTATCAATGCCGGCGAGTTTGAGACGCGCATAGTCGCCCTGCACGCGCGCCGATTCGACCAGAAACGATTTCGCGTCGTCGCCAAGAAAGACCTGGCGAAGCGACGCGAAACGTTCGGGAAACTCGGTGAGGATTTCGACTTTGAGTTCACCGCGCACGCCCAATGGTTTGAGCACGCGACCGATGATGAGATAACGTGGCGGTTGCATCGTTACCTGCGTTGGGTGGTGTTACATAATTTCCAGATTCACACGTTTGCCTGTGCGCGCCGCCGCCACATGGACAAGGGTACGCATCGCGTTGGCAATACGTCCTCCTTTGCCAATGACGCGTCCCCTATCGTCAGGCGCAACGCGCAACTGGAGGGTGATGACATTCGAACTTTCGGTCATTTTGACCGAAACGTGTTGTGGAGACTGCACCAGATGTCTGGCAATATATTCGACAAGACCTTGCAGGTCCATTGGTACTCCTCAACGATAAAGGAGAGGTGAGGGCGAACGGCTTTGCCGCCCGCCCTCACCCCATTACTGATTCCCCCTCCTCACGCCGCAAAGCGGCGTGGGGAGGAGGACCAAGGGGGTGGGGCTATTGCGCCGCGATGGATGGCACGGCTGAGTAATTACGTCAAGCCGCTGATGCAGATTTTTCGGCATCGGCGGCGGCTTGAGACGAGCGCGCCACGCGCATCTTGACGTACTGCTCAGAGATACCGGCGCGTTTCAAGATGGGACCTAATGCTTCCGTCGGTTGTGCACCCACACCGAGCCAGTAGCGCGTGCGTTCTTCGTTCAACACGACGGTTGGCGGTTCGGTGCGTGGATCATAGTGCCCCAACTTTTCGATGATGCGCCCATCGCGCTTGGCACGCGCATCCGCGACCACGATGCGATAGGTCGGTTTTTTCTTAGCGCCAATACGAGCAAGACGAATTTTAACTGCCATAAGACTCCTTGTGTCCAGTGTTCAGTGTTCAGTATTCAGTATTCAGTGTTCGGTGTTTAGTGTTCAGTATTCAGTGTGCAGTGTTCAGTTGGAACACTACCTAATGAACACTGAATACTGCTCACCGAACATGGCTTACTGCCCCCCGCCACCTGCCTCCTGCCTACTTAGATTCCAAGGCCGGGGAACAACCCGCGCCCTCTACCGCTTTTGAGTTGTTGCATCATGCGCTGCATTTGTTTGAATTGACTGACCAGTTGATTCACCTCTTGAACGGATGTGCCGCTACCGAGCGCGATGCGTTTACGTCGCGAACCGTTCAAGATTTCTGGGTGCCGTCGCTCTTCGCGCGTCATCGAATTGATGATGGCTTCGATGCGCTTGAATTGCTTATCCGTCAAGTCTGCCGGTAACTCTTGGGTCACTTGACTCAAGCCCGGTATCATTCCGAGCAGTTGGGAGAGAGGACCCATTTTTTTGATCGCCTGCAACTGCTCCAGAAAATCCTCAAAGGTGAACTGCGCGCTCAACAATTTCTGCGCGGCTTTTTGCGCGGTCTCCTGGTCAATCGCTTCTTGCGCTTTTTCGATGAGCGTCAGAACATCCCCCATTCCCAGGATGCGCGACGCCAGGCGTTCCGGGTGAAACACCTCGAGCGCGTCCACTTTTTCACCGACGCCGAGAAATTTGATGGGCACGCCGGTGACAGCACGCACCGAGAGCGCGGCACCCCCGCGCGCATCGCCGTCAATCTTGGTGAGAATCAAGCCCGTCAAGCCGAGGCGCTGGTTGAATTCCTCTGCCACGCGCACTGCTTCTTGCCCCGTCATTGCGTCAACGACTAGAAGCACTTCCTGGGGATGCACGCGCGCTTTGATCTCTTCCAGTTCGCGCATCAACTCGTCGTCAATGTGCAAACGCCCCGCCGTATCGAGCAAGACGACACTGTACGCGCCACCGCCAGCGCGCTGCACCGCGTTCGCGCAAATTGTGGGTGGTGGAACGTGACTCGATTCTGAATGGACAGGGATATCGAGTTGTTTGCCGAGGATTTGCAGTTGTTGAATGGCTGCCGGACGCCGCGTATCGGCGGCGACCAGCAAGGGCTTTTGTTGGTGTTTGCGTAGATGCAGCGCGAGTTTCGCCGCCGTCGTGGTCTTGCCCGAACCTTGCAAGCCAACGAGCATAACGACATGCGGCGGTACGCCCGACAAGTCAATCTTGACCGAGGTGCCAAGAGTCGCAATCAATTCCTCGTGCACGATCTTGATGACCATCTGCGCGGGCGAGAGAGAACGCATCACCTCTTCGCCGACCGCGCGCGCACGCACGCGCGTCAAAAAATCTTTGACGACTTTGAAATTAACGTCCGCCTCGAGCAGTGCCAGGCGGACTTGACGCAACGCGGCATCTACATCGGCTTCGGACAATTTGCCCTTGCCGCTCAACTTTTTGAAAACCGCATTGAGTTTCTCACTCAAACTGTCGAACACAATGCGCTATTTTAATGCAGAATGAGGTTTTGGTCAAACACAGTCATCGAACATCGAAAATAAAAAAACGTCTCCGCTTGTTTTGGGGGGAGAAGCGGAGACGTTTTAGGAAGGAGGGAGGAGCACAATTTAGGGCCGCACCGCCCACTTGACTCCATTCTCAATTTAAGCGGTTAAAGTCGTAAAACAGTCTTAAAGAGGTCATAAACAGGTTTTAAATTTCTGAGGATTTGGCGCACGTTTCGCGAATCGCTGGCAACCCGCGCAATCAACGGTGATACACCACCTGGCTCTCCACCATCGTCAACAGCACATCGCCCGCGTCGTCCATTACCACCACATCAGCGACAGCACCATCGTTCAAACTGCCACAGTTCCACAAGCCGAGCACACGCGCGGGATTGACTGTTGCCATCTTGAGGGCATCGTTTAGCGTGAGCGCGCCAAACGCGCGCGCGTTCATCACGGCTCGATTCAACGTGAGGATGCTGCCGGCGATAGTTCCATCTTCCAAACGCGCCATCCCATTTTCGACGTGTGCAGTCTGCCCGAGCATAAGAAACGTCCCTTCAGTTAGCCCACCACCCGGCGTAGCATCGGTGACAAGAATGACGCGCTCTACGCCCAGCGTACGCAGCAAAATCTTGACAGCGGCAGGATGCACATGCAATCCATCGCAGATGAGCATTCCACACACATCGTCCGAACTCAACACGGCCCCCAGCACACCGGGGTGACGATGATGCAAGCCCGTCATCGCGTTGTACACGTGGGTGACCAGCGTGAACACACCCGAATCGAGTGCCGCGCGTGCGACCTCGTACGTGGTGCTACTGTGACCCAGCGAGACGCTCACGCCTTGTGCACGCAAAAATCGCGCCACCTCCAGCGCGTTCGGCAGATTGGGCGCGAGTGTGACCATTCGCAAAAAGCCGCCCGCTGCCTCCACATACTCGCGCGCTTCGTCGAGTGTCGGCGCGTGGAGCGCGGCGCGCGGAAAGGCACCGCGCTGTTCTGGATCGAGCCAAGGACCTTCGAGATGAATACCCACACACCGCGCGCCCTGAGAAAGACGCGGAATGCTCTCAGCCAGCGCGCGCAGCATTTGTACGATGAACGCGCGGTCGCCAATCGTCGGGGAGATTAAAAAGCGCGTGACGCCAAAGCGCGTCACGTTCCGCGCAAACTCGGCCAACTCTTCTGCCACGCGCTCGGGTGCGGTGAGGGATGCCCCAAGACAGCCGTAGGTGTGCAAATCCATTAAACCGGGCACAATCGCATTGCCGCGCGCGTCAATCACCTGCGCATCACGCGGAATGGCGAGCGCGCCACGCGTGCCAACCGCGTGAATCGTCGTACCCTCGACAAGCACCACACCGTCGTCAATCGTTTCTGTCGGCGTGTAGATGGTACCGTTGATCAAGGCTTGCAATTTTCCTCCTGTCACTCGCGTGGGCGAACGGGATGCATTTCACATTCCGGGCAAATCGGGGCAAATGAATTTGCCGCCACGCAGAGCGATGTCCGCCTGCGCGGACAACATCTTTTGCCGACGCAGGTCGGCATGGCTGGCGACTTGCGCTAACCATGCACAAGTTTTTCCGTTTGGTGGGGGCGAAAGATTTTTCGCCCCTTTGGGCGAAAGATTTTTCGCCCCAACAGGATAATTACTCCGCCGTCCTATACATCGCGAAATAGCCCCACCCCCTTTCCCCCTTCCCACGCCGCTCTGCGGCGTGGGAAGGGGGAAACAAGGGAATAGGGGTGTGGGCGGGCGGCGAAGCCGCCCGCCCACACCCCTCCTTCCATCTCCCCTGCTCTCCCCGCAAAGCGGGGAGAGCAGGGGCAGGGAGGATGAGAGGGGGTACTCCCGTAGAGGCGAAAGCTTTTTCGCCCGTACAACGATGGCGAAACAACGAGCACCGTAACCTTCCAATGGCGGAAAAGACTTTTGCATACCTATTAGATGCCCTCGCTTGCTTCTACCGCGCGCAAATTCTCCTGCGCAATCTCCGGGCGCTGACCGACGGTGATCGCCTCACGGAACGCGTCCAGCGGATACAAGTTGGCGTGCCGAATGATCGCGGCGGTCGCGGTCACAGCCAGCGATTTCTTGCTGGGTGGGCGCGCAAAGTTCAAAACGATCTTGCGCGCGCGCGTCGGCACATGCTCTGCGAGTTCGGGGACGACATAGACCGTTTGTGTTTCGTCCATCGCGCGCAACTGGCGCGGCACCTGCGACAATCCTTCGGGGCTGAGCACCGCCAGAATGTCGGGCTTGTCAATCCCCATATACAAAATTTCCTCGCGACTCAAAATCACTTCCGACACCGAATAACCGCTCATCACCGACACGGGGTAATCGTCGCGCTGGGTTGCCCACAAACCGCTCAGCATTCCACCGATGGCCAGCGCGGAGGCGGTGGAACGCACCTTGCCACCAGCCGAACCGGCGAGAATGATGCGCGTCGTTTGGGTGAGCGGGCTGGTGAATTTTGCTTCGATGGGTTGGGGGGTAGAGATGGGAGATTGGAGATTGGAGATTGAGTCGCGATAGGCGCGCGCAAATTCAGGACGATCCATTTTTTGCAGTACGCCTGTTGGAAAATTCAACTGCGCGAGTGTTTGCATCAGTGCGGTGCGTGAGAACTTGTTGTTGGGAACATAGTACGCTGTGCACAATTCCCAGATATCGAGGAGCGCAAACCCCGGCGTTTGAATCGCTTCGGCGATGCGCGCGGGCAAATCCGGGTCGAACGCGGTGCCACGAAAAACGTACGCCGCGCCACTGGCGGCAGCCACCGCGCACACATCGAGAGGGTACTCTAGATTTCCCCAACGGGTGGTCGAAGTGTGCGCGCCGTGCGGTGTGGTGACCGAATGTTGTCCCCCCGTCATCCCAAAGTTGAAATTGTTGAACACGAGCAACGTGATGCCGATATTACGCCGCGCCGCATTCAAAAGGTGATGCCCACCGATCCCCAGACTCCCATCGCCGACAAGCACAATCACTTTCAAGTCAGGGTTGGCGAGTTTGATGCCAGTGGCGTACGTGATGGCGCGCCCGTGCAAGCCGTGAAACGCGTTCACGTTGAAAAACTGATCGCTCATTCCAACGCAACCGATGTCGGTTACCATCACCACCTGACGCGCATCCAGTTGCAACTGCACGAGCGCCGCGTTCAACTGATCGAGCACAAGCGTGTGCGAACAGCCGGGGCAAAAAGTGTATTTGCGGTCATCTAGCCGATAGGTAGTAATCACAGTACTTTACTCCTGTTGTGTTTCGCTAAAAGATGTGCTATATTGAGCGCAGAAATCCGCCGCGCAGAACGTTAGGCGCGGCACTATTTTTGTCGAGAGAAAATGAATCGCGTGATCGTCACTATTCACGGCACCGGGCGTACGCCGCCCGATTTTGGAGCATCGCAGGTGCAAGCACTAGCAGAACACCTGGGGCACACCCCACCCCATCGCTCGGTGTGGTGGGGCGATTTGATTGACGTGGGCGCCGTCGTCTGGCACGCGGCAGATTGGATGAACGCGCGCCTCCATACCCTCGCACAATGCTTACTGGGGCGTCCCGCGCGCCGCACGCCACACCTGGTCACGCGCGTGGCGGATTTTTTGCATCGGTTGGTGAATGGCGTTGCCGGCGTGCTGGCATACTTTGTCTTCCAACGTCAACGCGCGCAGATGTACGAACGTTTGCGCGCCACGTTGCGCGAACTCACGCAACGCGGCGATGAAATCATCCTCGTCAGCGAATCGCTCGGCTGCCTCATCGCTTTCGATGTGTTGCGCGCCGAAGCCCATCAGTACAATCTCGTCGCGTGGGTCACCCTCGGCTGCGCGCTGCGAATGCTGGTGCGCGGCAAACGGCGTTCCACCGACCTGGGCGCCATCACGCCACGAAACCTCAGACATTGGATCAACGTGTACGCCCCGCGCGATCCAGTGGCATCGCCGATTGCGCCCGTCTTCCCCGATTTTCCGATTCGCGACGAACGGCTGGATGGCACGCACAGTCGTTTGCGAGCCCACAACTACTGGAACGATCCGCGCGTCGTCGCGCTCATCGCGCGCTTGCTCAAATAAGTCAAACGTGCCAAACTTGCCAAACATGCCAAACGTGCCAAATCTTTTTGGCATCTTTGGCAGGTTTGGCTCATTTGGCACATTTGATTTGGCTCATTGTATCATCCCGCGTTCCTGCCACTCGCGATCCGATTCAATATCGCGATCCAACCACAAACGGCGCAGCAAGACCAGGCGTTTTTCGCGCGCGTCACGCGGTAACGGCAAGCGATTCGCCTCCAGACGTTTGATGATGGTGATGACGAGTAACGCCACACTCCCCCACACGATTTCCATCGGCGCGGCAATGAGCCACGCGACAGGCGCAAGCAGCACCAGCGCGATCATACAACTTGGCGCGCCGTGATTGGCAACCCAACCGATGGTGATGATTGCCAGAAACAAGAGCGCGAGGCGCAAATCCCACGCGAACAAAAGCCCAATCGTCGCGGCAACGCCGCGCCCACCTTTGAAACCGAGATAGAGCGACCAGTCGTGTCCCACTACCGTCGCCAGACTGATGAGCACTACACTCGTCCAATCCGCGCCGACAAGGCGCGCCACGAGCGCGGGCAGCAGCCCCTTTGCCCAATCGAGCGCGCCGATGGCAACTGCCCACCGTTTTCCGAGGAGCACCCCCAGATTCATCCCGCCGACGTTGCCGCTGCCATAGGCGCGCAAGTCAATTCCCCTGCGCCATCGCGCGACAAAATTCGTCGGTGAGAGAGAGCCCCAGAGGTAGCTAATCAGAATACCCCAAAACGTCTCAAGCATCTATGTTCCTCGTACGCGCGCGAGTATCAGGCAGATCAACGCGTCCGTGGCAAATGCCGCAAAGATCAGCAACGATGGCACCATAGGCACAGCATAGCGCGTGCTACCGAAGAAGATCAATGCCGTAAGGTTTGTTGCGATGAGTGGCACGGTGAGGATTGTTGCCGTCTTGGCTTCGCGCTTGAATGCTATCGCGCAACCCCACATCGCAAGTGCAAGGAAGATCATCCAGAATGGATAAATCAGTCCATCGAAACGCGTCTCCAGAGGACGATCTGCGCTAGAGATAGACAGGGGCGACCATAGTCGCGCGAGTTTTTTCGGCAAGAGATTCACAAATTCGGCGGGATGTGCCGTGATCCAGGTCAGGGCTTGTCGAATGTACTCGCGATCACGTTCGGGTTCGCTGAGATGTGGAAGCCAGAGCGGAAACCCCTCGCGCTGTCCCCCAATCGCATCCGAATTGTTTGCGCCGTAGAACACATAGCCACTGTTTGTTGAAACTGGAACAAAAGTGTCGAACACAAACCAATTTCGTATCGTCCAGGGGAGGATTGTCAGTAGAGTAGCCATCAACAATATCCCCCAGACGCGTCGTGGTCTAAGCGCGAGCCATCCAACTCCGCTCCACAACAACACGGCGAGCAATGTGGCAGGACGGGTGAGCGTTGCCAATCCAAAAGCGATGCCTGACCAGAGGAGTGGCAAAAACTGACCGCGTTGTATAAATCGTGTAAGCAGCACCAGCCCGATGACCCACAGAAACAGAAAGAGAGTTTCGCTAACAAGCCACGCAGAGACGTAGAAGAAATAATGATAGCCCGCCGCACCGATACCGCTCAGCAGCGCGATTCTTCTCCCGCCCACCAGTTCTCCCAGATACATCGTTAGCATTACAGCAAGCGTGCTCATAAACGCTTGCACAATTTGCACGATGAGAATGTTATGCCCGAACGTCCAGTACACCAACGCCAGAAAGAAGGGATAGCCAGGGGCACGAAAAGCCGTCGGCTCTCCATTGATAGTGAATCCCCGGCCTGCGACGAGAGATTGTGCCAGCGCATCATAGTCCACCGCATCGCCGCGCAGAGGATTGGCGAAACCGGGCGCAAGCAAAGGTTCGAGTGCGATCCAGCCAAGGCGAAGCATCAGCGCAAAGCAGAACACCAACGCATATGTCGTTGTGCGACCATTTAAACTAATCATCGGCATAGAACACCAACCCCACCACATCCGGTCCCGTGTGCGCGCCCATCACGGGCGTAAACTCGGTGAGATAAAATTCCACGCAGGGGACGCGCGCCAGAAATTGGTCACGCAACCACAGCGCGTCGTCCGGCACATCGCCGTGAAAAACGGCAGCATGCACATTACGCCGCTCCCCCACGCGCTGCGTCGCCAGATTCAAAATTTCCTCAAGCGCGTGCTTCCACGAACGCGTCAGCCCTACGATGCTCACGCGTCCCTGCTTGAGATTCAAAATCGGAACGATGTGCAATTGATTGCCCAGGAGGATTGCCGCTTCGCCCAGACGTCCGCCCCGATGAATGTGCTCCAGTGTTTTCAGCGTGGCGAAAAAATCCACCTTGCGGATGACGCGCTCGGCTTCAGCAACCACCTCCTCCAGCGAAGCGCCTGCGGCTGCCGCGCGCGCCGCCGCCAGCACCACGAATCCTTCGGCAATCGTCGCGGTGCGCGAATCGAGTACGCGAATCGGTACGCGCTCAATCTGTTCTGCTGCCAAGCGCGCGGTGCGCACGGTGCCGGTCATATCGCCCGAAACGTGAATCGAAACAATCGCATCGTACCGCTCACCGAGTTCGGTGTACAACGTCAGGAACGCCCCCAGAGGCGGTTGCGTTGTCGTCGGATAGACGCGCGTCTGACGAAAGCGTTTGTAAAATTCCGCCGGCGTCAAATCCACTCCATCGCGATACGTCTGACCTTCCCACACCAATTCAAACGCGACCTGATAAATGTCCAGTTCTTGTTTCAGCGCATTCGGAACGCACGCCGCGCTGTCAGTCACTAACGCAATGCGAGCCATTGTGATTTCTCCCTGGCGGGACTAGAGCACCAGTTCCGCAATCTCTGATGGAGCAATCAATTCGCCGTCCACACGATTCACGCCAATCACTTCGAGGCGCGAATCGAACAACAGCGCGACGCGCTCGATTTCCATACGATACTGACCAAAGTTCAACTCGGGTACGATGAGGCGCGTGATGCTCGGCGGTCCCACGCGCGAAACCGAGGAGCGCGATTCGTCCCCCGGTTCTACCGACGCGGCGATGTTGCCGCGCAATGCCGCGCGCAACGATTGCTCGGGCAGGGGCCAGAGCGATTGAATCGTGAGCATCGAAACGCGCTTGCCTGCCGCGCGCGCGAGTCGCAGCGCTTCCATCGCCGAGCGCGCGCTGATGCCGTACGCGACGATCAGCGTGCGCGCGCCCTCCTGCGCATCGAGTTTCACCAACTCTAACTCGTCGCGATGCGTTTCGATTTTCTGGTAGAGATGCCGACTCGTCCGATTCACGTTCGAGGGTTTCTTCGTCAGCATCCCGTGCTCATCGTGCATCGAAGTCGTGAGGCGCGTGAGATGCGCGCCACCAATCGGCGCGAACAGGGGCACGTCGGCTAACTTTTTGACGTGGTACGGTACGAACGTGCCTTCCTCTGGCGCACGCGCGCGCTCGATGATGTCCACGTCCTCGAATGTATCGGTCTCGACGGTTTGTTGCGCGGTGATCATTTCCTTGTCCGTCGCGATGAACACCGGCGTACGAAAACGTTCTGCCAGATTGAACGCGCGCTGCGTCAGCGTATAACAATCGGCGATGCTGGCGGGACACAGCGCGATGATGGGAAAACCGCCACTCGTGACCCAGCGCAAGAATTGCACATCGCCCTGCGAGACCGTTGTCGCGCCGCCGGTCGCCGGTCCCAGGCGCATCACATCCACGATGACAAGCGGCACCTCGCCCATAATCGCCATGCCGATATTTTCGGAATACAAACTGATGCCGGGGCCCGATGTCGCGGTCATCGCTTTCATTCCCGTCATCGCCGCACCAATGCACATTCCGATACTCGCGATCTCGTCTTCGCCCTGCATGCCGATGCCACCTACTTTGGGCAGTTCGCGCAGCATCTTGAGCATAATCGGTGTTGCCGGTGTGATGGGATAGCCGGCGAAGAAATTGCATCCTGCCTTCAACGCCCCACGCACCAGCGCTTCGGCGCCATCCATAAACTCACGCATCCGTTACCTCATTTGCGATTTCTGATTTGCGATTTTCGATTGCTTCCATTCTACCGCGTTTGTAGAATTTCCCCAAATTGTTTGTCGCGTAAACTCGTGCTATACTCTGCAAGTACGACCGCCGACGGATGACCGCCGACTGCTGCATATCATCCTTCATAGTGGACAGTTTCCAATAGAAAGTCGGCGATCGAAAATCCAGAATTGGAGGACACAATGTTTCACGGCGAAAAAGTGATTCTTGGTCCCGTACAACGCGAGTATCTGCCCAAGTACGTCGAGTGGTTGAACGATTGGGAGGTGGCGCGCTTTTTGATGCCGGGCGTTCCGCTCCCGCTGAACATCGAAGCCGAAACGGAATGGTTCGAATCACGCGGCAAAGACCGGGACAACATCGTCTTTGCGATTTTGACGCGCGCGGAGAATCAGTTAATCGGCAACTGTGGATTGCATCGCATTGATTGGAAGAATCGCAGCGCGATGTTTGGCATTTTCATTGGCGACAGGAATTACTGGGGCAAGGGGTACGGCACCGATGCGACGCGCACGTGCTTGCGTTATGCGTTCGACGAACTGGGGCTGAATCGCGTCGAGTTGTGGGTGTACGATTTCAACACGCGCGCCCAGCACGCCTACGCTAAAGTCGGCTTTCAGCGCGATGGCGTTCGCCGACAGGGCTTGTATCGCGAAGGCAAATTTCACGACGAAATCCTGATGTGCATCTTGCGCGACGAGTGGCGGGCGCGGGAGGCGGGAGACAGTGGTTAGTGGTTAGTGGTTAGTGGTTAGTGATTAGTGATTAGACACGCATCACGTTTCACGCATTACGCAATACGCAATACGCAATACACACCATGCCACCCTCCTCTTTCACCTCCAAACTCCTCACCTGGTACGCGCAGCACAAGCGCGATCTCCCCTGGCGCCGTGACACACACGATCCCTACCGCGTGTGGATCGCCGAGACGCTGCTGCAACAGACGCAAGCGGCGACGGTGATTCCGTACTATGCGCGTTTCCTCGCGCGCTTTCCGAACGTGCGCGCGCTCGCGTCCGCACGGCTGGACGAGGTGCTCAAGGTGTGGGAGGGTGCAGGGTATTACGCCCGCGCGCGCAACCTGCATCGCGCCGCGCAGGAAATCGTCGCGCGGCTCGGTGGCGAAATTCCCAGCACGGTCGAGGACCTGTTGACGCTCCCCGGCATCGGGCGGTACACGGCAGGCGCGATCGCCAGCATCGCGTTTGGACGCGACGCGCCGGTGGTGGATGGGAATGTGACGCGCGTGCTGTGCCGCTATTTCAACATCACCGGCGATCCAAAGAGCGCGCGCACGCAAAAAGAGTTGTGGCAACGCGCGGAAAATCTCTTGCCGCGCGGACGCGCCGGCGAATTCAATCAGGCGTTGATGGAACTGGGCGCGACGCTCTGCACGCCGCGCCAGCCGCGCTGCGCCGCCTGTCCGCTCGCGCGCGGGTGCGCCGCGCGACGCTTGAACCTACAAGACCAACTGCCAGCAAAACGCGTCAAGAAAAAACTACCGCACTATGACATTGCCATTGGCATCATCTGGAAGCGCGGCAAGATTTTGATTGCGCAGCGTCCCGCCGAAAAACTGTTAGGGGGACTGTGGGAATTTCCCGGCGGACATCGCCGCAAAAACGAATCGCTCGCCGCGTGTGTCGCGCGCGAGGTGCGCGAAGAACTGGGGATTGAAATCGCGGTGGGGGAAAAGATGGCAACAGTAGAGCACGCGTATTCGCATTTCAAAATCACGCTACACGCGTTTCAGTGTCGCTGGGTGCGCGGACGCCCGCGCGCGCTGGGCTGCGCGGCATGGAAATGGGTCGCGCCGCGCGATCTGACGCGCTACGCCTTTCCCGCCGCGAATCGCAAAATCATCGCGCGAATGACAAATGAGCCAATGAACCAATGAGCCAAAGGTGCCAAAGGTGCCAAACGCGCCAAACGAGCCAAATGTGCTAGGGGTGCCAAAGACGAAGGACGCGCGCCACTGCCCACTGCCTACTGAACACTGCCTACCGAACACTGCCCACTGAACACTGTCCACTGAACACTGCCCACTGCCCACCGCCTCCCGTCTCCTGCCTCCTGCCTACTGCTCACTCCCCAACTCTGCCCACAACTCCGGAAACGTTTCCCCGCACTTGTCCGCTTTCAGCCGAGGGGAAATCGTCTTGAGAACGGCGTGTTCAACGACATCGGCGGGACAGAACGCGTGCCAGAGTTCGGCGGGTTCTATCACGACTCGAACAAGGACAGGGCAGGACCGGGGCATCACGCTGTGCGATCTCGACAACGACGGCGATCTCGATTTGACTCAATCGTATCACGCGGACGTGCGTGAGCCGCTTTTGCCCTACTCGCCCGACGAATACACGGTTGAATAAAAAAGCGTACACGTTTCTCAACGTGCCGCTGAATCGCTTTCTGGAAGTTGATTTGGTGAACAATGTCGCGCGGCAAGTGCCTTGATATGTCGAGCGCAGAGGGAGGAATTCTTAGCGAACAAGACACTCACCTTGGAACTATTCGATAGACAGGTGGCGCGGGAACAATGACGAAAAATTTTTCGATCTCGTTCACGTCGTAATAACGATTGACATCGGCAAGAAACAACTCACCGCGATACGTCTGGATGAGCGGCAGTTGCTGATGCGCGCCCGCGCCGGGCAATTCGACCAGCTGCACATCGGGACGCGCCCCTTCGACTACTTGGAGGTAACGAATCACCGCCCAGATCGAATAATCTGCAAACAGGATGCTGTGCGGCGGCAACGCTGCTAGAATGCTTTCACCCAACGAGCGCGCGCCGGTCTCGTTGTGCTTCCACGGCGCAAGCACGTAGGCAACGTTATCACGTCCGGGCAACTCGCGAAAACCGGGCACATTCGCCAGAAACGGACGCACAACCATCGGCGCGAGTGCGTACGCGAGAATCGGTACACCGATAGTTGCCATCGCAATCACGCTCTGCCATTTCCAGTTCGTCCAGCATTGCTGGAGCGCGACAAAGCCAGAGGCAATCCACAAGGCGAAGACGATGTACGCCTGGAGATAGTAATGCAAATTCCAGACATACTCGCCGCCAGTGCGCGGATCGGTTGCACCGAGCAGGAACGCCACATCCCCTAACGCAATCAAAAGCAACATCCACGCCACCCGACACTGTTCACGCCACAAGGTGCGCGCGCCCACGATTCCCACCACGACCGTCAGCGGAAATTGATAGAGCAGCAACGCGACGCCAAGGCTAATTCCCAGCCACAACGAATCGGGCGACACGAACAGATTGAGAAATCCACGCAGGAAAGCGAACACCGCGCCGCTCGCGCTCTGTTCCGTCGAGAGCCAGAGCAGACCATACGGCATCGCGCCGAAGAGAAAAAAGCACGCAGCGATGATCCATTGTCGCCACTGCCGCGCACCAACGCGAAGAATGTAGAACACAAAACCCGCTGCTGCTGTCGCCATAACGAGGTGATTCAAAAGCGACAAGCCATACAACAACGCAAACGCATAGAGATTCGCCGCGCGTTGCTCCTGTTCCCAGCGAATCAAGAGATAGATGCACAATGCCAGCATCAACGCGTTGAGCGAATACACTTTGGGCATAACGGCATACGTCCAGAACGTGTGCGAGACCATCAACGCGCCGGTAGCAAGTAACGATGCCCACAACGAACGCGTGAGTCGGTGCGCCGAGAGGAACACACAAACGAGAGCCAGCGCGGCGAACACTGCCGCCGCGAGGTTCGCGCGATAAGCCACGTCGCGAATCGGCAGCCATACAAACGGACGCGCGACGATAACCCACAAAGGATGACCGAAAATACCGCCGCGCAGTTCGCCCAGAAAGAGGCGCGTCTGGAATGTCGCAAAATCGCCGCCGCCCCACAACAAGCCGGGCGCCAGCGTAGCAACGTAGAGCGTCAGCGCCACACCAAAGACGAGCGCGGCGCTCAAGCCCCCGACGAGATCAAGTCGTAATTTCACGATACACCGCCAATGTCATTTCCGCCGTACGCTCCCACGAAAATTGCGCCGCGCGCGCTAGCGACCGGGCGCGCAACGCGTCGCGCAGCGCGGCATCATCCAGCACGCGCGTTATCGCGCGCGCAATGTCCTCCGCGTCGCGCGGATTCACCAACAGCGCGGCATCGCCCACCACCTCCGGCAACGCTGACGCGTGCGAGCAAATCACCGGCGCGCCCGATGCCATCGCCTCGAGCGGTGGCAACCCAAACCCCTCGTACAACGACGGCATCACGAACGCCGTCGCGCCGGCGTAGAGCGCGGCCAAGTCCGCGTCATCAACATCGCGAATGAATCGAATTTTCGATTTTCGATTTTCGATTGCCTCCTGCCGCCTGCCTCCCGCCTCCCGCTTCCCGCC
>Ga0209101_1000662_pt1 | contig 27850 bp, 23 predicted proteins | sample ConPoolayeCmetaG_FD_185481 | JGI IMG/M metagenome (GOLD analysis project Ga0209101, IMG submission 185481) | Hot spring microbial mat communities from California, USA to study Microbial Dark Matter (Phase II) - Cone Pool mat layer C metaG... ...
GGGGGGGCGCAGCCCCAGGGGGCCGTCGCCCTGGGCATCGGGGTGGGCGAGGAGGAGGTCGTAAACGGACTCACGCTCCAACACGGCGGCCAGGGTGAGGCCGTCAGGTTCGTCGATGGGCAGATCCTTGAGGGAGTGCACCACCAGATCTACGCGTTCGTCCAACAGGGCGCGTTGCAGCTCCTTGGTGAAAAAGCCGGTGTCGGGAAGGGTGTGCAGGGCGCGGGAGCGGTCGAGATCGCCTCTTGTGTGAACAATCACAAGCTCCGTCTGGAGCCCGAGCCGTTGGTGGATGAGCTCCTCGACCCGTCTGGCCTGCCAGAGGGCGAGTTCCGAACCCCGGGTGCCGATGCGAATCACCGCTTCACCGCGTCAAGAAAAGTAGTGAGCACGGCCGGCGAGTGTTGCCAGGCCACCTCGCGCAGGGCGCGCAGCGGCAGGCGCACCAGGCGCTGGGACAGGCGCTCCACCGCGGCGTCCAGTTGGTCCGCTCCCAGCCCGGCCGAGGCCAACTCCCGCCGGCTTACGGCCGCGAACGCTTCCACCAGGCTGCGGGCCACGGGCGAGAGCTGGTGGTCGAGCATCTCCTGGGCCAGCTCGGCCAGTTGCTCCTCCACCATGGCTTCGGCGCGCGCTACCTCGGCGCGGCGGGCCGTGCGGTTGGCCTCGGCCTCGGCACCCAGGGCTAGCTGATCGATGATCTCCACACCGGCGATGCCGTGGCAGTCGGGTGCGAGGTTGGCCGGCAACCCCAGATCTAAAACGGCCACCGGCGCCAGCGCAGCGAGGGTGGCACCCCCCACGATGGGGTGGTTGGCCGAGGTGGCGGCGACCACCACCGCAAAGGTGCGATCGGCAGGAAAGTGAGCCAGGGGTTGACTGGTGCCCCCCACCCGCTGGGCCAGCGCGGCAGCACGCTCGGGCGAACGATTGAAGATGATGATCTCTTTGGCGGGCGAGAGTTCTCGAACCAGGAGTGCGCCGCGCGCGGCCATCTCGCCGGCGCCGAGCACGGCGACCGGGCGAGGATCGCTGGCCAGCAGCTCCTTCAGGCGAGAGGCGGCCAGGGAAACTAACGAAACCGCCCCTCGCGACAGAGAGGTTTCGGTGCGGATGCGTTTGGCGACGCGAAACGATTGCTCGAACAGGGTGTGCAGGAGCGGTCCGGCCAGGCCTGCCTGGGCGGCGTGGCGAAACGCCTCTTTGACCTGCCCCAGGACCTGGGTCTCGCCGAGCATGAGAGCCTCCAGCGCTGCGGCGACCCGAAACAAGTGCCGGACGGCATCCGCGCCGCGCAGGGCCAGGCAGCGCTCCGGGGGGGGTAGCCGGGAGGCGCCTTCGGTGAGGGCCGCCAGGGATCGCGCCAACGCCATGGCCAGGCGGCCGGGGCAGAGTTCACCCTCGTATACCAGGTACCATTCGCTGCGGTGGCAGGTCTCCAGGTAGACCAGCTCACTCGCCCCCAGCTCGTCCCGCAACTTCGCGAGAAGCGTGGGGGGAACCCGCGCCGCGGCGATCTCCGCCGGGGACGCTGTGGTGTGCGTGCACCCCACCACCACGAACTGCTGCATCCGCCCCCTCCCGCCGCCTATTGTGGGGGCGGATTTGTCACGTGCCTAGGGGGTATTAGTCAGGCTGGTGTCAGGCCACCGCAACGTTTTCGCAATTAAGAAATCGCATCTCAAAATCTTGTGACCTCGGGTCACGGAAAAAGGCAAGAAGGGACGCCGTCCTCGATCTCTTGGCCGCCATCGCCGCTGCTCGCGGTGCCGGGGCTAGGCAACCCTGCACCGCGCCTCCCCGGCCGGTTCTCGGCTGGTGTAGGGTGGCGAGCGTGATGGTTGGGGATGTGTTTCCATCGGTTGCCACCTGCTCGCGGGGGCTGGAGGGGGTGTTGGCTGCCGAGCTGGCCGCCCTGGGCGCCCAGAACGTCGAGGCGGGGCGGGGGATGGTGCGCTGGGAGGGGTCGCTGGAACTCCTGGCGCGTGCCAATCTCGAGCTGCGCACCGCCATCCGGGTGCTCGTGCCGGTGGCGGTGGGCGCTGCGGGGGGCCGCGACGCACTCTACGCCTTGGCGGCCGGTGTGGCGTGGGAAGAGGTGGTGGCGCGGGGGCAGACCATCGCCGTGGATGTGGCCGGACCTGCCCCTGCCTTCCGGGACACCCGTTTCGCCGCCCTGGTGGTCAAGGATGCGCTGGTGGATCGCATGCGCCAGCGCCTCGGGTTTCGACCCGACGTGGACCGCCGCGGCGCTGACGTGCGAGTGCACGTGCACCTGGGTGGGGAGGAGACGTCGATCGCCCTTGACAGCTCCGGTGAACCGCTGTCCCGCCGCGGCTGGAGGCCCCGCGGGGGGCCGGCGCCGGTGTCCGAGTCGCTGGCGGCCGGTCTGTTGCTGCTCGCCGGCTACGGGGGAGAACGGCCGTTCTGCGATCCCTTCTGTGGCACCGGGACGATCGCCATTGAAGCGGCGCTCATCGCCACCCGCACCGCTCCGGGGTTGGGGCGCAGCTTTGCCATGGAGCGGTGGAGGTGGGTGGATGCGGGGCTCGTGAAGGCCCTGGGACGCGAGCTGAAAGAAAAGCGCGGCCGAGCCCCATACCCGGTATGGGCGTTCGACCTCGACCCCAGGGCGGTGGCCGCCACCGCCCGCAACGCCCGCGCCGCCGCCGTGGCCGACGCGGTGCGCGTGGCGCAAAGCGGGGTGCGAAACCTCCCGGCGCTGCCGGTGGGCACTCTCATCGTCACCAACCCGCCCTACGGCGTGCGGCTCGGCACCCCTGGCGAGGTGGGGGAGTTGTACGGAGAGTTGGGACGTGCCCTCAAGCGCGCGGCGGCGGGGAGCACCGCCTGGGTGCTGGCGGGAAAACCGGAGTTGCTTGCTTTTCTGCGACTGGCGCCGGCGCGACGCCTGGTGCTCTACAACGGCCCCCTGGAGTGTCGCTTTGTGCGCTACGATCTCCACCACGGCTCGGGTGGCGGCCGCGGTGGAGGGCGGCCCGGGGGGAAGGACGAGAAACCGGGTGCAGTTTCACAAGCGGACTCGACAGAGTGAGTTGGACCGTGGCGAGGGCACCGGGGGAGGGCTAGAGGTGGCGGCCCTGATCCCGGCGTACAACTGCGCCGGCCGCATTGGCCCGGTGGTTGCCGGGGTCCGCTCGTACGTCCAAGTGGTGTTGGTGGTGGATGATGGGTCCAGCGATGGGACGGGCGCCGAAGCCGCGGCTGCCGGTGCCCAGGTGCTGGTCCACCCACACAACGCCGGCAAGGCAGCGGCGGTGAAATCGGGGCTGCGCCGGCTTTTGGGCGAGCCCTACACGCACATTCTGATGCTGGACGGGGACGGGCAACACGCCCCGCAGGATATCCCCGCCTTCCTGGCCGCCGCCCGGGAAGGGGCCGACCTGGTGCTGGGCAACCGCCTGTGGAACTGGCGGGAAATACCGGCCAAGCGCTACTGGACCAACTTCCTCGGTACTCGCGCCCTGGAGCTCATGACCGGGTATCCCTTGGAGGATTCCCAGTGCGGGTTCCGCCTGGTGGCGGCGTCTCTGCTGCGGCGCATGGGGTTGGTCGCCAACAAGTACGCCATCGACACGGAGATTCTCATTCGCAGCAAGAAGCTCGGCGCCACCTTTGCGCACGTGCCGGTGCAGGTGATCTACGACGGCGTCACCTCCCACTACCGCCCCGTGGTTGACACGGTGCACATCGTCCTGTCGGCGGTGCGGTTCAAGGTGGACGAGGGGGACCTCAGGGTGGACCCGGGGCCGGAAGGGTGGCGCGCCAGGTGCTCTCCGTGATCCCGTGAACCCCAGAGCTGGCCGCGGCGGCTTGTCAGAGCCCCTGCGACCTCCTAGCATGGCGTGGCGGTCGGACGGGGGCGGGCAGGGGAGCCGCCGGCAGGGAGCGGCCGCAGTTTGGGGAGGAGCGTCACGCGGTGGGACTGGTGGGGGGTGCTGCGGGCACGGCGCGACGGCGTGGCCCTGCCTCTGGCTCGAACGCCGGTGGGTGGGATGGCCCATGGACACGGCGGTTGTGACGGGAGGATCGCGGGGTATCGGCCGGGCCATTGTAGAGGCCCTCGCCGAACAGTTCCGCGTGGTATTTCTCTACCGTTGCCGGGAGGACGCCGCCCAGGAGGTGGTCGCCCAGGTGAAGGCGAGGGGCGGTGAGGCAGTGGCGCGCCGCTGCGATGTGACCGACCGCCCCAGTGTGGAGGCTCTCATCGCCGAGCTCGCGGGCGAAGGGGTCACGGTGCTGGTGAACAACGCCGCCGTGCTCCGGGACGGCCACCTGCTGCTGATGGATGAGGAGCGGTGGCGGGTGGTGATGGAAACGGGGGCGACCGGCACGTACCGGATCACCCGCGGTTTTCTGCGCGGCATGTTGGAGCGTCGTCGCGGGCGCATCATCAACATTGGCTCGTTGAGCGGGGTGTTGGGTCAGGCCGGGCAGACCAACTACGCCGCCGCCAAGGGGGCCCTGATCGCCTTCACCCGGGCCCTGGCGCGGGAGGTGGGGCGGTACGGAATCACCGCCAACGTGGTCATCCCCGGCTGGATCGACACCGAGCTGGTGCGGGCGTTGCCGCAGAGGCGGCAGCAGGAGGCGCTGCGGGGGGTGCCCTTGGGGCGCTTCGGACGGCCGGACGAGGTGGCGGCGGTGGTGCGTTTTCTGGCTTCCGATGACGCCTCGTACTTGACCGGTGCCACCATCCGCGTGGACGGTGGGGTTGGCACGTAGGGGCACCTTTTGGAACTGCGCCTGCTGCGGCCGATTCGCCGGCAGCGCGCGGCTCCGCTATCCTTGCCGCGGGAGGGCGACATGGCGGGCGTGTTCAAGGCGTACGACATCCGCGGTTTGTACCCGCAGGAGTTGGATGAAAACCTCGCCTACGCGGTGGGCTATCACTATCGTGCGATCCTGGACGAGGACGATTTGGGGCGCGGCGGCAAGGTGGTGGTGAGTCGCGACATGCGGAGTTCCTCGCCGCGACTGGTGGCGGCGCTCTGCGACGGGCTGCGCACCGCCGGGCTGGGCGTCATCGACATCGGCCTCGCGACCACGCCGATGAACTACTTCGCCGTGGGCGCATTAGGCGCCTCCGGGGGGATCCAGGTGACGGCCAGCCATAACCCGGCGGGGTACAACGGGTTCAAACTCAGCCGGCGGGACGCCATCCCGGTTTCCAGCGACTCCGGCATTGCCGTCATTGAAGACCTCGTGCGCCGCCAGCCGGCACCTCCGCCGGAACCCCAGGCGCCCGTCGAGCGTCGCTCCATCCAGGCCGAGTACCGCGCGCACATCCTCGGCTTCCTGCGAGTCCGGGAGCCCCGCCTGAAGGTGGCCGTGGACGTGGCCAACGGCATGGCCTCGCTCTACGAGGAGCTGCTTGGCGACCTCAACATCTCGTTGGTGCCGTTGTTTTTCGGTCTCGACGGCAGCTTTCCCAACCACGAGGCCAACCCCCTTAAGGAGGAGAACCTGCGCGAGTTGAAGCGGGTCGTCCGCGAGCAGGGGTGCGCCCTCGGCGTCGCCTTCGACGGCGATGCGGACCGCGCCATTTTCATCGATGAGCAGGGCGAAACCGTGGGGGCGGATCTCATCACCGCGCTGCTGGCCCCCGAAATTCTGCGGCGCTTTCCGGGGGCAGCGATTGTGTACGACATCCGCTCCTCCTGGGCGACCAAGGAGGCGATCGAAGCCGCAGGCGGGACGCCGGTGCGGGAACGGGTGGGTCACTCGTTCATGAAGGCGACCATGCGCCGCTTGAACGCCCCGTTCGGGGGCGAGTTGGCCGGTCACTTCTACTATCGAGAGAATTACTTCGCTGACTCTTCGCTGATCAGCGTGGTGGAGGTTCTCAACGTGGTGCGCGGGCACGGGCGATCGCTGGGTGAGTTGCTGGCCCCCCTGCGGCGCTATGCGGGCACGGGTGAGATCAACTTCCACGTGGAGGACAAGGAGGGGATGATCCGCCGCCTCGCCGAGGAGTTCAAGGACGGGAGAATCGACACCATCGACGGCATCAGCGTAGAGTTCCCGGATTGGTGGTTCAACGTCCGCCCTTCCAACACCGAGCCGTTGCTGCGGCTGGTCCTGGAGGCGCGCACGCCGGAGCTGCGAGAGTCGGCCAAGGCGAGGTTACTGGCTATCCTCGGCGAGCCCGAGGGCGGGCACTGAGGGGAGTGTCGCGGGGGGTGAGGTCGGGGTTGAGGAGCCGGAATAGCCCCGTATCGCTGGAGGAACTCACCCGCGGGTCGGGATTGACCTGCACGGCCTCAATGAGCGCTTCCACGACCACCGGGTCGAACTGCCGTCCGGCCTCCGCGCGCAGCTCGGCGATCGCCTCGGCGGCCGGGCGCCGGGGGGAGTACGGGCGGTCGGCGGTCATGGCGTCGTAGGCGTCCACGGCGAGGATAATGCGAGCCTCGATGGGGATCTCCTCGCCCTTCAGACCGCGGGGGTAGCCCGAGCCGTCGAAGTGCTCGTGGGCGCAACGGATAATCTCGGCGGCCGCACCCAGTTTGCCCATGCGTTCGACGATGATCGCGCCCCGCTCCGGGTGAGTGAGGATTTCCTGGCGCTCGCCGTCGTCCAGGGGGCCGCTCTTATTGAGGATCTCCTTGGAGATTGAAATCTTGCCCACGTCGTGCAGAATCGCCGCCACGGACAGGGTGAAGCGGCGTTGACTAGAAAACCTGGCCCAGCCGCGGCGCTCCAGGGCGTCGGCGGTGGCCATGGCCAGGCGCTCCACGCGCTCGATGTGTTCACGGGTGTACTCGGATTTGGCCTCCACCACCTCGGCCAGGGTGGAGATCACGCCCATGTAGGTGCGGCGAATCTCGTCGGCCATGCGGTTGAACTCGGTGGTGAGCGCCGCCAGTTCGTCTTTGCCCCGCGGCTCGAGGCGCACCATGAGATGGCCGCGAGCCATCGCCGCGGTGCCCTCCAGCAGCGCCTGCAGCGGCGCCACCAGCCGGGCCGCCATGCCACTGCCCAGCACGCCGGCGACCAGCAGCCCCCCGAAGATGATGAGGAACCAGGCACGCACGCTGCGCTCCAAGGTGGCCGCCGAGCGCACGGCGGGGGCCTGAAGGGCGACGGTCAGCGGGCGTCCACCATCCAGCGCCTTCACGACGGCGCTCGCCTGGATAGGCGCGAAAAACCGCTCCCACCCCTGCGCCTTGACGCTGGCTTGCCGGGCAGGGTGGGGCGCCGTTTGGGCGCTCCCCGGCCATTGGGCGACGGGGTGGTCGCCGGTGAGGAGGGCTACAGCGCCCACGCCCGGCGCCAGCGAGGAGAGCAGGCCGGCATCCAGGGGCTCCGTGACCACTACCCACCGCTGCTCCGCCGCGCGCGCTCCCGGGGCCGGAACGCTGACTTTGAGGCAGGCGAGACCCCCGACGTCGCGCTGCACCCACAAGGCCTCCTGGCCGCTGGCGATGCGCGTTGCGACGCGCGGTTCGGAGGGGAGCCACGACGTCCCCAACCGGGGGTCGGCCCCCCTCTCCCAGCGATACGCGGCGGTGGACAGAGACAGTCCGGTAAAAATCTCGACCCGCTCGCAGCGGTGGCGCAGAAGCACCTGATTGAGCGCAATGACCGCGTCGATGGGCGAGTCGTGGTCGAGCGTGGGGGCCAGGAGAGCGGCATCCTGAGCCGCGCGGCGCAGGGCCTCCAGGCGGTTGCGAAGCTGGTGGGCCGCCACACCTGCGGCGCGTTCCAGCGCCGCCTTTTCCGAGTCGGTGGCGGTGCGCAAGGCGAGAAAGAGGTTGACGGTGCCGATGAGCAGCGTTCCGCTGAGCACCAGCGCCACGTGGGAAAGCACCAGCTGGCCGCGGAGCTTCACGGGGCCTCTCCCAACAGGTCATCCAAAACCTGGGCCGGGGAGGCGAGAGGGCGGGTGCGCATGGCCGCTCGCAGCCGTTCGCCCGCGGAGCGAAAGCTGTGCTCCCAGCGAGAGGACGATGGCATCGGTGTGCCACTCTCCACGGCGCGCAGGAAGCCGAGCGATGGCGGGGCGGAAACGGCGGCAGCGCCGGCCAAGGCGTCACGCACCACGGGCAGGCGCGACGTCCCGGCTGACAGCCGCCGCTGCGCGTCGGGGTCGAGCAGGCGCAGCGCCACGGTATGGGCGAGGTCGGACCAGGGCGAGCGCCTCATCACCACAAGGCTCTGGTACCCCACCAGGGCGCGGGCGGGGTGGGGCGCGTCGCGGAACGGCGGCACCGGGGCGACGGAGAATAACGGCGAAACCAGGCGAAGGGTGGAAACCAGCCAGGGGCCTGCGACGAAGCTTGCCAGACGCTCCTCGGCGAACAACTGCACCTGCAGGGAAGTAGGGTCAGCCGCCGTAGAGATCGAGCGCGCCGCGGGGTTGCTCCACAGCGGTGTAAGGGAGCGGAACAACGCGGTCGCCGCGGCGGCGTTCCACGCGAACGAGCCGTCGGAGGTGATGATGCTCCCCTGGTATGAGGTTATTAAGGGCATGAGATGGTAGAGGTTGGCGAGATCAACGCTGAACGGCACCACGCCGGCGGGCAGGCGAGCGGCAAAGACCTCGTCGAGAGTCCGCGGCTCGTTGGGGAGCAACCTGGGGTTGTAGACCAGGGCGAGGGCCTCGGCGTTCAGCGGATAGGCGAACAGCCGATCACCCTCCGAGACCGCGAGCAGCGCCTGGGTGATGACGCTGGCGCGCAGTCGTTCGACGTGCCCGGCCGGGAGTTCGCCAACCAGCTTTCGCTCGATCAACACACCTAACCAGTCGTTGGGTACGATGGCGATGTCCAGTTCGCTGGTAGGATCGGACGGGAGGTCGCTGAGCAATCTGTCGTGCAGGGCTCCCAGCCCCACGATCTGCAGCTCGATGCCCGCAAGGTCCAGCCCTGCGCACGCCTGGAAGAGCTCTTCCCGCAAGGCTTCAGCCGCGCCCCCACTCCAGAAGGTGCCCATCCGCAGGCGCACCGCACTCCCGTGGTCGGGCGTGCACGAGGCCGCGAGGGCGAGAACCACGGCTGCGAGGATCGCCAGTGGCCACCCGGGCCGCGCTGCGCCAGCGGTCGTCATGGGTAGGACGGAGTCTAACAGAGAAGCTAACCCCGCCCAATACGACGTTCGATCTCGGCGTGGGGGAGGCGCAGGACAATGGGTCGGCCGTGGGGACAGCGGTGAGGGTTGGCGGCGCGGGCGAGGCGAGCGAGGAGGTGCTCGGCTTCCGGGCGGGATAGGGAAGCGTGCTTCTTGACTGCGGCGCGGCAGGCGAGGGCGGCGGCCACTTTCTGCCGGATCGTCTCACCCGGCACGGCGCCCGCCTCCAGGTCGGCGAGCAGCGCTGGCAGCGCGTCGTGCAGCAGTTCCGGGCCCAAACCGGCTGGGGCGGCCAGGACGCGCACCGAGGTACCCGACAGGGGCTCCAACTCCACCCCCAATGAGGCCAGCGCGGGGGCCAGTTCCCTCGCCAGGGCGGCATGCTCGGCGCGCAGTTCCAGGACCGCGGGGATGAGCAGCGGCTGCATCGGGGCGTGCTCGTCCCGCGCCAGCAACTCCTCGTAGAGCACGCGCTCGTGGGCGACGTGTTGGTCGACGATGAGGAGGCCATCGTCAGCTTCGAGCACCAGGTAGGTACCGCGGTACTGGCCCAACAGGCGGCCGAGAGGCGTGCAGGGAGGAGTGCCGGGTGGGGTGGCAGCGGCGCTTTCGGCGACGCTGGGGGCCGGCGCCGGAGGAGGGTACGACAGCGGCAACTGTGGCTGGGGGGCGGGGGCGGCCGGCACAGTAACGAGGCGGCGGATCTCGGTGGGCCGCCGCAGGCGGACCAAAGAGGCGGCCAGGGCGGCGGTGAGAGCGCCGGCGACGGTGCCGGGATCGGTGAAGCGCACCTCGGCCTTGGTGGGGTGCACGTTGACGTCCACCAGAAAAGCCGGCAGTTCGAGGTGGAGAAACCCTTCGGCTTCGAGGGCTCCCGAAGCGCCGCGCAGGGCACGGTGGACGACGGCGGTGAGAAAGCGGTCGCGGACAACGCGGCCGTTGACGGCCAGAGTCACCTGGCGTGCACGGCGTGAGGCGAGGAGGTAGCCGCTGATGTGGAATGGGGGGCGGTGGTGGGAGATGGGAGTGGCCTCTTGTGCGTGCCTGGCGCCCAACACGTCTGGCAGGCGCGCCAGCAGGTCACGTGCGGGCGGCACGTGGAGCACGTTGCGGTCGTTATGGATGAGGAGGAAGGCCACCGCCGGCCTGGTGAGGGCGAGCGCGGTGAGCAACGTGACGGCGTGGCGAAACTCGGTTTCTTGGCTACGCAAAAACTTGCGGCGCGCCGGGAGTCGTTGGAAGAGGTCGCGGGCGGAGATGTGGGTGCCGCGCGGCCGGGCGATGGGGCGGAGGTCGCGGATCTGGCCGAATTCACACTCCACCCGCGTGCCCTCACCGTCGCTCTCCGCGGTTTCCAGGGTGAGGCGGGACACTGCGGCGATGGCCGGCAGCGCCTCACCGCGGAACCCCAGGGTGGTGATGGCGTCCAGCCTCGAGTGCTCATGGAGCTTGGAAGTGGCGTGGCGCTCCAGGGCAAGCAGCGCGTCGTCGCCGTCCATGCCGCAGCCGTCGTCGATGACGTCCACGGCGCCGATGCCGCCCTGCTGCAAGCGCACGGTGATGCTCGTGGCGCCGGCGTCCAGGGAGTTTTCCACCAGCTCTTTGACCACCGAGGCGGGGCGCTCTACCACCTCGCCGGCGGCGATGCGGTTAATGAGGTCGTCAGGGAGGAGGCGGATGCGGGGCATGGGCGAAAGGGTACGCCAACCGCGACGGCGGGAGAAGGCGGCGCCGCGGGTGGTGAGGGGCATCGCTGGAAGGCCGCAGGCGGTCCGATGTGGGGGGTTGCCGGGTGGGGGGCGCTCAGCCGCGCTGCCCCGCGCGGCCTGGAGCTGCGTAGAATGCCGGCGGAGGTGGGACGTGAACTTTGAGTTGAGCGAGCAGCAGCGGATGGTGCGGGACATGGTCCGGGAGTTCGCCGCTGAGCGCCTTCTCCCCGGCGCCGGGGAGCGCGACGAGCGGGGGGAGTTCCCCCACGATATTTTCAAGGAGCTGGGGGCCCTTGGTTTACTGGGAATGCTGGTGGAGGAGCGCTTCGGCGGGGCCGGCATGGACGCCCTTACCTACGTGCTGGCCATCGAGGAGCTGGCGCGCGGGGATGCCAGCGTGGCGGTAGGCGTGTCGGTGACCAATTCGGTGTGCCAATGGCCGATCAGCCGCTTCGGCAGCGATGAGCTCAAGGCGCGCGTTCTCCCGCCCCTGGCGCGCGGGGAGGTGCTGGGCGGCATCATGCTCACCGAGCCCCACGCCGGCTCGGACCTCGCGTCCCTGCGCACCACCTACCGCCTCGAGGGCGATCACTTTGTGCTCAACGGCAGCAAAGCGTGGATCACCAACGCCGGGGTGGCACGGTACTTCGTCGTGCTGGCCACCCGGGACGCGGCGCTGGGGGCGCGAGGCATCACGGCCTTCGTCCTCGACGCCCAGCAGCCGGGCGTGGTGGTACACCCTCCCGAGCGCAAGATGGGTCTGCGATCCTCCAAGACCAGCATGGTGACGCTGGAGGGGGCGGTGGTTCCCGTGGCCAATCTGCTCGGCGAAGAGGGTCGAGGGATGCATGTGGCTTTGGCGACGCTGGATCATTCCCGCCTGGGCATCGCGGCGCAGTCCCTGGGCGTGGCGCAGGCCGCCATGGACGAGGCGTTACGTTACTGCCGCCAGCGGGAGCAGTTCGGCCGTCCGCTTTTCGAGCATCAGGCCATCGGCTTTCGCCTGGCCGACATGAACTGCGAACTCGAAGCGGCGCGCTGGCTGACCTACCGCGCTGCGTGGTTGTCTGAGCAGGGCGGCCGCTATACGCGAACCAGTGCGGAGGCCAAGCTGGTGGCCTCCGAGACGGCCAACCGGATCGTGGCGGCGGCCGTGCAGTTGCACGGGGGATACGGCTACTCTCGCGAGTACGCGGTGGAACGGCTGTACCGGGACGCGCGAGTGCTCACCATTTACGAGGGGACGAGCGAAGTGCAGCGCATGGTGCTAGCGCGCATTCTCAAGGAGCTGCATACCACCGCCCCCGCCTGAGGCCGGTGCGGGGCGGGACTGAGCGCCCCAAGTGCCATTTCCGCACGCGACCCGGTCGCCAGTGGAACCACGGGAGGCGGAGCCGGTGGGCGTCTTTTTGAAAAAAAAGATCCGCGCCGGCGACACCGCCGGCGCGGTCACCCCGATCCTCAGTCCTCAACCTTAATGGCGATCGACTTCGGTTTGGCCTCTTCCCGCTTGGCCAGTGAAAGGTGCAGGACACCGTGGCGGTAGGTCGCCTTCACCTTATCCGGGTCGATATTGCTGGGCAGAGTGAAGGAGCGCTCGAAGGAGCCGTAGGCACGCTCCACGCGGTGGTAGGTCTCGCCTTCGGCCGCCTTTTCGAAGTTGCGCGACCCCTTGATGATGAGGACGCCGTTTTCGACGGCCACCTGCACGTCTTTGGGGTCGATCCCCGGCACCTCAACCTGGATGTTGAGCGCATCCGCGGTCTCGCGCACGTCCACCGCCGGGATCCAGGCGGAAGAGAGGTAGTCCTCCTCACCCCGTGGGCGCCGTCCCCAGACCTCGTCGAAGACGCGGTTCATGCGCTCCTGCAGAGCGGCGATCTCCTTGAAGGGCTCCCAACGAACGATGGCTGGCATGGCTTCGTACCTCCTTTCCCAGTTCTTGTGGTTTCGGTCGCCCCTGCGGGCGGCTCGGCATCAATATAGGATCTTAGCGTCGAATTGTCAAGTCCTCAGATTTCGGAAGCACAGGATATGAGTGACAAAATATAACATCAGGGTTTCGCGCGGACGGAAACAACTCAAGACCGGCGGGCGTAGTAGCTACATGACGGGGGTACTCATGACGGCATGGCTTGTGACCGCTCTGGCAGTGGCCAGTCCGGTGCTGGGTGTTCGGGTGGAGGTGCAGCCGCTGGGGCGCGGCGACGTGGGTACGGTGGTGGGGATCGCTTTACAGATTGCCCCCGAAGACCGGGCGCGACTCGGGGCGCGGGCGCTGGTGGAGGTCACCCTGGTGCGCGGGGGGACGGTGGCGGACGCCCACAGCGCCGTGGTCCAGCTGGAGGAGGACGGCAGCGCTCTGCTTTACCGGGAGTGGCCGGTCGGCAGCGGCGAGGTGCGGCTTGTCGTGCGGTCCTTGGACGGCTCGGTGGGCGGGGCGTGGTCGGGCACCATCGTGGTTCCCGAGGAGCGCGATCCCTTCACCGCCCCCGCTGGTGGGCCGCCCGACGCTGTGGCGTTGGCGGTACTGCCCCCAGCCCCCGGGGTGGTCCGCTTTCGTCCGCCGCCTCGAACAGGAGGGATCGGTGCCTTAAGTCTCGAGCTCGAGGCCCCCGCCGATGCAGGACGGGTGCAGTTCTTTCAAAACGATGAGCTGCTGTTCGAGCGGCGCCGGCCGCCGTGGACGGTGTCGATCAACCTCGGCAATGTGGCGGTGCGCACCGTGGTCCGCGGCGTGGCGTGGAGGCACGACGACCGCTTCATCGGTGAGGACGCCGTGGTACTGAACGCGCCGACCGGGGCGATTCCGGTGCAGATTCTGCTGGCCCCCGAGGGCCAGGAGGATGGCCACCGCACCATCACCGTCGCGGTGGGACGCCACGGGGCCGTGGAGGTGGAGCTGCGCGGCGACGAGCGCCTGCTGTCGCGCTGGAGCGCGTGCCCCTGCGTGGTGCGCGTGCCGGCCGCCGAACTGGCGGCGGTTCGGGTGCTCTCGGCGACGGCTCGCGGCGGCGGCGATGAGCGGGGCGAGGCGGTGCTGGTGCTGGGGAGTGCGGGGTTCGTGGACGAGATCCGGGTGGAGCAGGTGGAGCTCACCGTGGTGGTGCTCGACGGCAACGGCGCCCCGGTTTCCGGCCTGGGGCGGGAGGAGTTCGAGGTGTTTGAAGATGGGGAGCGCGTCGAGGTGGTGGGTTTCTCGCGCACCAGCGATCTGCCGCTGTCCCTGGGGTTGGCGGTGGACACCTCTGGCTCCATGGTGGATGTGTTTCCGGCCGTGCGTGCGGCCATCGCCTCCTTCGTCGCCGAGCTGCTGCGGCCAGGCGACACGGTCTTCTTGTTGACGTTCGACTTTGATGCCAAGGTCGTGGTGCCTTGGACGGGGGAGGTGCGGGCGGTGGCCGAGGCGTTACGTACCAAGACCCCGGAAGGGGGGACGTCTTTTCACGACGCGCTGGTCATGAGCCTGGAGGAGTTTCGCTCGCGCCGGGGGCGCACCGCGCTGGTGGTACTCACCGACGGCGAGGATACCACCTCCCGCACCGGGTGGGATGTAACCATGCGCTTCGTGCGCACCATGCGGGTTCCCATCTTTCCCATCGGTTTTCGCATCGGCAGGCTCGACGTGGGGGTGCGGAGCAGGCTGCAGACCCTGGCACGGGAGACCGGGGGGCAGGTGTTCTTCGCCCCCAAAAGCGGCGAACTGGGGGAGGCGTACGCCTCCATCGCTGCCCAGCTGCGCTCCCAGTACCTCCTTTCCTACCGTTCGCCGTCGCGCAAGGGGGAGGACGAGTTCCGCGCGGTGCGCGTGGTGGTCAAGGGCGAGGGCCTGACGGCGCGCACGATTTCGGGCTACTACCCGGGGCGATGAGGGCGGCTCGAAGTATCATGGCGTTTGTGACCGACGACCCATCGCGCCGCCCGTGGGGCCACTACGAAGTGCTGCTGGACGACCCGTCGTACAAAGTCAAACGAATTGTTGTCGCCCCGGGGAGGCGTCTGTCGCTCCAGCGCCACCGCCGCCGGCAGGAACACTGGTTCTTCGTTCAGGGCCGGGGGGTGGTGACGGTGAACGGCGAGGAGCGAGAGGTGAGGGCGGCCCACGCGGTGGACATTCCGCGCGGCGCCGCTCATCGCGTCCACAACTGCGGCAGCGCCCCCCTCGTCTTCATCGAGGTGCAGACCGGGGAGTACTTCGGGGAGGACGACATCGAGCGCCTGGACGACGACTACGGGCGCACCTAAGTTGGCCTGCCCGTCACCATGGAGACCAAGGTGGGCACCCCGCGACCGCTCCCTCCCCCCGTTCCCCCTGGCGGGCGGATTGGCCTGGTGAGTTTGGCCTCACCCTTGGACGCCGTGGCGTTGCGCCGGGGTGTGGCGGCCCTTGAAGGGGCCGGTTTTGAGGTGGTGAGGGCTGGCAATCTGGCCGCGCGCGACGGCTACCTGGCCGGCGACGACGAGCTGCGTTTGCAGGGGCTTGAGGAGGTGCTCGAGGCCCGGCCCCACGCCCTGGTGGCGACCCGCGGCGGGTACGGGGTGATGCGGCTGCTGCCGCGCCTGTCATGGGAAAAGTTGGCCGCGTGGGGCGGCTGGGTGGTGGGTTTTTCCGATCTGACCGCGCTTCACGCGGCGCTGGCAACGCGATTCCCGGTGGCCACGCTGCACGGCCCCATGCTGGGGGCGCTGGGCCGCGACGCCGCCGCGCGCGCCGACGTGCTGGGGTGGCTCAAGGGCGCCCAGCGCTCACCGCTCTTCCGCATCCCCGCTGGCGCGGTGGTGCGCGGCGGGGTCGCCCGCGGGGTGGCCATCGGTGGGAACCTCTCGTTGCTGGCGGCGCTGGTGGGCACCCCCTTCGAACCGGACTACGACGGTGCTGTGCTCTTTCTAGAGGACGTGGGGGAGCCGGCGTATCGCCTGGACCGCTTGTTGACGCAACTGGTGCTCTCTTCTAGACTCCCCCGGGTCAGCGCGGTGGTGGTGGGAGAGATGACCCGATGCGGCGGCGGTGTGCGGCCGTGGCGGCCTCGCTGGCGCCGACTGCTGGGCGAGGCAGCGCCCCAGGCGGTGGTGGTGGAGGGGTTGCCCTTTGGACACGGCGCGCGCAACCGCGCGTTTCCCCTCGGGGTCGGGGTGGAAGTGGATACCGTGACGGGGACGATTCGCTGTACGGGCGGCTAGGTGGGGGCAATGGACGAGACTGGCGCCGCGGCCAACAAACTGGAACGTTTCAAGAGGACCTTCGCCGAGGGCTCGGTGATCTTCCGACAGGGGGACCCAGGCCACGATATGTTCATTTTGCAACACGGTCAGGTGGAAATCTCCCAGGAGGTGGGCGGCGAGAAGCGCACCCTGGCGATTCTGGAAAAGGGCGATTTCTTCGGCGAGATGGCACTCCTGGAGGATTATCCCGAACGCTCGGCCACGGCCACGGCCCTTACCCTCACCCAGGTGCTGCAGCTGCGCGGCTCGGACTTCGAGGAGCTGGTGCAGACCAAACCGCGCGTGGCCATGAAGATGATGGCCAAGTTGTCGGAGCGCCTGCGCGAGTCGAACCGAAGGCTCGCGGAACTACTGGAGAAACCGGTCATCAAGGATACCCTGCCGCCCTTGCCCACCAGCCAGGGGATCGAGGCGTGGGCGGTGCTGTTCCACGAGAAGGCGGGGCGAGCATTCCCGCTGCGCGCCGTCGGGGACACGACCATTGGCCGGCACGACCCGGTCACCGGCGTCACGCCTGACATCGACCTTTCAGGGTTAGACCCCGAACGGACGGTGTCGCGCCGCCACGCCATGATTCGCTGCTTGGAAGGTTCGTTCACGGTGACCGAGGTCAATTCTTCCACCAACGGCACCTTCGTCAACGGCGTGCGCCTGGATCCCTTCACGCCGCACCCGCTCCATGATGGGGATCTCCTTCAGCTCGCCACGGTGACGTTGGTGCTGCGCCTGCTCGCGCGCGCCGGGTGAGGCTCCTGCCCGGCGATTCGGTGGCGGTGATTTCGGGCGTCGGCCCGCGCACCGCCGCAGCCCTCGCCGCCGCCGGGGTCCGCACCGTCGCCGATCTCCTGTGGTATCTCCCCCGCCGTTGGGAGGACCGCGTCACGCCGGCGCCGCTGCGGGAGGTCCGCGAGGGTGGCGAGCCAGTCACCGTGTGGGGCACGCTCATCGATCTCAGACTGAAACGGGTGCGCCCGCGCCTTTCCATCGTCGAGGCGGCCATCAGCGACGGCGACACGGCGCTGGGCGTGGTGTGGTTCAACCAGCCCTATCTCGCCTCTTCCCTCAAGGTTGGCCAGCGCCTGTGGCTGCACGGGCCGGTTCGGCCTGGTCGCCTTCTCGGCCTCCAGCTGCAGTCACCGGAGTGGGAGGCTCACACCGACGACCGTGAAGCGCTTCATCATGGAAGGATTGTGCCAATCTACCGGCGGTTGGGCTCGCTTACCGGCCGGCGCCTGCGCGCCCTGGTGATGCGGGTGCTGCGCGATCTGGAGGGCACGGCGCCCGATCCACTGGCCGGCGAGGCTCCGCCGGGCGGCGCGGCGCCCGGCCTGCTGGACGCCTTGGCGGAGACCCACTTTCCCCCGGCGATGGCCGACCCAGGCGAGCGGCGCGAACTCCTCCGCCTCTTGCACGCGCGGCTGACCCCGGCTCAGCGCCGCCTGGCGCAGTACGAGTTCGCGGGGCTTGCGGTGGCGCTGCAGCGGGCACGCCAGGCGCGGCTTTCCCAGCGCGCCGAGCGGTGTGTGGTGACCGAGGAGATTCGCCAGCGGGCGCGCGCCGCGCTCCCCTTCCGCCTCACCGGGGCGCAAAAGAGGGCCCTTAAGGCGATCGTCGCCGATCTCCAGCGGTCCGTCCCCATGGGTCGCCTGCTGCACGGCGATGTGGGCTCGGGCAAGACCGTGGTGGCCGCCTTGGCCGCGCTGGTGGTGGCGGGCAGCGGCGCCCAGGTGGCCGTCCTGGCGCCCACCGAACTGCTCGCCCAGCAGCACCACGGCACCTTCACACGACTGCTCGCCAGCGCCGGGCTCGAGCCAGCGTTGCTGATCGGCGCGATGGCCGACGCCGACAAGCAGGCGGTTCGCCAGGGTCTCGCCCGGGGTTCGATCCTGATCGTGGTGGGCACCCACGCACTGGTTCAGGAATCGGTCAGCTTTGCCCGGCTGGGGCTGGTGGTCATCGACGAGCAGCATCGTTTCGGGGTGGCCCAGCGCCAGCGTCTTGTGGGCAAGGGGCGGGCGCCTCACCTGTTGGTCATGAGCGCCACCCCCATCCCGCGCTCCTTGGCTTTATCGCTCTACGGGGATCTGGAAGTGTCAGTCCTGGATGAGCTTCCGCCGGGTCGCCGGGCGGTGCGGACGGTGGTGCGGGAGGGGACGGCGCGGGGGAAGGTGATGGAGTTCGTGGCCAGGGAGGTCAGGCGTGGTGCGCAGGCCTACTGGGTGTTCCCGTTCATCGAAGAAGCCGAGGACGTGCCGGTACGCGCCGTTGCCAGCCACGCTCGCGAGGTGCGGCGCGGCTTGCCCGGCGTGTCGGTGGGAGTGCTCCACGGGCGCCTGCCGGCCGGCGAGCGGGAGCGGGTCATGGCGGCGTTCGCAAGTGGGCAGTTGGCGGTGCTGTGCGCCACCACGATCATTGAAGTGGGCGTTGACGTTCCCCGAGCCACGGTGATGGTGATCGAAAACGCCGAACGGTTTGGGCTGGCGCAGCTCCACCAGCTGCGCGGTCGGGTGGGGCGCGGGCGGCACGCGTCGTACTGCGTGCTGCTGTTGGGCGATGCTTGCACCCCCCAGGCGCGGGAGCGCCTTGTCCACTTCGCCACGCTCCAGGACGGCTTCGCCGTCGCCGAGGAGGACTTTCGCCTGCGCGGCCCTGGGGAGTTCACGGGGTTGAGACAGTGGGGTAGGCCGGATTTTAAGCTGGCGGATCTTTGCATCCATCGGGGCGAGCTGGAGTTCGCCTGCCAGCTCGCCCGCCGGTGGATGGAGGAGGGCACCCTGGAGGACAAGGCGCGGCTGCTGGGCGGCCTGGTGGCGGGCGACGTGGGGCCGGCCTGACCGCGCCCTCCCCCCGGTTGGAGCGGGGCAGGGGGGTGAGTACAATACGCCCATGGCGAACCCGGAACACCTCAAGCAGCTCCTCTCAGGCGGCTGGGCGGCCTGGCGCCGGGCCAACCCCAGGATCGTTCCGGACCTGGTGGACGCCGATCTGTCCGGCGCCGATCTGTCCGGTCTCGACCTTTCCAAGGCCATCCTGTCGCGGGCGCGGTTGGAGGGGTGCTCGCTGCGGGGGGCCAGCCTCCTTGGCGCCACCGTCGAAGATGTGCGGGCAGCGGGGGCGGTGTTCGATGGCGCGGACCTCTCCAACGTTCGTCTCGATCTGCTCGACCTGCGCCAGTGTTCCTTTGTGAAGGCAAGCTTTACGGGCGCCTCCTTCCGCGGCACCAACCTGTCAGGGTGCAAGCTGGACGGGGCCAATCTCGCCAACGTGAACCTCGAGGGCGCGGTGCTCGAACAGGCGAGCCTGGCGGAGGCGGACCTCACGGACGCGTCGCTGCGGGGCGTGCGCCTGGAGGGGGCCAAATTGTCCCGCGCCCGCCTGCGCGGCGTCATTCTGGAGGGGGTGGCGCTGGGTGGGAACGACCTCTCGTACGCCGATCTCGAGGGCGTGCATGCGGCGCGCGCCCAGCTGGACGGCGCGAATCTGGCCGGGGCCGTGCTGCGCAAGGCGGTGCTGCGCGAGGCCTCGCTGCAGCGGGCGATTCTCACCAAGGCCGACTTGAGCGAGGCGCAGCTTTCCCACGCCCGCTTCAACGGCGCCAATCTGGAGGGCGCCATTCTGGCCGCCTGCGACGCCCAGGGGACTGATTTTCGCGAAGCGCGCATCGCCGGACTGGTGCTGGAGGGCAGCCAGCTGGCCGGGGCGCAGCTGGAGGAGCTGGATCTGCGGGTGGCCCGTCTCAACAAGGTCAGCTTCGTGCGCGCGAATCTTTCTCGCTGTCAGTTAAGCGAGCTGAATTTGCGCTCGTGCCGCTTCGAGCAGGCGCGGCTGGAGGGCGCCGATCTGCGAGCTGCGAACCTGGAAGGAGTGAACCTGCAGGGAGCCCGCATCGCCGGGGCGCAGTTCCGCAACGCTCGCATGCGCCAGGCTAACCTCTCCGAAGTTCACGCAGAGGGGGCCAATTTTTCCGGCAGTGACATGATCTACGTCGTGCTGGATGAGGCCGACCTGACCGGCGCCGATTTGCGCTTCGCCCGACTGGTGGGCGCCAGTTGCCGGCGCACCAGCTTTCGCTGGGCCAATCTTCAGGGCGCTGACCTTTCCAAGGCCTCGCTTGCCGGCGCGAAACTCTGGAAGGCGCAGGTCAGGAAAACGAAACTCCCGGGGGTGTGGAGGGCGTGGACGTGGCTCCTCGCCCTTCCCGGTCTGTTCGTCAAGGCGCGGACCCATGGCCTGGCCTACGAACAGAAGAGTCGCCAACGGCGAGCCCGAGAGACGGCGGCACTGGTCCGGGAACTGGAGGAGAAGGACCCCCATCTCAAGCGCGCCGGACGCCGGCCCGCCGGGCGGTGAGCGCGGCGGTGTCAGACGCGGGTGAACCCGTGGTGATCCCCCACGGGGTTGCGCTATGCTGACCGCAGGCGGCCAGGCGGGCGCCGCGGGCGCCAGCGGAGGTGGTTGGCATGGAGGAGCTGGTTGCGATTGTTCTGGGGGGTGGCGCGGGCGAAAGGCTATTCCCCCTCACCAAGGAGCGCTCCAAGCCCGCCGTGCCGTTGGCCGGCAAGTACAGGTTGATCGACATTCCGGTGTCCAACTGCATCAACTCCGCCGTCTGGCGCATGTACGTGCTCACCATGTTCCAGTCGGCCAGCCTCAACTCCCATCTCGCCAACTCCTATCGATTCGACGCCTTCTCGCGCGGGTTCGTCCAGGTGCTGGCGGCGGAGCAGCGACGCGGCCACACCCGCTGGTTCGAGGGAACGGCGGACGCCGTCCGGCAGAGCTGGCACCACATCACTGACACGCCCTCGACCCACGTTCTGATCCTCTCCGGCGACCACCTCTACCGCATGGACTACCGTGACTTCCTGCGCGCCCACATATCCTCCGGCGCGCACGCCACCATTGCGGTCAAGCCGGTGTCGCGCGGGGAAGCCCCGGAGCTGGGGCTGCTCAAAGTCGATGGCCGCGGCCGGGTCGTGAGCTTCGTCGAGAAGCCTAAAACGGACAGTGATTTAGATGCCATGGCGGTGGACACGATGGCGTTCGGGCTATCGGCGCAAGAGGCCCAGGCGCGGCCCTTTTTGGCTTCGATGGGGATCTACATCTTTTCCACAGCGGTTCTCGAGGAACGCTTGACCGCCGATGAGAGCCACACCGACTTCGGCAAGCACGTGATTCCCAGCATGATTGCCGACCACCATGTGCACGCCTACTGCTTTGACGGGTACTGGGCGGACATCGGTACGGTGCGTTCCTTTTTCGATGCCAATATCGACCTTACCCGCCCGCTCCCCCGTTTCAACTTGTTCGATCCGATCCGCCCCGTGTACACCAATACCCGCTTTCTGCCCGGGGCGAAGATCAACAGCGCCTCGGTGGAAAACGCCATCCTGTGCGAGGGGGCCATTGTGGACCGGGCGATGGTGCGCGACTCGATCCTCGGGGTGCGCAGCCGGGTGCAACCGGGGGCGACGATTCAGGATTGCTACGTCATGGGGGCGGACTACTACGAGGCGGCGGAGTCGCTGCAAAGGACCGGCACGGCGATCGGCATCGGCGAGGGCTCTTACATTCGCGGGGCCATCGTGGACAAGAACGCGCGCATCGGGCGGGGGGTGCAGCTGGTCAACCGGGAGGGGCTTACCCACTACGACGACCCGGAGGGCCGGGTGTACGTCCGCGAGGGAGTGCTGGTGGTGAGCAAGAACGCGTTGCTGCCCGACGGCTTCGTGTTCTGAAGCGGTTCTGCCGGGGGGCGAGGAGGTTGCGTGGAGACACGGATCACCCAGAGTTTTGGGCTTTCCTACCCCATCGTGCTGTCCGGGATGAGCTGGATTTCTCTGCCACGGCTGGTGGCGGCGGTGTCCCAGGCGGGGGGTTTGGGGATCCTGGCCACCGGCGTGCTCAACGCCGAGCAAACGCGACGAGCGGTGCGGGAGGTGCGAACGCTCACTGATCGCCCCTTCGGGGCCAACGTGACGCTGTACTTTCCCGGTGCCCGGGACAACGCCCGCGTGCTCTTGGAAGAGCACGTGCCGGTGATCAACTTCTCCATGGGGAAGGGGGATTGGATCACCGCCCAGGCGCACGCCTACGGCGGCAAGACCATCGCCACGGTGACCACCGTCCGGCATGCGGTGAGTGCCGCCGAGTACGGCACCGATGCACTCCTGGTGACCGGGCACGAAGCGGCGGCCCACGGCAGCGAGGTCACGTCCATGGTGCTCATCCCGTCCATCGCCGACGCGGTGTCGATCCCCCTGATCGCCGCCGGTGGCTTCGCCGACGGTCGCGGCCTCGCTGCCGCGCTGGCGCTGGGCGCCGACGCCGTGGCCATGGGAACCCGCCTCATGAGTACCCGCGAAAGCCCGGTGCACCAACGGTGCAAGACCTTCGCAGTGGAGAAGGATGCCCAAGACACCGTGTACTCGTCGCGCTTCGACGGGCAGCTCTGCCGGGTCATGAAGTCGCGCGGCTCGGCTCGTGCCATCCGGCGCGGCCTCGACCTCAAGCGGGCGTTCTTTTCTTCCCGGGAAATTGCCGCCATGCTCGGGGTCAACCACCTGAAGCTGACCATAAGCGTGCTGGCCTCGGGCTGGAAGAACGTGCGCCAGCTGGCGCATCTGGCCAACGCCTTCAAGGCGTTTCGCCTCGCCACCACGGAGGGGGACGACGAGCGCGGGGTGTTGCCGCTGGGGCAAGCCACCGCCCTGGTACGGGATATTCCGACGGTGGCGGAGCTGTTCCAGCGGATCGTGGCCGAGGCCGAACGCGCCGGGGCGCGGGTGGCCACGGCGACGGCGGTGGCGTGAGCGCATACGCTGGCTGGATGAGGCCGTGACGTGAGGGGCGGCCCTCGGAGGGGGTGAGGATGTCCGAGTCCATGTCGTTCAAGATCACCATGGAACGGGTCGAAGGCTTAGAGTTTCGGGTCACCTTTGACTGGCCCGGGGTGGCGGAGCTGACCCTGGACGAACCGAGCCCCTTGGGCGGTCAGCGGGGCCCCAACGCCGCGCGGCTGCTCGCCGCCGCGGTGGGCAACTGTTTGACCGCCAGCCTTCTGTTCTGTCTGCAACGCTCCAAAGTCGACCTGGGGCCGGTGCACACCGAGGTGGAGGGGTCGCTGGCACGCAACGAGCGCGGGCGCCTGCGCATCGCCGGGATGCGGGCGCGCATCCACCTTCCGGTCGGCCAAAAGGAGCGGGAAAAGCTGGCGCGTTGCCTGGGGTTGTTCGAAGACTACTGCGTGGTCACGGCGAGCGTGCGCGACGGGATCCCGGTGGAGGTGGAGGTGGTGGACCGCGAGGGCCGCCCCTTGATGGCGGTTCACGAGGCGTGATCGCTGCCGCGCCGGCTGGGTAGCGTGATGCGCCGCTTCTCCGGGTCGTCGTGGGGGCGGTAGAAAATCGCGACACCGCCCACCACTCCCACACACTCGGCGCCGATTCGCGCGGCCATGATGGCGGCCAGGTCGCGGCGCTGGCTTCGATCTCCGGGAAGGACGACCTTGATCAACTCTCGAGCCGCCACGGCCGCCGCGATGGCGGCCACCACCGGCTCGGTGGGGCCGTCCTTGCCCACTCTGACCGCGGGACGCAGGGCGTGGGCGAGGCCACGCAGGTAGGTTCGCTGAAATCCCTCCAGTGGTGCCATGAACTCCCCCCGCGGGCCGAAAGCGGCTGCCCGGTGCGGAGGGTAACACCGTTCCCCTCGCGGCGCCCCGGGCGCCCTATACTCGCCGCCGGGGTGGGCGAGGATCTGCACACCGAATCGTTGTACGTTCCAGTGGGGAGCGCGGAGGAGCTGCACCTGCGCCACCTCTGGGTGGACCCCGCGGGCGAGCCGGTGCTGTTCGTGCACGGGTCCATCGAGAACGGGCGGATCTTTTACTCCAACTCCGGGCGCGGCCTCGCCCCCTTTCTGGCGAGACGGGGCTTCGACTGCTACGTGGCCGACCTGCGCGGGCGGGGCCAAAGCCGCCCGCCCATCTCCCGGCGCTCGCGCTACGGCCAGACCGAAGCCATCGTCGAAGACCTCTCCGCTTTTGCCAGCGTCCTGGAGCAGCGGCGGGGCGAGGCCCGCCAGCACTGGGTGGCCCACTCCTGGGGGGGTGTTTTGGTGTCCTCCCACCTGGCTCGCTTTCCCCAGCGCATCCCCCGCGTCGCTTCCCTGACCTACTTTGGCGTGAAGCGGCGCATCCTGGTGCGCAACTTGGCACGGTTGGTCATGATCGATCTGGGATGGCGGGGCATTCACACACTGGTGGCGGCCGTCGTCGGGTACCTGCCGGCGCGACGGCTGGGGTTCGGTTCGGACAACGAGACCCGGCGTTCCCACGCCCAGTGCCGAGCCTGGGTGCGCGACGGCCCGTGGATCGACCCCGGGGACGGCTTCGACTACGGCGGCGCCCTGCGCACCGTTTCGCTGCCGCGCTGCCTGTACCTGGCCGCGGTGCGCGATCGCTGCCTGGGTAACCCGAAGGATGTGCAAGCGTTCATCGCCGAATCGGGGTCCCACGAGTCTCACTTCCGGCTGCTCGCCCGCACCCACGGCAACCTGCACGATTACGATCACATCTCCATGCTCACCCACCGCGATGCCGAGCGCGACCACTTCCCCCTGGTTTCCGCCTGGATCGCCACCGGAAGGGTGTAGAATCCGCGTTTGTCTCGGCCGCCCGTGGGGGGCTGGAGGCACGGGAGGAAAGAGATGAAGAAGCTGGGCGCGGGAGTGGTCACGATCATGGCGGTGGCAGCGTTTGCCGCCGAGCCGCCGACGTTCTCCAACGAGCAGGACAAGGCCAGCTACGCCATCGGGTTGCAGATCGCCCGCAACATGAAGGCGCAGGGGGTGCCGCTGAACGTGGACGCCTTTGCCAAGGGTTTCAAGGCGGGCTACGAGGGGTCTCAGCCGTTGCTCGGTGATCAGGAGTTGCAGCAAACCTTGCAGGCGTTTCAGCAGGAGATGATGCAGAGGCAGCAGCAGGCCATGGCCGCCGAGAGCGCCGCCAACCGGGAGAAAGGGAAGGCGTTTTTGGAGGCCAACAAAACCAAGGCCGGGGTGGTCGAGTTGCCCTCGGGACTGCAGTACAAGGTGATCAAAGCTGGCACCGGCAAGAAACCCACCGCGGAGAGCATCGTGCGGGTCCACTACCGCGGGACGCTGCTGGACGGGACCGAGTTCGACAGCTCCTTCAGGCGCGGCCAGCCAGCCGAGTTTCCCGTCAACGGGGTGATTCAGGGCTGGTCTGAAGCGCTGCAGCTCATGCAGGAGGGGGCCAAGTGGGAGCTGTACATCCCCGCCTCCCTCGCCTACGGAGACCAGGGGGCCGGCGGGGTGATCAAGCCCGGCGCCACCCTGGTCTTTGAAGTGGAACTGCTGGAGGTCAAGTAACCGAAGGCAAAGGTCGCCCACCGGCGGCAGGCAGGCGCGCTGCCTCCGCCGGGTGGGCGGCGCTGGAGGGGACTTGCCAGGGCGCTGGGGCGGTGCAAGAATAGTGAGAGGGAACGCGGTCTTCGGCACCCGCACATGGGGTGCGGGCAGCGCGACAGGGCTTTTCTCGAGGACGCGGGGAGTGAGGCCATATCCGCTAAGGTTTTCGTCGGTAACCTGAGCTTCAAGACCACCAGGGATGAGCTCAACGATCTTCTCTCCGAAGCCGGGGAAGTGTTAAGCATCCACCTGCCGGTGGAGCGCGAAACCGGTAAACCCCGCGGCTTCGCGTTCGTGGAGTTCGCCAACGCCGAGGCGGCCGAGCGAGCAATTCGACTCTTCGACGGGCGCGAGGTGGGCGGCCGCCGGCTGCGCGTCAACGCGGCGGAGGACAGACCCCGGCGCGAAGACGGGACGGATGCGCGCGGCGCGTCGCGCTTTGGCCCGCGCCCTGGCGCTCCGCCGCGGCCGGCCGGCGGGCCCCGGCCCGCGCCCAGGGATGTCCTGCCGGAGGTGTTGCCGTTTGTGGAGAAGCCGGGGCGGGACCGCTGGGCGCGCCGCAACCAGCGCAACAAGCGCTACGACGACGACTGACCGGCCCTTGCCCGCCGCGGTGGGCGCGGGGCTGGTTGTTACCTTCTCCAGCGTAGGTGGGGGTAGGGGGTGCGCGCTCGCCAGAGGATAAAGCCCGCCACCGCCAGCGTCGCCGTCGACAACCCGTACAGCGCTATTGAGGCTTCTTCGAGAGGCGCGTGGAGGTGCCCCGCCCCCAGCGCCAGCGCGTTGTGGAGGGCGTGCCAAACCATAGCGGGGAAAACTGAGCCGGTGAGCAGCGTCACGGTGGTCAGCAGCATGCCCAGGTAGGCGATGGGGGCGATGCGAAACAGGGCGACGTGAAAGATTCCAAACGCCAGACCGACGACGGGGACCAGGGCCAGTGGGTGCAGGCGGCGGTGGAGGCCGTAGATGAACAACCCACGGAATGCCAGCTCCTCGCAGATCCCTGGCAGGACGGCGAGGAACAGGATCGCCTGCCAGAGGGGTAAGGCCCCCGGCAAGAGCGCCTCGGAAAACGCCTCGAGCATTTCGGGGGGCACGGGGACCACCAGGTTGGCCAGTCGGAACACGCCGATGCCGGTGAGCAATCCGGCCGGCGCACCGATGGCCACGGCGAGCCACACGGGCCAGCGCACCGGGCGCAGGGCCAGGGCGTGGCGTGGGTTCAGGCGGTAGCGGCGCACCAGCACCAGCGTTCCCACCAGCAAGACCCCGACGAGGTTGACGAGCGTCTGAACCCGCAGGTCAAGCCTTCCTTCGAAATTGAGGGAGACTACCAACAGGATCGCCCACAGCACCGCAAAGGCGCGCAGCACGTGCCGCTGGAAGAGCTGCGGCGAAGGCTCGGCGGCGGCGGGTTCGGCCGCCGGGGCGATCAGTCGCTCGCTGGACAGGGTGCGCTCGGCGGCCAACGCCACTGCGGCGGCGGCCGCCGCGTTGACCAGCCAGGTCAGGAGCAGCATGGGCGGGTCGGCGGCGCCGGTGAGGATCTCCTTCACCCCCACGGCGACCCCGGCAATGGGCACCACGGCGATGGCCGACCGCAAGCTGAGGCCCGGCAGGAAGGAGGCCAGCGCCGGTGCGAGGGTGAGCAAAAAGGTGGGGAAGAAGTACAGCTGCGCTTCCTTGTAGCTGGTGGCGATCCCTGAGGTGAGCAGCAAGACGGCGGAGACCAGGGCCGCCACCGGCAGCAGCATGACCAGCACCGCCAAAGCCGTCGCGGGCGAGAGGTCGAGGGCGAAGGCGGCGGGCAGCGGCACGAAGCGGAAGACCACGTAGGCCAAAAAGTTAAGCGCCTGGATCAGGGTAGTCGCCAGGGCCACGGCAAAAATCGCCAAAAGCTTGGCGGCGATGATGGCGCGCCGCCCGGCGGCGGTGGTCAAGAGGGTCTCCAAGGTGCCGCGCTCCTTCTCGCCGGCCAGGGTGTCGGTGGCCACCACGGCGCCGCCGGAGAGAATAAAGAGGAGAAAGAAGACGGTCAGAAGGCGGCCCACCTGGAGGCCGGTCACCTGCTGGGCGGAGGCCACGTCCCGCTCCTCCACCACCACCACCTGTTCGGCGGGGACCGGCAGTCCGGCCTCGGCGAGGAGCTGGAAGCGCTCGGCCTGGCGCACGCGTTGGAGGGCCTCGCGAACCCGTTGCATCGCCTCCCCGGACCGGTCCCGGTCCGCGCGATAGGCCAGCAGGATGATGGGCACTCCCGGCGTGGCTGCCTCGTCGTCGTGATCCTCGCCAGCCGCCGCGGCTGTCGCCGGGAGTGAAGGTGCTTCGTCCGCCGCCAGGGCCTGCACCCAGAGGTCCAGGGAAGCGTCGGCGAGGGCGGCGATGGGGTCCGC
>Ga0209101_1000664_pt1 | contig 27804 bp, 19 predicted proteins | sample ConPoolayeCmetaG_FD_185481 | JGI IMG/M metagenome (GOLD analysis project Ga0209101, IMG submission 185481) | Hot spring microbial mat communities from California, USA to study Microbial Dark Matter (Phase II) - Cone Pool mat layer C metaG... ...
GCGGCAAAGACGGCATAATCGATGCGATCCGACCTGGTTCCCCCCGGGGGGAACCAGGTCTGCCTACCCACTCCAGAACCCAATGTGCGCAACTTGACGAACACTACCTCCAACGAGGGGATATGACCCAACTTTATTGACAGCGACAACCTTAGGTACGGAAAGCAGTCGTGGCCAGCCCTGATCGCCGTTTGCCTTGATTTGTTTCTTTGTCGCCTCGCAGTCGGGTCGCCAACCCGCTATCGGGCCGATCTGGAGTGGTCCTGGGTCTGCTGGCTCAATTCATGGGCCATCATAAACTCTGGGATGGTGAAAATCAGCCAATGCCACATCAGGCCAAGTACGAAAGCCAGCCTCGGAACGTCCACCGTCGACAGCACCATCCAAGACCAGGCCAAACCGAGCGTAAGTCGCGCCAGCGTCGCACCAAGCGTCACGGCGAGGAACTTGCTACGGTTTTTACCCCACGCCCACCAAACGCCGGCGATCCAAATCAAGGCACACGCCAGCATGGGCGGCAGGCTGAGAAACACCGCCTTGCCATAGGGCGGATGCGCCACCCACAACGGCAAAACGATCAGCCCGCTTCCAAGCCCCAAAACAATGGCGACTACCGCGGAGTACTTCCAATACCAGCTTCGAGCGACTCGCTTGCCTGGGGGTGTCATCAAGATTGTGGTCGAGGGATTTGGGCCAGGCGGTTCGTCGGTTTGCCGGGCATCGGGACCCGGCCGATCCGTTCGACAATCCGGCGGGGAATGTGGCGGTACTCGCTTCTCCAAAGCAACTCCTCCCTCCCGGTCGCCGCCGCAAGCGGCTACGAGAACGCGGCGTGTCGCCACGCAAGCAAAGACCGGAACCACCGTTGCCATCTCCCCATGGCCGAGCTGCCTTCTTCGTTTCGCAGTTCAAAGTACCGCCGGACGCCGGCGTGAAGGGCCGGCTTGTTCGAGGCCCAGGCCCAGGCCCCTTGGTCATCGACGCGGATGTCGTGATGAACGTCGAAGTCGGCCAATAGCCTGACCCGACGGCCGTAGCGGCGATTGCGAAACGTTCCGTGCCAAAGGTGCAGCAGGTTGCCCTCGGTGTAGCCGAGACTCTGATGCCCGGCGACAGTAGAGATGCGTTGACACCACTGGCGTGCGTCGTCTAGCAGGCTGGCGGGGTGGCCTTCAATGTTCGGGCTATCGGCGGGGTCGATGCCCATGGCGGCGCTCAAGAGGATCCGATCGCCGCCAAGAATCATACGGTCGTAGATCCCTTGAGTCTGGAGCACTTCGCGCCGGGCGGCCAGCGCGAAGCCCGGTACGCCGCGTCGCACGTTTTTGCCATGAACCCAGCAATAAGCGACGCTGGCCGTGACCGCCGTCCGCTCGGGCGGGGTGGTGCATTGGGGCGAAAGCCAGAAGGCGTACAAAAACGGCTGGACAAAGGCGTGTTGCTCGAGTAGTTCGGCCGTGTCGGCCACCCAATGCCGGTTGCGAAAAAGGATGTCCGCGTCCAAGAGAACGACCTTGTCACAATCCGAGGGCAGATGTTCCAGGCCGACGTTGAGCATCCGTTCTTTTTGCCACATCACGTCCCCGCCGCGACGCCGCACGAGGATTTCCGCGTCGCCCTCGCCGAGTTCGAACGGCGCATCACCATGCACCAGCTCGACGGCGACCAGTGGTAATCCTTGCGCCTTGAGCGACTCGCGAAACCGTTGGTAATTCGCCCGCTTGTTGGCATAGCGCGAGGGATTGAAATATGCCGCGACTCCCCAAATAGAACCCGGGAGCGCCACCCGCGGTGAAGAAACGTGTTCGGGCACGAGAGAATGAAACCTCCAGGCACTGGACCGTGGTTCGATCGCCAGGCAGCCAGTTCGCTAAGACAAACAGCCGTAGCCAGGGGCGGGACTGCCCGCAAGGCATGGGCTGTTGCTGGTTCCCTCCTTGCCGGCGCTTGCCTTGACTGAAGCATGAGGTCCCAAAAGGCGGAGCCTTGCCGCCTTGCCGCCCCGCGGCAACTTCATGTTGCCAAGACGGGGCTTGCCCAATATAATCCCCGCCGTTGGAGTTGAGAAGGCCACGAAGATCGGCGGGGCGAACAGCATGGGATCCGTCACACGCCTGGCTCCTGGCGCCAATGCTATCACTAGACGTCTTGCCGTTGGAGTAGTGTTTTGATCCCCCTGCCGCCGCGACTCGAGAGGAACCATGCCATCCAGCCGCCCGCACCATATACCAGAAATCATCAGCATTGTGCGGAAGCTTCGTCCCGCGTCGATACTCGATATCGGAGTTGGGTTTGGAAAGTGGGGTGTGTTGTTTCGCGAATACACCGACATCATTGCCTCGGAGAAGGATCCGCTGCGCTATCGGCGAGAGAATTGGCGAGTGCGCATCGACGGCGTCGAGGTCTTCGAAGATTACCTCACGGACTTGCATCGCTTTGTGTACAACAAGATCTTCGTTGGGGATGTGAGGCAACTCCTGCCCGAATTGGGACGCTACGAATTGATTTTTCTCGGGGATGTGATCGAACACTTTGACAAGCCGGACGGCGCCATGCTCCTCCGATCACTGTATGAACTCGCGGACAAATCAGTTCTCGTGACAACGCCTGCTAGTAGAACTGGGCAGGGAGTGTTGTGTGCAAACGAATACGAGACCCACCGTAGCTTGTGGCGCTATTCCGATTTTCGCGATTTTCCCAATCGTCGAGTCTGGCGAAGTCGGGGGGACATCCTCATCGCCATGCTCGCTAAGCCGGGCATCAGATTGTCTCGCATAGTTCCCGGGTTCGGCAACCTCCGGGACGCTTGGGGCGTTGCGGCGAGCATCGTCCGGCGTGTGCTCCGCTCAAAGTGTTGAGGCAGCTCATGCGCGTCCTATTCCTAGCCCGCGACTTGGACGCGCCGTCCCACGAATGGATGCGGCGGATGGCCAGAGGCCTCGGGCCGGATCTGGCGATCCTGGCGGCCGACCGACCGGCGCCCGTGTCGGCGGCCAAGGGCTTGCCGGTCCACGTCCTGCCCTCCCCGCCGCTTTGGGCTCAGGCCTTCGGCGCTATCGGTTGGCTCGGCTATTCGCCGTGGAACCGGCTCCGCGGGAAGGCGATCGAGGCGCTCATCGCGAGCCACTCGATCGACTGCGTGCTGGTCCACTTTCTGACCACGGCAGTCCGCTATCGCGACGCCTGGGTCCGCTGCGGCAAGCCCGTCGTCGTCCATTGCCACGGATACGACGTCACCTGGGACCATCGCCGCGACAACGGCCGGCCGATGCATTCCCGCGACTACGTCGATCGGGTCCGCGGACTGCCCGCCAACGTCAGCTTCATCGCCAACTCGCTCGCCACCAAGCGGCGGTTGACGACCATCGGCATTGCCGAGGAACGCATCGACGTGAAATACCTGGGCGTGGCCGTCCCCTCGCGGCCGCGCCAGCACGAAACCAGAGACGAATGCACGGTTGTCTATGTGGGAAGGCTGATCGACTGCAAGGGGCCCGACCTCGTGATTCAAGCCTTCGAGATCGCCTGTCGGCAGGGCCTGCGCGGCCGCTTGATCCTCGCCGGCGACGGCCCGCTGCGGAAAACATGCCGCCGGCTGAAGACCCGATCGCCCTGCGCGGACCGGATCGAACTGCTTGGGGCCGTGGACGCAGCGACCGTGGAGAAGCTTTTGGAGCGGGCCGACGTTTTCACCGCGCACAACCGCCTCGGGCCCGTCACGCGCCAGGAGGAAGCTTTCGGCGTCTCGATCGTGGAGGCCATGGCCCAGGGGTTACCGATCGTGTCGGGCCGGAGCGGGTCGCTTCCGGAAATCGTGGAAAATGGCCGGGAGGGCATCCTCGTTGAGCCGGGCGATTTGCAGGCCCATGCCAGCGCGCTCCTGCGACTGGCAGGCTCGCCCGAATTGCGAAACCAAATGGGAAGGCACGGTTGGGAACGTGCCCAAAGGATGTTTGCCTTGGAAAGGGAAATCCAAACCTTGCGCGAGATCCTCGCCTCGCGCTCGAACGCTTGAGCCGCCGCCATCATCAGCCTAGGGCGGGCCGCGCCCGCAAATCTCGGAGCGCGGGCGTCTCGCCCGCAATTCACCAACGCACCGAGTCGCGAGTTTTCCCGAGGCGAAGTTTCTCTTCACGATCCGCGACGTCTTTTCGTGGGCCGAGTCGATGTACAATCGGACCCTGAACCACAAGCGGAACGCCACGTGGGAATCGTGGCGCGAGTTTTCGAATCGCAAATGGCCATCGACGTACCACCGCGGGGAGGAATTGCTGAAGAATCTTGGGTTGCGGTCGATCGATTCCGTTTTTGCCCAATGGCGCGACGTGAATCAGAAGGTGCTGGAAACGGTCCCCCGGGAACGCTGCCTTCTCGTGAAGACCGAGGAGATTTCCGCCGCCCGCCAGCGGATCGCGGCCTTCCTCGGCGTGCCGGCCGACACCCTCGCGGTCCCAGCGCGCGAAAACCAATCATCGAAGTCCAACGCAATCCTCGCCCGACTGGATCGAAAGCTGGTCAACGACGCGGCCGAGACCTACTGCGGCAACATCATGAAAACGGTCTATCCCGGGCGCGACGTGAAACTGGAGGCCTTCTTTCGTTCTTGAAAAGCCGCCGCCGGGGCCTCGGGCAAGCGACGTCCGACACGCTGGCCAAGATCGGGCGGCTTTCGCCGCGAAAATCGCCCGCGGCTGCCGCGAACGGCTGCCGGGAACATGCCGCGTCGTCCCTCGCGGCAAGCAGGCAAAAGTCGGGCTAAGGCCGCGCGGCGCGGGTTAGCTCGCGGACTTTCGTGATGATGGATTCCTCGATCGAGGGCGCGAAGGCCGAGGGCAACGAGGAATACACTACGGCGCCCGACGCCTCGTAGCCGCCTTCCCGGAGCACGCGGGCCGAGGGCACATAACCGAACACGTCGTTCGAGTAGCCCGCCACCCAGACCGCCGGCCCCGCCAATTCGCGCTTCAGGCGGAGCGAATAATCGACGACCACCTCCCCGGCCAGGGCCACCAGGATCAGGTCCTCGCCGAAGCGGATCACTTGGACAAGGTAGGGATAGCTTCGCGGCAAGCGGCCGCTGCCGTCGAGTTCTTCCAAGAGTCGCGCGGCGTGGCGTTTTTCGTACACGTTCGCTTTTTGCTGCGCCTGGAGCAATTCCTCGCGGCTAGGGACCGCGGCGAAATCGAGCGACGCCTCGGCCATGGCCGCGCGGAGCGGGCCGTTGAGCACGCGGGGTTGCGGCAAAAGCGCGGCCTCGACCGCCGTCGCCAAGGCGCGGCCATGCTGCTGGGCCAGATCGAGGGTTCCGCGCGAGTAGGGATTCTGATCGGCCCCGCAACCGGCCATGAACAAAGCCACCGCGCCGGGATGCGATTGCTCGAGGAACTGTTGGGCAAAGCCGGCGTAATCGCCGCAGAATTGGTACAAAGCCAAGGTGGTGTTGTGGCAGGCGTAGCCGAACACCACGGCGCGGAGCTTGCCGTCAGGCCCGTCGACGCGCAGCACCGGCACATCGTGGTCCACGGGTCCGTCGGGATAGGGGCTGTTCTGGTGGCCGTTTGGGGTCGGCAAGCGGCGGTTCATGGCGAAGCCCGCCCGGGCGTGGGAGTATCCCAAACGCGCCGGCGCCAGATCGGCAATCGCCCGGCCCACCAGGGTCACCAACTTTTCTCGCAGTCCCGCGGCGTACTGGTCCGTTCGTTGCCGCATTTCGGGCGACAGGTCGTAGAATGTCTTGCCGCCGCGGACCACGGGACCGGAGTGGGTGTGCGAGGCGTTGAGCAACAGGGCTTCCGGCCGAAGGCCGAATTTCTGGCGGACCTGCTCCGCCACGGCCTCGCGGAGGGCCCTCGGCACGCCGATCAAGTCGAGCGTCACGATCACGACGCGCGTGCCGGTCGCGTCCTCGATCGCGAGGGCCTTGGCGAACAGGTCCTGAAATTTGCCCTCGGAGGGCCTGGTCCGGCTGGCATAGCCCGCCATCCACGTCGGCTCGTCCGGCGTGATGACGACCGAGGCGGCGCCCGCCTTCCAGCCCGAAGCCCCGGCCGGCGCGGCGAGGGTCAGCGCCACGGCCCAAAGGTCCATCACTTGCTTGCCGGGAATGTTCACGGCCCGAAGCGTCAACGGGCCTCGCCCCTTGGCGAGATTCAGCGAGCCGAGCCGCAGGGGGCGAAAATCCTTGACGTAGGACTCGCCCTTGCGCGGCACGCGGTCCATCGTGTCGATGAGCGGCGGGTTGAAGGCCTCGGAGACCTTGCCTCGCGCCGCGGCCCCCTGGAAACTCAGTTCGACGGTCGCGCCGACGTCTTCCGGAGGGCAGGTGTAGTACAGCACCACCTCGTAGCGTCCGGCCGTGTTCACCTCGATGTCCCAGGCGATGGAGTCCTTGGCGCTCCGCCAATCGGTGAAGTAGGAGCAGTTCGGCGCCGGCGCGCTGCGGCGAATCCCGCCCGAGGCCACGCCGTCGCGCGCCGGAAGCGGCGTCGTGGGAAACTCGCGATAACCGACCGGGAACGGCCGATCGTCCTTGCCCTCGCCGAGCACTTCCTGCTTCCAACGGGCGACGGCCTGAGCGAGTCGGTTGGCGACATCGGGCTTCTCGGCCGTAATCTCGCGGTCCTGGCCCGGATCGGCCGCCATGTCGAAGAGCTTGCCGCGGGCATCGAGCCGGAACTGCTCGGTCCGCACGCTCACCTGGCCGGCGTTGTGCGAGAAGATCATCCGATCCGGCCATTGCCGGGCCGTTCCCAGCAAGAGCGGCGAAAGGTCCACGCCGTCCAGCGGCTTGGGGCTGGCGAGGGGAACGCTGGCCAGGCTGGCCAGCGTCGGAAACAGGTCGATCGCGCCGGCGATGGGGCGAACGACCGTGCCCGGCCGAACACGGCCCGGCCAGCGGACCAGGCAGGGAACGCGCACGCCCCCTTCGTCGGTCTGGCCCTTGCGGCCTTTCATGCCGCCGTTCCACCGCCAGGTGTTCGGCCCGTTGTCCGAAAAATAGACGACGATGGTCTTCTCGGCCAGCTTCAATTCGTCGAGCTTGTCGAGAATCCGGCCCACGTTCCAATCGAGATTCTCGCACATGGCCAGGGCGCAGCGGGTCGAAGGGAGGTCTTCCAGCTTCGGGTCCTTGGCTCGCAGGGGAAGGGGGTGGTCCTTGAATTTCTCCCAAAAGCGGTCGGGAACCTGAAATGGCGAGTGCGGCGTGTTGTAGGGCACGTAGCAGAAAAACGGCCGGTCCTTGTGCGCTTCGATGAAGGCGATGGCGCGATCGGTCAAGTCGTCGGCGATGTATCCCTTGCCGCGAACGAGCACGCCGTTGTGCTCCAGCAGGGGATCGAAGTACTGGCCCCAGTGGCCGGAAGTGAAGCCGTAGTACTCGCCGAAGCCGCGGCCCCTTGGATGGTAGGGATATTGGCTGCCGTTGTGCCACTTGCCGAACGCGCCCGTCGCGTACCCCGCCTGGCGAAAGGCCTCGGCGATCGTCCTCTCATCGAGATTCAACCGTTCCGCGCCAGTGGTCACGCCGTGCACGCCGCCGCGGGGATGGTAGCGCCCGGTGAGAAACTCGGCCCGAGTCGGGGCGCACAACGGACACGCATAGAACCGCTCGAATCGGGCCCCATCGCGGGCCAGGGAGTCGATCCGCGGCGTCTGGAGGTTCGTGTTGCCGTGGACGCTCAAGTCCCCCCAACCTTGATCATCCGCGAGGATCACCACCACGTTGGGCCGCTCGGCGCTGTCCGCCAAACCGCACCAAACCAAGCACGCGGCGAGCCATCCGCACCAAGCACATAACCGGATCCAGTTGGGTCTCATGGCTTTGCCCTTTCCTTGTTGCGCTCCTCGTGGTAGGCTGCGCACGCTGGCGCGGAGGATTCGCGCCGTTTTTCAGCTCGATTGTGAGGAGATTCTCGGATGATCGACCGCCATTCTACCACGCGGAGGGGCTTCGCCAAGAGTGTCGCCGCGACGACGCTGGCGGCTTGGACCGCCGCGCCGTCTTCCGCCGCGGAAAAGCCCCGCGTCGCCCTGGCCCTGCTCGGCGCCGCGCACATCCACACGCCGATGTTCCTTCAAGTGTTGCGGTCGCGCGAGGACGTGAAGATCGTCAGCGTCTGGGACCACGACGCCGGCCGGGCCGAGCGATGGGCCAAGGAGTGCGACGCGCGTCCAGTCAAGTCCGTGCAAGACGTTCTTTCCGACCGGGAGGTCGCCGGCGTGGTGGTCCTCTCCGAAACCTTGCTCCACGCCGACCTCGCCATCGCCGCCGCCAAGGCGAAGAAACACCTCTTCGTGGAAAAACCGCTGGGCGTCGGCGCCGCCGACGCCGCGCAGATCGCCGAGGCGGTCGAAAAGTCTGGCGTCGTGTTCACCACCGGTTACCACCTCCGCACGATCCCGAAGTATCTTTTCATCAAGGAGAACCTCGCCCAAGGCCATTTCGGAAAAATCGTCCGGGCGCATTGCTCGGTGACCAACGATTGCGTGCTTCAGGGCGCGTTCGACCAAGAGTTCCGTTGGACGACGGATGGCAAGTGGGGCGCGTTGGGCGGGTTCGCCGATCTCGGCACCCACGCCATTGACATCCTCATGTGGATGCTCGGCGACGTCGAATCCGTGGCGGCCGAGGTCCGCACGGTGATGAACCGTTACCCCAACTGCGACGAGGTCGGCCAGGCGATGATCCGATTCGCCAGCGGGGCGGCGGGCACGATCGCCGCCGGTTGGGTCGAGCCTGACAATCCGGTCTCCTTCTCCCTCGTCGGCACGGAAGGCCACGCCGTGGTGTTCAACGACCGGCTCTACCTGCGCACGAAGAAAGTGCCCGGCGCGGACGGCGCCCGACCGTGGGGCAAGCTGCCGCCAGGTCCCGACCATCCCCTGCTGCAGTTTGTCAGCGCCGTGTCGGGCGGGAAGAATCTTCCGTTGGTTCCCGTCCGGGAAGCGGCCGCCCGCGTCAAGGTCATGGAAGCCATGTACCTTGCGGCCCGCGAAAGGAAATGGGTCGCCGTGGCGTGACTCGCCCGAGGCCGGCCGCGGCGGTTGCCGCCATGACCGCCGCTTCGAGGCGAACTCGCCTCGTTTTCGCGCGGAGGTTGGCGGCCGCGGCGGCGAATGCCAGAAGCCCCCCCAGGCGATTCCATCCGGCGGGGCGTTCAGGGCGAAGGCGCCGACCTCCGATCAGTTTTCCTGCACTTGCCAGGCCCAGGCCGAGCGGGGCGGGAAGGTGATTTCGCGTTGAAGGATCGGTGCTGTTGCGCCGGTTTCACCCGGACCCTGCGAGGTGATCTTGGTCAATTTCAACTCGCCGCGTTGGAAGCCGTAGGGCCGGGCGTCGTAGTCGATCCGGGCGGTCACCGGCTGGTCGCTGACGTTGACGAAGATCAGCACGAGCCGTTTCTCGGACGGCTGATGCCATGCCCCGGTCAGGACCGCGTCGGTCGTGACCCAGGCGGTGCCGCCCCATTGCCAGTCGGCGCGGACGGTGGGAATCGTCCCGGCGAGTTTCGGCGGCCGCGCCATTTCGCCGGCATAGAAGTAGCGCCGCAGGTGATGCCGCAATTGGACCACGCTCTTGAAAAACTCGGCGTTGTCTTTCTCCATGGCCAGGGCTGGGTTGATCCAGCCGATCTGCTCGCCGAACACGAGTTGCTGCCCAGCCCTCATGCGCAGGGCGAGGTTCTTCGTTTCGCCGCCGCCGTAGGAGCGGCCGAACATCTGGATCGCCCCTCCGTACACGGCCGGAAAGGCGGGCACCTGGCCGTCGTATTGCCAGTGCCACGTGAGATAGCCGTCGAACCAGCGGATGTACGGCTCGCCGTTGCACTCGGTGGTCAGCATCCGGTCCTTGGGCATCTCGCGGCGGATCGCGTCCAAGAGATTCCAATAGCCCTCGGTCCACCAGTGCCCGCCGCCGAGCGGATGACCGTGGTTCTTGTCGAAGCAGAGCGTGGGCGGGGCCGCGGCGACCTGGTCGATGTAGACGCCCTTCACGCCGCATTCGTTGAACAAACGCAGCACGATCTCGCGGACCTTGTTCTGCCAGAGTTCCGTGCTCGGGCACATCGCCCCGAGCCGCACCGGGCTGCCGTCCGATTCCTTGCTCCCGTAGGTCTCGGTGTAGGGTTCGCCCTTTTCGTCCTTGCTCACGGCGGGCAGCGCGACCTTGGTGAACTCGAAGTCGTCGTTGCCTTTGTCGCGGGTGTCCCAGAGCCGGCCGTTGATGTACGGCATGACGGACACGTTGGCCGACTGAAGCTCGCGCACGCCTTCGGCAAAGCCCGGGTGGGTGGGGAAATAGTGCGGATAGTCGTTGTCGAACGGGATTTGATGCCAGTTGTACCAGTGAAATCCCGTCGGGATGCCCAGAAACTGAGCGAAGCCCTTCATCGCCTCGACGCAATCCTGCGGCCGCCCGCCGCCGAGCGACCATGCCGAGAGTTCCCGCATCCACGGCGGCGTGTCGACGCGTCCCTCCGGCGAGAGCCGCGGGTACCACTTCGCCTCCCTGCGGACCCAATCGCGGTAGGCCAAGGAGGCGTCGAACCAATCGCCCCGCAACAGTTGCAGCACGGCCTGGCCGCTGAGTTCGAACCGGTTGCCAGGCACGCCCATGTCGGGAACCGGATGGTCGTAGGCCAGCACGACGGATCGGTCCTCGGGCCGCGATTCGCACAACAGGTCCTTGGTGCTGCCGTAGGGATCGTGGATGGCCAGCGACAGGCCGCTCTTGAGGTCCTCGCGATACGCGGCCATGAATTGCATGGTCGTCCAACCGCTGGGGTACGTGCCGGTGAAGCGGAACGGGCGGTTCCAGACGCCTTTCTGCGCCTCGCCCGACCCTTTGGGGAAGAAGACGCAGCCGCCAGGTCCGAGGTCCGCCACGGCAACGGCGGGGAAAACGACGCGCCACAGAGCCCAGGGGGATCGCTGGCCTTCGACCGCGATCTTCCAGCCGATGCCGTCCGTCGGGGCATCCAAGATCGGCTGGACCACGACGCGGAGGTCCCCCAGGCGTTTGTCGAGCGGCGTTTCCCAGCGAAGCCCTTCGGCGGACGAGGCGGCCTCGACCTTGCCCCAACCCGAGTCGGCCGTCAGACGCACTTCCTCCTTGGTCTCGGCGTTTCGCAGGGAGATGGAGAACAGCGGCGACGGCTTGGCCGCCGTGAGCCGTTGCCCGGAAGCCGTGTCGACCAGCTCGAACAGTCGCATCCCCTCCTGGGTCCGTTCGAAAACGACGCTCAGGCCGCCTCGATGGAACGAAATCCATCCCGGGGGCTGGCGACCGGCGGCAGTCTCGACCGCCTCTTCCAATCGGCCCTCCGATTCGAGTTTCTCGGCCGCCAGAATGTGCCACTCGCTGCGCGACCGTTCCTTGGCCGCCGCCTCGATCTTCGCCCGCACGGTTTCCGTGGTGACAGTCGCCCGAATGCTCGCCGGGCGCGATTGGGCGGCCGATTGCACGGCCCGGGCGGGATCGTCGCTCGTGCCCATCCAAAGCCACGCCGAGTATTGCTTGCGGGTATCGCTCCAGGGGCTCCACGCGCTGTCGCCGTGGGCCTGGATGTAGGTGCCGGGGCCGGCGTCGTAGAACAACACCTGGCCGCAGCCGAACATGCCGATGCCGTTCTTCCCATCGTGCACCACGCCCCAATCCGGACACGAATGGGTCTTGCTCGTCACTTGGAACTCGCCTTGCTGGAGCGGCTCGCCGCCGGCCCAGCGGGGGAAGTTCTCGCGGGCATAGTTCATTTCCAGAAAATGCGCCTCGTGCCAGGTGAAAGGCTCTTTCTGCTGGATCGTCGCGTTGACGAACACCAGCGGCCGGTCGCGGAAGTAGTACCAGTCGTACACGGCCGACGGCTCGCTCGCCGGCCGCTTGCCCCCTTGAACGTAATGCCCACGAACCCGAACCACGCTGCACTCAAGTCCCTCGGCCACCAGCTCGACGCTTGCCCGCGGGTCGTCGCACAGGCAGAAGCTCCCCAACTGTTGATGGTGCAGGCGATTGTTCCAGCGGGGCGTCTCGAACGTCTTGCCGCTGGCGGGAAAAGTGATCTTCCAAGGAAGCCCTCCCATCCGCTTCGGGTCGTGCGTGACGGCGTGGGCCGGCGATTTGGCGACTCCGTCCCAGGTCCCAAGTTTCTCAACCCCATGGCCGAACTGGAGCCGCAACCGCGCCGGCGCGGGTTTCGGCAATCGGACCACGAGCGTTCCGGCAACGCGGGCGTTGGCGTCGAAATCGGCATCGGGCACGAACAGAAGCGGCAAGTCTTCGCCGGTGGTGGTCACGGCGCGGACGCTTTGGGGAGTCACCGGCGTCTTCTTGCACCACCGGGCCGCCGCGGTCAAATCGACGCGGGCCGTCACCAGGCCGTCGGAACCACCGTGGTCCAGGATGAGCACGACGTCGTCGCAAAACCCCATCGAGGGGGCGGCAAGCACGGCAAGCAGAATCAGGTTGCGCATCGTAAGACTCCTCCAGCGATGAATATGCGAACCAACGGTTTCCTCGCGCATCAACGCGTCAACGCCTCGGGACCCGGCAGGCGGCGGCTAAAATCCTTCGTTCGATCCAAGGCTTTCCACTAGGGCAACACGGCCCGGATGCCCGTCATTTTGCAGAAGTCCACCAGGTCGGCGTACAGTTCCGCGCCGTAACCCAAGCAGGCGTATTCGTTGGTCCAGTTCTCCAGCAGGACATCCATATCGCAATGGGCGGTGACAAAGCCGTGGGGCCAGAAGGGGATGCCGCATTCCAGTTTGCGTTGTTCGAGCTGATCGGCGGGCGGCTCGAAGATCGAGGCCCGGGTGATGACCATGGTGAACTGGCCATCGACGCGTCCGAGTCGGGCGAGGACGCCTTCCCCCACTTTGCACACAAGCTGCACCGACAACCCGCCCGCCTCGCCCTCGGTGGGGATGCCGTGCTCGGCGAAGCCCGCCGGGCCGAGTTTTCCCGCGAGCGAGGGCGGGCAGGCCCCGTCGCCGATGATCTTGATCTCGCGAGTCTTCTTGTCGATGTGCTGCAAATCGCCGTAATAGACCGGCTCGCGGCTGAGCTTGGCGAGCAAGAGGACGGTCATCGCGGTGTTGAAGTCGCCCAGGGTCGAGGTGCCCACGCCATCCTCGAGCATCATGCTTTGGGCGAAGCACGAGGCGCTGTAATCGTCGCCCAGGCCCGGAAACGACTGGATCGTGTAGAAATCCCAGCCGTTTTGTTCGACGAGTTTCTTGATCGCCAGATAGAGGCGGATCGACCGCTCGTTGACCACGGTCTTGGCGGGCAGATCGCCGAAAAGTTGCCGGATTCGCGGCTCCAAGGCCGCGATCTCGGCGGGGGTGACCGCCTGCGCCGTGCGGATCAGTTCGGTGGTGTCGCGGCTGTCGATGTCCACGCCGAACATTTTCATCCACTGGCTGGGATCGGCGACGCCGCAGGTCTGGCCCATGCCCCGCCCGCCAAACGCGCCGATCGTCGACATATTGAGCCAGTTCTTCATATGAGCGGCCCGGCAATAACTGACGATGCGGTCCATTTCCACCGGATCGTCGGCGGCGCCATAGACGAATTTGTGGGGAATGCCCACCTCCATCAACGCGCCGTGCATCACCAGCCCGCCCACGGGTCGCCAGCCTTGCGACCCCGGATGGGTCCAAAGCAACACCCCTCGGCCCGTCATGGCGAAATCCCGCACCGCGGCGATCAGGTGAGCGGCCCAGACCCAGGTCCCGGAAAACAACACCACGCAGTCGATCCGTTCGTCGTCCTTCATGCGTTTGAGGGCCGCGGCCGCCTCGGCCTTGGTGGCCACGACGACGTCGTGCGCCAGCACTTCCAGGCCGCGGGCCGCCAACGCCTGTTTCGAGCGTTCCACCAGGGCGTCGTCAATGAACGGCTGGCCCATCGGGTCCATCAGCCCGTCTTTGTGAACGCCGTAGACGATGAATCCAACGGTGGGGCGAATCATGGGCACCTCCTGATTGGCAACAAACCGACGATGCTGGACCTTCCGCGAAAGCCGCGAAGCGCAACGCAATTCAAGCGCCGGCGCCCCGCACGGCAGCCTCCAATGTCTTTTGGGCGACTTTCCATGGCAAGAGCAGGTCTCGTTCTGGCGTCTCCTTACAACTTTCGGTATCGCTCACGCATCCACGGATAGAGACTCTGGTATTCCTCGAATTTTTCCCGATAAATCGCCGCGCGGTGGGAATCCGGCTCGACCATGGCTTGCTTTTTCACCCAAACGGCGGCCAGGTCCTGGGCACTGGCGCTGGTGTCGGCGGCGCAGGCCAACAGGGCCGCGCCAAGGCAGCCGGCCTCGGTGACGGCAAGCGTGGCGATGGGGCGGTCGAGCACGTCGGCCTTCAGTTGCGTAAGCCTCAAGTTTTTCGCCCCGCCGCCAATCGCGCGGAACTCGTCAATGCGAAGCCCGGCCCGGTCGAGGATCTCGACATTCAGCCGCATCTCCATGGCCACGCCTTCCAACAGCGCGCGGAGGACCTGGCCGCGGGTGGTGCTCAAGCGGAGGCCAAGGATGGCGCCGGGCACGTCGGCGTCGAAGTAGGGCGTGCCGGAGGGCGTGAAATAGGGGAGCACGGTCAGGTCGGTCGGTTCGCTGGGCAAGTCGCGAAGGAGCAGATCGTAGGGATCGGCGCCGGTCCGGCGGGCCTCGTCCCGTTCGGCCTGGGCCCATTGGTCGCGAAACCACCGCAGCAGATTCCCGCCCGTCAGACTGAAGGCCACCGTCGCGTACCTGCCCGGCGCCGCGTGGTCGTAAGTGCAGAGGTTGCTTTGCATGAGATTGTCGGCGAAGATCGGCTCGGCGAAGGCGGGGCAAATGCACTCGACCGTGCCGGTGGCGTACATCGCCACCGCGGGCTGGACCACGCCGGCCCCCAAGGCCCCGCAGGGCTGGTCGTGTCCGCCCGCGACGACCTTCACGCCGCGCGGCAATCCCAGTTCCGCGGCGACGCCGTCGGCCACCTCGCCCACCACCGTGCCCGAGGCGGCCGGCGGGGCCAATCGCGACTCCTCAAGCCCAACCGCCGCAAGGATCTCCGGTTCCCAGCGGTGGCTCCGGACATTGAACAACATGGTCCGTCCGGCCAGGGGCCAACTGATGGCGGGCTGGAGGCCGAGTCGGGCCTGGAGCAATTCCTCGAAGCAATAGAACTTGTCGGCTTGCGACCAGACCTCCGGCCGGTGATCGCGAAGCCAGAGCAGCTTGAAGAGCGTGAACATGGGGTGCGGCGTGTGGCCGGTCCGTTCGTAGAGCCGCCGGGCGCCGAACTGACGGCTCCACTCGACGGCGATCGACGCGGCCCGCGCGTCGGAAGACACCATCCCGTTGGCCAGATAATGGCCGCCGCGATCGACGGGCGTGAAGGCCTCGCCTTGGCAGGCAATGCCCATCGCCCGCACCGGATCGGCGGCGGAGCGGCCCGCCGCCTCGCGGATCACGTCAAGACAAGCCTGGATGACCCGGGAGGAATCGAGTTCGGCCCAGCCTCTTTCCGGCGACAAGAGGGGGTACTCGCGGTACGCCAAGGCCAAGAGCTGCCCGTCGCCGTTGAAAACGCCGGCCTTGCAGCCGGTCGTGCCAATGTCGATGCCCAGATAGCCCACCTGCGTCCCTTTCTAAACCGCGTTCAAAGGCTGGAAGCTTGGGCTGTTCACAGGCCAAGAGCCTGGGCCACCGGAAAAAGGCCATGCAGTGCCGCGCCGGCCGTCGTTCTTCGCTCAAGCCGCGCCGGATGGCGAAAGGCAGTTTACCGGAAGATCTTCGTGTTGGGCAACTCCTTTTGCAAATCGTTGCCGCCGTTGTCGGTGATCTTGGTGGCGGTCAGATCGAGGTACTTGAGCTGCTTCATGCCCGAAAGGTGCTTCAGCCCGGCGTCCGTGATTCCGTGGTTGGCGTATAGGAACAGTTGCTTGAGTTCCGTGAAGCCTTTGAGGTGCTCCAGGCCGGCGTCGGTGATGAGAGTGTTCGAGAGGTCCAGTCGCTTGAGTTTTTTCATCCCGGCGAGGTGCTTCAGGCCCGCGTCGGTGATCTTGTTGCCGGCCAGGTCCAGGTCTTCCATGTTGGTGAGGTCTTTCAGGTGCTCCAGGCCGGCGTCGGTGATGAGCTTGCCGACGTTGAGGCGGCGGAGTTCGGTCAGGCCCTTGAGGTGCGACAGGCCGCCGTCGGTGATTTTGCTTCCGGCCAGGCTCAGCGAACGGAGGTTCTTCATGCCCTCCAGAGCCGCCAGACCGGAATTGGTGAACTTCGAGACCCGGCCGCCCAGGTCCAGCCGTTCGAGGCTCGTCAACGCCTTGAGTTGCGCGAGGTCCTCGTCGGTGGTTTTGGCGAAGAGGAGATCGACGGCCACGACCGGCTTGCCGGGTCGGGACTGGTCGATTTCGACCTTTCCGCCCAGCCGCTTGACCACGGCCACGGCCTTTTCTTGATCGGAATCGGCCTCGGCCGGGAAGGCCCGACCGCCAACGGTCATAACCGCCATGATCGTCAAGGAAACTCCCAACGCCCGTCTCATGCGAAACTCCTTCAGGCTGCTAATCGCGGCAATGGCTCCCCGCTTCCAAAATACGCCAGGAGCGAGGGCGAGGCAACCGGTGGGGATCAAGCGGGCTGGGAGGCCGCGACGAGCATCCGTTCGGCCTCGGGGCGGGGAGCGTTCTTCTGGAAGTCCCAGTAGGGCGAAATCCGCCGCAGACTGGCCACAACCTCCGGAAACACGTCGAGGATGCGGTCGATGTCCCGATCGCTGTTGTATCGGCTCAGGCTGAAACGGACCGAGCCTTGGACGGCCGTGAACGGCACGTGCATCGCGCGGAGGACGTGCGACGGCTCCAGCGAGCCTGAAGTGCACGCCGAACCGCTGGAGGCGCAAATCCCGTGTTCGTTCAGTTGGTAGAGAATGCCCTCGCCCTCGATGAAGTGGCAGGCCACGTTGAGCGTGTTGGGCAATCGCGGGGCGTCGCGGCCGTTGATCTCGATCCAGGGGACCCGCTCCAGGATTCCCGCCTCGAGCCGGTCGCGGAGCCGACGGATGCGGGTTTCCTCCTCGGCGGCGTGTTCGGCGGCGAGTTCCACGGCCCTGGCCATGCCGACGATGTAGGGCACGTTTTCCGTCCCCGCCCGGCGACCGGACTCCTGATGCCCCCCGATCATCCACGGCCGCCATGCCGTGCCGCGGCGGACATACAATGCCCCCACCCCCTTCGGCGCGTGCAGTTTGTGGCCGGAAAACGAGAGCATGTCCACGTGGACCAGTTCGCGGTCGAGGCGGATCGGAACTTTGCCCGCCGTCTGCGTGGCGTCGGTGTGGAAAACGATCGCCGGATCGGTTTCCTTGGCGATGCGCGAGAGCCGCTCGATGGGAAACATCACTCCGGTCTCGTTGTTGGCGTGCATGATGGAGACCAAGAGCGTGTCGGGCCGCAACGCGCGAACGAACTCGCCGAGGTCCAGATTGCCGGAGCGGTCGACCGACAAGAACGTGACTTCGTAACCCTCGCGGCCCATTTCCTTGCAGACTTCGAGCACGGCCGGGTGCTCCACGGCGGTGGTGACGATGTGCCGCCGCGACGGATTGGCCCTCGCCGCGCCAACGATCGCCGCGTTGTTGCTCTCGGTCGCGCAGGAGGTGAAGAGCACCTCTTGGGGGTCCGCCGCGCCGAGGAAGCGGGCAATCGTGGCCCGAGCCTCGGCCACGGCCCGGGCGGTCCGCCGCGCCGGCTCGTACATCGAGCTGGGATTGAAGTAATGCTCGATAAAGAATGGTTCCATGGCCTCGCGGACCTCGGCGGCAATGGCCGTGGTGGCGTTGTTGTCGGCGTAGATGATCGTCATGACGGTCTTTTCTTCCTCCTTTCATGAATCGCTGACGGCGCCCAGCGTTCGGCTTTCCGCGACGGCGCCGAGCGCGGCGCGGGCCGCCCGCGGCTAGACTTCGATCACCCGAATGCGCTCGTCGACCAGGTCCTTGAGCGTCTTTTCCACCATCAGCTTGAGCGTCTGCGACGCGCCAGGGCAGCCCGCGCAAGCCCCGCTCAGACGGCAAAACACCAGGTTGTCCTTGATGTCGAAGATCTCGACGTTTCCGCCATCGCGGGCGAGGGCGGGCCGAACGACCTCCTCGATCGTGTTTTCGACCTTCTTATAGAACTGGAAAGGCGAGAGTCCCGTCGGAGCGGGCGAAGCGGGCGGTTCGGACGGACTCGTCTTCGGAACGATCCGCAGGCGCTTGCCGCCTTGGCCCCAAATGTCGTTCAGCAAGTCTTGAAGCCCGCCGGGCGCATGGTGGCACGACGTGCAAGCCCCGCCGGCCTTGGTCGCGTTGGTGATGTCGGCAATCGTTCTCAGATTGAGTTCCTCGATCTTGCGCCGCAGATACGGCTCGCTGAGCGAAAAACACTTGCAGACGATCCGCCCCTCCTTCTCCACATCGGCATGGATTTGAATCCCGAGTTTTTTCAGGTCCACCCCCCGTTTCTGAGCCCAATTGAATACGGCTGACTCCAGGGCCTCCGCGCCCATCACCGAACAATGGATTTTTTGCTGAGGGAGGCCTTCGAGGTATTTCACAATATCCTCATTGGTGATCTTCAGTGCCTCGATGGGGGTGTATTGCCCCTGTTCAATCAGCGCGCAGAGGGCCTCGGATGCGGCGATGGCCGAAGTGCATCCGAAAGTGAGGTATCGAGCCTCGGTGATTACGTCTTTGGTGGGGTCGGTGGGGTGCCGTTTCACGCGAAAAGTGAATCGGAGGGCATCTCCGCAGACGATCGAGCCGTGTTCGCCGAAGCCGTCCGGGTTTTCTATCTCGCCCATGTGCGTCCCCGGCTTCCCGTGGACGGCATCCATGAAAATCTGCTTGGTCTTGTCGCTATACTCCCAGGCCATCATCAAAACTCCGAGTTGCTCGACGCCACCGACGCCGTGGCGGTCCACGACTAGTGCATTTTATACAATGTCGGCATACAAAAAAGAAGGCTCGCCGCTCTCTCTCTTCTCTTCAGGATAACCATGCCCGCGGTTGTTTTGCAGTTGGCACGCGACCGCGCTCGTGGAGGGCCGTGGTTTGCGGGATCCGCGGTGCGCGCCCCGTCCGCGGCAGTGGCGATCCGCCGCGGGTTATTTGCCGCCGATGCAATATAGGTTTTCTTTTCCGCGGATATAGATCCGGCCGTCGAGGAAGGCGGGACTGGCCGCGCAGTGCTCGCCCAAATCGGCCTCGGCGACGATTTTGCACTCGGTGGGCGTAGGCTCCACGATCCAGGTTTTGCCCTCTTCGCCCAACAGATAAACGTTCTTTCCCACCAGCGTCGGCGAGGCCTTGAAGCCTGAATCGAAGTCGTGTTCCCACCATTTTTTTCCGCTCTTGGCCTCGTAGCAGGTCAGCGTGCCCGAGGAAGCCAACAGCAGAACGTATTGGGAAGTGGCCAGGGGGCTGCAGGTGTCGGGCAGGCCGTCTTCCGCGATCCAAAGGGTGTGGGATTCGGTGACGTCGCCGCGGCCGTCGACGCGGATGGCCGCCATTTTCGCGTTGGCGTTGCCAATGTAGGCCACGCCGTCGACGAACACCGGCGAGGCGGCCACGTCCTGGCCAAGGCATTTCGCTCGCCAGATCTCCTTGCCATCGGCCGGCTGATAGGCGATTGCCCAGGGATCGCCCGCCGTGAGGATTTGCTCCTGGCCTTGCCACTCGATGACAATGGGCGTGGCCCACGAGTTGGGCACGGGCCGGGGCGTTTCCCAGACCGTGTTGCCCGTCGCCGCGTCGAGCGCCAGCAGCCTGGATTTTCCCTCCTTGGCGGTCGCCTGGTCGAACTGGATCAAAAGCAGATTGCGGACCATCGCCAAGGAAGTGGCATGGCCGTAGGAATTCTTGGGAATGCCCAGGCTGCGGACCCAAACCAGTTTGCCCGAAAAATCAAAGGCGGCCACGTCCCCGATCGCGAACATCGCATAGACGCGCTGCCCGTCGGTCACCGGGGTGGGCGAGGCAAAGCCCGTGTCGCCCAGGACCTCGGGCGGCTTGGCGGCGGCGGCGGGGGTGGAGGGCATGTCGGTTTGCCACAACAGCTTGCCCGTCGCGTCGAAACAAAACACCTGCCGCCGCTGATCGGTCGCGCCGGTGAGAAAAATGCGATCGTTCCAGACGACCGGCGAGCTGTTGCCCTCCAGGGGGACGTGGCTCTTCCACAAAACGTTCTTGCCCGACGGCCCGTCCCACGTGGTGGGAACGTTGGTAAACTTCGCGATGCCCATTCCCGTCGGACCGCGGAACCGCGGCCAGTTCTTGGCGATCTCGTCCGGCGTCGGGCCTTGGTGCGGGCCAGCAGGCGCAGTGGTCTTGGACGGCGCGGCGTCGGGTCGCGGTGGGGATTTTTCGTCGCCGTCGGCGGTGCTCGTCGGACCGGCCGAAGCCGCCGCGGCGGCGACCAGCCCCGGCTCGTCTTCGCCCGGAACGACGCTCTTTACCCCAATCGCCAACCCCCAGCCCACCACCGCCAGCACCGCGCCCAAGCCGGCCACGACCCAACGGCCCATGCGCGCGGTTTCACTTTCCAGGCTCGCGGTGGGCGGCAAGGCCTCTGGGTGCGGCAGCGGACGACGCAGCGTCGCGGCCACGCGGAGCGATGCCAGGAGGACCGCCAACCCTCCCAGCAACACCCAGGCCCCGACCGAAGCGAAACGCCGCTGGGCGAAGTACTGGGATCGCAGCATCCGATCCATGTCGCGAATCTGGGCCTTCAAATCCTCGTCTTGCGGCCGGGCCGCCAGTTGGGCCTTGAGGGCCTTGAACTGTTCGGCGTTGAGCGGGTCTTTGGCAAGTCGCTGCCCGTAGCTCCAGGCCAGCAGGGCAACCGCGGCGATCAGGAACAGCCCGGCCACGAAGGCGAGCCGGACAGCCACGCTGGCCCCAAGCTCGCGAGGAGGCAGGTCATCTGGACTCTTGCCAGGCTGCAAGAAGGCGTTTTGGGTCATGATTTGGCCGTCGATGGGACGTCGGGCAAGGTTTGAATCCATCCGAGTCGCAACTGCTCGACCGGACAGTACCAGAAGCATCGGCCACAGGAGACGCAGTTGGTCCTGTCTGGCTGGTACTCCGTGCGACGGCGGTGGATGGACAGATGGATCAACTTCGCGCCGATCACCAACCCGATCCAGCCCCCAAACCAGGCGCCGGCCGTGGAAAATCGTTCGTGCAAGGCCTTGGCTTCGGCGTACAGCGCCCGCGCCGGCCGCCCGGTGTTGCGGAAGGCGTCGCTGGCGTCGATCGTGCCTTCGACCATCCCAGTTTCTTCCAGCCGGATGCGCTCGGCCAAGGCGGCCTTGGGGTGAAGCCGCGAAAGGGGAATGCCCATCGCGTGGCCAGTCCACGCGCCTCCCGCCACGAGGATCGGCAAGAGAACCAACAGCAGCGCAAGCCGCCGCCGCCCTTGCAACCGCTCCTTGGCAGTGGGGGTCGCGGTCGGGGCTTGGATCGCGCCATAGGGGCAAGCGTCCTCGCAGAGACGGCAGTTGATGCATTCGCCGGGCGGGATCCGCACGTGCTGCTTCGACAGCTTCGAACACAGGCCCAGCAAGGCCCCATAGGGACAAAGGTACCGGCAATAGGGCCGGCCCACGAACAAGCCGATCACCAGGAAACAAGCCCCGAACACCAACATGCTGGCGCTGGCGCTTAAGCGAAAGAAGCCCACGAAGGGGTCATAATTGCAGATGATGAACGTCGTTCCCGTCGCCGCGTACAAGACCGCCCCGCCCAAGTAAACGTAGGGCATAAGGCCCAGGCCGTGATCGATCCACGCCGGGACCTTCAGCGGTCGGACGGCGACCAACTCTTGCACGGCGCCCAAGGGGCATACCGCCGCGCAAAAGGTCCGCCCAAAAAACAAGGCGAACATCAACGGCAAGACGAAGATCAAAACCACCGAAAACGGAATGGCGTAGGACGGCTCGACCGCGGCCAAGGTCACGTTCTGGATCGCTCCGATCGGGCACACGCACCCGGAGCGCCAAAACCCCAACCAGGCCAGCGACACCACCGTCAAGGCGAACAAGCCGCGCCGCGATCGGCGAACCAGCGCCAAGTACGTGGCCAAGACCAGGGCCGCGAAGAGAAAGGCCGTGTCAAGGTATTCCCAGCCCAGCCAGGAAGGGCTTGGGGTGGTCGTTTCTGGAAGTTGGTGGGAAGTGAAGTCCGGCGGGGGAAACCGCTCGACGGCCCAGGCCGGGTCGGCCGCCGCGGCGAACACCAAAAAACACGCCAAGGCCGCGATGCCCGCCAGCTTGCCTCGCAGGCCAGCGGCATTGAGGGCCGAGAGTTTGGGCCACGGTGTCGCTGATCTCGACCGTGGCGAACGGAACGGCCCCCCCGGCGCGGCCTTTGTCCGAAACCTGCCGCCGACTCCGGCAAGAGAGAACAAAGCCAACGGTTCCTGGTCCCCCATTTCCACTGGATGGCCCGGCCGAAGAACCGGATCGGCGGATGGCACGCTTAAGGATTGACGCATGGCTATCCAATCTGGGACGCCCGCCCCGTTGCCCGGCAGCGGACTGTTCTCGTAGAGCCTATACCATAACCATCCCTCTCCCGCTTGCGGGAGAGGGGTAGGGGGTAAGGGTGGCTGAAATCGCAAGTTTTTCAAGCTGATCCCATTGCTCGCTTGCCCTCACCCTCACCCTCTCCCGGAGGGAGAGGGAATTCTTGGAGAAGGCTCGTAACCGTTCACCGGGCCGATGCCGATTGTCGCGGCAAAGCCCATGAAAATCGGACTGTCCCCGGTGCGCGAACGGCTGCCTGTTCTCGGTCTTACCCACTCAGTTTCCTGTGTTTGAGCAGGTACGGATGGCTGGCGGGGACGCGCACGAAGGCGTTCGAAGGGCAGGCCACGGCGATCTGGCACTCGTTGCAGTTCTTGCACCGGTCGTGGCGCACCTGGAGATACAGCGAGCCGTTGCCAAACGCGCTGCACCCCTTGACGCACTTTCCGCAACCGATGCAGAGCGATTCGACGATCGTGTATTCGTGGTAAGGTTCCTCGATCAGTTGGCGCTGGATGGCGCCGGTGGGGCAGAGCTGGTTTTCAGCGCCCGTGTCCAGCGCGATCGGATTGGGTTCGAAGTAGCCGGTGCACAGCTCGCAATAACCGCACATGGGAAAGCTGTGGACGCACTTGACGGCCGATTCGTCCAGGACGCAGTGCGTGGCGCAGTTGCCGCAGGCGATGCACTTGCCGGGATCGATCTGCCAGACCATTTCGCCGGCTGCTCCGCGTCGGCCCGCCAAGAAGCCGGCAAAGCCCGCCAACCCGACGGCCCCGACAACGCGAAGTCCGTCGGCCACGAAGCTCCGGCGGTCGATCACGGGACTGGTTTGCGATTCCGCCATAACAGTCATTCTCCCGAGTTGGGACGGTTTGAACCCTGCAAATTCACGGGGGACGCCGAGGAAGCGGCTTGTTGCCCCGCCCTGCCCATCGCCGATCCCGAACCCTGCGCGCTTTCAAAAATGCGGACCTTCCGCACCAAGGGGTCGAGCACCAGGACCCGGCCGCGGCTGTCCGCCGCGATGTCAAACACCGGGAGCCTGTGGTCCGGCCGAGTCTCTTCGAGGATGGTTTCGTTCGGGGCGAGCGTGTCGGGCCCGGCCACCACGCCGAGGAATTGTCCGTCCGCCGAATAGATCTTAACGCGAGGAATGCCCTTTTCCGAGGTGACGAATCGACCGTCGGGCAGGACGGCGAGGTGCGTCGGGTTGCAGCATCCGCAGAAGCGTTCGACCGCCTCGCCCGGTTGTCCCCACCACGTCTCCAGGTGCCCGTCCATCGTAAAGGCCTCGATGCGATGGGAACCAGGGTTCACCACGCGGAGTAGGCCATCGGCGGTCAAGGCCAGGTCGAAATAAGGGCTGGGAATGACGAAACCTCGGAGCTGCTTGTCGGGATCGCGTTGGCCGATCCTGCCCACGAGTTTGCCGTCCGGATCGTAGCGAAGGACGATCCGGTTGCCCGCGTCCGCCACGAACACGTCGTGGTCCGCCACCGCGATCGAGGTGAGGATCGCCTTGGGACCCAGGTCCTCCCAGGCCGCCACCCGCTTGCCCGCCGCATCCACGACCTCGACGCGGCTTTTCATCCCCAGATACACCCGGCCGGGAAAGGCATGGTCGCCCCCGGCCACGGCGAGACAACGGGGTTCGCCATCCAAGGGGAACTGCTGGAGTTTGGTTCCCGGCGGCTCGAAGACCTCGACCCCCTTGTCGCCCGCCACGTAAATCCGATCGCCCGTTCCCACGCAAACCGCGCGCAACTCCTGGAAATCCACGGCGATCTCGCCCGTCTGCCGGTAATGAATCAGGGCCGGGTCGATCCGCTTGACTTCGGCCAGGCTGTAGTCGAACGTCTCCGGCAGGCCGCTTCCCCGACGCCCCGACATGTCGCGATGCAAGACCACCATCGCCGCGACCACGATCGCCGCAATCACCGCCAAGACGATCATCGCGCTGGTCGCGTTGACGGCGCCGGCTCGACGGCAAACAGAACTTCGGGCGGTGCGCCTCCCCAGGGCCTCGCCGTCCAGCCAGCGCGCCGCTTCTTTTCGGCCCACGACGCGGCCGAATCGCGACGAGCGTCTCGATCCTCGCGTTCCTAGTCGGTTCATGGTTGGCTCACGTCCAGGCATGCCATGCGGGTAAAATCGCGGACCAAGAGGCGACCGCCGACCATGGCCATCGGGCCCCAGGCGTCGTGCCCGTCGATCACTTGCGCCCGGCCGAGTTCTTTATATCCCTTGGGGCTGGCTTCGGCCATCGTCAGCACGCCGTCGTCGTTCAGGACGTAAATCAATCCGTCGGCGATCAGGTACGGGCCGAGGCCAAAGCGGTGCTCGGGCCCGCTGCGCCAGAGTTCCTTGCCGTTGGGGTCCAGGCAAACCAGTTCCTTGTCTTTCTCGCGCACGCCGTAAATGTGGCCGTCGTAGAGAATCGGCGTTTGCTGCGTGGAGCCGAATTGACTGGCCTTGAGCCGCGCGAGCGTCTTGGGAGCGATCGTCCCGCCGCTTTCCTCCAGTTGCACGAGCAGCGCGCCGGCGTTGTATCCCCCGCTGAAAAAGATCCTGCCATCCGTCATGCACAACGGCGACGGCACGGTGGCGATGCTGATCTTCCATTCGGTCGTTTCCCAGAGGATCGAACCGTCCTCGGCCGAGACTCCGACGACGCCGTCGCTGGCGCAATAGACGAACATGCGGCGGCCACGGTGCTCGATGGGCATGATGGACGAGTGGGTCATTTTCCAACCGTGGGGATTCGGCGTCTTCCACACCGGTTTGCCGGTGGCGAGTTCCACCGCCAAGAGCAGCGCGTCCTTGCCGCCCGGGGCGAGGATCACCCGCCCCCGATCGATCAACGGACATTGGCCCGCGTACCACGGCGGCACCGTGGCGCCGTACTGCCGGACCAGATCGATTTGCCAGTGTTTTTCCCCGGCAACCGCGTCCAGGCAAGTCACCTGGCATTTCGGCCCGAGGGCCACGATCCGACCCTCGGCAATCGCCGGCACGGTCCGCGACATGCCGTGATTGCGCTTGATGTTCGACGGATAGCTGAATCGCCAGAGTTCCTTGCCATCGCCCAGGGAGAGGCATCGCAAGGCGTCGGCCGAGTTCTCGCGGTCGTAATCGAGCACGTACACCTTGCCCGAGTGAACGACGGGACCGGCGTAACCTTCGCCCAGTTCCACGGACCAAAGCACCTTGGGTCCGCCGGCGGGCCATTTTCGGGCCAAGGCAACGCCGGGCTGGGCGATGTTGTCGAACTTCTCCCCTCGGAATCGCGGCCATGAGCCAGCCAGATCGGCTGGCTTGCCCTCGCCGCGCGTCAACAAGCCCGACGGCGGAACCTTCGACGTTTCCCGGCCTTCCGTGGCATCCGCGCGATCCAGACCGGGAACGCGCTCGGGCAGCAGCACCACGGAACCAGCCCGCAGCCAAACCGCAATCGCCGCCACGCCCACCACGGCGGCCATGGCAGACACTAGAAAGGAAACCAGCGCCCCGGTGAACTTCATTTTAGTCTGTCAAGATGTTTACAAGCCCCACCTCGTTTCAGTTTACCAGGACCGTCGGAGCCTGCAAATGCGCGGACGGCGCATGAAAGCCACGCTTCCAAAAACTCGTTCGCGCGGAAACCCCCTCCCGCGCAAAAGAGCGACATACACATCGAGGGGTGATCGGCTTCGAGCGAGACGCTCGTTTTATGGAGACGAGCAGCTCGCCGCCGCGCGGTTACGTGGCCCGCTCCATCCAATCGAGCAACCGCCGGGCCTCCGACTCACTGGGGCAGTCGAGCACCCAATAGAACGTCTTCTCGGGCGCGAGCTGCGCGTAGATTTGTTTGACCTCCTCGACGCTCACGAGAACTTGAACCGCCTTGCCGGCCCGTTGGATCTTTTGCAGCATCTCGAGCCAAGCGGGCGTGGGTGGTTGGCCCGCGCCGGGAACCCATTGGATCGTGTGCAACCGCGGCAAGGCCAAAAGATCGTCGAGGTGACGTATCTGTCCTGGACCGTCCATGTGGTAGACCGCATGGTCGACGCACGAGATTTCATACTCCAGCGCCGGCAAGACGAAACGCCGGAAGTGTTCCCTGGAGATCATGAAGCAGAAATCGCATTGGATGGCCTGCGTGCGTCCTTCGCTCCACATGTCCAACCAGGAGGTGCTGCCCTGCTGGTCCATTCGGCCCGCCGCGAAAATCGTCTCATACACCGTCTTGTAGTGCGACTGGATTTGCTCCAAGGCATCCAGCACTGCGTCGGGCCGTTCGATCAGGTCGAGACAAAGCTGGCTCGGACCTCGCAAGGCCGACAGGCAATCGAGGTTGCTGTGCGTGTCGATCGCGCTGAGGATGAACTTTCCGCGGCCTCGCTCGGCGGCCAGTTTCGTCAGGGCGACGAGGGCGTTCCACCAGCGGTTCGCCGGATCGAAGCGGAGCTTTGGCCACTCGTCGCCAGAGTCGAGCGGCTCGGCCCACGACGTGTCCATCTCCGGCGCCAAGGTGAGTTTCGCCCCGAAGAATCCCGCCCATTGGTCCGGACCATAATTGGGCATCAGCGCGGGCATGGCCTCGCCACCGAAAAACATCTGGGCCGCCCAGGCCTCGTACTGGTCGATCGCCGCGGAGAAGTCGAAATCTTCGGCCACGATGAGCGATCGCCGGGCTGGTTTGCTTCCATCGCGGGGCGCCCGAATGCTGGCACAGGCCCGGTCCACGATCTCCCCCTGCCAATAGGCCCGCATCCGGCGTTGGGCCTCGGCGGCGTCGGGCTTGAAGATGAGCTCCATCGGCGGCAAGGGAGAAACGACCGAATCCATGGACGATATTCTAACGCGGGCCGCGTCGGCCATCCAATGGGGAGACCAAAAGGGGGCCCAATTGCGGGGACAGTCTATCTACTTGTGCGACAGTTAGGTGTACTGTCCCCGGAAGTGCCCGCTCGGCTGGGCGGCGCGAGTCGAGTTGAATTACAATGCAGGGGTGGAATCGCAGGCTCGCTGGGCCTGGTTCCATCCGAAGAGGAGAAAACGAAGAAAAAGAAGTAAAGGGGAAGAAAAGCAGTAAGGGGAAGAAAAGCAGTAAGGGGAAGAAAAGCAGTAAAACGGGCACAAAGCCCAGGGGTTGCAACCCCTGGGCTTTGGGGTTCTTGCTGACTATCCCCTGGGCTTTGGTTCGCCTCCCGACGATCCCTCGACGTTCTCCTCCTTTGTTCCCGCCATTTCCTCGGGC
>Ga0209101_1000665_pt1 | contig 27798 bp, 27 predicted proteins | sample ConPoolayeCmetaG_FD_185481 | JGI IMG/M metagenome (GOLD analysis project Ga0209101, IMG submission 185481) | Hot spring microbial mat communities from California, USA to study Microbial Dark Matter (Phase II) - Cone Pool mat layer C metaG... ...
CCTGAAGTGGTCGAGACGGTTGAGATGGATGAGTTATTCACCTTCGTCGGGGAGAAAAAAAGCAGGTCTTCATCATCATCTACGTAGACCGTCGCACACGCTGCATTGTCAACTGGGCTGTTGTTCACGAACGGACCGAACTCATCATGCAGAACCTGTTAGATACTGCTCCACAGGCCGCTCACTACTTCAGCGATGCCTTTCCCGCCTATGGCAGCCTCATCTACTACCCTGGACATCATCAAACGAGGTGGGATAAGAGCCAGACTACTCGGTCGAGGCTGACAATGCTGAACTTCGCCATGATCTGGCCAGGCTCGCTCGCAAGTCTCGCTGCTTTTCAAGGTGCATTCATGCCCTGCGGGCTGCTGTTTCCCTCTTCGTCTTTTGCTGGAACCAACGCCAACTTCACAAACAGCGCTTCCCTGCTTATCCTACCTGCCTCATTGATTTCGTGGCTCCAGCTTTTTAGCCACTCCCCGGTTTCGGACGGCTAAGATCATATGGGCTATAATCTTTCTCATGTACGGTTCTGTCTGACCTGAACTGTTCCAGCTCAAGAAAGGCCGATTGATGATGAGTTCGGGCAGTGCCATCGAGACGTTCGAGTTGAGAAAGGTGTACGGCGAAAGCAAGGTTGCCGTTGAAGGGCTGACTTTACAGGTCGGGCATGGAGAGGTCTTTGGTTTCCTTGGCCCGAACGGCGCAGGCAAAACCACCTCGATCAAAATGATGCTGGACCTTGTCCGCCCTACCTCCGGAAGCGGGCTGTTGCTTGGCATGCCTATCAACGATCCCCGCTCCCGCCGGGGGGTTGGCTTTTTACCAGAGCACTTCCGCTTCCATGAGTGGATGCGGGCCGATGAGTTCCTTGATCTGCATGGACAACTGTACGGGATGAGCCGCTCCGACCGGATAGCCCGCATTCCCGCCCTGCTTGACCAGATGGGTCTGGCTGACTCGTCCTATAAGCGGCTGAGCGCCTTCTCGAAAGGAATGCTTCAGCGCATCGGCCTGGCGATGGCTCTCCTGCCGCGCCCCAAACTGGTCTTTCTGGATGAGCCGACTTCCGGCCTTGACCCATTTGGGCGAATGCTGGTGCGCGATGTGATTCGAACGGCCCGCTCTGAAGGCACGACTATTTTCATTAACTCGCACCTATTAAGCGAAGTCGAAGTGACCTGCGACCGAGTCGCTTTCATTCGGCAGGGGCGCGTGGTGCGGGCTGGGATAATACAGGAACTATCCGCCGGCCTGACCCGCGTCAAGATACGGCTGGACAAAATCCCCAACGGGCTGATCGCCGACCTGACCCGCTGGGGAGACGAGGTACGGCAATACAATGAACGTGAGGTTGTTCTGTCATTATCGGACGAGGAGCGGCTGGCTGATCTGAACAGGTGGCTGGTCGGGCAGGGTCTGCGCGTCTATGCCCTGACGCCCCAGCAACTATCGTTGGAGGAACTCTTTGTCCGAATCATGGGCCAAACCGGCCAGCCGGAAGGAGATGCGGCATGAACAGCTCGCTTCATCAGGTCTTCGTCATGACCCGGCTGACCTTCCGCGAGGCACGGCGGCGGCGTCTGCTCTGGCTGGGCTTTGGACTGGGCGCCGCTTTCATTGCGCTGTTCACAATCGGATTTTATTTTTCCTTTCAGGACATCCAGCGTCAGGCGGCCTATAGAGGCGGAGACTTTCTGATCAGTCAATACTCAAGCAGTCTCCTGCTGGCAGGGATGTACGTGGTCAGCTTTCTGATCATCATGGTCACCGTTTTGACTTCGGTGGCCACGCTCTCGTCAGAGATTGACACCAACGCCATCCATGCCATTGCCGCCAAACCTATCCGGCGGTGGGAGATCGTGCTGGGCAAGTGGATCGGCCATGCGATCATGCTGTCACTCTATACGCTGTTCCTGACGCTGGGGCTGATCATCCCCACCTACCTAATCAGCGGCTACCTGCCCCCTAATCTGATCCCGGCTCTGCTGATCCTGATTCTGGAGAGCCTGACTATGCTCAGCCTGACTCTGCTGGGAAGTGCCTTGTTCAGCACCTTGGCTAACGGCGTACTGGTTTTCATGATCTATGGGCTGGCTTTTGTGGGAGGGTGGGTCGAGCAGATCGGGGCCATCCTGCGAAGCCAGACAGCCCGCGATCTGGGGATCGCCTCCAGCCTGCTGATGCCCAGCGAAGCACTATGGCGGTACGCCGCATCCCTGCTTCAGGTGGATAGCTGGATGTCGGTCTCTCCGTGGTCTATTGTCAGCCAGCCGACCCCTGCCTTCCTGATCTATTCGATCCTCTATACGACAGCCTTGCTTGGCGCGGCCATGCGGGCTTTCGGGCAGAGGGATTTGTGACGACCAGCCGGCCGTACTCAGCGGGGGTTATTCGCGCAACTTTGACTTAAACTGTCCAATAAGTTACAATCACACAAAAGCAGACAACCCTGATTGTGCAGTCAAGCCCGGAGGATTTATATGGACCTCGGCACAAAGCGTCTGATCTTAGTCATTCTCTCACTGGCAGGCGGCATTGGCGGCCTCTTCTTGATCTTTGCGGTGCTGAATGCCGTCTATCACGCCAACGTCAACTTGGAGCGGTACGGCTACACCTACGCTGTCCTGACGGCTCTGCCGCTGGCCTTGCTGGTCGGTGTATGGCTGGACTACTTCCTCGGCACGCAACTATTGCCTGACGAACCAAAGGGCAAAGAATAACCCACTCTGCTATTGGCTACCCTAAGGGATGAAAACAGCCCCGCTGTTCGAAACAGGGGGCTGTTTTGTGTTCAGGGGGCCCAACGGATCAGGCGTCCGAACGAGCACCGGGTTTATAGCTCGATACGATGGCGTTCAACAACGCCTGTGAGTTGATCTCTTTCAGCATGTAGCAACTGATCCCCAGCTCGGCCATGGTGAGGGCCTCATCCTCATCATGGTAGCCCGTCAGGACAATCACCTGAGGCTGTCCCTGCTCTACCAGCGACTGGATCAAACTAATAGCCTCGCCGTTCAGGTGCTTCGGCTCGATCAGCACCACGTCAGGGGAGAGGCGGGTAATTAAGTCCTGTGCCTCACTGACACAACCCGTCGCGCCCAGCACGTTAAGCTGAGGCATGTTGCTGAGCAGGATAGTCAGCGCATGCCGTACGCTGGGGTTGTCATCAATGATCAACACACGAATACGATCCATAGTCAACAAAGCCCGCTCATCGGCAGGCGGCAGGATAATTTGCATTGATAACTTGTGGTCAGTATAGCGGTATAAACAGACGCAACCCTAGTGTCATTTGTCCCAGCGCCTTCTGACAAGTGTCATGGGGCAAAATGACACCGGGCGGGCAAGGATATGTTAGTCTGCGTCCGTGGGAAGAGAAACAGGCTAAGGAAAGGGCAATGACGGCTGTATCAGGCGGCTCTTTCCCTGTCTAATTGACGGCCACTGCCATTACGACGGCTTACCAGATACAGGCCGACACCGATCAACAGAATCGGCCCGATCAGGCTCTCCAGCAGGCTGTCTGTCAGTTCAAGGATCACCGCCAGCAGAGTCCCTGCCAGCAGGACAACCACCAGAGCGAGATTGACCAGCCGGATGTCGGTATGAGCGGCAGTCTGATCCTTCGCTTCAGGATGTTCATCCGAGAGCGGAAGAGGTTCACCGCTGGCTGGCACAACCTCAAGTTGAAGCCCCTGACGGCCAATGACCCGCACCAACCGCTTGGCCTCGATAGGCTGATCGGCGCGCGCGCTCCATAGTTCGCCCATCACCCGCACCGTGCCGACAGGATCAAGGGGAGTGACAACCTCGCCTTCAGCCCCAATCAGTACGCTGATGTCCATCCGCTTGGCGCTATCTTGTATCCGCAGGCCCGGCAAGAGGATGATCTGATGGTAAGCCATGGCCGCCGCGTTGACGATCACAATGGCGGCGACACTAGGGCGCCACCCAGCGCGGAACAGAAAGACAGAACCTGCTATCTGCAAGAAAGCGCCAACTAGGATCAAAAGCCACTGCCGCCGGAAGTAGACCAGCGCCAGAAAACACCCCAGCGCACCCGCCAGAAGCAAGACCCCTACAACATTCGTGGGAAGGACAAGCAGGCCCGCTACAGCAATTGCCAGGCTGATCAGCGCGGCGACTTCCGGCAGGCCTGTGCCCGGCACATAAACTGCCGTTATTGCCAGCCACATGCCCGCCAGCAGGATGGTGAAAACTACATCCGGCCCCAGCAACCTGATCGTCTCTGTGATGAACATCTCGACTTCACCCCATACTTTGAAACACCAACCCTACTTTATTATTACGAGACGGAGCGTTTTCACGTTTCAGATGGGTTATGTGCCGGTATCAGAAGGCGGAAGCAGCTACCTTGATTCACTTGGCTTTCTGCCTCGATTCGACCGCCGTGCAGGTTGGCAACATGTCGTACAATTGCCAGCCCCGCTCCGACACCCTGTTGCTCATACTGATCACGGTTGAACTGGTAGAACAACTCAAACAGCCGATCCAATGCTTCAGGGGGGAAACCCTGCCCCCAGTCCCGCACAGAGAAGCTCACATACTCCCCGTCCGTGCTCAGCGCCACGTGTACTCTGGCCTGCCTGTTCTTGGGGGAAAACTTGATGGCATTTTCAATCAGGTGACGGAAGGCAATCCCCAGATAAACCCGATCACCGACAATGGGAGGCAGGGCCTTGTCAATGTCTAGATCAACCTCGACCCCGCGCTCTGCAATCAGATGCTGTAACCCCTTCATTGCATCGAGAACAAGTTCCCCCAGATTGACAATCATTCCCTTCCGCTGTTCGTACACTTTAGAGCCGTACCCGCTTTCCAGCTCAACCAGCGTCAAGAAACTCTCAACCAACCGGGAAAGGCGTTCTCCACCCACTAGAATACCGTCAATATACCCGCGAAGCTCCTCCGAGTGGGCAAGGGTTGAGGTAGATGCCATTAGGTCTGCGTAGGCCACAATAAACTGTAACGGGGTACGGAACTCATGGTTCAACAAGACGATAATCTGCCGTTTGAGCGCCTCCATACGCGACTCTTGCCAAGTATTGAGCATCGAGTAGCGCGTCAGGCAGGCCTGAACCGAAACCAGCAGGTCCTTAAAGTCAAACGGCTTGACGATATAATCGTCTACTCCATGCAGTTTACCAAAGCGAATATCTTCTTTTTCCCCTCTGGCCGTCAGAAAAATAAACGGGATGGACATCCACTCATGGCGAGAACGCACCCTGCTCAGCAGTTCATATCCGTCCATATTGGGCATCCGGATATCGGAAACAATCAGATCAGGACGCTGAGAAAGGCCCTCCAACAGTTCAAGAGCGGCAACGCCGTCCGGGGCAGAAGAGACCTTGTACCCTTCCACTTCAAGAAGGTCCCGTACTCCATTTAACAGGGCCTCATCGTCTTCAACGATCAGGATATGCTTCTGGCCCATCTCGTTAATACCCCCACTGTCATTCTTTAGCCCAGAGGCGATGACCTCGCTATGCCGCAGTATACCATACTGTTAGAGACAGGGGCTATTCAAGTGCCTGCTGTCCGTCCGCCCGATCATTAATTATGCATAAGAATATTCCCGGCGTGATTGACTCCTGTTCTATCCTGCCATTAGAATCAGGGGAAGGTGTGTTTGCTTTAACAAACCACTCTCACCAATGATGAGACGAGTGTTGTAACTGGTGGTTGGATATGGAATACAAGGATTATTACAAAATCTTAGGAGTGCCTAAAAACGCCGATGCCAAGGCGATTAAAAAAGCGTTCCGGCAACTGGCACGTCAGTATCACCCTGACGCAAACCCGGACGACCCCCAAGCTGAGGCACGCTTCAAAGAGATCAATGAGGCCTATGAGGTCTTAAGCGATCCCGAAAAGCGGGCCAAGTATGACCGGCTGGGTCAGAGCTACCAGCAGTGGCAGAGAGCCGGCGGACAGCCGGGCGGTTTCGACTGGTCGCAATGGATGAGCGGTATGCCCGGCGGCGTGCGCGTGGAATACGGGGATGCTGGTGACTTGTTCTCAGAGTTCTTTCAGGCTATCTTTGGAGGTGACCCGTTCGGCGGGGTAAGAGGGCAGGCATCCGGAATGGGCTTTGAGGATTTACTGCGCAACAGCCGCGTTCGGAACAGCCGCTCAGTGCGGGCACAAGACCTTGACACGCCGGTAGAGATCACATTGGAAGAAGCCTATCATGGCACGACCCGTCTGCTCTCTAAGGACGGGCGCAGGCTTCAGGTGAAGATTCCGCGCGGCGCACGCACTGGCACGCGCGTCCGCATCGCAGGTGAGGGCGCCGGCGGCGGTGACTTGTACCTGAATGTCAGGGTCAAAGATGACCCGCGCTTCGAGCGTAAGGGAGATGACCTGTACGAAGACGTGACACTCAATCTCTACACCGCTGTACTGGGCGGGGAAGTTCAAGTGCCGACTATGACCGGCAGAGTGACGCTCAAGATCAGCCCCGGCACACAGCCCGGCCAGTTGATCCGTCTGCGCAACAAGGGGATGCCCAAACTGCGCCAGCCGGATGAGTACGGTGACCTGTATGTGCGGGTGGGAGTAGAAATCCCCAAGGACCTGAGCGCCAAAGAGCGTGCTCTGTTCAAAGAGCTGGCTCATATACGCGGCCTGAAAACCGATGATTAGCGGGGTGTAATCAACCTTGACAAATAAGCGTGATTCCCAACCGCAGGGGAGAGAGCTTTTTCGGCGGATCGTTCTGACGGCTGGGGGCCTGGCACTGACAGCCCTCGCCTGCTCAATTACATTGCCCATCTCCCTGTCAGAGACTGCCGGCACACCCGTTGCCGTGGTGGTGACGCCCACCCTTATTCCGGCGGACATGATCGCCCAGGCCGACGCTGAGGAGCTCCTGCTGATCAACATCTACCAGCGTGTCAGCCCGGCGGTAGTCAACCTTGAGACAAGCATCCAGGGCAGTCAAGGCAATCTGATAGACTACGCCAGCGGCTCTGGATTTGTTTATGACACAGAGGGGCACATCGTCACCAACCATCACATGGTTGCTGACGCAGATGAGATACGGGTGACCTTCAGCAACGGGAGCGTCTTCAAGGCAGAGGTGCTCGGCTCAGACCCCTACGCTGATCTGGCCGTACTGCGGGTGGATGTGCCGGCAGGATTTCCGCTGACACCCGTCGAGCTGGGGGATTCCTCTATCTTGCTGGTCGGCCAGCGCGTGATTGCCATTGGTAACCCGTTCGGCCTCTCCGGCTCAATGACAGTGGGCATCATCAGCGGAGTAGGACGCACCCTGCCCAGCGAGATCATTACTGAAGGGGGCATTTTCAGCAACCCCTTTATCATCCAGACGGACGCGGCCATCAACCCTGGCAACTCCGGCGGCCCACTGCTTGATTCACATGGGCGCGTGATCGGCGTCAACGTGGCAATCCGGAGTGAAACAGGGTTTAACTCCGGCGTTGGATTTGCTATCCCCGTCAACACCGTCCGCCGGGTTGTCCCCCAGATCATTGAGACGGGCAGGGTCGAGTACCCCTATCTGGGCATCTCATCTCAGACCGAGGTCAGCCTGTCGGAACTGGCCATTGAGTATGATCTGCCTGTGACGGAAGGGGTACTCATTGCAACAGTGGCAGAAGATTCAGCGGCTGAACAGGCCGGCCTGCGCGGCGGCGACCAGACGGTCACCTTCCGGGGAATGGAAATCAGGCTGGGCGGGGACATCATCACCGCCATAGACGGCACACCGATTCATAACTTCAACGAGCTGTTAGGGTATCTGGTCAGCAACACCAGCGTTGGGCAGGAGATTGTGGTGACCGTCATTCGGGACGGCGAAACTCTCGATGTGCCTGTCACGCTTGGCGCACGCCCCGGAAACTAAATCTCTTCTGATCACAGGCCGGATAGACACCTCACGGCCTGTTCATATCTCTGGAAACAGGAGGTGGATCGAACAACCTACAAGACCGCAGGTTGATGGTCCTCGTCGTTAATCACCTAAACAGGGAAAAGGAGTGTGGTCTCATGTTTGAGCGCCGCGATCTGGAAGTGCTCGCCGCTTACAAAGGCGGGCATCCTGTGGTGAGTTTGTACCTGCATCTGGACCCGCATTTGCGCGGCACACCGGATGCCTACCGCGCACGCCTCAAGGGGCTGTTGAAAGAGGCCACGGGGCGTGCCCCCGCTGAAGACATCAACGCTATTGAGACCTATTTTGAAAAAGAGTTTGACTGGTCAGGACGCAGTGTGGCAGTCTTCTCTAGTCAGGGCGGGGGTCTGTGGCAGGTTGAGCGCTTTGCTGTTCCCCTGCCTACTTATATCCATGTCGGGCAGAAGCCCTTCATTATGCCGCTGGCTGATCTGATGGACACCTACGGCTCTTACAGTGTCGCTCTGGTTGATCAGCAGTCCGCCCGCATGATCCATTTCCATTTAGGAGAGGTTGTCGCCTCCGAAAAGATAGAAGGCGAGGAAGTCAAACGCTTGAAAGGCGGAGGCGGCCAAGGGGCGGCACGCGCACGCGGTGACGAGAGCGGTCACGGACGGGAAACGGTACGCAGTAACCTGAAGGACTTCGCTGAAGCCGTAGAGTCTTTCTGCACACGCCACAAGGCTGAACATCTTCTGCTGGGCGGCGCTGATACCACTGTGGCTCAATTCAAAGGCATGCTGAGTCAGCCATGGCAGGATCGGCTGGAGGGGACCTTCTCCATCTCCGTCCAGACCCCTGAGAAAGAGGTGCTGGCCCGCTCTCTGGAGACGCTTCAGGCCCGTCATGACGCTCGTGAGCGGGAGTTAGTCGAAACGATCCAGACGTTAGCGGCCAAAAACGCCAACGGCACAGTGGGCATTGAAGGCACACTGGAGGCCATCTATGCCGGGCGTGTTCAAACGCTGGCCTTGCTGGAAGGACTCAGTGTGCCGGGCTTCCGTTGCGAGGGATGCGGTTATGTAACCTCCCACCGTGCAGAGCAATGCCCGTACTGCAATGCTCAGGTGGCCCCTATCCCCAATGTCGCTGAACATGCTGTGCGGCAGGTAGTCGAGCAGGGAGGCCGGATCGAGTTCCTCAAGCCCGACAGCCGACTCGCAGAGCTGGGCGGCATGGCAGGTCTGTTGCGTTATTGAGACTTCCCTTAAGGGGAGGAAAACCCAGAGGGGCGCTGTATTTGCGCCCCTCTGGAACATACCCGTCCTGAACCTGCTCCCTCAGGGCTGGAAATCAGCCCCCAGCACGACCTGAATGTCATACAGACCCGGAGACACAGCAGGTACAACAATAGCTGTCTCCGGCAGATTCAGCAGGCTGGCGATGTATCTTGCCGTGTAGTCTTTGCCGTTGTAGTTATAGATGATCGTGCTGGGGTAGTCGAAGCGATCCGCGTTACCGACCGCGATCACATTCAGGCCCCGCCCGCTCAGCAGATCAGCCGTCTCAGTTGCCAAGCCTTCCCTCAGTGTCCCGTTGGCCACGCTGATGGTAGCCTGCTCAGCTAAAGCCTGTGACGCGAGGTCCTGCGTTTGCGGGCTACAATGACCCGACCCGTTGAAGATATCGAGCACAAGCTGGCGCATAGCCTCCCGGTTGGGGATGATCACCTGACTGCCGTCTTCCAGTGTCACCAGCTCCTCAATATATTCACCGCTGATAACCGCCGAGCAGATATTCTCATTGGGGATTTCAGCGGCAAGCTGGGCCAGCTCGATCATCTGCTGAAGCGACAGGTTGGTATTGACCCCGCTCTGGACAGTGGCATAAATATCCCCCGACCGAGCGATCAAGTTTGGAAGCTGGCCGGTACTTAGAACGTGATCACGCACCGCTCGGATCACCTGTTGCTGACGCGCCGCACGGTCAAAATCACCGCCAAATGTAGCCCGCGTCCGGGCATACTTGAGCAGTGTCTCTCCGCCCATACAATGATCCCCTGCTTCAATATAGAAGGGATCATAGCCGCTTCCTTCCGGCGCGGGATAGGTCGGGTCGTTGATCGTCTCCGGCACAGTAATCGGGATACACCCTATCTGATCAATGATCTGAACAAAGGCATAGAAGTTAACCGACACAAAATAGTTAACCGGCACGCCCAAGTTATGCTGAACGGTCCTCATGGCCAGCGCCGGGCCGCCCCCGCCGGGGTACTGATCAGCGTCCCCGCGGAAATGAGCCGTGTTGATGCGGTCATAAACGCCATAACCGGGAATCTCGACCCATAGATCGCGCGGGATAGACAGCATGCCTGCCGTGCGGGTGACAGGGTCCATCGTCAGCAGGATCATGGTATCGGTACGCCACGGGCCATGCTCAAGCTGGCGCTCATCAATGCCCAGCAACAGCACCGTCACGCGCCCCTCACTCCATGGGGGCGCACTGCTGGTACCGGCCTGCGCCTGCGCCGCAGCAGTCCCGGAAGAAAATGCCGGCGGCTCTGGGCCGCTTGCGCCAAGCGGGGCGCCCGCCACAAGATTCCTGACGGTCGTAAAAGTCACATAGCCAAGCCCCACCACCCCGACGACAAACAGGCCCAACAGCAGATAGACAGCCCAATCTGGCAGGACAATTCGCCGGCGGCGCGGGCGGACATGCTGAGGTTCATGCGAAGGCATAAGCGGCAATCCCTAACCAGCGGGGGAGGGGCAATCCGCTCTCCCGCCCTGAGGTTGTTAACAGCTTCATCATTATAACACTAGGGGCGTGCAAAATAATACAGCCGGTTAGCGGAAGTGAGATAAACATAGGGAGGACGGTCAAGGTTAAAAACGCCTGACAGCGCATCAAAGATGGTGTCGCCGCTATCTTTGTAGTTGCTCAGAAATGTGCCTGTCAGTGATGTCATATATAGGCGTCCGCCGCCCGGATCGGCAATAAAGAAGGCGCGATCATACGGGCTGAGGTTCATGAAAAGCGCTGTTGGACGGGCTATCGGCTGTGGCAAGCCTTCAAAGGCAAAAAGTTCCTCCCGCCCCATGAAGTACTTTGTCATTCGGCCATCGCCATGCAGCACATACACATTGCCGTTGGTATCTATCTCCATATCAATTGCATCGGCCAGTTGAGGCGTGACATCCGTGAAGTAATTCTCTGGGTTGCTGGAATAGGAATCCGCACTAGCCCGATAACGCCATATCTGATTGGCGCCCGCGTCGAGGATATACAGGTCACGGTTGTAGACGGCAATCGCACGGGGGTCCTGCCATGCCCCAAAGCCGGGAAGGATGCTAGCTGTCACTGCCCAGCTAGGCGAATAGGTGATGAGCAAGCCATTACGGGCCAGCACAGCCAGCACGTTACGTTGCGGCACACCGCCATCTTCCATCCAGGCCAGATCAATCAGTCCTCCGACGACCTGCGTCCCAGCCATTTCGCCCTGCCGGGTAACAACCTGAGGTTCGCGGTTGACCAGCCGCGTGCCGCTCTCATCCAAGTCTTCGCGGTAGAGAATGTCGCTGGTCGTATCCAGCAGGTAGAGGCTAAGCCCCTGCACCACCGGGCCGCGTAGATAAGCGCCGGCAGGATACTCACGCAACAAAACCGGCGTAACGCGGGTCACATGGTCATAGGAGTCCAGCGCCGCCAGCGCCTCAGCCCGCTGAGCCAGTATCTCAGCGTTGGGGCTGTGAATCTGGGCGGCCTGCTCAAACAGGAAGAGAGCTGTCTCCCAGTGGGGTCGGGCCTCCGCCTGATTGTTCCCGCCGGCACGGGCCAGCTCGATCTCGCGCTGAGCCTCGTGGATCAACTGGGCATACTGCGAGTTCTGACCCGACATTCGGTACACGGCTGTCGTGATCAGGGCTACGATAACCGCCACAGCTACCATGACGCCAATTTGCATGGCCACAGGAAGCTGAGCCTGCTGAGCAGTGGTCTGTTCTCTCTCCGGGAAAACCCGCTCGATCAGCGCCCGCAATCCGGCAGTGGCGCGGGCCATCCCCCGCACAGTATCACGTCCAGCCCGCCGGAATCTCCCCAGTTCCTCAGACGGAGGGGCCGCAGGAGGTATGCCGCCTCCGGCAGGCCGCCGGGCAAACGCCGGCTGATCGGATGCGCCGGCAGGGCGCAGTTCCTCCCCTGCCGGGCGGCGGCCCTGAGAGACAACCTCCGCCTCTCCCTCCGCCTGCGGGGCGACCAATTTAATCACCTGAGCCGCTGTGAAGCGGCCTGCTACACTAGCAAGGTTGCTGAGCGTCCCGTCAATCTCGCCGCTCTCGACAGCCTGTCTCAGGGTAATGTCACGCAGGCGGTTGAGCGAGGAATCAGCCAGAATCAGAAAGTCCCCTGCCCGCACCTCACGGCGGTAGAAGCGCATGTCCAGCTCGGCATCCAGACCCAGCGCGGGCGCCCCCTCAGCCAGCTCCTCGTTGGTCGGCAGGCGCTCGATAAAATCCTCCCGGATCAGGAAACAGCGCGCCGGGCCGGTCACCGCCAGATACAATTCCTGCTCCCGCAGAATGGCACACGCCAACCCCACCCGGATTGGCTCCAGTGCAGAGGCATTTGCCTTGTAGAGCAGGGCGTTGATGGCGCTGATCGAATCGCGCAGGGCAGAGGTTACACTGCCGGGAACATTGAAGTAGCGGGTTGAGAGTTCGCGGGCCAGCCCCTCATAAAATGCCGCCGGCTGGGATTGCTCCTCGCTGAGCGCGATGAGTGCAAAGAGGGTATCCAGATCACGGCCCCGCGCCGTCCGACGCGGCGGCGGCATCGCAATTGCACCGGGCGAAGCGGTGCTGATGGAACGCCCCCCTACCACAAAGAGATGGCCTACCAGGGCTTCGAGTTCAGTGCTTGGCATGGGCACTCACATCTTCTGCCTGTCAGGATACTTGTCGGGATACTGCTTGGTCATTTTACACGAGCCTGTTTCAGAGCAACAGTTTGCCTTGCTACTCGATCTCCTCCTGCCGGCTGTCACGAATCTCCTCGTAAACAGCCTCCAGGCCGGCCTTGATGCGCCGCTGAACCTTTTCTCGGTTGGACGGATCGTAAGGGAAGAAGGGCAAAAACTCCGCCACAAGCTGGTTGATCTCCGAACGGGGGCGTTCGGCATGGAGCAGACTGTTGATCCGGCGGCGGGCTATCCGCAGGTACTCAGACAAAGGCTCTGTGTCAGCAGGCTGGACTATCCCCTCCCTGCCGGAGACGATATTCCAGCCAATGTACCGTTGCTCTGAGCGCAGGCTTCGCAGGATGTTGAGCCATGACTTGGTCGTCCCATCACTGATGTAGGGATGCTGTCCCACACTGATCGAGTCCCCCACAAAGATTGTCTTGCGGCGGGGCAAGGTCACCCACGTACTGCTGAACATGGCGCTGGGCCGGTTAGTCAGGATGATCTCCTCATCACCGCAGTACAGGTGCATCACACTCTCATAAGAAAGCTGAGGCGGTATAACCTTTAGACTCCCAAGTTCAACCAGCTCGCTGTCATTGGCGCTCATCTCATCGGCGGCCTGAGAGATGAAACTGCCGCTCAAGCTCAGCATGTAAGCCGCGGCCAGCTCATGGGCCACTACCGGTGCATCGAACCATACATTGCCCAGAATACGATCCCGATGATGGTCCGTGTTGATGACATACAGGATCGGCGTATCAGGGCTGATCGTCTGCAACTGCATCACCCACGAACGAGCATCCCGTGGATAGGGAGGAGTGTCAACGCACACCCACCCCGCACTGGTCAGCACCGCCCCTACGGTGACCAAGGCATAGTTCGTCTCAATGAAGACGCCAGGAACGATCTCTTGCATAGCCCTACCGTCTACGACTGGAAGATGACCTGCTCCGCATATGCCAGCACAGACTCGATCTGGTCCACGCTGGCGGCAACGCCGCCGCCCTGAGCAAAATCCGCTCTGCCGCCCCCTCGTTCACTCCCCAGCGTCGAGAGAGCCTGCCTCAACGCGACAGCCATATCATAGGGCAGGTCGGGACTGCGAGCCATGATCAAATGAGCCTTACTACCTGAAGTGCCTACCAGCACCAGCACGCCGGGCGATTGGATCAGGCGGCTGGCCAGCGCCCGCAGTTCGTCCGTCTCACGGCCCTCAAAGGCCGCCCTGACCACCACAGTCCCGCCGCGCCGGCTGGCAGTCTGGAGCAGACGGGAAGCCTCTTCGTCCAGCAGGCGCTCCTGTGCGGCTTTGAGCGCCCGCTGGGCCGACTTCAAATCTGCCTTCAGGCGTGCAACCGCCTCCCCTGCCTCCCAGTAGCCGACGGTCAGATCAGCGGCCAACTGGTTGGCCAGAGCATTCTTAACCCGATAGTCGCGCAGGGCACGCCAGCCGCACCGGAATTCGACCCGCGTTTCCTGACCCTGCCGCTCCAGCTTGAGCACCTTGATCAGGCCAATCTCGCCGGTATGGGATACATGGGTACCGCCGCAGGCGGTTGTGTCGAATCCCTCTACTTCCACTACCCGCAGACGCTCCGGCAAGCGGTCGGGCAGCTTGCGCATCTCGATCTGGGTCTCTTCACCGGCGGCAAGGAAACGCGCCCTGACAGGACGGTTCTCGTACACGATCTGGTTAGCCAGCTCTTCAGCCCGCTCCACCACCTCCGGCGGCAGGGAGGGCTTGTCCAGATCAATCGTGACGCTCTCTTCGCTCAGATGGAAACCCACCGTCCGGGCGTTGGCCGCCTGCACAAAGGCCTGCGAAAGGATGTGCTGGCCGGTGTGATGCTGCATGTGGTCAAAGCGCCGCGCCCAGTCAACCTGGCAGTTGACCTGATCGCCCGGCACATCCCCCGCCAGCAGGTGCAGGATCGCGCCGTCTTCCTCCCGCTGGAACACATCTACGACCGGCACGTCATTCATCACTCCCCGGTCGGCTGGCTGACCGCCGCTGGCCGGGTAGAAGTATGTCCGATCAAGGATGACCGCCGGTTGTCCCCCTACCCTCAGCCGCTCGATGATCTGAGCCGAAAACCGGCTTGTGTAGGCATCCTCGTAGTATAGACGCTCCGTCATAGACAGGCCTCTCTCACGGTGTAGAAGCGGCTTCACAGGCCGGGAACTGACTTACATCACGCGGCCAATCGGCGGCATAGAAGGCCAGGTAATCCGCTGTGTGGGCCGACCAGTATACCTCTGTATGATCGCCTACCGGGTTGATCACGTACTCCGGCTCGATACCGCGCCGCCGCAGACGTCGGACGAAGTCATGCACCCCTATATCCACAATGGTATCCTGCGCACCCATGTCAAGGTAGATAGACAGCCGCTCAATGCCGGGGGCTGTATCTATCAGGTTGTTGGGGTTGAAGTCGGAGGGGTAGTCCGTATCGTAGAAGTAGGGGCTGTGGCCGCCCAGACGGTCAAACAGGTCGGGATGACTAAAGGCGATCCAGAAGGCCCAATACCCCCCGCGCGACAGCCCTCCGATAGCCCGGTGAGATGAGTCAGCCCAGACACAGAAACCAGCCTCCACAGCGGGTATCAACTCCCTGACGATCAACTCCGGGTAAGGGCCGTTGTCCATATAGTGCTCCGCGTCGTTGCCGTTGGGCATGACGATGATCATCGGGGGCAAAGCACCCCGCGCATAGCCAAGATCGGCGGCTTCGTCCAGCCCCATGCGATCCCACTGCGAATCGTCCATCCCCTGCCCCAGCCCATGCAACATGATTAAGTAGGGGTAACGCCTGCCCGTGACACTGTAACACGGAGGCAGATAGACCCGATAGTGAAACTCGCGACCGGTCAACTGGCTGATGAATGAGTGATAGACGATCTGCCCCTCCGTTTCCTCACAAGGGGGGATCGTGTGAGTTGGGGAGGGCGCCAGCGTCGGAGATGGGGTTGATGTGAGCGTAGGCGGCGGGAGCGGCGTCAGGGTGGATGTCCCAATCACCCAGACTGTTGAGACCGGCGTAGGCGAGGGCGTGACGGGTGTAGGGACGCCGGTCTGAGTGGGCGGCTGGGTGGGTACATGCCCTGGTGTCAGATAGTAGCCCGGCTGGAGCTTTTCACAGCCGGCAGATGCCAGAAGTACACTGACCATCAGGAGGAACGATAGGATTTTTGTTTTGCGACCCATGAGGCAGAATTATAGCCACGCCCCAAGCGGGGATGCAAACCGCCTTTGGGGATGAGCCAGACAGCGGGATAGCGACAGGTTACAACGTCCTTCCCGTGTTTATATCCCCGCCTGAAGGCGAAATCAGAAAGGGCAGAGCCTCTTCCGCCTATTTCATCGCCCGGTACAGCACCCCAATCGGGTGAAGGGCGGGCAGTCGGGTGTGCTTGGCAATCCACCAGCGGCAAGTCTCCGACTCGCTAATGACAAAATCGGCTCCCCATTCACGGGCCTGCTCAAACAGCGGCGAACCAACCTGACGGGCTACGTCGTACTTCTCACGCTTCATGCCATAAGTGCCTGCACCGCCACAGCACTCTGCCTCAGACAGGGTCACCTCAAGCTGAGGAATGCGCCGCAAGACGGGCAGGGTCGGGACACCCACGTCATGGGAGCGCAGTTTACAAGAGGCATGGTAGATGGCGCGGCTGGCCAGCGGTTCGAACGTCAGACCGTCCAGGGTCTCTCTGAGCCGCGTCGTTATGAACTCGAACACATCAAACGTCTGGGCCGCTACCAGTTCCACCTCTCTACCGCTCAGCCCCAGCGTAGCTTGATAGTCATATTTCATCGTCAGCAGGCACGAGGTGGAAGTCCCCACAATCGGGATGCCTGCCTCGGCGAAAGGCAACAGCAACGCCACATTCTGCTGAGCCTGACGACGGGCATCCTCAAACAGGCTGTTGGACTGCATCGCCAGGCCGCAACAGGTCTGCGGCGGAAGGATCACCCGGCACCCCAGCTTCTCCAGTACGGCGATGGTGATCCGGCCAAGTTCATGCTCGTAGTAGTTGGTACTGCATCCGTGGAAGAATGCCACTGTTACCCGTGAGGCGTCATTCTGTTCGGGCGGCTTCTCCACACAGTAGCGCCGCATCCGCGCCCGGAAGGTGCTTCCGGCGTAGGCAGGCATAGGAGCCTCACGGTGGATGCCAATCGTCTTCTCCATAATCCACCGCACAGGGCGCGTCCTCAGCGAGAGGTTAGCGATGGGAGCAAGAGGTGTTCCCAGCCGCCCGATCAGCTCTGTGTTGGAGATCAATCGGTCGCGCAGGGGTGCGCCGCGTTCCTCAACCAGCCGGGCCTTAGCTTGGGTGTTGATCTCAGCCACCTTGACATCATGGGGGCATACCCGCGAACACACGCCGCAGGCCGAACACCACATCACCGACGCATCCGGCAAAGGCAGGCGGGGATGGCGGTAACGCTCCGCCTGAGGGCCAACAGCCTTCGGGCCGGGGAACAGATCGGTTGCGGCGGCAACGGGGCAGGCCGCCGTGCAGATGTTGCACTTCAGGCACAGATCAGCAGTCAGGTTTGGTTGGATCATCCCAGTACAGCCTCCACAGCACAGAATGCCGTCACAAGCGCAATGCCTTGACGCGATCCCTCGTTGATCCGATCAGCACCAGCTAACAGACTGCCGGCGGCATACAGGTTGTCATAAACGGTGGTGCCGTCCATTCCCAGCGGCCTCATGTGCCTGTCCACTCGCAGGCCGAAACGCTCAAAGGGCTGTTCATCCAGCAGAGCAGGGTTGATCCAGCGGGCGCGGTCTCCGTCATGCAGTACAGGCAGGTCGAAGACTGTCTCCCGCACCCGCCCATCCGGCGTGGTTTCCAGGCCGCCGCCCAGCACGTCTCCGGTAGCAAGCAGTACCGCGCCCGCCTCATGGAAGCGGCTCCGCCCTGCTGATTCGACTACGACACCCCTGACGCGGCTTCCCTCACCCGCCTGCCCGACAGCAGGCACTCCCTCTACGATTTGCACACCAGCATTGAGAGCAGTCCGGCGCAGGATGCGTTCCAAACGCAGGCCCGGAACGCTGGGCGGCAGTGTCGGAATCTCAAACAGCGGCAGACCAAGCCGTTCCTGCATCTCCAAGAAGACTGCCGATGACTGCCGCAAACCCAGCACTGCCGGCAGTCCTACCCGCTTTGCTCCTGCAAGGAGGGGCTTCCACACACGGGCGATCTGTTGGCGGCTGGCCGGCCTGTCAAACAGGTAAGCTAGATCAGTGGCGTAGCCATCCCGTCGGAGAGGTGCACCCGGCACGGGCAGTTCTACTGTCCCCTCCACCGGCAGACCAGCCCGCTTCAGGCTGGAGGCCGCTAGGGCGGGGTAAAAATCACGGAAGCCGCTCAACCCGGCCAGAACAAAAGGCGTCTTGTCGGCCATATGCCCTTGCGCCAGCGACAGCGGGGCATAAGCGGTCACATGGATTGTTCCAAGAGCGGTTGGCAGGAGAAGGCTGTCCTCCGGCCCGGCTGTAAAGGGGTAGTCCGCTTCAGTAGTGATCTGGCAGAAGGCCGCTAGAGCGGCTTCCAACGCCTCGAATCCGGCCAGTGCGTAGGGGTGTGTGTCGGGCAGATGGTTGATGGTCTGTGCAAGGGGCGGGTCTGCCTTCCAAACATCTATGCAACCATGAGAAAGCTCCAAGTTACCCCGTCCTCTTGCGACCACCGTCACAGAAGCTCCCCGCCGGGCGGCAAGCACAGCCGCAAAAAGACCCGTCAAACCGGCACCGACAACCAACAGACTGGTCATTGTGCGGCCTCCTCCCCCATCAAGTCCTGAGCCGCAAAAAGCTCAAGGTAGACACGACGCATCAGCTCCATCTGACGGAGCGTGTGTCCCCACCCCAGGGGGCGGATACCACGCCAGCGCTCCTGAAGAAACCCGCCCAGCCCCCCATCCTGAGGGACGGACGACAGGGTTTCATGGGCAATGCCGGCGGCCCGGTAAGCGCAGAAGCTGGCCTGACAAGGCCCCATCCCCAGCCGCAGGTCACGCCGCACATCATCCAGCTCAAGGGGGGTGACAGCACGGAGGGCGGCCTCCAGGTCACCGCGCGGGATCAGCTCACACTCGCAGATGATCTGCGGCGGCGTTTCGGGGGGAGCCTGAGGCTCGACTCGGGCAAGGCGTCCGGGCAAGGTGTGGTAGGATTTTGCCCCTGACTCCAGAGGGGTATCGGCTGTACGACAGGGGGCTGTGACGTTCAGATGCCGGCAGACAACTTTCATGGCATGTTCGGCCATCAGGCGGTAAGTAGTGAGCTTGCCGCCAAAGATGCTCACCAGCCCGTCTATACCGTCGCGCTCCGCATGGTCAAGGATGGTGTGAGCGCGGGGCAGTGCACGTGTCTGCTCAGCGTCAGCCTGCTCCGGACGGTACAACGGGCGGACGCCCGCCCATACCCGCAGAGGTCTGTGCTGAGGCAGGCTGGGGATCATTTCTGCCCCTGTCTTCAGAATCTTGTCCACTTCCCACGCTTCAGTGCGGGTGTCAGCCGGGTCTTCAACGTGAGTATCCGTCGTCCCAAAGACAGCCACCGTGCCGACCGGGACAATCAGATCACCGTCAGCGGGCGGCCTGCATCGGTTGACGACGGTATGGATCAGGCGGGCGGCCACAGCGACCATGCTTCCCCTGCCCAGCGCAATGGGTATCTCGATCCCTGCCAGCCGGGCCACGAGGCCTGCCCACGGGCCTGTCGCGTTGACCGTGAGATCGGCTTCCAGGATGATCTTCTCCCCATCATTCAGGGAGGTGATCTCCGCACCGACCACTCTGTGGTTGTCCACGATCAGGCGATCAAGGCGATGGCGTAACCATACCTGCCCGCCGCCTGCGCGGATGGAATGAGTCAGCATGTGCAGTAAATCGAACGAGTCCAGCGCGGCATCGCGCGTGGTAAAGACCCGTTCTATTTGAGGGTTCAGCAGAGGCTCGCGGCGTAAAGCTTCCGCAGGCTCAATCTCCTCCACCGGCACGTCCAGTTGACGGCAGGCCGTCAGCCAGCGATCCGGCCAATCGGCAGGGTCGCCCGGACAGGCCATGTAAAGTCCGCCTGTATCCTCGATGGTAGCGGGGGCAATACGGCGCAAGACGGCATTTTCCAGCGCACATTCCTGCGCCGAGACGGGATCAGAAATCACATAACGGGCGCCAGAGTGAAGCAGGCCATGATAGCGGCCCGATGTGCCTTGGCCAAGGTCGCCCTGCTCCACCACCACAACCCGGATGCCGCGCAGGCAGGCATCCCACGCTATGCCTAGTCCTGTAGCGCCGCCGCCAATAACCAGAAGCTGGGTAGATTGTTTTCGCATGATGTCCCCCTGAGAGGGATGAACGTCTCCAAGACTCGCCTCTGATCATACCCTACAAGCCCGCCAGTTCCATCCTGATCAATGCCACAATAAAGAGTGACAGTCTTCGCAATCAGTGTACAATACTAGAAATAAGGGCCGGCACTTACCAGCCATTATTGCTTAGACCCCGATATTTGCATCCCCTCAAAGGAAGTCCCATGACTGACCTCATTGGAAAGACGATCAAACACAGAGTGGCAAGCTTGAACTGGCAGCCCTTCAGCCCATGACAGGGGGGAGACAGCCTTGACGGGCGTTTGATCCCCACGGCAGGTTCGGCTACACTGGAGGCGGATCGAAGCACACCATCAAACAGCCCTGAGAAGAGGGAAAGAAGATGCAAGACCCTGACCACCAACTGGACAGCGAACTGGAGGCCGAAGAGATCGAGGCTTACTGTGTCAGGTGTAAGCAAGTCGTGCCGATGAGCGAGCCTGCACCCGTTTGGACACGACGGGGGACACCCGGCACACGCGGTCAGTGTTCGATCTGCGGCACTACGATCTTCAGAATGGGGAAAACAGAAGCACACGACAGGCTCGCTAAGCCAGATATGGGGCGGGTGCTTGGCACCCCCATGCCGCTCCGCAAGGGGCGGAGCAGTCAGGCCAAGTTTGCCGCTTACATCAGCTACAGCCTTGCCGATTCGGGGCTGGCCGCCCGTCTGGCCGAAGACCTCAGCAAAGCCGGCATTCCTACATGGTTTGCACCCGACGCCGGCGTAAACAAGGCAAACTGGGCCAGCGGAGTCCATCCCGCCCTTGAGGAATGCAGTCACATGGTGGCGATTCTTTCCGAGTTCGCCCTCAACACAGCCGAACTTCGAGAGGAGTGGACTTTCTTTCGATCCCGCCGCAAGCCGATATTGGTAGTCCAAGTAAGCCCGTGCGAGATACCAGACGATCTGCGGACTCGCCCGCGCTTCGACTTTTCAGAAGACTACCGGACAGCCTTCCGAGAGCTGGTACAGGCATTGAGCGGCTGATCAGGGCCGGCAGTTTGACTGCCCGCTATTCTTCGGGGGTGAGAGTCTGAACAGACGGCGGCGCAAAGATAAGCTGATAAGTGAGCATGGACGATTGGCCGGCAGGGGTGGTACAGGCTGAGCCGCTGAGGCCGGTGACTGGCTCAGCTAACTGATCCAATCTCACGCTGTAAACCTGATCAGCCTCCATCTGGAAGTCAGCATAACCCGGATTAACGTCAGGCTTGAGGCCGGTAAAGAAGACCTCTTGGCTTGCCCCCCAACTCACCGTCACCTTCACCGCCGGTACGCCCTCTCCCATCTCGTCATAGACATATACCTCAATCCGCCCCGCCGCCCGCCCCTCTTCACAGACCGCCTGCAAAGAGATCAACGCGAGATCAGCCACCGCGGGGACAGCCGGCGTTGGGGGAGCGATGAAAGGAGTGGGAGTGGGAGTTGGAGCCGGCGTATCGGTCGAGGTGGAGAAAGGGGGCGGAGGCAGTGTGATCATGGCTTGCGGCGGCATAGAAGTTGGGATCGCCGTACCAGAGAAGACAGCAGCCGCAAGCGGCTGAGCACCCAGTGCCTCAGCCAAGACGGTCAGGGCATACACCTGATGATTGTCATCTCCACGCAGGAAAGCAGAATCTGCCTGAGTGGCCACCAACCCGGCTATATCATGAACACCCAGACTTTGAAGCCGTGCCTGCGCCCGAGCCAAGTTGAAATCTTGCAGGTAGGCCTCACTGACCAGCAGAATGTAAGTTTGCTGATCTTGGGCGTTCAGGCGGTCCGGCGCTACATCTACCCATTTCACGGGGTTGAGAAACCACGCATAAATCAGCCCGCCTATCAGGCCCAGCAGAAAGCCAGCCAACAAGGCGATCCAAGGGAATCGGGGCGGGGTGCGGCTTTGCATCCGTTACTGCCCGGTACCAGAGGTTTGAAGGTACGGCTGCATAGGAGGGGTGATGTAACCAAAATGGGCGGCAAGACGCACCAAGTTACGAATATCGTCTGGGTTACGCCCCTCTGCAATGTACTGCTCAGCAAGAAGAGCCACATAAGCCGCCGGATCAGGCTCAGCCAGCCGGCCCAGCCGAGCCTGCGCTAGGTCCCAGTCCCCGTTCACAGCGTAGGCGGCCCCCACCATGACCACATAATCCGCCTTGTAGTCAGGGTGGAGCTTGTCCAGGCCAACGCTGACATCCTGAACAGGCACAAACCAGCCTATCATTGTCCCGGCCAGCACACCAAGCCCCAGCCCGATCAGCAGGGTTGGCCACGTTCTTTGCATGACGGCCCCTCGATTAGACCCTCTCGCATAAGTTTGCTATACTACGCGCCAGAGGCAAACTTGCCAAAAAAGCCGGGGAACTCCCGGCTTGAAGCAGGCTCATCATGCCGGAGGTGGGAGTTGAACCCACACGCCTTGCGGCGCGCGATTTTGAGTCGCGTGCGTCTGCCATTCCGCCACTCCGGCTTGCCACAACAGTATACGGCAACTTGGCCCGAACGTCAAATAGTCGGGGGCCACTACCGAACGGCTGGGCGATGGATGAAGCAGTCCTGATTCAAGCGGCTCAACAGGGCGATGTCAACGCCTACAACACGCTAGTTCTGCATTACCAAGACCTAGCCTACAACGTTGCCTATCGAATCATCGGTGATCTGGATGCGGCGGCTGACGCTGCGCAGGAGGCTTTCATCTCGGCCTACCGGGCGATCCAGCGCTTTCGGGGGGGATCATTTAGGGCCTGGCTGCTTCGTATCGTAACCAACGCCTGTTACGACGAATTGCGCCGCCGCAAACGACGCCCTCAGACCTCATTGGAAGCCCTGTACGTCGAGAGCGAATCACCAGACGATCCGCTGGTCAGCCGTGCTGAAAGCCCGGAAGCGTACACCCAGCGTATGGAACTGCAAGCCGCTATTAAGAATTGTCTGGAAGAACTGCCGGACGAGCAAAGGGTAGTGGCTATCCTGTCTGATCTGGAGGGGCTGAGTTACGAAGAGATCGCCCAGTCAACCGGCACGGCTCTAGGTACAGTCAAATCGCGCCTGAGCCGATCACGGGCGCGTCTGCGGGACTGCCTGCAGGGCTTTGAGGAACTTTTGCCGGCGGAATATCGTCTTAAAGTTGGAAGCTAAAATTGGCTTAACCGGCCTTGAGAGCGGGTGGATGCAGTGAAAGCATCTCTCGATGAGCGCGACCTGATTCTGCTGAATGCCTACCTCGACAATGAGCTATCGGCTGAAGAACGGGCATCTTTCGAGCAACGCCTAGCCCGTGACTCTGCCCTGCGAGCTGAACTTCGGGAATTGCAGGCAACTGTCTTATTGCTGGGCATGGCAGAACGAGTCCGCGCCCCGCGCAACTTTACCCTAGACCCCAACCTCTACAGCAAGCCTGCCCGGTCTGGATGGTGGAGACTGGGGAAGACAGCTCCTCTGATGCCGCTGGCGGCGGCAGGGGCAGGGATCGTTGTAGTGGCGTTGTACATCGGGGCGATTGCACTGACTCGTCTCGGAGGAGGGGCCGCCGCGCCCTCTGTGGCGATGGAAGCCGCCGCACCCCAGCAAGAGCCTGCCGCCATGCTACCCGAAGCGCCTGCGGAGGAGGCGGCACCGGCAGAGGCAGGGCCAGCCGCTCAAGCCGCTCCCCTTCCAGAGGCGTTCGACCAGCAGGAAGCACAAACACAACAGGCGCCGGCAGGAGCAGTCCCCCCCACCCTTGCTGCTTCGCCGGAGGAAGCAGGCGGCATTTTTGCGGCTGAGGAAGCCTCTTCTGAGGCGGGTGCCGCCGCGTCCCCGCCGCTACCGACCGCCGCCGGCGACCAAGAAAGAGCCGGCAATGCCGCCGGGCAAGGGGAAAGAGTGATCGAGCCGGCACCCGCTCAGCCCTTCCCTGCCGGCCTGTTCGAGCGCCCAGGCGGTTCTCCAGTCGGGGGCGTCGTGGTTGCCGCGTTGCTTCTTGCAGTCGGGCTGATCATGCTGGCTGTCAGCCTGATTCTCATCTTTAGGCGACGAGGACGAGGACGGTGACCAGCCCTCAAGATATGAACTTCTGTCCCCGCTGTGGATATCCCCTGAGTGATGGTATCCGCTTTGGCAAGTTACATCGGGTGTGCGAACGATGCGGTTTCATCTACTTCAACGACCCGAAGGTGGCCGCTGTGGTGTTGGTCACGCAGGGGGGACGGGTTCTGATGGTCAAGCGATCAGTTGACCCGCAGAAGGGCAAATGGGCCTTGCCGGCAGGGTACATTGACTACGGGGAGGACCCGCGCGAGGCGGCCTGCCGCGAGGTGATAGAGGAAACCGGCCTTGCAGTGCGCATTACCCGATTGATTGACGTGCTGGGGAATAAGTCTTCAGACGGGGGCGGGGCCAGCATTGTGATCCTGTTTGAGGCGGAGGTGGTCGGCGGCTCACTGCGTGCTCAAGACGACGCTGAACAGGCCGTCTTCTTCACACCGGATGAGATACCCTTAGACGAGATCGCCTTTGAGAGCACCTCTCTACTGCTGGAACGCTGGATGAGCGGACAATCCCAGCCTGAGTGAAAGCGCCTACTCTGTCCGCTGTTGGGATGCCAATTCAGGAAAGTCGGGCGGCATAAACAGCCGCCAGAACAAGTCAGCCAGACGGGGTGTTAGAACGCTGGCATACTGTCCGATGGTCTCCAGCCAGCCAATGTTGACTTCCGGCGCCCCCAAGGCCATCGCCTCCAGCGTGCGCCGGGCTACACGCTCCGGCGGGATCATGGTAAACCCCATCCGGCGGTACGCGGGCTGAATCCGGCTGACCATCTGCGTATCGGTATAGCCGGGGTTGACCGTCAGCACCCGAATCCCTGTGCCAGCCAGCTCACGCCGCAACCCTTCGCTGAAGCCTATCATCGCGTGTTTGCTGATGCCATAAGCAATGAAATAGGGCATGGTGTGGCGCCCCGTCGCTGAGGCAACATTCACAATATAGCCGGACCGCTGACGGCCCATGATCGGCAAAGCCAGTTGTGTCAGGCGGACGGCAGAGAGCACGTTGACCTCCAGATGACGCCTCAGCATGTCCGGTGTAGTATCCGCCAATGAACCGCCCTGGATGATGCCGGCATTGTTAACCAGAATGTCTATGCGCCCGAAACGATGCATGGCACGGCTGACCAGACCGTTAAGCTGGTGCTCATCTGTCACATCGGCAGGAACGACGAGAACTTGAGTCTCCTGCCTGATGCGCCGGCACTCAGCGGCCACCGCCCGAAGCTGTTGTTCATCACGGGCCGCTAAGACGAGGTACGCCCCTCGACCCGCAAAGGCATGAGCAAGCGCCCGCCCTATGCCGCGCGATGCGCCGGTGATCAGCACCACCTTATGCTGAAAGGCATTTCTCTTCGAGCTGACCAACAGGCGAGTCAAGCCCCAGACCCCAAGACCCAGAATGAGCGGAATCAACCAGCCAATCTGCGAACGCTTCATAACGAGCGCTCCTTTCGGGCAATGGTGATCAAGTTGACGCCTAAGCCGACGGGGATCAAGGTGAGGCCGGTCAACACCTGAACCGCGCTGGGAAGTCCGAACAGGGCAAACTGAAGCGAGGCAGGGATCAGGGGCAGGTAGGGAACATCCCAAAGCCCATCCCCAAACATCCGTAGAACGCGGAAGCCGCTCTCCTCTGTCCATTGCCGCCAGACTGCCGGCGGCTGGACGTTGATGTGGGTGGGGTCTTTGGAGATAGCATCGGGCGTTCTTTCAGGATGCTTAAGCGGGCGCAATGCATAAACAGGGTTGGGAGTAGCAAACAGGAACAGCCCCTCATCAGTCAGGATGCGGTTGACATGACGGAGACAGGCCGGCGGATCAATCAAGTGCTCGACGAGATGAAGGGCTACCACCACATCAAAGGAGCGGTCAGCGAACAGCTCAAGCCGCTCGGCTGAAGCTACCAGCGCCGAGGACTTGGGCGCATTGCGGCGTGTTTGAAGCGCGGCGTAGTGGGCAATATCAATCCCGACACAGGTGAAATGCCGCTCCAGAAGCCCCAGCAGATGCCCCAGCCCACAGCCCATTTCCAGCAGGCGGCCTGTGGAAGGCTTTGCAGGGGCAAAGCGTCTCACCAGACGGGCGTAGTAGCGGCGTGCAAACCAGTACATGCTAAACCGGCCTAACGGCCTGTCGGCATAATTGTAGGACTGGAAGTACCGCTCACCATACTCATGGACAGGGGCTGTATTTTGGTTCATTTTGTACCGGCTTCTACCTCGTGAGTGCTCAAAGGCTGGGAGGACTTCCGCATTGAAAGCTGAAGCAAAAAGACACTTGCAAGAATGATGACGCCCCCCACGTACTGGACGGTCGTGACATGCTCTCCGAGCAGGGCTGTAGCCAGCACGACCGCCAGTAGCGGCTCGGTAGCGGCCAAAATAGCCGCGTTGGAGGCCCCGATCCGAGCAATTCCCAGAGAGATAGCCAAGATTGGCAGGGCTGTTCCGATGACAGCCAGCCCGGCTACCGCCATCCACCCTGAGGTGGTAGCCGGAGGGTCCAGCCCTCCCCAGATGAGGCTGAGCGGAAAGAGAACCAGCGCCGTCCCCGTGATGTTGATCGTGCCTGTCACCAGCCCTGAAGTCTGGCGGGTACTGCGTCCAACAACCACCAGGTAGAGGGCATAGGAAGCCGCGTTTAGGAGCGGGAACAGCACATCCAGAAAGCCGGCGATCTCCAGTGCCCCGCCGGTGGTAAGGGCACAACCCGCCAGCGCCAAGACGATAGCCGCCCAAGCTGTCACAGACAGCCGTTCGCCGAACATGACCGAGATCAGCGCCACAATGGCCGGATATGTATAGAACAACAATACATAGGTTGTGGCAGGCACACGTTCCAGCGCCCAGAAGGCCGTCAGTGCGACAAAACTGTACAATGCCCCCATAGCCAGCAAAACAGCGATCTGTCTGCGGGTCAACGGGGCGGCCTGAAGCCGCTTCTGCCAGAGAGGCCACGCCAGCCACACAACCAGCGCGGCAAAGAGAAAGCGCCATGTCACAAGATCGAGCGGAGTCACACCGGCCCGATAACCCAGCTTGGTTAACGTGGGCAGGAAGGCAAAACTGGCGGCGGCAGTTAGAACAAACAACGATCCGGAAAGAGTACGGTTCATAGGTTATCTTTCTGTGTCATTCGGCAATACTCTACTCTTGGCGGGCTATTCTGACCAATATCTGCTCAATCCGACAGGCGGCTGGGAGTACATTGTAGCTTTCGGGCAGGCTGATATACAATAGCCTTATCCTTAAGTCGCGATCCTCTCTAAGTTGACGGGGTAAGGGTATGGCCGAATCTGAGGGCGATCTTGTACAGCGGGGCATTGCTGCCATCCGTGCGGGTCAATCCAATGAGGGGCGTCGTCTTCTGGCGCAGGCACTTCAGATCAACCCACGTAGCGAGCTGGCGTGGCTGTGGATGAGCAGTGTCGTACAGACAACCGAACAGCGTATCCATTGCTTAAAGCAGGTTCTGGCCATCAACCCTCAGAATGAGGCGGCCCTTAAGGGATTACGATCCCTAGGCGCATTGGAGGCTCCCCCGCCCGCAC
>Ga0209101_1000666_pt1 | contig 27798 bp, 22 predicted proteins | sample ConPoolayeCmetaG_FD_185481 | JGI IMG/M metagenome (GOLD analysis project Ga0209101, IMG submission 185481) | Hot spring microbial mat communities from California, USA to study Microbial Dark Matter (Phase II) - Cone Pool mat layer C metaG... ...
GTATTATCCATGGAAAAGCCCTTTTGCTTGTTGTTTAACTAGCTGCATAATAGCAGCTTGCAAAGGGCTTTTCCACTTCTTTGTCAAGCCTTTTCAGCGCGTTCGTGAATAATCCGGGTTAGAGGCCTTAAAACCGCTCCCGGCCGGGGGATCTGCTCCCCTTTTTTCCGTGCAGCTTCTGTCCCTACCACATTATCCGTCCTCTCCGGCCCCTTCCCCAAGCCCAAATCTCCCTTCGCTAAAGATCAGGGTTGGAATTGAACGAGTGTATCAGGATTCTCCCCGGGCGCAAGGAGGGAGAACGTTGACCTCGAGTCCTTTCTCAAACGCAGAATTTTGAATCATGCGAGGACCGCCGAGACCACGCGGTCGCGTCCAGCCAGATCCTTTGTTACGCTTACACCCGTGAAACCTGCCTGTTCCAGCTTTAACGTAACGGCTGGCGCCTGGTCGGAGGCTATTTCAAGAAAAATGTACCCCCCGGGTTTCAGAGCCAAAGATGCATCAGCGATGATTGTTGTTGTTACTCCTAACCCGTCGGGACCGCCATCGAGCGCTACGCGCGGTTCGTGGTGTCTGATATGGGGAGGCAGTTTTTCGAAGTCTTCGGTGCGTACGTAAGGTGGATTCGAAACAACGGCGTCAATCATTTCCGGCTCAAGGAACTCGGCCAAGTCCGAGGCCTGAACAAAGGCAATTCGCTCGGCCACACCGAGCGCTCGTGCGTTCTCCCTGGCCAGTTCGAGGGCGCCTGCGCTTATGTCAGAAGCCATGTAGAGAGCTTCGGGATGTCGACGGGCCAAGCTTATAACGATGCAACCGGTGCCGGTGCCGACGTCGACAATAGCCGGCTGACGTCGTTGCCACAGCGGCTCGCAGCGTAGCACGGTCTCCACCAGGCATTCGGTTTCCGGCCTGGGAATCAACGCACGCGGGTCAAGTTTGAGGGTGTATCCCATGAAGTCCCATTCCCCGAGGACATATTGAACCGGTTCGCCGGCAGCCACACGTTTCAGTCCGCGCCGCATGGCGTCGAGGTGGCGCTCCAATAGCGACTGTTTTGCGCGGGCAGGCAATTCAAGGCGCGGGCATCTCAACAGACAGCTCAGCAACAGTTCACAAGCCATTTGCGGCTCCGGTACTCCGTGGCGCTCCAAATAAGCGCGTCCGGCCTGGAGCACATCAGTCACCGTCTTGAGGTCATCGCTCACGCTATGCCTGCCTCCTTGGAAACTTCAACCCCCAATTTCCAGATGGGCCCGCGTGCGGGCGATGCGCAGCCCGCGACACGCATCTGTCTACGCATGCTGCCAGCGAAACAAGTTGCGGAACTGTCTCCCAATCGACGTTCCCATTCTGTAGTAACGTTCTTCCCGAGCCCCGATCTTCCCGTGGTGTACCAACGTTATCGCCGAGTCCGAAGCCTACCTCTGGGCGGCAGCGGTCTCCCCGAGCAAAGCGAGGGGAAACGTCGCTCTCGGTCATTTCTCAGACGCAGGACGCGGGATTATGAGGCCGGCAACGTGCGGTGACGTTCAGCCACCGCCACAGCTAGAGCGTCGAGAGCTTCCAAGTCCTTCGGACGCGGGTATCCGCGGCACATGACCCCGGGCAACACTTCTACCTTGAGGTTTGGAATCAGGGAAGCGATCTGCTCAACGGCCTTGCTGCTCCATCCATAGGATCCGATCACGGAAGCCCAGCGCAATTTGGGCCGTAGAGCATTGGCCAAATGCGCTGCGTAGAAAACTGCCGGGTGGGGTCCGACATGAACCGTCGGCGTCCCGATGATCAGCGTGGCTGCGTCTACTAGCGCTATGGCCAGCTTCCCGATGTCGGTCACGGCGAGATCGAACAGGTGCACTTGTACGCCACGTTCTGCCAGCGCTCCAGTCAGATACAGAGCCATTCTTTCCGTGCTGCCGTGCATAGAGACGTACGGCAAGACGACTTCATTTTTCACCCTGTCAGAGACCCAGTCGTCGTACGCTTGAATGACAAAGTGCGGATCGTCGTAGACAGGGCCGTGACTCGGCGCAATCATCTGAATATCCCGGTGCCCGATCTTTTCGAGATTCTTCCGGATGACCGTTCTGAACGGCATCATGATCTCGGCGTAGTATCGCTTGGCAGCCTCGTACACTTCCGTGGGCTTGCGGACATAGAGATCGGAAGTGGCGTAATGCGATCCAAAAAAGTCACACGAAAAGAGGATTTTTTCCTCACGCAGGTAAGTGCACATGGTTTCCGGCCAGTGAACCCATGGGGTGTAAATGAATTCGAGGGTGGCATCGCCCAGAGCTACCGTTTCGCCGTCTTCCACCGCCCTGATGTTGTTTTCAGGAATGCAGAGCAAATCTATCAGCATCCCTTTGCCCTTTGGCGTGGTTAAAAGTGTCGCCTCTGGGAAACGGTCGAGCACCCTTGGGATCGTCCCCGAATGGTCCTGTTCGGCATGATTGGCCACTAGATAGTCAATGCGCTCTACATCGGCCAACTGCGCCAGCAGCAGGTCGGATTTAGCAGGATCGGCCGTGTCTATCAGAGCCGTCTTGGATGTGCCCCGGACGAGGTAGGCGTTGTAGCTTGTGCCGTCAGGCAGTGGAATCAAAGAATCGAAAAGACGCCGGTTCCAATCCACAGCCCCCATCCAGCCAACCCGCTCGGTTATCTTGCGTTTTTTCATTTCTGGTTTCCTCCCGACAAGGTTACGGAGCTGAGCCGCAAGGCCCCGGACGGCAGGTGCCTTGCTCGTCTTTACCCCGTGCCGCATTGGCCTTTCTGGCCGGACGCATCCTACTCAGTTTTTCATTATTCAAAGTCTTTTCTGCCGGAAAATATCATGCGCTATTTTGCGATTGACCCGGAGCGGCCCATGCACAGCGCACGACGCGCAGCGTGGTCTTTCCATCCGCATTTCCTCTTGTGAGCTTGTCATTCGGGTCGCTCTCGTGTCCGAAGACCAAATATCCACAGCAGTCATTATAACAGGCCGTTTCTCGAACGCAAAACGCAGTATAACGTTCTCCGCACGCTCCCAATCCTGCCCGAGTGCAGCAACGTTCTCCCCGCATTTACTCCACGGGCTGTTTTTTGTTTTTAGCCAGATCTGCCAGCTTAATCTGAATATCGTGTTCCCGCAGAGCTTGCAGCAGCTCGTCCAGTTCACCTTCCATGATTCGGTTGAGAGAATAGAGCGACAGATTGATGCGGTGGTCGGTAACCCGGTTTTGCGGAAAATTGTATGTGCGGATGCGTTCACTGCGGTCGCCGCTTCCGATTTGACTCCGCCGATCGTTGCCGAGCCGCGCTTCTTCTTCGCGCCGTTGCGCATCCAGCAGGCGCGCCTTCAGGACGGCCATAGCCTTTTCTCGATTCCGGTGTTGAGAACGTTCGTCCTGGCTTTGCGCGACCAGGCCGGTAGGCAGGTGGGTTATACGCACGGCCGAATAGGTTGTGTTGACCCCCTGGCCGCCGGGGCCCGATGAACAGAAAATATCGATGCGCAACTCTTCAGGCTTGATCTCGATATCATCCTGCGGCTCGGCCTCAGGGAAAACCGCCACAGTGGCCGCGGAAGTGTGGATTCGGCCCGCCGCTTCGGTAATCGGTATGCGCTGCACGCGATGCACGCCGCTTTCGTAACGCAAAGTCCCGAAGGCCTGCTCGCCTTCCACAGTAAAAACGATCTCTTTGTAACCGCCAATATCACTCGGACTGGCGTCGACAATGCTGACCCGCCAGCCTTTCTCGGCGGCAAAACGGCTGTACATGCGAAACAAATCGGCTGCAAACAAAGCGGCTTCTTCGCCACCGGTCCCAGCGCGGATTTCCATGATGGCGTTGCGGCCGTCGCGCTCGTCCGGCGGGAGCATCGCCACCATGAGCTCCTTTTCTGCTTCAGCGAGTTTTCGCTGAAGCTCGTCAATTTCAGCGGTTGCCAGGGCTTTCAGTTCCGGATCCGCCCCCGGGTCAGCTATCAACTGTTGGTGTTCCGCCACTTCATTTTGAAGCTGAAAATAGCGATTGGCACGCGCCTCGAGTTTTTTCAACTCGGCGTGCTCATGCACCAGTTGCCTGAACCTCTTCTGGTTGGCGCTTGTCGCCGGCTGGGAAAGTTCGGTCTCCAAGGCGGGAAGCCGAGCCAGACGTTGCTCGATAACGACACGATCAATCATACGGTTCAGCGGCCCGGCCGACCGCGCCAGCTCTGCAGGCCGCGGTGACCTTCCCCGGTTTTGGACACAAAGGGAAACCAGCCTGCAAGAACAGAAACAGGCCGGTCCTTCGACAGCGATTATTTGCGACCGTAGCGCTTGCGGAACTGTTCAATGCGTCCTTCGGTGTCAATGAAGGTGGCCTGCCCCGTGAAATATGGGTGACATAGAGAGCAGGTGTTGATGTGCATCTCCTTCACCGTAGAACGCGTGCGGATAACATTGCCACAGGCGCACGTTATCGTCGCCTCTTCGTATTTGGGATGAATGTCTTTCTTCATTTGCGAACCACTCTTCCACAATTTTTTGTCTGTAAAATATTACGAGCAGAGTCCAATTGCAAGAACCAAGAAACAGGCGGCTGAGGGTCAGAAAACTGCTGACCTGGACTTGCCCGACGGATTGCAATTAGAGACTTGGTTTTGCTTGATCGGAGTTCCGTACGGATTCTGGCATCCTGTTGCAAACAACGTTCGTCCGTGCAGTGACATTCTCCCCGAGATCTCTATTAAACCCAATTTTATCGCATATGTAGACATGAGGACATCAAAAACGATCAGTGAGCGAGTACCTGTGCCGGACGTAGGCGCGAGGCTGGTGCCGCCTTGGGCAGCCAAGCAGCCCAGTGCTAAACGCCAGGCAAGTAACTTATGCCCGGCATGGCCAGATCGATCAACATCGCCATGAAAATATGCAACCATCAGCCTAAAGCAAGGGGATTCTTCCTCGGCTCCTGCTACGCACACCGGACACTCTCCAACCTTCTCTTGCCATCAAGGGTGATACCATATATGGTCTTATCCCGTGGGGGCAAGATGGCGAAAAGTTGGTTACGAAATTTGTGGTTGCCGTTGTTTCTTACGACTGCAATTGCACGCGCCGCCGAAGCGTCTGGACCGGCCGGAACGGATGAACCTGCCGGATCGGCGCCGCAGGACGCCCGTATGGAGGCGGTATTGACGCAAGACGGCGCGTCTGACGTGCTGGTTCTGCCTGGAATTATCGCCGACCGGAAACGCAAGCGGATCGAGGTCCAGGCAAAAACGACTGCTCTGGCGCCAAGCGATATCGTCGAGTTTTTCCTGATCGGGCCGCAAAGCGGACATGGCTACGAGGCGCTGGCCGTGGCCGCGTGTGCGCCCAGCGACATCCATCGCGCGCTCGAATTTATTGGTATGCAGCCCGGGCTTCCGGCAGAACCGCGGATTCTGCGTTTCTGGCCGAAAGGCGAAAGGGTCTTGATGAGTTTTCTCACGCCAACGGGCGGCTTAATCCGCGTTGAGGAGCTGGTCTACGACGGCAAGAACGGAAAAACATTGCCATTGACCGGTTTGGTTTTCACCGGTTCATCGTGGCAGCGTGGGGGAGATACGGGTGGCGTTTATCGTGCGGATGTTTATGAACCGCATTCGATTGCCTCGACTTACAACGAGGAAGATTCTGTGCTTGATCTGCCGCAAGAGGCTGCGCAAAGCGCCGTGTATGGTCGTTTTCGCGCGGCCGATGGCATTCAACAATTTCCGAGCAACAGCTTGATCAGCGTGATTCTGGAACCGGAATACAAGGACGGAAAACAACGTGTGCGTGAGATGGTCCTGAGCGTGAGGCTCAGCGGCACAAGTGTGGTAGGCCGGCTCAGCGCGAAGAATGCGGGCAGCGAGAGTCGAGATCTGAGCCTCGACGCCCTGGAGACTGAGTTGAAACAGATAGCGGAGGGGGGGCATACGGTATGGCTGGCGTTAGGGTTTGATGACGCAATGCCTCTGCTCAAGGTACGGGAGGTCTGCGCGATTTTGGCGGCTCTGGATTTGACGGCTGACGTCAGAATAGAACCTCCCTCCGAAAAACAGCTTTGCTATCGGGCCTTCTTGCCGAAGGAAAAGTTCCGCGATCGAGCCGGGCGGATAGAACAGCCATGTGAGTTGCGCCTGCGACGCGAAGGCGCCGCGGTGACCGGAGTGCTGACGCGTGTGCAACAGAAATGGCCGGATGACGCAATTGATCCGATCCTGGTGGCAACCGATTATCCTGTGCGCACACCGGAGGAACTCCGCCAGGCGTTGGACCGCATGCCGGCAGGGCTTCCCGTCATCCTAGTGTTCGCCGATAGCGAACTGACTCACGGAGAGTTGCTGAGCTTTGTCGAGCCGGTACGTTCGACTCATCCCACTGTGCATGTGTTTCTCGAAAGTCCTGCATCTCAAAAGGAGCGGGAGGCAGCGGCTTCGCCCGGGCAATAAGGCTGGCAGGACGGGTGGCTTGCTCATTCCCGCCCGAACTTGCGATTCAGTTCCCGGAAAGAAGTGAATACCAACGTGGGGCGACCGTGCGGGCAGGTGTAAGGCATTTCCGTGCGCGCCAGGTCGACGACAAGTTGCTCGATTTCTTCCAGCCGGAGGCGATCGCGGGCTTTGACAGCCGCTCTGCAGGCGGCGCGGGCAATGGTCTCTTCCTGCCAGCGCTCTTTGCCGCCACGGGCGCCGGCCTGCTCCAGCGCGATGGAAACTTCGACAAGCAGCTCTTCGGCCCGCATACCGCTGAGGCAGGCGGGCAGAGCGTCCACTAAAAAGGTGTCGCCCCCGAATTCGGCTACTCCAAATCCCATCTCTTTCAAGCGAGCCAAAACGTCGCGTACCCGCTGCGCATCCCGTGGGCGAAGGGTGACGGTTTCAGGCATAAGCAGCGTTTGAGTCGGCACTTGCCCCCGCATGACCTCGTTCATGAACTTTTCGTAAAGTACGCGTTCATGGGCTGCATGCGGGTCCATCAGCACCAGACCATCTTCAGTTTCGAGCACGACGTAGAGGTTGCCGATTTGGCCGAGCACTCGACACCAGGACCACGGTGTCCCCGCAGGGCTGGGCGGTGAAGTTTCGGCCGGGCTGCCGGCCGCTGCTGGCGCCGATTTTTCATCCGCCTGAGCGCCGGGCGGCATAGACGCCGAGACTGATTTTTCGGGGCTGGGCAGGCGCGGATATCGAAAAGCGCGGGCGGGAGGCAGATTTTCGATTTTAAGCTCGGCAGTGGTGGCCGAATGCAACCCCGAAGGCGCCACCGGTACCGGCTCCGGTCGTTGGATCTGCAAACCTCGAGATGGGACTGCCAATGCATCCCGGATTGCCGCGATTACCGCGTCCCGAACCAATCCTGGTTCACGGAACCGTACTTCCCGTTTAGCCGGATGGACGTTGACATCTACCCGGTCGGGCGGCAGGTCCACAAACAGAAATACGCACGGATGGCGATCTGCGGGCAGCAGAGTGCGATAGCCTTCGCGGATGGCATAGGTCAGTAAAGGCGCGGTTGTGGCGCGCCCATTGACGAATGTGTATTGTTCATTGCGATCGGCGCGATGCAGAGACGGCAGACCGACGTAGCCGCTCACAACTACGCCGCCTATTTCGTGCCGCGCCGGACGCAACTGACGTTCGTAATCCGAGCCGAACAGTTCGCGAATGCGGTCGAGCGCGCTCGTATCCGCGGCCAGTTGATAAACGGGATCGTCGTCCAAAGTAAGGGTCATGCCGATGGCGGGATGCGATAGGGCCATGATGATAAAACCGGTGCGCAAGTGTCCCAGTTCGGTCTCCTGCGAGCGCAGAAATTTGCGACGTGCGGGTACATTGAAAAAAAGGTCACGGACTTCAACCACGGTGCCAGGAGGACAGCCGACGTCGCGGACATCTTGAATCTTTCCGCCCACCACCACCACTTCGGTGCCGACGATCTCGCCTTGCCGGCATGTTGTCAGCCGCATGCGGGAGACTGCGGCAATGGCGGCGAGAGCCTCGCCCCGGAACCCCAGCGTGCTGATGCGTTCGATGTCCTCGGCGTCTCTAATCTTACTGGTGGCGTGGCGCTCGATGGCGAGCAAGGCGTCATCTCGAGTCATCCCGCACCCATTGTCGCCCACGGCCACCAACTTACGCCCGGCAACGGCCACCTTCACCTCAATTCTGGTGGCACCCGCGTCCAACGCGTTTTCCATCAGTTCTTTCAGGACTGAAGCGGGACGCTCAACGACCTCGCCGGCGGCGATCTTGTTGATCACATGTTCGGGTAGAATGCGAATATGCTGATTTGCTGACATGGCTATCAGCCGTTCGACTTCAGCGGGCCCGCCATTTTGCCTGGCGATTTAGGGCCGACGCCCGTGCCTGCCAACAAGCCCCTGGCCCGCGCAATCACCTCTAGGTCTGGCTCCGGAACATTCGTTGCCGCTTGGGCCTGAAGTCAGCACCCTTTCTTTATAGAGTTGTGCGGCTGGGGTTGAGAAGCAAGCACGATTTGACTGGAATTACGCTCGCGCCCGGATTTTGCGCAGGAGAAATGGGTGGAGAGCGAAGTTTCACCCGCTGCGCTCGGGGGGATGTGTTACTGCACCTGAAAGCGATTATCCGGAAGTGGTTCCTGAACTCACTGTGCTGGCAGCAGGGGTGATATACAACGGCGCGGCGTACATCTGCTGCACTCCGAGCAATGGCAAAATCCGGGGTAAGCACAATGGGTGTCAGGGCTGGTAGTGCTGTTCGATTTCGCGGCGGGCGATTTCGACGGCACGTCGCACTTTGCCGAGATTGCCGTGAACCGTGTACACGTCACGATATATGAACTCGATAAAACAGCCGCGAGCGGCTGCGAGGGTTTCACGGATATGCGCGGCCCACGCTTCTTCGTCGAGGTGGGGATCCACTCCAAGATACTTTGGGTCGGGTTTGCGCGAGAATACCAGCAAAGTGCCGCGCAGCGCTTCGCCCATGAAATGCTGGTCGCACCATCTGGAGATAGACACCTTTTTAAGATGCGGCATTTGCCGGATATATTCCCAGAGGGGATGAGCCGGTTCACAGCAGCCCCAGTACAACAGTCCCAGCGGCTCACACACTGCCCGATAGTACGGCGCGCAAAACTCGCCGAACATTGCCGGTGAAAGCCCGACGGTCTCCTGGCTATCCGCGGCCCCCCACATATCAGCCAGGCGCACATGACCTTCCTGGTAACCGGGTGCGGGCAGAAGATGGGTGAAATTGTAACTCGATCCGAAGCTGGCTTCGTTGCCGTTGTTGAGGCGCAGCAATCCCTCGGATTCCGCCCATTTCATGACCGTCAGAGCGTTGTCCCTGAGGCGCGCCATGAGCTGGTGCAGTTCGTCGGGGTAGTCGTACATAGCCATGTAGAATGCTTCCATCCCCATGAGCCGTACCACCATCGCGGTGAGGCCCGTCCAGGCCATGATGCCGCTGCAGATTCTAATTGGCAGGAGATCGCCGAATAGATCCTCGAGAAAGGCTTTCCACGCCAAAGTGCGTTCTCGGTCAACCGTGCAGACCACAGGCTTGACGATATGCAGGTCTTGTTTTAGGTCCTTTATGGGATGCACAAAGCGATAGGCAGTTTCCACGCCCTGCGCGTCCTGGACGGGAATGACCTCGATGTTGACCGTGAGCTGATTGGTTTCCCGGAACCAGGTGATATCGAAAGTTTCTGGACAAACGTGATCGTCGTTGATCAATTCATGTTGCCGAATGTTGCGGAGCAGTTGTTCTTCGATGCTGCGTCCTGTGGCCGTCGTGCACTTGAAAACCGACGCGGGCATGAAATCGCGATCGAAGGTCCATGTTTCAATGATGACGGGTGGGCGCGCACCCGGTTCGCCGTCGTTAAGCCGATGCCACATCTGGCGCCGCTGCTCCATGACCGGCAAAGCAGCATATTCAGCCTGTTTTGCGGCCAGTTCACGCAAATACTGCCGTTCGTTCTTGGGGAGGTGCCACTGCATTTCAAGACTCCGAGGTGTTTTTCCTTACTGAGGCGGTCCAAGCCGTCCGAGAATCTCAGCCAGGAAGACTGGCGGAGGTACAGGAATTATTTGTTGTTAACAACTGCGTCATCTGAACTAGGTTCCGAAACCGCTTATATTATGAAATTTCTCAACGTTCTCCAGGTGTTGTCACGTTCTTTCTCTGCCGCGAGCTCCCAAATTTGTAACGTTCTATCCGGGCACAGTGAGGGGGAGCTTTGTCCTCCGGTCGTTTTTCAAACGCGAAATCAGGGATAGATTCTTAAACGAAACGAGGCAAAGCAACACATTTCTGCAACCCCGCGAGCCAGGAGACCCCGGCGACCTTGTGTCGCGGGCGCCGAGTTCGACACGTTATCCGTACCTGCCACCCTAAAACGAGTCCGTAAACCGCGAAAGGGCCTGTGGCGCTCTCAGAGGCCTTAACGCGCGCGAGGGGGACGGTCTGACCGCGCAAACTTCCGCTTATGACAGAGAACCTGGGGGCACGAGCCCAAGTCCCGGTGTTTGAACCGCAGCGTGTTCTGCCGTTTGACGGCTAAAGTGTTAAGAATTTGACAATTTGGGCCGTGCCTCTCATGATCATCTCGCATGCATAAGCAAACTGGTTTGGGGCTGCGTTGTTCCGGAAACATACCGCCTGCAGTACTGCAGCGTTTGCCCAGGTATCTCGCGCAGGTGCAGATATTGTGCGCCCGCGGCGTCACTTGGGTTTCATCGGCTGAGCTGGCGGACAAGCTCAGTCTGACCAGTTCGACGGTACGCCACGATTTGAGGCACGTGGAATTTTCAGGAATTTCAAAACGTGGATATGAGACGGCTGGTCTCAGGGCCGCTTTGGAGCGAATGCTGGGCGCCGATGTTAGCTGGAATGTGGCCGTAGTCGGTGCCGGCAACCTTGGGAGGGCCCTGGCGCTGCACGAGGAATTTGTTCGCCGGGGTTTTATTATTTCGGCGCTGTTCGACAGCGACAAGAAGAAGATCGGAAGGCGGTTTGGTCAATTGAAAGTTCGCGGGATGGACCAACTTCCGCAAACAATTGTCCAAAACAAGATAGACATAGGCGTAATTGCCGTGCCAGCCTCAGCAGCGCAGAGAGTGGCCGATCTGTTGATTGCTTCCGGCATCCGTGGTTTGCTGAACCTGTCTTCTACCCACATCATTGCTCCCCGGCAAGTTCCTGTGGTGGATGCCCGCATTGTGGCGTCGCTTCAGGAGTTGGCACATCTGATTAGAATCCGTGGCCGCGAGGGGTCCGCTCGCCGTTCTGCGCCGTCCACCGGTGGTGCAATGAGTTAAAGCTTTGCACGATCTCGCTCAAATAGAATGGGTGTGACAGATCCGGAGATTGCCAGCACGGCAACAGCGCCGGGGATTTTTTCTCGGCGCGAGGCGCCTGCGCTAGCCTTCGAACGTGAGGTAGCCGTTTTTACCTCTCAAATTTCCGCGCCAGCTGGATAATCTGGACGGTGGAGCAGCCAAACCCCACTGTCGGAATCGCAGTTTCCTGTGCAGGCGGGATTTGACAATTGACAGAGTGGGACAACTGGGGCTACTGTTCGGACGTTTGACTTTATTCCAGGGGCGGCATCCTGGTGCCTCGACAGGCGGTTGCGTCCCCTGTGCATCAAACGGCAAGGGGTAATTATGGCCAGAATCTTGATTGTGGATGATGACTTTGAATTAATCGAAGCTACGCGGGCAGTTCTGGAATCGTGCGGACATGTAGTTTCCTGTGCGTCCAACGGTGCCGAGGGCTACGCCAAAGCAAAAAAAGAAAAACCGGACCTCATGTTGCTGGACGTCATGATGACACATGACAGCGAAGGTCTCGAGGTTGCACGGAAACTCAAGGAAGATCCTGCTACGTCCAGTTTGCCGGTCATTATCATTACCGGCATTCGCAAGGCGAAGAATTTGCCGTTCCGGTTTGAACCGGACGAAGAGTGGTTGCCTGTCAAGGCTGTTTTGGAAAAGCCCGTAAAACCTGAGACGCTTCTGGCGAGTGTCGAGGAAGCGCTCAAAAAGTAACGGATTGTTACGAACTCGGGCCGCATTCGCCTCCCGCCAATACGCCCCGTAATGTCGCGGCCGGCCTTTTAGCCTGGATTTTGCGTCTTGAGGTGGCCGCAGGACAACGTTCCCCCTCGCTGCGCCCGGGGAGAACGTTACTACACCAGAAGGAGGATCGCTGCACGGGGCGAACGTTACTGGCCAGGGGGAGGTTGAGACTTGGGGCGAACGTTATTACGCTCGGGCAGCATTGATTGGGAATGGTTTTGGAACTTACTTCACTGGCAGTATGCTGATACGGCGGCGCATCGCGCGCTGCGCATCTGCCGCATTTTCCTGGGCGGTTGCAAAATCCGGGTTGAAGGCCGGGCCGAAGCCGGGCAGTTAACCGCGGGAAATTTGCGAGCGGTTGGAAACGAGGCCGCCTAGCGTCCGCAGCATTTCTTGAATTTTTTTCCACTTCCGCAGGGGCATGGCGCGTTGCGTCCGGGCCGTGCAGAGACGGCAGGGGAGCGCGCGGTGGTTGGTATGGGGGTAGGTTTTGCGCGCAGTCCGGCGGCGAGTGTCTCGAAGCGGTCACGGGTGTGTTCGAAGAATTGTCGCCATCCAGTGCAGAGCCAGCTCAGCGCTGCAGCCGAATGTCCCGGCCTGAGGCGGTGCTTGAGGCAATCCCCCTGGCAAAGCCGCAGGAATTCGCAGGTTGTACAGGCTTTGTGCCGCCTCGATTTTTGGGCCCCGAAGGTGCGGTAGTTGGGGGCGCGAAGCGCATCCTCCCAAGATGTCTCCAGCACGTTACCGATTTTCAGACGGGGTTCAACAAAGAAATCGCACGGATAGATATCGCCATTGTGTTCCACCACAAAATACTGGCAGCAGTTATCGGCCAGGGTGCACACCGTGGTTTGATCGTGGACGAGACGCGCGAGGATGGCGTCGAAATGCCGAATGGACACGCGGTGGATATCAGCCGGATACCACTCATCGAAAAGCTCACATATAAACTCGCCCCATTGCGGGCCTGTGATGGCGTAGGGCTGGAGCTGTCCGGAGGGGGCAAACTCCACGCAAGGGATGTACTGCTGGTAGAGAAAATCATGGTCCGTAAGATAACGGTAAACCTCGCGGGCACGGCCAACGTTGGCTTGTGAAACCAGGACGAGGATATTGAATTCCACGCGCCATTCCCGAAGCTTGGCGATGCCGCGCAACACGTCCGCATGGGACGGTGCGCCGCAGGCCGTACGGCGATAGCGGTCGTGCACGTCGGCCGGCCCGTCGAGGCTACAGCCTGCCAGGAAACGGTACCGGCTGAAATGGGCCGCCATCTCCTTCGTGATCAACGTGGCATTGGTCTGCAACCCATTGCCGATGATTGCGCCTGAGCGTCCGTGGCGCTGCTGCAGTTCAGTGACCCGTTGGAAAAAATCGAGTCCCATCAACGTTGGTTCGCCGCCCTGCCATCCGAAGGAGTACACGGGTTGGTCCGTGGCGAGATAGCTCTGGATAAGCCGCTCGAGAATTATCGGCGTCATGCGGGGCCGAGGGGTCGCTGGGTACAAACTCGATTTTGGCAAATAAAAGCAGTAGTCGCAGTGGAGGTTACAGTCGGCCGACGCTGGTTTTACTAACAAAGTGAAGGGACGCATGATTTTCCAGACGGCGATCTCCAGGCCGCTAACCGGTTAACTGGGGACCAGACTCGTCGCCCCTTGCGGTATTGAACCCAGATTTTGCGTTTGAGAATTGGCAGGTATTTGTATCGTGCTGCACACAAACAAGTTGAAATGCAATGCAGTTGCCCATCTTTCGCACCGAAATGTGAAAGCCATATCTGAAGAGAAAAAGCAGCCGATTCTCAAACCCTTCAGGATTGTCGAAAACGGGCAATCTGCTGCGTTGCGGGAGGTTCGGAGTATGCGCATACACCTTCACCTCCCGCGTCTTGCATCTTGCCTGTTTTGGCCAATCGCAAAATCTGGGTTGAAAGGATAGCTCGCTTCCACGGTAATGGCGATGCCACCGCGCACGTTGAAAGTGCCGCGGACTGTGGCCCGTTTGGGGCGAATAGATGCCACCAAGTCGTCGAGAATGCGGTTGACCGCCTCTTCGTGAAAGATTCCTACATTCCTATACGCAAAGAGGTAGAGCTTGAGAGACTTGCTTTCGAGACAAAGGCGGTCGGGGACGTAATGGATAGTAATGCGCGCGAAATCCGGTTGGCCGGTAATGGGGCACAAAGCCGTAAATTCCGGGCAGTCAAAATGGATCCAATAATCGCGTCCTGAATACTTGTTGGGGAAAGCCTCCAAACGGGTCTCGCTTGGCGATTTTGGCACGGGAGCATTGCGACGGCCAAGGAGAGTCAAACCATCCTTGTTCCGACCAGATCGCTTGACATTTTTAGCAGGCACTTTGCCGCTCGCTTGGTGACTTAGTCTATGAGTTGAAACCAATAATAATAATAGGCCACAATGCGCCAGTTGCCAAGTGTATTACCCCAGGTTTGCCGTTTGAGAAATGGCCGATTTGTAAAGCCGGTGGGGGAATGTGGTGTGGAAAAATAGGGGGGCATTTGTTTCCGATAAACACAAAAAAGCGAACGCGGGGGGCAGAAGGCTATATTTTTCAGACCGCGCGGCATGGCCGGACGGCGCCGTCTGTTTCATTGCGAGACGGTTGCCGTACGGTGAGTTTTGCCGCGCTATCCTGGAGTTAGCCCAACACGCCCGGGCGGGTGGAAGCCGTCATGGTGCGGTTGTCACGCCTTGGAAAATGTGAGAAGATAAAATTGGCATATTCCAAGGCGTTTTGGCTCAGGTATTTACTGCAGAGCCATGAGTCGATAGAGCGAAAGCCGACGGATGCAGACTTCGACGTTTCTTCAGGATCTGGCGATTGTGTTGCTTGGGGCTGGGTTGGCGGCTGTCGTGTGTCAGCGCCTGCGGCAACCGAAGATTCTGGGTTATGTGTGTGTGGGAGTATTAATCGGACCGCACACGCCGCCTTTTTCCTTTATCCACGACCAGGCCGTTATACGTACCCTCGCGGATCTGGGGGTGATCTTTCTGATGGTTTCACTGGGCTTGGACTTCAACCTGCGGCGCTTTCGCCGGGCGGGTGTGCAGGCGGGCTTCAGTGCATTGCTCGACGGAGTGTTGATGCTGGGACTGGGATATCTGGCCGGGCGGAGCCTCGGCTGGTCGTCGATCGAAAGCCTTTTTCTAGGGGGGATAGTTTGTGACTCGTCAACCACGGTCCTGGCCAAGGCGTTGCAGGAGAGTGGCCGCTCCCGGGGGCCGTTGGGGGGATATGTGATTGCGTTGACAGTAGTGCAAGATGTCTTTGCGGTGGGGGTAATGGCTGTTTTGACGGGGCTGGCGTTAACGGGCGGAGTGGATGCGGGATTGGTGGCGGGCAGCGTATGGACATTGGTCCTGTTTATGGCCTCGGTGATCGTGGTCGGACTGCTGACGCTGCCCCGTTGGCTGGATGCCTTGGGGCGGTTTGAGGACGATGAATTGCTGCTCGTGCCTCTGGTCGGTTTGTGTTTCGGCGTGGCGTTGCTGGCAACCCGGCTGGGATTGAGTATTGCCCTGGGGGCGGTGGCGCTGGGGGCGGTGGCTTCAGAGGCGCGCGTCTTTCGGCGGCTTGGGCCTTTGATCGATCCGCTGCGTCACGTGTTCAGTGCCGTGTTCTTTGTAGCAATCGGTCTGATGCTTGATCCATCGGCCATCTGGCGAAATGGAGCGGCAGTGCTCCTGGTGACGGTGGTGGCGCTGGGCGGCAAGATGATGACGAACACGGCAGCCGCTTTGTTGACTGGACACGATCTGCCGACGGCTTTGCGGTCCGGCGCGGCGTTGGCACAGATTGCGGAATTTGCGTTTATCATAGCGGCGCTGGGGCTATCCCTGGGTGCCATTTCCGAGCCGGTGTACCAGGCCGGTGTTGGCGCTGCGATTCTGACAACGCTTCTGAACCCGTATCTGACGCGCGGCGTGGAACGGCTGGCGCGTGCGGCTGATCGCAGTCCGGCTTGTCGGCGTTGCACTTTGGCATTTCAGCTTTATGGTGAGTGGGCGCGACGGATGCGCAGCCGGCGGCAGAACAGCGCGGTGCGGAGGGCGGTACGACGGTCGCTAATCGTCATGCTGCTCAACACCGCCCTGACTTTTGCTGCTATTGGCAGTGCCGGTTTTGCGGCGCGGCGCCTCCCTCTGGCGCTGCCGGCCCTGGCGCCGTGGGCCGGCTGGATCGCGGCCTTGTGCTGGCTGGCAGCCATGCTGATTTGCCTGCCGCTGTATGTTGCTACGCTTCGCAAGTTGGAAGCCGTAAGCATGATTTTAGCCGAGGCCGGGCTGCCGATGTCGCTGACGTCTCCCTGGGCGCGCCAGATGCGGTCGTTCATTACCGGGGCACTTGTGACTGCAGGTTCCGTGGCGCTGCTGGTGTTGACCCTTGTGGTCAGTTCGGCGATTCTGCCCTCGTGGGAAGTCCTGGCAATTCTGATGGCCGGAACGATCGGGTTGGCTGTCTGGTGGTGGCCGAAACTGATTCGTATTTACGCGCAGGCGCAGGCGGTCGTTACCAGCGCGTTTTCAACTGAGGAACGGAATGATTCAGTGGCGATCGTGCCTTCTGTGTCCCTGAACGTAGCACGGGTGGAGGTGGCGGCTAGGGCGCCGGTGGTTGGTTCCTCCTTGCGGGCATTGAAGGTCCGCAGCCGTACCGGCGCCATGGTGATCGGCATTGAGCGCGGCGACGAGCGGATTGCCAATCCGGGACCACATGAGACGCTGCAGGCCGGAGATGGCCTGTTGGTATTGGGCACGGCGGCGCAGGTAGAGGCTCTGCGGGCTCTGCTGGCGGGACACAGACCAGAGGCGCTGGCGGCCGAGGGTGTTGAACCCCGGTAGGAAACCAATCATGGTTTGGGGTTTGAGAATTCGCTGGTGTTGTCCCGGGGCACCGGACACGAGAAATTCGGATGCAATGCAGTTGGAGATTGTGCTCATACAGGCTGAAAGTCACGTCGGTGAAACAAATAAGCCGAATTCTTGAAGGCGAGCTCGGCGGTTAATGGGGTCGCTGTGGCAGGAAGGATGCAGAACAAAAAAGAAATCAGGTGGCGGGCAGATCGGTCAGAGACTGTCCCGGGAAGCAGATGACAGAGCCGAAGCGGCTGCCGCGGCGCCGGCAGCGATGGCTTCGGCCGCACGGTGGAAATCCATCGTGCGAATTTCCTGCACGGCGGGCTGAATAAGCAAATCGGGCGGTTCACGTTCCAGCCGCATGTCGGTAATCTGGCGTTGCACGATTCGGGCTGCGTTGCCGAAAATCTCAAACAGATTGGGCAGGTCGCTGCGGTCTGTTCCCCGCGCGTGGGTGCGTACACGGTTCCATCCGGCGAAGGCGGATTCCAGCGCCTTGTGTAGCCTTTTTCCCAGCTCGGAACGCGGCTGCGGAAGACGCGAGCGCCGCGGAAAATTCCACTCCCGGCGCAGCATGCTTACGGGCAGTGGTGCGCGAATAACGTCCACCGCAATAACGAAATCCGCTCCGAGAGCCCGCGCCGTGCTCACGGGCAGGGGATTGACCAGCCCACCGTCCACCAGAACGCCACTGGCCGTGACGGCGGGAGTGAATAGGCCGGGGATGGCGATGCTTGCCCGAACGGCTTCCAGCAGTTTTCCGCTTCTCAGGACCACTTCGCGACCGGTCCCGACGTCCGTGGCGACGGCGGCATAGGGGCGCGCGAGGGATTCGATCAGCGGCTCACCGACATGTCGTTTCAGAAATTGCAGGATGCGGCGGCCGTCAATCAACCCGGCCCGCGGGAAGGACAGCTCGACAAAATGGCTCAGCACGCGCTTCCAGTCGAGTTCAACGGCAACCTCGTGCAGTGGGGCCAAACGGTCAGCCGCCAGAGCTGCGCCTACGAGCGCACCCATACTGGTTCCGGCGACGCAGTCAATGGGCACGCCCGCGGCGAGCAGCGTTTCAATGACACCGATGTGCGCCCAGCCTCGCGCGCCGCCGGCGCTGAGTGCCAAACCCACGCGTGGTCTTTTCTGCATGCTAATGCGCCGGTTGCTATGCGATATGGATATGGATGTGATACGCTCCGGACAAACGGTAGTGTTTTTTTCAGCCAGGCGCAACTGCCGAACGCGGTTCCGACCGAAGTGAGTACGAGACGCGGTTGTCTTCGTGCCATGTTCTGTCTTGTCGAATACCACATCGCTTCGAAACTTGGCCAAAATGCAGGCTTCCTGCCGGAGAAAAAGGCTGTGCAACGGCTGCCTTGCTGCCACAATTACGGTTGTCATTTTTCCGGAGGTTTTGGGATTGCTTTCATTGCAGTTGAGTTGATACAAGAACTCATTTTTGTCAACTAGATGGCAGGCTCACAGATCCAGGTCTGCCAACTTTCAAGGAGGGGCAGCTATGCATTCAGTGTTCCCGGTGCGGAGGGATTGGGAGAATCACAGGATCCAGGAAATCAACCGCGAGAAGGCGCATTCACCGTGGGGTGCGTACGAAACAACGGCCCAAGCGCTCACTGCGGACCGTCTTGTCTCGAGCAATGTGCAGTTGCTTGATGGGCAGTGGCGTTTCCATTTGGCTAAAAGTCCCGAAGCAGTGCCGGAAGGATTCTGGATGCCGGAGTTTGATGACTCGTCTTGGGACCATATTCGTGTGCCTGGCAATTGGGAGCTGCAGGGCTACGACAAGCCGATTTACACGAATGTTGTTTACCCCTTCGTGCTTGGCCAAGGCGGGCATTATGAACTGCAACCGTCGTGTGATGAGCGACCGATGGAGGAGGCTTTTCGCATGCGTCCTCCGTGGGTTCCTCGTGACAACCCCACGGGCTGCTACCGGACGACCTTTGCCGTGCCGCCGAGTTGGGAGGGGAAGCGCTGCTTTATTGAATTCGGCGGCGTGGAGTCGGCGTTTTACCTGTGGGTCAATGGTCACCCGGTTGGTTTCAGCAAGGACAGCAAACTTCCGGCGGAATTTGAGCTTACTCCATATCTGAAACAGGGACAGAACAGCATGGCCGTGCAGGTCATGAAGTGGTCTGACGGCACGTGGTTGGAGGATCAGGATTATTGGTTTCTCTCGGGTATTTACCGGTCTGTGCGCCTCGTGGCCAAGCCGCGAATCCACTTGCGCGACTGGTTTGTTACTGCCCAGCCTCAACGGTCGGGAAACGGCGGTGATCTCAACGCGCGAGTCGAGCTGGCAGTGGAACCCGGCTATGCCGATTACACGGTGAGGTTGGCGCTATTCGATCCCGATAAGCGACTGGTGACCGAGCGGGAAGAGAGGCCTAAACTTAGAGGTGTCAGATGGGGTGAACTGCGGGACCGCGCCGTCGTATTTTCTTTGAGCGTGCCTGCGGTCAAGACATGGACGCCGGAGACACCCTGCCTCTACACGGTGGTTCTTACGCTGATTGACGTCCACGGACGTCCGGTGGATTGCGAGGCCTGTCGCACGGGCTTCCGCCGAATCGAGATTCGTGACCACGTCATTGAACTCAACGGTCGGCGTATGATTTTCCGGGGAGTCAATCGTCATGAACACGCTTTTCGCACCGGCCGATACGTTTCCCCGGAACAAATGCGTCGCGAGATTGTTCTGATGAAACAACTCAACTTCAACGCCGTGCGGACGTGCCATTACCCGGATGATCCGACGTGGTACGATCTGTGCGACGAGCTGGGATTGGCCTTGGTCTGCGAGGCAAACTTGGAAACTCACGGCGTGGGGGGGTTGCTGTCGCATGATCCCGACTGGGCCGCCGCCTACCTGGAGCGTGCCACGCGGATGGTGTTGATTCACAAAAATCATCCGGCGATTGTGTCTTGGTCATTAGGAAATGAGTCGCTGTGCGGGCCGCATCACGCGGCCATGGCCAACTGGATCCGGGCTTACGATCCGTCGCGGCTTGTGCAGTACGAAAGCGGCGGACCGGGGCCAAATGTGTCTGATTTGCGCGGGGATATGTATGCACCGCCCGAGAAAATAGTCGACATGCTGGCTGACGAAAGGGATTCAAGACCGATTGTCTTGGTCGAATATCTCTATCAAATCCGCAACGCGGGAGGCGGCATGCACCGGTTTGCGGAATTGACGGAACGGTTCCGCCGCTTTCAAGGCGGCTTCGTTTGGGATTGGCAGGACAAGTGTTTGCCGGCGAAGACCGCAGACGGTCGGGAATATCCCGGCTACGGCGGCGATTTCAGCGAGCCGTTTGTGGAGCCGCATAATCCGCCCTTCATGTGTTGCAATGGCGTAGTGCTGCCGGATTTGACCTTGAAGCCCGTGGCTATGGAGATCAAACAAGTCCAAGCTCCGGTCACGATTGTCGCGCACCCGGACCTTGACGGGTTTTTTGTGGTGCGTAACCGGCACCACGCGCTTGACACGAGCGGCTATCGGCTGACGTGGCGCCTGCGAGAGGACGGAGTCGTGATTGATAGCGGTTCAGCTCCGCTGCCGTTGATAGGGCCGATGGAAGACGGCACATTGGATTTGCCCGAACGTGTGGCCCGCGCCGAACGCAAAGCAGGAGCGGAATACCATTTGGACTGGGTGGTTAGTTTGGCGGAGGCGACGCCTTGGGCTCCCGCCGGACATGAAGTGTATTGGACGCAGCATGCGCTGACGGGCGCGAAGTCGGCAGCGTTTGTGCGCGAGACTTTTGCCGACGTGCGAATTGAACAGAGCGAGCGGCGGATTGACATGATCGGGCGGGACTTGCTGGTCAGTGCGGAACGAGATGGAGGCGGTATTTGTGTTTCGGACGGCTCCGGCCGGGAGGTGATTGTGGCGATAAGCGAACAGCTTTGGCGGCCGGCCACGGGGCTGGACGCGGGACCCGGGTGGGGCCTGGCAGAATTGTGGGATGTCCTCCGACCTGACCGATTGCGACGCGAGGTGGAAACGGTGCGGGTCGGCGAGCATCCGGCGGGGGGCGCATTGTTGGTGATAGAGGGAAAACTTGTTCCCGGTGACGCTTCAAAACCGGCCATTCGCTTCGAAACCGGCCTAAGGGTAGGCGGCGAGGGACATTTGCGGTTGCAATTATGCATTGCGATTCCTCCCGCGTTTGTGCATGTCCCGAGGGTAGGGGTTGAGCTGGTCTTGCCGGAAGAGTTTGAAGAGCTGGTTTGGTTCGGACGGGGACCTTGGGAGAACTATAGCGACCGTAAATGTTCGGCTTTGGTGGGACAGTGGCGTTCGACGGTTACAGCTCAACATTTTCCTTTCATTCCGCCATCAGAGTGTGGAGGGCATGAGGAGACCCGATGGTTGACGCTGAGCGCTCCCGATGGCCGGAGCCTCAAAGTTTCGGCCAACACGCTGTTTCATTTCGATGCCCGGCATGCCGCGTTGATGGATTATGCGCTGGCGCGGCACGATCATGAACTGCCGCGGCGCAGAGCGACTTTTTTACATCTGGATTATCGCCATGCGGGCATCGGCGGCAACATGGGCTGGTCAACGGGTATTGATCCTCGGCATTTGGTGCCCGCCGACACTTACGCCTTCAGTTTTGATTTGTGTGTTCATTAGAGCAGACCTGCCGCCGAAGGCAAAAACGGGGTTAATCGCGGTCGCCGTCGGTCTGTCTCACTTCGCGGAAAAAGCTTTGCAACAACATCCGGCATTCACTTTCCAGAATGCCTTGAACCACCGTGCAGCGGTGGTTGAGCTGGGGATTTTGCAGGATATTGAAAACGGAAACGGCGCCGCCACGCCGCGGGTCAGCTACACCAAACACAACGGTGGGGATGCGCGCCAGCACAATGGCGCCGGCGCACATGGCGCATGGTTCCTTGGTGACATAAAGTATTGTGTTGATCAAGCGCCAGTCGCCGAGAGCCTCTGCCGCCTGCGTGATGGCCAGCATTTCCGCGTGTGCCGTGGGATCTTTTAAACGTTCCACGAGATTGTGAGCCTTGGCGATCACTACGTTGTGGGAGGAGTTCTCAGAAGCCACACGCACGATGACGCATCCTGTGGGCACTTCGCCTTCTGCCAGGGCGATTTGCGCCTCGCGGATAGCCATTTGCATGTAATAATTGTGACGATTTTCCAGCATGCGATGCATCCTCCCGAGCGGCGAAAACCGATTTTCTCCTCCTTCCTGTGCCTGCATGACGGAAGCGCTGTCCCGTATGCTATATTTCAATTGCAGGAGCGTCAGCCTTGCAGACCGCAATGTGCTTGTCAAATGCAACCTGATCAAGTAGAAGAAGAAAAAGTCGGTGTGCAATTGAGGCAATCATGACCTACGAAGTTTTAGCAAGAAAATGGCGTCCCAAGCAGTTTGTTGACGTCGTTGGACAGCAACATGTTACGCAAACCTTGATGAATGCCATACAAACCAACCGGATAGCGCATGCCTACCTTTTTGTTGGCCCGCGTGGGATCGGCAAGACTTCTGTGGCCCGGATTTTTGCAAAGGCGCTCAATTGTGTGCATGGACCTACGGTCACCCCGTGTGATCAGTGCGACTCCTGTCGTGAGATTGCCGCCGGCAACAGCTTTGACGTACTGGAGATTGACGGCGCCTCCAATACGGGGGTCGAGCACATTCGGGATCTGCGAGAGACCGTCAAATATGCTCCGGCGAGCGCTCGCTTCAAGATTTACATTATTGACGAAGTACACATGCTCAGCACCGCCGCTTTCAACGCGTTGCTGAAAACTCTTGAGGAACCGCCGCCGCACGTGAAGTTCATCTTCGCCACCACCGAACCTCACAAGATACTGCCGACCATCATTTCGCGGTGTCAGCGCTTTGATTTGCGACGGATTCCGGTCCCGTTGATTGTAGAGCGTCTCCGGCAGATTGCGGCAGCAGAACAGGTTCAGGTTGACGAGGATGCGTTATTGGCGATTGCACGCGGCGCCGAGGGCGGGCTGCGAGACGCGGAATCGGCTCTCGATCAGTTGATCTCCTTCCGGGGCTCGGAGATCAAGGAGCAGGATGTGCTGGCCGTCTTCGGTCTGGTAGCTCGGGCTACCCTCGAACAGATTGCCGCGAGTGTGCTGCGCGGCGATATGGCTGGATTGCTTGCGTTGGTGGCCCACCTTGACGAGGCCGGTAAAGATCTGCAAAGGGTGGTTGGGGAACTGCTCGAGCATTTCAGAAATTTGCTGGTGTGCCTGCACGTGCCCGATCCTGCGCAGGTTATGGACGTAACGGAGGCGCAATTAGCCACTCTGCGTGAGCAAGCGGCCCTGACGGACAGCGAAAAAGTTTTGCGGATCATGCAAATTCTGACGGAAACCGAAGATCGGATGAAAACCACGCTTTCGCGGCGGGCCCTGCTCGAGGCGGCGTTGATTCGTTGTGCGCGGGCTGCTGTCGTTGTTTCTCTGGAAAACATCTTGGCGCAGATCAAAGCGTTGGCGGCAGAGACAGTTCCAACCCGGATGACGGGTGCTGGCGGCTTGGCGGCGACGGATTCGATTGGCAGTGTTGGCCCGCAGAAACCTGCGGAGGCAGGCGCCGCCAATGGTCTGCTGGAGGAGACCGCTACCAGGGTGGAGGAGGTAGGCGGCAAGTACGCGGCGGAAATTGCGCCACCGGCAGCCGACGACAGCCTGGTTCTGAAGCTTACGGTCGAGTGGCGGGAGGTTGTTGAGCGGGTTGCCAAACTGGCGCCGACTGCGCGTGGTGCCCTGCTGGATGCGCGGCCATTGCGGGTTGAAGGCGACGCAGTTTTGATAGGGCTCGACCGAGAATTTGCGAACGAGATGAAAGACCTGGAGATTTCCAGGAATCGCCGAGCGATTGAGCAGGTTTTGACCGCTATGTTCAAGCGGCCGATCAAGGTTAAATTTACGCTTGCCGACGTGAGCGTTTCGGAAGAAAGAACGGGTGCTGCTCGCTCGGCAGCGACCACTGGGGCAGTGCCCACGGGGCCTGGTCAGGGGAATGCGCTACCCGGCAAGAAGCGCCCAGTGCGCGAATGGGCAAAGGACCCTGCCGTTAGAAAAGGGCTCGAGATTTTTGGTGGGACGATTGTTGATGTGCGGGAATGAGAGGGTACCATGACGAACCTGTTAAAAATGATGAAGCAAATGAAGGAAGTCCGTCGCTTGCAGAAAGAACTCGAAAGCAAACTTTATGAAGCCAGCAGTGCAGACGGACTGGTTAGAGTGACGGTTAAAGGCGATATGACCCTGAAGACGATCCGGATCGATCCGCAGCTGCTGGAGCCCAAGGAGGCGGATCGCCTGGCGCAGCTTATCGTTGGGACAATCAATCGGGCCTTGGAAACCTCGAAAAAAGCCGCGGCTGCCGACATGGCCAAACTGGCTGGCGGAATGGGCGGTTTGGCGGATCTGCTTGGCAGCTAGGCGGCAGGCGTTCAATGGAATCTTTTGCTCGGCTTACTTCGGTTTTACGACGGCTTCCGGGAATTGGCCGCCGGTCGGCGGAGCGCATTGCGACCAAACTTGTGCGCGATTCCGAGGGCGTGCTAGCAGATCTCCTGCGGGCTCTGGAGGAAGTTCGGCGCAATCTTTGTTGTTGCGTGCGGTGCGGCAGCATTACTTCGGTCAAGGAGAACCCTTGCAGTTTGTGTACTTCTGCGGAGCGTGACGGCAAAACCCTGTGCGTTGTGGAGGACCCCAATGATATTCAAATTATTGAGCGGTCCGGGGGATTCCGGGGCCGTTATCATGCCTTGATGGGCAAGCTGTCGCCGATGCGCGGAGAGGGACTCGAGGATCTCAGGCTTGGCTCCTTGCTGAAACGGATCGAAAACGAAAAGTTCGAAGAGGTTATTCTGGCTTTTAGCACGGATGTTGAAGGTGATGCCACGGCCAGCTACATCGTTGAGGCTTTAAAGGATCGCAGGATAAAAGTAACGCGTCTGGCCTTTGGGTTGCCGGTTGGAAGCGGGCTGATTTATGCCGATCCGGAAACTGTCGCCAAAGCGATCAAAGGGCGACAAGACGCGTAACCAAGAGCGGTTTCTTGATGGACAGGATGGTTGAAAACGGGTTTTTGGAACGCGTAAATGCGGTGCGCGCCAGGGTGACGGTGGCCTGCCGCCGCGCGGGACGCGATCCGTGTCAGGTTTCGATTGTAGCCGTCTCCAAAACTTTCGGGCCGGAAGAAGTGGCGGCCGTCGCCGCCTGCGGCCTGAATGTGTTCGGCGAAAGCCGCGTACAGGAGGCGGCCCAGAAGATACCGCTTTGTCCCGGGCATCTCGAATGGCATATGGTTGGTCATCTGCAACGCAACAAAGTGCGAGCTGCAGTACGGCTTTTCCGCATGATTCACTCAGTGGATTCGTTGCGGCTATTGGAGGCCATTGACGCCGCCTGCGAGGAGGTGGGCTGCCGCCTCCCCGTTTTGCTGGAAGTCAATGTCTCGGGCGAGAGCAGCAAGTTTGGGTTGGCGCCGGCGGACGTACCGGCGGTGCTGGAACGGAGCTCGGCTTTGATGCGGGTCAGCATAGTGGGCTTGATGACTATTCCGCCGTTTACGGAAGATCCGGAGGGGGCACGGCCTTATTTCCGCAGGTTACGCGAACTTCGCGAGGCATGGCGGGAATCGAGCGGCTTCGACCTCCCGGAGCTTTCAATGGGCATGTCGCACGATTTTGAAGTGGCCGTGGAGGAGGGCGCCACGCTGGTGCGAATCGGAACGGCGATTTTTGGTGTACGGCGCCAGCAGCCCCGCAAAGGGGCTGCCGCATCGGAAATGACGCCGGCAGAATAGCGGGTGAGCCAGCGCTTATTTTCAAGAGGAGAAGACGGAGACGGGCGATGGATGCCGGGGAAGAAAAAAAAGGCAAGAAACGCCGGCTGCCTGGTTGTTTGGCGACAGTTGTGGTCTTGGGCGCATTGTTATTGGGGATAATCCTGATGGTGCTGCGGAGCCAGGGGGGCAAGGACTTTGTAGAAGACCGCTTGAAAAAATGGCTGGGCCACGAGCTGACGATTCGCGGCGTGACTCTCGGGTTCCCCCTGGACTTGGTGGTCGAGGAATTAGTGTCGAAAGATTTTGATTTGCCAGGTGAAGGGGGGTTCAAGGCCGAAGAATTGCGGATTGGCGCGCGGGGTTTTAACAGGCTGCGGATAGCTGTGTACAAAGGGCGTCTGAATCTGGTGCGACGCGAAGACGGTGGTTGGGAGCCGGGGTTCTTCAGCAAGCTGGGTGATCTGCCGAAACGCAGCATTTCTGAAATATCGCGGCTCACCTCGGGATTCAGGAACAGTGTGGTGTTTGTGATCAACGACGGCCGGATCAGTTGGTTGGGACCGGACGGCCGCCTTGAAGCCGAAGCGGGAGGGATTGTTTTCCGGGTCACGCCCGTCGGCGTGCCTGGACGTCAGATGTTCCATTACTATCTTTCGGTGTATACGGTAGTCGGGCCCGATGGTGGTCGGGGACACGACATTGAGCGCGAGTGGTTGGCGTCGGACGATCACGATTACTTGGAATTGTACCGTGAGAATCGCGGCTTGCCCGCCACGGGCCAAGAATTCTGGGAGGGGCGGCGGTGATCAGTGTGCGCAGAGCGAAGAAGCTGTTGGCGTCATTTCCCCGCAAGACGATTCTGGTCGTGGGCGACTTGATGCTTGATAGGTACGTAACGGGGGGGGTGACCAGGATTTCGCCGGAAGCGCCGGTGCCGGTGGTGCATGTAGGCGCGGAACGTGCGGTACCGGGCGGAGCGGCCAATGTGGCTATGAACCTGCGCTCACTTGGGGGGCGGGCGATGGTGGCGGGGGTGGTAGGCTGCGATTCTGACGGCCGGGAACTGCGGGTGTTACTGGAGAAAAGTGGTATCGACACGTCGGGTCTCCTGGCGGACCGGCGCGTGATGACCACAGTGAAAACCCGCATTGTCGCGGAACGCCAGCAGGTGGTGCGGGTGGACCGGGAGGGTCCGCGCGAGCAGGTCGAAGGGGTGTTGCCACGCCTGTGCCGACGGTTGGCACGGATAATTCCCCAGGTGGATGGCGTCATTATCGAGGATTATGGTAAGGGCGTTATTTGTCAAACGGTGGTGGACACAGTGGCGAAAGCCGCCCGCAAGGGGGGCATTCCGGTGGGGCTGGACCCCAAAGATGACCATGCTCTGCGGTTTTCTAACATTGCGCTGGCTACGCCGAATTATGCGGAAGCCTGTCTGGCTGCGGGGTTGAAACCGCGGCCCTTGGATGGAAATCTGGAGACACATGCGACGTTGGCCTTGGCCGGAAAAATTCTGCCGGCCAAGTGGAATTGCCGGTTGTTGATCATTACGCTCGGGCCGCACGGAATGTATTTGGTAAGCGAGGGCCGTCGACCCCTGGTGATTCCGGCGAAGGCGCGTGAAGTTTTCGACGTGTGCGGAGCAGGCGATACGGTGATTGCCACAGCCATGTTGGGATTGGTGGCGGGAGCCACGCATGAGGAAGCGGCGGCGCTGGCCAACTATGCGGCCGGCGTGGTGGTCGGTAAACTGGGGACGGCCACGTGTGCTCCCGGGGAACTGCTGGCCTACATGGGCTGAGGTCAACCCGAATTTTGCATTTGAGCAAAGGGCAAGAGGACAACGTTCCCCCTCGCTTCGCTCGCGGAGAACGTAACTACAGGATGGAGAAGATAGAGGTTCGGGGGGAAGGTAATTAGAACGCCGGCGAGAGTGCGGGGCCGACGGTAAGTGCCCATGGTCATGCAGGGGTGTAGTAACGTTCTCCCCGCCGCAGGCGGGGGAACGTTGTGGGTGGAGGGGGAGG
>Ga0209101_1000667_pt1 | contig 27788 bp, 23 predicted proteins | sample ConPoolayeCmetaG_FD_185481 | JGI IMG/M metagenome (GOLD analysis project Ga0209101, IMG submission 185481) | Hot spring microbial mat communities from California, USA to study Microbial Dark Matter (Phase II) - Cone Pool mat layer C metaG... ...
GTGGCGGTGGCCGTGGCGTCCCCGCCGGGGCCATGGGCGGTGAGCAGGTAGGTGGTGGTGCTGGCCGGGCTGACGCTGCGCGTGCCGCTGAGGGCCACCGGGCCGATGCCGTGGTCAATCTCTACCGAGGTGGCGCCGGTGACGTTCCAGCTCAGCGTGGACGAGTCGCCAGCGGTGATGGACGGCGGGCTGGCCGAGAAACTGACGATGACCGGGAGCGTCTCGCCGGGGCCGGGGCCGCCGCCCCCCACGTTCACCCGGACGATGGCCGGGTCGCTGGCCGCGCCACCCACGTTGTAGGCCTGGACCACCAGCACCTGAACGCCGGCCGCGTTAGGGGTCCAGGTCAGGGTGGCGCTGAACGAAGGCTGCGGGCTGGGGCTGTTGACCGTGTCCACCAGTCCCCCGCCGACGGACAGGGTCACCCGGCTGATCCCCTGGCTATCGGTGGCGAGCACCTGCACGGAGATGGCCTGGCCGAGGGGAAACTCGGCCCCTTCGGCCGGCGCGATGATGGTGACCGTGGGCTTGCCGGCCTGGGATACCTGAGTCGGGGGCACACAGGTGCAGGCCACCATCAGGCCCACGACCACGGCAGTCAAGATGAGGATCCAACGACGTGAAAAACCTTGTAGATACATGGTAAAGCCCTCCTTTTGCTGTGCGTATTGGGACGCTCGTCCCATCTGGTTGTTTTCACCTTACCCACCCTGATCATACCACATCCACAAGGTCTGGCGCATCCATCAAAGCGGGTATTTGCGCTACGCCGGATTACGTATCTTTACGGTACACCTCCTCCGAAAATAACCCCCTCGCTCGCGGCGGATCGTCAGATCCACCGCCGGGCCGCTCCCTACGGGCTGGCGATCCAGCGGGAGCATTTTCATCCCGCGAAGCGGGGGTGCGCCCCGCGCGTGCGAGTCTCAGTAGATGGAAAAAGTCGCTCAAAGCGGGTCTGTGACCCGCGTTTCTCAGCGGTCGCAGACCGCCGAGGAGCACAAATTTCCATCTACTGAGTCTCCTCGTATTAATAGACTTTGTGCTCGCCAGGGGTCTGCCTGGGCGACCCCGCGCCCAATGGCGGGTGACACACCCGCCGCGAGCATAAAACGTCAGAATCAGGATAATTATATCACGCCGGCGGCCCCCAAGCCATACGTCTGTAGTCGTATTTTTTTCGTAACTGCTTACCCCCCACAGGTCTAACCGGCGGGGAGGGTACAAGGGTAGGATCATCAGCGGTTGAAGGCCCGGCTCACCAATCGTACCAGGGTTGCCGGCAGATAGCGTCGCAGCCGGGCGTAGGGGGCATGGGCCAGGCCGGCCAGGTAGAAGATGAGGGCCTTGAACGGTTGCTGCGGCCAGTAGACGCGGAAGGCGAAGCGTTGGCGGAACGTCTCGATCTGGCGGGGCGTCAGGCCAGGGAGCCGGACCACGCTCTCCAGAAAGTCGCCCGGCGGGGTGTCCGCGTCTATCAGCCCTTCGGCGATGCACAGGTCGCGGATCTCGGTGCCGTGGTAGGGCTGGAAGATGCTCACCCGCAGGTCGTCCGGCCGGACGGCCTTATTGAGCTGCACGGTCCTCCACATGGTTGCGAGAGTCTCGTGAGGCAGGCCGATCATGTTGAACGAGGCGACCTTCAAGCCGTGCGCTCGCGCGATGCGGAACGCTTCCACCACCTGCTCGTCGCTGTAGTTGCGATGCATCACCTGGTGGCGGATAGTTGGGTCGCCGGCCTCGAGGCCCAGGAAGAGCCAGGTGCAGCCGGCCTGCCGGAGCGCGGCGCAGACCTCATCGTTCACGTACTCCACCCGCGCGCCGCAACGAAACGGTAAGTGGATGCGACGGGCATACTCCTCACAGAACGCCAGTATCCAACGCTGGTTGGCGATGAACACATCGTCCATGAAATCAATCGCCCGCACGCGATAGCGGCCCACACACTCCGCGATCTCGCCGAGCACATTATCCACGCTGCGCGAGCGGACATACTTCTGGCCCCGGTACAGACGCCGCAGGTAGTTGTTGGCGCAATAGGTACAGCCATAAGGGCAGCCCCTGGTCGCCAGGATGGCGAGTTGGCCGTTCAAGGCCGTCAGGTAGCGGTCAAAATCAAAGAGGTCGCGGTCGGGGAACGGCAGGCTATCCAGGTCCTGCGTAAGTGGACGCGGCGCATTGCGCGTGATCTCGCCGTCGCGTTTGAACCAGAAGTTGGGCGTGTCCAGAAAATCGCGGCCAGCGTCCCAGCGGTCGCACAAATCAGCCAGGGCCTCCTCGCCCTCGCCCACGCAGAGCATATCCACGGCGTCCTCGGCGATGACGGACTCCGGGGCCACCGTGGCGTGCATCCCACCGAAAAGCACCGGCCGGTCACCGTGCGCCTTCACGTGGCGCGCCACCTCCAGGGCCAGCGGGTAGTCCACGCTCATGGCCGAGACGGCGACCAGGTCCGGCTTGAACTCGTCAATGGCTCGTTCCACCTGCGCCGGTCTCACGCCCCGGCCCCAGGTGAGATCCAACACGCCGGTCTGGTGGCCATGGGCCTTCAGGTTGGCCGACAGGTACGCGATGCCGTAGGAGATGTACTCGGTATTGGTAGCGTTGGGGTAGACAAAAAGTACGCGCAACCGGGCCTCCTGAATCACGAATGACACGAATAACACGAAATAACACGAATAACTTGGAATCAGTTTGCGATGCGGGTGTATTCCACGCGAGGAGTGCCAAAATTGATGAGAATGCCTAATTTCAACCCGGTAGCTTTGAGATACGATAGTGTCTGTTGTTTGAACGTGTCAGTGAGTGCAGAAACAGCCTTCAGTTCCAGGACGATTTTGTCGTCTATCACAAAATCCAGGCGGTGAGTGCCAATCTCGCGCCCTTTGTAGTGCACCGGGATCGCCTTCTGGCGCTCAAACGGGATACCGCGCAGTTCCAACTCGTAGGCTAACGCCTCTTCGTACATGCTTTCCAGGAACCCCGGCCCCAGGGTGTTGTGTACCTCAAATACTGCTTCCATCACTCGATAGGACAGTTCCTTGTAAATTATGCTTTCTGTCCCCATCCCTCCTCCAGATATTCGTGTCATTCGTCCATTCGGGCGATTCGTGATTTACACGAACAGCGGCACAAAGTCAAAGCGGTTCACATCCACCAGACCCCGGTCGGTGAGTTTGAGTTCGGGGATGACCGGCAGGGAGAGGAAGCTCATGGTCATAAAGGGGTCATCCAGGGGACAACCCAGGCTGCGCGCGGCCCCGGTGAGCTTTTCCAGTTGATCCAATACGATTTCTAACGGCTGGTCGCTCATGAGGCCGGCGATGGGCAACGGCAGCCGGGCGATGACCTGGCCGTCTGAGACAACGACCATGCCGCCGCGCATCTTGACCACGGCCTCAACTGCGGTATAGATGTCGTGATCGCTTACCCCTACGACCACAATGTTATGGGAATCGTGGGCCACAGAGCTGGCCATAGCCCCGTGTTGGAGTCCGAACCCGCTGACGAACCCTTTGCCGATGTCCCCCGTGGCCTGGTGCCGCTCCACCACGCAGATCTTCAAGATGTCACGGGCTGGATCGGAGACCGCCCGGCCGTCCACCACACGCACGGCGTCCACGCGCTGACCGGTAATGACCTGATGGGGGATGACCTCGATGATGCGAGCCTGGCCCGATTCGGCCGGCAGGGCAAAGTCCTCCAAGCCCAGCCAGCTCACATTCATGGAGCTACGAATGGTAATGGGAGGGGGTTGCTGCACCCCGGGAGCCAGGTGCCCGTTCTCGGCGATGAGGCGACCATCGCGAAAGACTTTGAGGATGCGAAAATCCTGAAAGTTGTCAAAGACTACCATGTCGGCAAAGCGACCCGGTGAGAGGACGCCGGACTCGGCCAGGCCGAAACGCTCGGACGGGTTTAGCGTTGCCATCTGGATGGCGATGATGGGGTCCAGGCCGGCCCGGATGGCCGCCCGGATGATGCTATCAATGTGGCCTTCCTCCAACAGGGTGCGCGGGTTCCGATCATCGGTGCAGAAACAACAGCGCCGGGAATTGGCCGGTGTGACCAGGGGCAACAGGTCGTGCAGGTTGCGCGAGTGGGTCCCCTCACGGATAAAGACATACATGCCTTTTTGTAGCTTTTCCCGGGCCTCTTCCAGGCGGGTACATTCGTGATCGGAGCGGATGCCGGCCGCCAGATAGGCGTTGAGGTCCCGGCCACCCAACCCCGGCGCGTGCCCATCAATGGGGTAGCTCTGAGCCATCCTGATCTTGGCCATCATCTCTTTATCCCGGCTCAACACGCCGGGATAATTCATCACCTCCCCCAGACCCCGCACCCACTTGTCGCGCAGGAACGGTTCCAGGTCGTATGAGCGCAACTCTGCGCCGGCCGTCTCCAGGGGACTGGCCGGGACGCAGGAGGGGACCATGACAAAGACACTCAACGGGTTCCATTTGGCCGATTCGAGCACATAGCGAATGCCATCCAGTCCCAGCACGTTGGCGATCTCGTGTGGGTCCAGGATGACCGTCGTAGTGCCCCGGGGCACGACAGCCCGGATGAACTCCTGGAGTTGGACCATGCTGCTTTCCAGGTGGACATGGGCGTCAATGAAACCCGGGCAGACATAGGCCCCACCCAGGTCCAGGACCTCCCTGGCCTCATGGGTCGGGCCGCCGGGCTGAGTCGGCATGAGGGCCGCTACCCGGCTCCCCCGGATGATTATATCGGTGTCTTCCACCCGGCCGGAGAAGACATTAACCAGGTGGCAGTTGGTCAGGATCAGATCGGCCGGTTCTTCTCCCCGGGCCACGGCCATACGGTCTTCGCGGGGCATGGGGGCCTCCATAAAACGTGAAACGTCAAACGTCAAAAGTAACTGCCTACCCTGAACCCTCCCGCAGGTTAGAAAGGGGCTGGTAACCGATGCAGCCGGACCTGGGCGCGCCTGCGGTGTCTGCTCTAGTCATTGCGCCCAAACCTGCGGGAGGGTAGGTAGTTACCGTCAAAACGCCGGTGCAAACCGCAGCGTGACGATCTCCCAGGGCTTGGCGGTGACGAAAACCCAACCGTCGCCGTCGGCCAGCAGGGGCAGATCGGTCGGCTCCTCGTTGAGGTTGACGCGCTGGACCTCGCGCCGGCAGGGGACGCCCAGGCGCATCCGGCCCTTGACCGCCCCGGCCGAGTTGTTGTATAGCCGCACGATCAGGGCGTGGCCGTCCTCACTGCGCTTGACCGCGCTGACCGCCAGGGACTCCGGTTCTACCTCTAACAGGGAGCCAACCGGCGGCAGCTTACCGGTGTGGATGGTGGCCGGCACGGCCCGCAGGGGCGCGGCGAAGGCATACGCACCACCGGCGGCCTGCGACCAGTCGCCGGCGTGGGGGATGATGGCGTACTCGAAGGTGTGCTCGCCGGGGGACTGCGCGCCGGGCGTGGGCAGGCCGGGGCCGGCGTGGCCGGGCCGCATCGGCATGTCGGCGCGACTGAGCCAGCCCACGCACCGCAGCAGCGTCAGGGCCAATATGGTCTCGCCGTCCTCGTCGTGGAACGCCTCGAACTCGTACAGGCCCCGGTTGGCGATCAGCAGGCCCCGCTCGCTTCGCTCGCCGTCGCTCACGTCGCACCAGGCGCGCTGCGGGTGCGTGCCGATGGGCTGTTCTACCCAATCCTCTGTATCGGCCGGCAGCTCGATGGGCCGCTCGACGGCGCAAAAGTGCCCGTCGGCCCAGGAAGTCGGCACGGAGACGCCGGCCGGGAAGTGGACGCGCAGCCGGTGGTCGCTGGCCCGGTTGTCAATCGTGGTGGTCACGTCAATGCGGCGGACGCCGGTCCACAGGGCCACCTCGGTCTCGATGCGGCAGGGCACGGTCTCGTCGGCGCGGCTCTGCCGGTCTTCGGTCAGGCTCACGGGCAGATCGTAGGTCATCTCGATGACCAGGCTCTGGCCGGCGGCGTCGCGGTAGGTGGCGACGGTCGGTGGCCCGGCCGGGGCGTCCACGATGCGATCGGTGGGCGGCGGGGAGTAGTTGTATTCGTCGCCGGCGTCGCCCTCGTCCAGGAAGCCGTTCAGGTCCTCATAGACCTGGCCGGTGGCCTTGTCCGTGACGGTGAGGGAGCCATCGTCCTCATCGGCCTCCACGATGAAATACTCGTTCTCGATGCGGGCCTCGGCCTCCTCTTCCCAGACGGCTGGCGGCTCCCGGTAGCCGCCCCGGGCGAAGCGGTAGGCGCGATAGCCGATGCCCGGCACATCGCGCGCCACGAAGGTGACAAAGGCGCGGGCAGCCCTGGTGGCCCGCACGTGGAAGGTCTGGATCGTCCCGCTGGCGATCAGCTCCCGGATGCGGGCCAGGCTGGCGGTCATCAGGGCCGGGTTCGGCTCGCCGGTCTCGGCCATGGGCAGCTCGATGTAAGCGTCGGGGCCGGCCACGGTGATGAGCACGTCCTGGATGACCAGGCCCATCACCCGGCCGTCGCCCACCATGCCCAGCATATCGGCCAGTTGCTCCGGCGTGAGGTCGTAGGCGGCAAGCTCCTCCGCGTTCTCCTCGGTGGCCTCAAAGGGGACCGGCTGGCCGGCGTCGTCGAGCAGGTCCAGGTCGTCGGCCGGGCCAGGTAGCGCGATCTCAAGCTGCACCACGTCGGTGCGCGGGCCGGGTGTGGGGTTGAACACCACGAACGGCGCGCCGTCGGCTCCGAGGGCGGCCGTGTTCACCCGCTCCGCCACGCTCGCCAGGCTCTCCTCGGTCACGATCTCGCCGAGTTGTTCGCACCAGTCAAAGCGCGTGCGCATCTCCTCGTGCACCTGGTCAATAGAGCAGCCGCAGATGGAATCGTGGGGGTGGTTTTCCAGCAGGTAGCGCCAGGCTCGCCAGATGAACCCGCGCCGATCCTCCGTATCACCCAGCGCCCAGGCAAAGGCGGCGGCCGGCTCGGCCCAGCGTTCCAGTAGAGTCTCACAGGCGGCGTTGCGCTGCTTGATCCATGGGCGCACGGAGAGGACGCCGGGGAGCAGGGGAGCGCGTTGGCTGGAACGCAACTCACCGGTCACGATGGGCAAAGCAGGGTTGGTGGCCCGGATCGCGTCACGATACTGAGGCAGCGTGCCGTGGACGATGCGCACGCCGTCGAGACGGGCCTCCACGGCGGCCAGGGCGGCCGGCAGGCCCGGCTGCGGCTCCTGGTGGTCGGTGCCGTTCATCAACAGCAGGTGATCCGTGGTGGCGAAGGGGCGCAGGTCAGCGATGACCCCCTCGAGGCGAGCGCGGAGGAGCACCGGGTCCAGGGGCAGCCCGGCCGCGTTGCCGTAGCCGAAGGGCAGCCACAGGGTCAAGACCTGGCTGCCGTCCGGGGCCTGCCACTGGAACTCGGAGGCAGGCGTGTTGCCGGGGACGCCGCGCCACAGGCCGGCCGTCTCGATCCCGAAGCCGCGCAATATCTGCGGCATCTGGGCGATGTGCCCGAACGGGTCCGGCAGGTAGCCGATGTCCATGGGCGTATCCGTCCAGGTGCGGGCCTGGCGCAGGCCCAGCATCAGGTTGCGGACTGTGGCCTCCGGGCTGACCAGGAACTCGTCGGGCAAGATATACCACGGGCCGACCAGGATGCGGCCGGCGCGGATGTGCCGGCGCAGATCCGCTTCGCGCTCTGGCCGGATGTCCAGGTAATCTTGCAAGACGATGGTCTGGCCGTCGAGCATGAAATAGCGATAGTTGGGATCAGTATCCAGGATGTCCAGCAGCTTATCCACCAGGCGCACCAGCTTGCGCCGGAACTGCTGGAAGGTGAGATACCATTCCCGGTCCCAGTGGGTGTGGGAGACGAGGATGAGGGTAAGGGAGGGATTTGGAGTCATAGGATTCGCTCTTTGTCAAATTCTGTCACGATGCGCCGAATCTGCTCTGCCGAAATGTCCGACTGATCGAGTTTCGAATAGATAGTCACCAGAATAGCCCAGGTCGGGTCTTTGACCTGGTAAATGAGCCGATAACCAGCGCTTTTACCTCGTTGGATGTCACTGTTGCGCACGCGCACTTTAAACACTGCATAGTTCGTTCCGCGTATACGGTCGCCGATAAACTGGCCTGCTTCGATCTGTTCGATCACAGGCTGAACGTCCGCTCGTATGTGACGGTATTTCTTGGACAACCTGTGCAGATTCCGCTTGAACTCTGGCGTAAACTCAACTCGCACTGAAGGTGGCTCGCTCACCATCAATGCCCTCCCACAGTTCCGAGATCGGGCTGGTCTGTCCAGTCATAGCCTCCTGCCATCCCTGGCGAAAACTGGCCTCGGCTGGTTTCAGTGTCACACTGTCACGAAACAGGCGGACCATCTGAAGCAGGTTAGGCCAATACTCCCGGGGTGTTTCACGAATCTCGCGGGCAAATTGCTCTTCATACGTTGGAACCTGACCGAATGCCATCGTTGTTCCTCCTCCTTTACAAAAAGTGTACAGCAATCCTATGTCTTTTTCCCGATCCGCGCGTCCAGCGCGGCCTGGATAGCCTTCGCTTCCTCTATCACCGACCCGCCGGCCTCAAGGACGCCCACGCCCCGGATGTCGGCGTCAATGATGGCCGGGTCGTAGCTCAGGTAGCCCAGCACCGGCAGGCCGCCTACGCCGTTGGCGATGAGCGACCGGTCGTCGTCGTTGCGCACCTTGCAGCCCACCACATAAACGTGGGGGATGCCGATGTCTTGCGCCAGGCCCTCGATGACGCTGGCCGTCTGGAAGCTGCGCTGGCCCGGCTCCACGACCACGATGAGGGCGTCCACCGCCTGGGCCGTGGCCCGGCCCAGGTGCTCGATGCCGGCCTCCATGTCCAGGATGACCACCTCTTTGGGGCGCAGGAGCAGGTGCGTGACCAGGGTCTTGAGCAGGGTGTTCTCCGGGCAGACGCAGCCGGCCCCGCCCTTGCGCACCGTGCCCATGACCAGCAGGCGCACATTGCCGTGGACGGCGGCGAAGCGCTCCGGGATGTCGTCCACGCGGGGGTTCATCTTGAAGATGCCGCCGAAGGTGCCCGGTTTGGCCCCGGTGCGCTCCTCGATGAGGTCGCTCATCTCGGCGATGGGGGTGATCTGGGCGGCTTCGGCCGGGCTGAATCCTAAAGCCGAGGCCAGGTTCGCGTCTGGGTCCGCGTCTATGGCGATGACGGTGTAACCATCCTGGGCGTACAGGTGGGCGAGCAGGCTGGCGAGGGTGGTCTTGCCCACGCCGCCCTTGCCGGTGATGGCGATCTTGAACATGAGTGAATACCTCCTGAAACTGAGGGGTCAGCGGCACCCCTGATCTCACAGGGGCACATGGCCCACTATATTCTCATAAATGCCTTGCAATTCCTCGTCCGAGTAGAAATAGATGGTCAGCCGGCCGCCCTTTTTGCTCCGGCTCAGGGTGACTTTGGTTCCCAGGGCCTGCCGGAATCGCTCTTCCAGGGCCTCCGTCTCCGGCGAACGACGGCGCCCGGCTGGAACTGCATCCGCTGGCGGCTCCAACAGCCGGCGTACCAGTTCCTCGGTCTGCCGCACGGAGAGACCTCGTTCGCGGATGCGTTTCAACACGGCCAGTTGGCGCGGGCGGTCCTCCAGGCGCAACAGGGATCGGGCGTGGCCTTCCGAGATCTCGCCAGCGGCCAGGGGGGCCTGGATCTCCGGCGGCAGGTTCAGCAGGCGCACGGTGTTGGCCACGTCCGACCGGCTCTTGCCCACGCGCTCGGCCACCATCTCCTGGGTCAGCCCGAACTCATCCATGAGTTGCCGGTAGGCCCCGGCCTCTTCCAGGGGGTTCAGGTCGGCGCGCTGGATATTCTCCACCAGGGCCAGCTCCAGCATCTGCTGGGGAGTGGCCTCTTTGATGATGACCGGCACCTCGGTCAGGCCGGCCAGCCGGGCAGCAGCCCAGCGGCGCTCACCGGCGATGAGCTGATATTCGGCCCCCACCGCCGTCACGATGAGGGGCTGGATGAGGCCATACTCGCGGATAGAGGCGGCCAATTCCTCCAGCCCGGCCGGGTCCATGTGGTGGCGGGGCTGGCGGGGATTGGGCGTGATGCGCGTCACCGGCACCAACCGCACGCCAGGCGCTTCCGTGGTCAACGCGGCGGTGGGGATCAGGGCCTCCAGTCCCTTGCCCAGACCGCGTTTCTGGGGTGGCATCGCTCACTCCTCCAGGTCATCCAGTTCTGCCATGATCTTCGCCAGTTCTCCCTCCAGCCCGGCAGCGGCAGCACCACGCTGAATAACTCCCAGGTCCAAAGCCCCCTTCTGCATTGCCAGCACACCGCGCGCATCCCGGAGGTGCTTATCGGAGCCAGTCTCCCGAAACGCGATCAGCTTGGCCAGCACGATGTCCTCTGGCGTGATAAACACAGCGGTGAGTCCGGCCTGGTCATATTCCCGTCGTTGGCGGCGCTGAAAAGCGGCTAATGTGAACAGGTCGCTGGGCAATGGAACCAGGTCTATTTTCGCGCCAGTGGTGGGCTGAATGACATTGAATGGGTAGCGCCGACGAAGGGAATCGCGAATGCCCTCCTCGCTGACGTAGTAGTCGGGGAGCGGGAACGCTGCCACGAACGAGGGGATGTCTTCCCAATGCATATCTACCACGATGTCCACATCGAGGGTCAACCTTGGCTCGCCATAGAAGATGGCCGCAAAGCCACCCACAACCATATAGGGGATGTTCAGATGCTCCAGAACGCTGACAACGTAGGTGAAAAAGGCTTTGAGTTCATAGTCACGGACGTGTTCCACTGCTTACCTGCCCAGATTGGGATTCCCCTGCATTCGGCGGGTCACGCGCCAGGCCAGCTCGTCCGGCGACAACTCCGGGTGGCGTTGCTGTTCAGTCAGGCGCACTACATCCAACGCGAATTGATAGGCCTGGAAAGCCAGTTCCAGCCGCCGAGCCGGCGTCATGCGCCGCCAGATGGCAACCTGTTGCGGGTCCAGCGGGGGCAGTTGATGAAGCGTTCCCTTGGAGGAGACACCCTCGTTAGACATGGTCATGGTAACCACTCACTTGCGCGGTTTAGAACCCTGCGCCGGCGGCCGGTTACAACGAGCAAGACCGGGTGACTGGGTGGCAACTCTATTGAAAATACGCCATGAGGCGGGCCATGCGCTGGCGATTCTCAAAGGAACGTCTGGCCCAGGCAGTGATGGCCGGGGCAGCCGGCACGCACGACCGCACCGCCTGGAACCAGGCCGCCGGGTCTGGCGACGCGATGATGCCGGCCAGATCCGACAGGGCGATCTCCTGGATACCCGCCGCCAACGCCGCCGCCACATCCGGCTTGAGTTCGGCCGGCGTGGCATAGGCCGGCCCCGACTCTACGCCGCACAACCCCAGGGAGACACCGGCCCGATCCCCATAGTGAGCATGAGTAGCCCGGCACACCTGGTAGAGCAGGCCCTGAGCATCGGCCGGGGCGATGCCGCTACCGATCACCAGGCTACTGTAATATGTCGGCAGCACCCGCTCCCAGGCCACAGTAGTCACCGGCGTCTCCAGGAAATCCTGCCAGGCGATCCCTCCCAGTGTCAAGTCGGCGGCGACCTGGTCCAGGGTCCGGGCTATCGTGCCCGCGCCATAGTCCGCGATGCGTGTCTGGAGGCTTTGCAGTCGGGCAGAGGCAGCCATGAACCGCTGGCGATTCAGATTGCTGCGCATCAGGCGCAGGATCAGCCAGGCCCAGCCCAACCCGCTGGCGCGCACATACCGTTCGGCCTGGCGGCGCGGCAACTGCAAGTCTACGACGATCCAGCGCACGCGGGTATCCTGGGCTTGCGTCCAGTCCAGCAACTCGCCCACCAGGTCACTGAACGCCTCCACGTTGCGCTCGTGGACGCCGGGGTCGTCGCTCAGCCGGGGCCAGAGGGCCAGGGGCACGCCAACATCGGTAGCCAGGCGAATGAGGGCCAGCAGGGCGTCACCGTCATGGGCGCGCCGGGCCGGCGTCACCTGCACGCCCAGGGTCACGTCATAGCGGCGCAGCAAGTCCAGCACCGCCGGGGCCACCAAATCCTTGTAGCTCAATCGCTCTGACCAGACCAGCAGGTTCATCCCACCCCCTTACATGGACGAATGCTTTGACGTTCCACAGCCGCACGACACTGCACGCAAAACGTAGCCTGTTTCTCGTCCGTATCGTGCAGGGAGTTGCTGAAGTGCATAACGCACCGCCGGTCGGGGCAATGCCGCAGACCGTAGGTGTGGCCCAACTCGTGGATAGCTTCCTTAATAGCGCGCTCACGGAACAGCCGGTCATCGTCTGGCAGGCCATAGAAACCCTGGCGCAAACGGGGCAGGGCGATGACGGCCGCGCGCCCACCCAGGAGGGCCTGCCCAAAGACAAAGTTCAGCTCCGGCACATACAGGTCCTCGTCCACGAGGCCCAGGACTCGTTCAGTAGCGGGCCAGTGCAACTCAGACAGGCAATTCAGGATCGCGCTGGCAAGATATTGCCGCCGCTGTGCGTTGTAGGCATAAAGTGGCTGAGCGAGAGGCTGGGCCGGGGCCCAGGCCCGGCCGAAGGTTCGCGCAACCGCCTCGCCGATGACCGACAGGAGGGTTTTGTCCAGCGAACCGACGGGGACCAGGGTGATGGTGACTGGTAGCCCGGCATGAGGCATGAGAACATCTCTCCTCGAACAGTACCCCGATTATACCACGAACCGGCGACTCTGCCAACAATACCAGATTGACATCCCGTGCGTAAATTAAACGCACGAGGGCACCGCCCCCCCGCCCCGCTTCGCGTCCCTTCGGGGAGGGGAAAGAATGCCTCATAGGGGGTTTTTGCGGCGGCGAAGCCGCCGCAAAAACCCCCAGAAAGGTTTTCTTCCCCCTGTTCCCTCCCTGACAGGAGTTATGCCCGGATGTCAGTACCAGAGGGGAGCGTTACATATTGGGGACATGGGCGAAAAGCCCGCAGAGACCCGCTGGAGTTGAGCCTTTAGGGGCACGAACCGGCTAAAGCCTCGACTCCAGAGCCGTCCTGTCCCCAACGCGATACGCTCACTCCCAGAGGAAATTGTGAGACGTGACCCCAGTCACAGACGATTGACCCGGCTGCCAGTAACGACCTGGTAGTTGTGGCCCGGCGCGCCTGAAGCCCGCTTGTCAAGGTGGGTTGACCGTGATATACTATGTCAAGGATTTCTGCCTGTACCCTCCCGCAGGTGAGTTCTGGAGATTGTGCCAGGACCTGCGGGAGGGTGAGCAGTTACGGCCCGGCTCGTTATCCCTATCCGCAGCGAGGTGTGCGATGTTCACGCTCGCGGCGGGTGTGCCCGGCCCAGGCCGGACTGGGTCACCCGCCGCCGGGCGCGGGGTCGCAGACCCCGCGCGAGCACATATTATACGAGGAGGGCTTTCGTGAACATCCTGGTCGCCGGGGGAGCCGGCTATATCGGCAGTGTAGTGGTGGCGGAGTTGGTGCGAGCCGGCTATCATGTCATCGTGTACGATAGCCTGGTCAAGGGCTATCGGGCCGCCCTCGACCCGGCCGCCACCTTTATCCACGGCGACCTGGCCGACCGGGTGACCCTGGACCGGGTTTTCGTGGCCTATCCCATTGACGCGGCCATGCACTTTGCCGCCTTCATCGAGGCCGGCGAGTCCATGCAGGTCCCGGAACGCTACTTCCGCAACAACGTCGCCAACACCCTCACGCTGCTGGAAGCCATGCTGGCTCACGGGGTGCGCCGGTTCGTGTTCTCCAGTTCCGCCGGCGTCTATGGCGATCCCGGCCATGTGCCCATCGTGGAGACGGATCCGCTGAACCCGGTGAGCGTCTACGGGGAGACCAAGTTGCTGGTGGAACGGATGCTGGCCTGGTTGGGGCGCATCCACGGCCTGCGCTACGCCTCGCTGCGCTATTTCAACGCCGCCGGGGCCACGGACCGCCTGGGCGAGTCCCATCGGCCGGAGACGCACCTGATCCCCCTGGTCTTGCAGGTGGCCCTGGGCCAGCGCGAAACCGTCAGCATCTATGGCACCGATTACCCCACGCCGGACGGGACCTGTATCCGCGATTACATCCACGTGGCCGACCTGGCCCGGGCCCACGTGCTGGCCCTGGAGGCCCTGGCAGAGTGCGAGCAACTCGTCTACAACCTGGGCAATGGCCAGGGCTTCAGCGTGCGAGAGGTGATCGAGGTGTGCCGCCGGGTAACCGGCCGGCCCATCCCGGTCGTGGAGGCCCCCCGTCGGCCCGGCGACCCGCCCCGGCTCGTCGCCTCCTCCGAGCGCATCCGGCGCGAATTGGGTTGGGAGGCGCGCATCCCCGACCTGGAAGAGATCGTCGCCAGCGCGTGGGCCTGGCACCAGGCGCACCCAACAGGGTATGCGGGTTAGACACTTTGGCAAGTTACTATTGGGGGGAGGTGTTTTCATGTTATTTTCGCTCTGTTTCATCGGGCTATTGGTAGCGTGCCTGTTGTTGCTGGTCGTTCTGGCGGCGCTGGCTGTTGGCGGCCTGTGGTGGCGTTTCCTGCGCCGGCCGCGGCCACAGATCAGCGGCAGACTGGCCCTGGCCGGGCTGCAAGCCCCGGTGGAGGTGATCCGCGACCGCTGGGGCATCCCCCATATCACCGCCCAGAGCGAGCACGACCTGCTCTTTGCCCAGGGCTACGTCCACGCCCAGGACCGGCTCTGGCAGATGGAGCAGAATCGCCGGCTGCTGCGCGGCACCCTGGCCGAGGCCGTGGGCGAGGTGGCCTTGCCGGCCGACCGTTTCAGCCGGGCTATCGGCTTTCGCCGCGCCGCCGAGGCCGAGCTGGCCGCCCTGCCCCCGGAGGCCGTGGCCCTCCTGCAAGCCTATGCCGACGGCGTGAACGCCTTTATCGAGGGACACCAGGGCGCGTTGCCTCTGGAGTTCACCCTGCTGCGCCTGCGCCCAGCCCCGTGGACCGTGCTGGATACCGTGGGCTGGGGCAAGGTCATGGCCTGGGGCCTGAGCTGCAACTGGGAGAGCGAGCTGCTGCGCTGGGACCTGGCTCGCAAACTCGCGCCGGAGCGAGCAGCCGCCCTGGAGGTGGGTTATAACCCGGCCTGCCCCACCGTCGTCAAGGCCACAGAGGGCGACGGCCGGGACGATGTGGTGACCCGGCTCCTGGCCGCCTACCAGGAAGCCCGGCCCTTCCTGGCTCCCGGCGCCGGCGATGTGGGCAGCAACAACTGGGTGGTGGCCCCGGCCCGCTCCAGCACCGGCCGGCCCATCCTCTGCAATGACCCCCACCTGTCCCCAGGGATGCCGTCCATCTGGTACGAGAACCATCTGCAATGCCCCACGATCCATGTCACCGGCGTCTCCTTCCCCGGCGTCCCCGGCGTCATCATCGGCCACAACGACCGCATTGCCTGGGGTGTGACCAACGCCTTCCCGGATGTGCAGGACTTTTTCGTGGAGCGGTTCGACCCGGCGAACCCCAGGCGTTACGAGTTCCAGGGGCAATGGGAGGAAGCCCAGGTGGTCCGCGAAGAGATCCGCGTCAAGGGCCGGGCCGCGCCGGAGGTGCTGGAGGTGCGCATCACCCGTCACGGCCCGGTGGTCAGCGACGTGCTGGCCCCGGCCGCCGGCGTCCCCCTGGCCCTGCGCTGGGTGGCCCACGACCCCGGCGACATCGTCGTGGGGGTGTTGATGATGAACCGGGCCAGCACCTGGGCCGAGTTCCAGGAGGCCCTGCGCCACTGGCCGGTGCCGTCGCAGAACTTTGTCTATGCCGACGTGGATGGTCACATCGGGTACATCATGCCGGGGCAGGTGCCCATCCGCGCTCAGGGCGATGGCCTGTTGCCGGTGCCCGGTTGGGACGGCAGGCACGAATGGACCGGCTACATCCCCTTCGAGGAACTGCCCCGCCTTTATGACCCGCCCGAGGGCCTCATCGTCACGGCCAACAACCGTGTGGTGGGGCCGGACTATCCCCACTTTATCTCCGCCGAGTGGTCGGCCGGCTACCGCGCCCGGCGCATCGAGGAGGCCCTGCGGGACAGGGAGCGCATCGCGCCGGCCGACTGTCAGGCCCTGCACATGGATTTCACCTGTCTCCCGGCCAACGACCTGCTCCCGTTCCTGGATAGCCTGGCACCGACGGACCCGCTGGAGCAGCAGGCGTTGGCAGCTTTGCGAGCCTGGGATCGCCGGGCCACGCCGGATAGTGTCGGCGCCAGCATCTACCAGGCCCTGGTCATCCACCTGCTGCGGCAGAGCTTTGCGCCGATCCTGGGCGAGCACCTGGACCACTTCCTGGGGGTCGGGCGGATGCCGTTATTCCCCATCGGCAGCTTTGGCGGCCGGGCCTGGGAGACGCTCGTCGCCGCGCTGCGGGGTGAGACGAGCCTCGTGACGCCGGACCTGCCGGCGGCCTTTTCTGCGGCAGTGGCGGCCCTGCGCACGGCCCTGGGGCCGGACGTGGCGGCCTGGCAATGGGGCAAGCTGCACCGGGTGAGCTTTGATCATGCCATGAAGAGCGTGCCGGTCATCGGCCGGCTGCTGAGCCGGGGGCCATATCCGGTGGGCGGCGACGGGGAGACCCCGCACCAGGCCAATTTCGCCGTGCAGTGGCCGGTGGGGCCGGTCTATGTCACGGTAAGCTACCGCCAGATCATTGACGTGGGGGCCTGGGAGAACAGTCAGAGCGTGAATACCACCGGCCAATGCGGAGTCCTGGGCAGTCCCCACTATGCTGACCAGATCCCCCTCTGGCGCGCCGGGCAATATCATCCCATGCTCTGGCGGCGGGAAGACATCCAACGCCAGGCAGAGGGCTCCCTGATCCTGGAGCCGCGCGCGTGAGAGGACCGCGCGTGATCCTGGCCTCGGCGTCGCCGCGTCGCCGGGAACTGTTGGCCCACCTGGGACTGCCTTATGAGGTGTGGCCGGCGGCCGTGGACGAGGAGACGGGCACTGTTGACCCGGCTCAGGCCGTGGTGGAACTGGCCCGGCGCAAGGCCCGCGCCGTAGCCGAGACGGTGAACGACCCAACGGTCCTCATCGTGGCGGCCGATACCGTGGTGGTACTCGATGGGCAGATGCTGGGCAAGCCGGCCGATGCGGCCGAGGCCCGCCGGATGCTGCGCGACCTGCGAAATCGCTGGCATCAGGTCCTCACCGGCCTGGTAATCCGCCGGGGGGATGCCGAGTGGACTGATGTCGTGGTCGCCCGGGTCCACATGCGCCCCTACACCGACGCCGAGATCGAGGCCTACATCGCCCGGGGTGAGCCGTTCGATAAGGCCGGTGCCTATGCCATCCAGGACCCGGCCTTCGACCCGGCCGACGCCGTGGAGGGCTGCTCGATGAACGTGGTGGGGTTGCCGTTGTGCGCGCTTCATCGGCTGCTGATCGCGGCCAGCGCGTCACCTGCTGATCCACGATCGATCTGCCAGGGGTGTGATACGTCAAACGTCAATACGTCAAACGTCAATACGTCAAGCGTCAATACGTCAGGCGTCAACAAGTCAAACGTCATTGCCCCCGAACGTGACGTTTGACGCAGCGGGGGGTGACCATGAAAGCCCTGGTTTTCGACGGCCAGAAATTGCGCCTGGAATATAACTATCCCGACCCGGCCCCGGTTAGCGGGGAGGCGCTCATCAGGGTGCGGCTGGCCGGCATCTGTAACACGGATTTAGAGATCGTGCGGGGCTATATGGGGTTCACCGGCGTGTTAGGCCACGAGTTCGTGGGGACGGTAGAAGCCTGCGACGATGCGCGACTCATCGGGCGGCGGGTGGTGGGCGAGATCAACTGCCCGTGTGGAGAGTGTGAGACGTGCCGGGCTGGTCGGCCCACGCATTGCCCTCACCGCACGACCCTGGGCATCGCCGGGCGCGACGGGGCTTTGGCCGGGTGGCTGGTGTTGCCCACGCGGAACCTGCACCTTGTGCCGCCGGGCCTGCCGGACGAAGTAGCCGTCTTCACCGAGCCGTTAGCAGCGGCGGTCGAGATCCTGGAGCAGGTGCATCTGCGGCCCACGGACCGGGTCTATGTGGTGGGGGACGGCAAGCTGGGGCTGCTGGTGGCCCAGGTGCTCAGCCTGGCCGGCTGCGAGGTCGTCGGCGTAGGGCGGCACCCGGCGAAGCTGGCGATCCTCCAGGCCCGGGGCATCGCCACGGCCCTCGCCAGCCAGCCGCCGCCAGACCCGGCCGAGGTGGTGGTGGATTGCACCGGTCACCCGGACGGCTTTGCCCTGGCCCGGCGGTTGTTGCGGCCCCGGGGCACCCTGGTGCTCAAGAGCACGTTCGCAGATCGGCGGGGGGCAGCCCTGACGCCGCTGGTGGTGGACGAGATCACGCTGGTGGGGTCGCGGTGCGGGCCGTTTGGACCGGCCTTGCGGCTCTTGCGCCGGGAGCTGGTGGATGTGCGCTCCCTGATCACCGCGACTTATATCATTGATGACGGACTGGCGGCCTTTCGGCGGGCGCGGCAGAGGGGCGCGCTCAAGGTTTTGGTGCGGATGACCTAAACTATACCCATACCCTCCCGCAGGTTGGGGCGTTAACCTGCGGGAGGGTTCAGGGTAGACAATTACACCCAAATAAGGAAAGGAGCATACAAGCCATGGACTACATGAAGGTATTAAAGCGGGCCTGGAACATCCTCTGGAACTACCGCGTGTTGTGGGCATTCGGCTTTATCCTGGCCCTGGTCTCTGGCGAGGGAGGCAGCAGTGGCTTTCAAACCTCGTATCAGTCCTCTACCGGCGGGGCTTTCCCACCCGGTGGCCGGGGCGCTGCCCCCCAGATCCCGTCAGAAGTCCTGGGGGTAGTAGTAACGGTGATCGTTGCTTTGTTATGCCTGGGAGTGGTGCTGGCCATCGTCTTCGCCATATTGCGTTATGTGGTGGAGACGGCGCTGATCCGCCTGGTGGATGATCACGAGAAGACCGGCGAGAAGCGCGGCTTTCGTCAGGGATTCCGCCTGGGGTGGTCACGATCTGCGTTGCGACTGTTCTTGATCGATCTCTTGATCAACGTGCCGGTGGCCGTGGTGTTCTTGCTGCTGTTTCTCCTGGCGGCTATCCCGTTACTGGCCTGGCTGGTGGATAACGATGCCATTCGGGTCATCGGCACCGGGATCACGGCCTGCCTCTTCTTCCTGCTCGTGCTGCTCAGCATCATCGTCAGTGCGGTCTTGTCTATACTGCGCGGCTTGTTCTGGCGGACCTGCATCCTGGAAGGGCTGGGGGTCGTGGACTCGATTCGCCAGGGTTACATCTTTGTGCGGCAGAACTTGAAAGACGTGCTGATCATGTGGCTGATCACCGTGGGCCTGGCCCTGATCTGGTCGCTGCTGATGATCCCGGTGACATTGCTGCTGATAGTTCTGGGCGGGATCATCGCCGCCATCCCGGCGCTCCTGGTGGGTGGGCTGGCCAACCTGGTCATAAGTGGCCAGGGGGAAGCACCCTGGATCCTGGCCGCGGCTGTTGGCCTGCCGATCTTTATCCTGGTGTTGGTGATCCCGTTGTCGTTCCTGGACGGGCTGATGAAACTATACCAGTCCACCACGTGGACCCTGACTTATCGTGAGTTGCAGGTTCTGGCGGGACCGGCCCCGTCTCTTAGCTGAGGGAATGTAACTACCTGCCCTGAACCCTCCCGCAGGTTAGAAAAGGGCTGGCAACCGATGCAGCCGGACCTGGGCGCGCCTGCGGCGTCTGGTCTAGTCATTGCGCCCAAACCTGCGGGAGGGTAGATAGTTACGAGGGAATAAAATCGAGGCCGTCTCGCCGGTGCTCAGACTCACAGAATGCTGGGCTAGAAAGAGGTTCTCATGAACTGGCGCGCCTTGCTCGCCATCGTACTGCCCCTCGTCCTGGTGATGAACCTGGGGACACCGGCCGATTTCGGGTTTTCGATTTCGGATTGCGGATTGCGGAATGATGAACTACAGGCTACGCGCGCCATCCCCAATCCGCCATCCCCAATCCCCAATCCATCATCCCCCGACCCGGCCACTGAGGTGCAGGTCTACCTGGAAAGCCTGGGCTACAAGGTCCGCCGGGTGCGGCTATATGAGGAGACCACCGCCCAGGTGTTCATGGACATGGTCTCCGGGTCCTTTGACGAGGACGGCAAGGCCCAGGTGGTCCACGGCTGGTATGCCCTGGCTCAGGCCTATCCCCAGGCCACCATTCTCTGGAGCGTAGTCGTCTACAAAAATCGCTATTCCATCGTCTTTGAGGTGCTGGATCGTGACTTCCGCGATTGGGTAGACGGCCGGCTCGGGGCCCACGACCTGCACTACACTGTCCTGGTCTATGACAACGTGGCCGGTGGCTGGGTCCGAGACAAGGATTTCATCCGCAAGAACTTTGTCGGCACGCAGGCGGGCCGGGGTCAATCCCTGGGCGCGTTGCCGACCCTCAAGTTCCCCAGCCTGTGGCTCATCTACCGCGACGATTTCAGCGACGAGCTGAGCGGCTGGGAGGTCAGCGAGACCACGGCCGGCGCGGCCGGCTACGCCAACGGCCAGTACCGCATCACCGCCAAGATCGCCAACGCCGTCTACTGGGCCAGCACGCCGGGCAACGTCCGCGAGTTCGCCATCGCGGTCAAGGCCCGCCAAAGTGGCGGCGACGTGCGCAACCCTTATGGCATCATCTTCTGTTACCAGAATGATGACAACCTGTGGGCCTTTTTCGTCACCGCCGAAGGGCGATATACCATCCTGCGGCGAGCCGCCGGCGTCTGGCAGGTGATCCACCCCTGGACGGCTTCCGATGCGCTGAAACAAGGCGAGTTGAGCAACCTCCTGCGCGTGGAGGTGCAGGGCGACGAGGTGCGCGTCTACGCCAATGGCAAGGCCCTGACCGCCCAGGCCGTGACCGGCCTGGCCAAGGGCCGGGTAGGTCTGGCGGCCGCGACTTATGACGTCCCGCCCTCAGTGGCCTACTTTGACGACGTGGCCCTCTTTGGGCCTGGCGCGGACTGGAAAGGCGACCCCGGCGTCGGCGGCGAGCCGGCCCATGTCCTCCAGGCTGTGCGCCGGGAAACCGTACCCGCCGCCGCCCGCGAAGCCCTGACCACCCTGGTCCAGCATGGCGCGGCCCCGGCCACTGATTACCATGACATGGCGATCCGGCTGGAAGGTCTCTCGCCGGATACGCCCCGCACATTGACCACCGCCCCCCAATACCGGCTCGGCGACACAGAAACGTTCTATGTGTCGAAGAAAGGTAGGCAAGTGCAGGTGGAAGCCACGCTGGTCTACGAGACGCCTCACGCCCGGGCCTGGGTCGAGAAAGGTGTCAACCTCAACCTGGACGACTTGAAAGCGGCCACAGACAAGTTCGAGAACGACATCTATGAGCGGGACCGTTCGTTCTTTGGCAGCGAATGGACCCCCGGCGTGGACCAGGATGTGCATATTCACCTCTTCAACGGTGACATCCCCAACGTGGGCGGCTACTTTTCCGCCAGCAACGAATATATCAAGGACGTCATCTCCTCCAGCAACGAAAAAGAGATGTTCTTCATGAATGCCGCCCAGGCCCCGCCGGGCAGCGATACCTATTACGGCACCCTGGCCCACGAATTCCAGCACATGATCCACTGGTACAACAAGCCCGGCGATGACCTGTGGCTGGACGAGGGCTGCGCTGACCTGGCTAAATACCTGCTGGGCATAGACCCCACGGACCGGGCCATCGCCTTTGGACGTTACCCCGATTTGCAACTCAACGCCTTTGACCAGGGTCTGGAAACACGCACCCCTCACTATGGCAAATCCTTCCTGTTCATGGCCTACTTCCTGGGCCGTTTTGGCCGCGAGATGACCCAACAGATCGCCTCCGGCGAGGGCCGGGGGACAGCCAGCTTTGACCGGCTGCTGGCTTTCCAAAACCTCACCTTCGACGACCTCTTTGATGACTGGGTCATCGCCAATTTCGTTAACGACCCGGCGCTGGACCCCCGCTATGCCTATCCCGCCAACGTGGATGTCATCCGGCCCCGCTTTGCCCAGGCCCACCGCTCTTACCCGGCCCAGGAGCACACCGACGTACACCAGTACGCCGCCGATTACATCAAGCTAGACCCTCCTCCTTCTCTCGGCAACCCGGTCAACCTGCGGATTGACTTTACCGGCTCCACCGTCGTCCCCCTCGGCCCAGGCCAGGCTCACAGCGGAAACAAGGTCTGGTGGTTCGGCTGGGGTGACATGCTGAACCCCAAACTCACGCGCACCTTTGACCTGACCAATGCCCGCCATCCCCAACTGAAAGCCTGGATGTGGTACGACACGGAGATGAGCACCGGCTCCAAGATGCAAGGCTACTGGTCCGTCTCTACCGACGGCGGCCGGACCTGGGAACAGATCGGCCGGCAATTGTCTGGGCGCAGCGGTGGCGGCGACATAGCCCGTTGGGTCCAGCACACGGTAGACCTGTCGTCATACGCCGGGCGCCGGGTCCAGGTACGTTTCGAGGTATTCACCTTCCTGGGCCAGCCGGTCCCCGGCTATGCCCTCGACGACATCACTATCGCCGAAATCGGCTACCAGCACGACGCCGAGACCGACGACGACGGCTGGACCGGCCAGGGGTTTGTGCGCATCATACCCCTGCTGCCGCAGGACTGGACCGTTCAGGTCATCGAGTTCGCCGGGGACAGGGCCACGGCTGTGCGCCGGATGAGGCTTAACGCTGACAACACCGGCTCGATCACGATCGAGCAGCTCGGTGGAGACCGCTGGGCCGTACTGGTCATCGCCGCCCGCACGCCGTTCGCCTCCACGTGGGCGCCATACGAGTATCAGATAACTGCCCGGTAGGTAACTACCTGCCACATTTGTGGTAAATACTCCTGTCTATTCCCACATCGAGGGGCAGGGAGAGATAAAACTTTGCGTATCCTGTTCGCCATCAAAGCCATTGACAACGAGCCGATGGGCCTGGCGTACCTCTCGGCCATGCTGAAGGAGGCCGGCCACGACGTGCGAATGGTCGTCGCCACGGAGGAGGACCCGGTGGCCGTGGCCCGCTCCTACCGGCCGCAGGTGGTGGGCTACACGGTCTACACCGGCACGCAGAGGTATTACCTGGAGCTGAACCGCGCCATCAGGGAGGCCGTACCGGGCGTTTTCTCAGTCTTTGGCGGGCCGCACCCCACCTTCTTCCCGGAACTCATCGAGGAGGATGGCGTGGATGGGGTCTGCGTCGGTGAGGGAGAATATGCCATCGTGGACCTGGCCGGTGCGTTGGCGGGCAAACGCCCCCTGACCGATATCCCCAACTGGTGGATCAAACAGGATGGGCAGATATATCGCAACGAGCTACGCCCCCTGGTTGAGGACCTGGACACCCTGCCCCTGCCTGACCGCCAGCCCCTCTACGATGCGCACTCGCCCAGCCGTACCAGCCCCATCAAGCCCTTCCTGGCCGGGCGAGGCTGCCCGTACAACTGCTCGTTCTGCTTCAATCATGCCTACGGGCAACTGTACCGCGATAAGGGCAAGCGCGTGCGCCGGCGCAGCGTGGATAACCTCCTGACCGAGATGCAGCAGGTCCAGGAGACCTATCCGTATCGCTTTGTCATCTTTACCGACGACACGTTCAGCATGTTGCCCCAGTGGCTGGAAGAGTTCGCGGCCAGGTATCCCCAGGCGGTGGGTGTGCCCTTCTGGTGCCAGGTGCGGGCCAACCTGGTGGATGAGCGCATGGCCGAGATGCTAAAGCAGGCCGGATGCGTGAGCGTGAGCCTGGGCGTGGAGGCCGGCAACGATGACTTGCGCAACCGGGTGCTCAAGCGCAACATGTCCAAAGAGGAGATCATCTCTGCCTGCGACACCTTGCGGCGGCACGGCATCCGTTTCATGACCAACAACATGGTGGGCCTGCCCACCGGCACCCTGGCTACCGACTGGGAAACCCTGGAGTTCAACGTCCGCCTGCGCCCGGCCTACGCCAACGTCTTCATCTACCAGCCCTACCCCAAAACGGACCTGGGCGAGTTCGCCCTGCAAGAAGGCTACATGCTGGGCGATTTCGACTGCGTATCGGACAGCGTGAGCGACGTGAGCGCGCTCCGCTTCCCGCCCGGCGAAAAGCACCAGATCGAAAACCTCCAGAAGCTCCTGGGCCTCACCGTCGAGTTCCCGTTCCTGCGCCCGCTGACCCGCCAGCTCATCAAGCTGCCGCCCAACCCGGCCTTCTGGTTCGTCTATAAGCTCTGGAAGGGCATCGCGCTGAAACAACGCATCCAGCCCCTGCACCTGTCCCTGAGCGAATGGGTGCGCACGGTCTGGCAGTTCATGCGCATTCGGAGCCAGTGAGGTGAGCGTATCGCGTTGGGGACAGATTATGGCTCTGGAGTCGAGGCTTTAGCCGGTTCGTGCCCGCAAGACCCATCTGAAGGCTCAACTCCAGTGGGCCTCTGCGGGCTTCTGCCCATGGCCCCAGTGAGCGTTTGACGTCCCTGTGCTTTTGCGGTATGATCGCCCTGCCAATTCCGCAGGAGGTGTTCCGATGCCGAGAGTTCACATAACAGGCCAGGTCAGCCCCGCCGAGTTCCGTCGGTTGCTGGAGGAGGCCAGCCAGGGCGAGACCGTGACTGACGGCCTGCGCCGGCTCGTGGCCGACATGGTGCGCTATGAAATCCAATACGGCATGAGCACGGAAGAGTTCTACGACCGGTTCATGCGCGGCGAGATGGGCGACGCGATGGACTTTATCTGCTGGGCCGGCACCTACGAGATCTTTTGTCGCATACGAGATAGAGTGGAGAAGACGTTTGAGTTGGCGGCAAAAGCGGCAGCATAGACTGAAGCGGCATATAGAGCGCTTGTTCGATACGATCACGTCACGGCGCGACACAGAGATCCTGGCCTCCTTCATAGACTTTGGTGTTGAAGGAGAGGTCCTGTGCCGCGCAGTGGTTCGGTTCCCAGATGATTCGAAGCTGGCATTCGCCGAGATTCTGACCTCGGCGTATGGGCAGCGCCCTACTAAACTGCGCTACAGCTATCACTACCAGGCCGCCGACGGGCGGCTGATTTTTCGCTACGATAACGCGCCGCACTTTCCTCACCTGCCGACCTTCCCCCACCACAAACATCTGGTTGAAGACCACGCTCAGGCCGCCGCGCCGCCGGACCTGGCGGATGTGTTGCGCGAGATTGATGCGCTCCTATACCCGAACAACGCTCAGCCCCCGGAGACCGCATGAGAGTCCTGCTCGTCAATCCCAAGTCCAGGTTGCCCATTGACGTGCGCACCCAGCCCTCGCTGGGGCTGGCCTACATTGGGGCTGTGTCCCGCCAGCGCGGCGACGAACCCCGGGTCTACGATGCTGACGTGGAGACCACACCCCTGGCCGATGTGGTTCGCGCCTGGCAACCCCATGTGGTGGGCATCACCGCCAACACCACCCAGATCAAGGCCGCCTGGCGCGCTGCCCAAGAGGTCAAGTCGGTGGATGCGACTATCCCGGTGGTTCTGGGTGGTCCCCATCCATCGGTGTTGCCGGCGGAGAGCGTGGCCCGGCCAGAGGTAGACATCGTCGTGCGCGGCGAGGGCGAGGAGACGTGGCGGGAATTGTGCGACGTGCTGGAGCAGGATGCAGGTCGCAAGTCGCAAGTCCCAGGTCGCAGGTCACAAGTCTCAGGTCGCAAGTCGCAGGAAGCAGGAAGCAGGAGGCAGGACACGGAGCAAGACCAGCCTGTGACCTGTGACCTGCGACCTGCTTCTTTGAGTAAAGTGCCCGGCATTTCCTTCCAGGCCCCGGATGGTTCCATCGTCCACAATCCCGACCGCCCTCCCATCAAGGACCTGGACACGCTTCCCTTCGCCGATTACAGCCTGTTCCGCATGTCCGAGTACACTAACTTGCAACCCACCCTGGACACGGTAGACGGCTCCAAGAGCTTCAGTATCATGACCTCGCGGGGTTGTCCATATCGCTGTTCCTATTGCTCCCAATCCATCTATCCACAACGTTACCGGGTCCGCTCGCCGGAGCACGTGGTGGCCGAGTGGCGTCATCTGGTCCGTGACCTGGGGGCGCAGGAAATCGGCGTGCTGGACGACTCGTTCAACATCCAGCGTCGGCGCGTCCATGAAATCTGTGATCTCCTCATCGCTGAGGGTCTGAACCACGTGCCCTGGATCATGATCAACGGCATTCGGGCCAACCTGGCCGACCGGGAACTCCTGGCCCACATGAAGGCCGCCGGCTGCAAGCGTACCGCCTTTGGCGTGGAGAGCGGCAACCAGGCTATCCTGGACAGTATCAACAAGCACCTGACCCTGGACCAGATTCGGGCGGCGTTCCGGGCGGCCAAAGAAGTGGGGCTGGAGACCATTGGCTTTTTCATCATCGGGCTGCCCGGCGAGACCGAAGAGACGATGGAGGAGACCATCCGCTTCGCCATCGAGCTGGACCCTCTGGTGGCGAACTTCTCCATGCTCACGCCGTTCCCCGGCACCCGGGTCCATCAGCAGATCCAGGAGGGCGGCGGCCGGCTGCTGGTGAGTGATTGGGAGGATTACGCCTTCTTCGAGGGGAAGGCCCGCTACGAGATGGGGACGGTGACGGCAGAACTGCAAGAGCGCAAATGGCACCAGGCGTATCGCCGGTTCTACATGCGGCCCCGACGCATCCTCCGAACGCTGACGCGCGGACAGACCTGGCGCGACCTGCCCCGCGTCGCCCGCATGGCCCTGCGCCTGGTGCTCCCAGGGTGAATGGACGGATAGAAGAACGGACGAATAGACGAATGGACGAATAGACGAATGGACGAATGGACGAATGGACGAATAGACGAATGGACGAAGCCGTTACTTCCCTGCGCGAAGTGTCCGTGTTCTCCCCATGAACCCCCTGCTGCGCGAACTGGACAGTCTGCACGGCACGATCCTGCTCCTGGGCGGGACAGACAGCGGCAAGACCACCCTGGCTCATACCCTGTTCGACGCCCTGGTGGCGGCTGGTCGCCCGTGCGTGGCTCACCTGGACCTGGATGTGGGCCAGGGTACGCTGGGGCCGCCTACCACCATCGGGTTGCGCCTCTCGACGGAGCCGGATCGTCGGTGGCACCGCTTCGTCGGCTCCATCTCACCCCGGGGGTACTTTCTCCCGCTCATCGTGGGGGCATACCGGCTGCAACAACAGGCCCTGGCCTCAGGAGCAGAGACCATTGTAGTGGATACCACCGGTCTGGTGGACCCAGAGGCCGGGGGCGTGGCCCTGAAACGCTGGAAGATCGAGCTGTTGCGGCCGGCCGTGGTGATAGCGTTGGCCCAGGGGCGGGAACTGGACCCCATCGTGGCCCCATTGCGGCGCGACGGCCGGGTGCGTCTAATCGAGCAGGCGGTCTCCCCGCTGGCCGTGCCCCGGGTCCAAAACCAGCGCATCCAGGCCCGGCAAGCCCGCTGGCGCGACTATTTCGCCGAGGCAGTGGTGATGCGGTTGCCGTTGCGCGAGCTGATCCTGTGGGATGGTCAGCTCCGGGTCCGGCGCAGGCAGATAGTGGGGTTATTGGATGACCGTGGGTTTGTGCTGGCCTTGGGGTCAATTCAAGGGGTCGAGGTGGCGGCGGCGATGCTGGAGGTGCTGGCCCCGCCAGGTGCGGGGCTACCCGAGGCAGTGCGAGAACTGGGTCTGGGGAACCTGTGCGTGGACCCGGCCACGGGCGAGGAAACCAGGATCGCGTGAAATAACCATCTACCAGGGAAGAAAAGTCAAAGGAACATGGGATGGTTCAATGTTCTGGGGAAATTGGTTTACACTCTTTACGGGCGTTAAAATCCTTACCCCTCTCCCT
>Ga0209101_1000668_pt1 | contig 27758 bp, 23 predicted proteins | sample ConPoolayeCmetaG_FD_185481 | JGI IMG/M metagenome (GOLD analysis project Ga0209101, IMG submission 185481) | Hot spring microbial mat communities from California, USA to study Microbial Dark Matter (Phase II) - Cone Pool mat layer C metaG... ...
TGATGGGTGAACTCGGCCCCCTGGTGAACCTCAACCACTTTCAACTTGCCCTCCCCTTCACCTGGGACGAGTGGCGAGTGACACGACTTTCTGAGACTTTGGTGACACGACTTAATGAGACTTGACACGTTTGACGAATAACGGTTGACGCATTGGGGGAACGATGCCATACGAGGACATCCTGTATGACAAGACCGCCGGCGTGGCGACCATCACTATCAACCGGCCGGCGGTGCTCAACTGTTTTCGCCGTCAGACCATCCAGGAGATGACCGGGGCGGTTGAGGATGCGGCATACGATGGCCGCGTGGGGGTTATCGTGGTGACCGGGGCCGGGGAACGGGCCTTTTGCGTGGGCGGGGATATAACGGAGATGCGTGACCTGACCCCGGCCACCGGGCGCGTCTTCCTGGAACAATTCACCCGCCTGCTCTGGACCATCCGCGATGCGCCCAAGCCGGTCATCGCCGCAGTGCGGGGCTATTGTCTGGGGGGCGGCAACGAGTTGAACCTGGCCTGCGATCTGACCCTGGCGACGACCACGGCTGTCTTTGGGCAGGTGGGGCCGACAGTGGGGAGCGCGCCGGTCTTTGGCGGGACCCAGTTCCTGCCGCGCCTGGTGGGGGAGAAGCGAGCCCGGGAGATCATTTTCCTGTGCCGACGCTATTCCGCCGAGGAAGCCCGGCTTATGGGCTGGATCAATGCGGCCGTGCCTCCGCCAGAGTTCGACGCCACGCTCAAGTCCTGGACGGACCGCATCCTGGAACTCAGCCCGGCCGCCCTACGGGTGGCTAAGGCCTCGCTCAACTACGAGAGCAACACCCTGCGTGGGTCGTTCAGTCTGGCGGTGGAGTTACTCACTGCCCTCTATGGCACCGCCGAGTTCCAGGAGGGGATGAGCGCGTTCCTGGAGAAACGGCCGCCGGACTTTGCCCGGTTCCGGCGATAGGGCCAGCACGCAAAACCGCACGGCCTGCGGAATGGCCGTGCGGTTCGTGATCATGGGTACGGTGGGCCGGTTTAGTAGCGGCGGCGGCCACCGCCACCGCGCCGATCCTCGCGCTGGGCCGGCGGACGCGCCTCAGATACCCTGATGACTCGCCCGTCTACCTGCTGACCGTCTAGCTGGCCGATAGCCTGCTGAGCAGCCCGGTCATCGGCCATCTCCACGAAGGCAAAGCCCCGGGATTGGCCGGTCATGCGGTCCGTGACCAGGCTGACGGAAACAACCTCACCCACGGCACCAAAGTGATCGGCCAGGGTCGCCTCAGTGGTGTGGTAACTCAGGTTGCCCACGTATAGTTTCTTGGACATGTTATTCTCCTTCGGTTGCATCCAGCTATAAAGCCTTCACGTGGGTGGCTTGCAAACCCTTGTCGCCTTTTTCCACCGTGAATTCGACTCGTTGGCCTTCGCGCAACGTGCGATACCCGTCCATGCCCTCGATGGCCGAGAAATGAACGAACACATCGGCGCCGGTTTCACGGGCGATAAAGCCATAGCCCTTACCAGCGTTGAACCACTTGACGGTTCCGGTTTCCTTTTCAGACACTTTTCTGAAACTCCTTCAACTTTGTGATTGCAGGGGAGCGAGACCACAGTAATAAAAAGAGACCGCCCAGGTTTCCGCAAGCCTGGGCGGTCTCACCCACCACAGCCAGCACTCACTCCATCCTACAAAGGCATTATACTACCATTTGGCCCGGTTGTCAAGGGCCAGAAATTTGACATCCGTGCGTAATTCATAAGGGCTCTGCCTCACTCCCCCCTTCACGTCCCTTCGGGGAGGGGAAAGAATGCCTGGTAGGGGTTTTTGCGGCGGCGAAGCCGCCGCAAAAACCCCCAGAAGGCTTTCTGCCCCTTGTTCCCTCCCTGACAGGAGTTATGCATGGATGTCAGCCAGAATTTGACATCCAGGGCTGTGTCAAGTTGCGGTTGCACCTATGGGGGTCAACTTTTTGTGCACAGAGGCCCCGTGATGGCGAAATGCGGCGGTGATATTCCCCCCCAAACACAACAACGAATGGGGGTAACTGCCTACCCTCCCGCAGGTTTGGGCGCAATGACCAGACCAGAGCGCGCCCAGATGACCGGCTGCATCGTTCGCCAGCCCCTTTCTAACCTGCGGGAGGGTTCAGGGTAGGCAGTTACGAATGGGGAAAGAAACGAATTACCACGCATTCTATTCGTTGATTTCCCAATTCGCTGTTGTGTCCCCCGGCAGCGATGCCCCGTGAACTCTCGCAATGCAAAGTGATTGTACCACATCAGTCTTCACTTTGACACAGCCCTGGGGATTTCAATTACCCTACTTGACAGGAGACCTGGCAAGAAGTACAATCAGTGTAACTGCTCATCCTCCCGCCGGTTCCGGCACGATCTCCAGCACTTTCGAACCTGCGGGAGGGTACAGTAAGTTGACCCAGATGATTGTCAACTTTTATTGGTGAAACCAGAACGCCAAGGAGTCAAAATGGACGACCCGGCCTCAAGTACGATGGGACGTCCGTCCCACCCCGATCCTGCCGATAAACCATAGCCCCCGCAGGCAGGCACGTTCCCCCGTACCTACCTCCGGGGGACGATCTCAACTCCCGGAGGTGCCCTATGCAGACCCCCATCCTGGAAGACGTCCTGGCACGTCTGCGCACAGCCCTGGAACAAGACGATCTGACCACGGCGGCCACGATCATCGAATCCCTGCGGCCCCCAGACCAGGCCGAACTATTTGCTGAATTGCCTGACGAGGAGCAGGTAACCCTGTTGCCTCGTCTGAACCCGGCCGATGCCGCCGATATCCTGGAAAAACTGGATGATGAGGAGGCGGCTGAGCTGGCCGATGCCCTGCCCACCGAGGCCGTCATCCGCATCGTGGATGAGATGGAGCCAGACGAGGCGGCTGACCTCTTGGGCGATATTCAGCCCGCCCAGGCTCAGGCCGTGCTGGCCGGCCTGGAAGACCCGGACGAGGTGCGCCCTCTCCTGCTGCACCCAGACGACAGCGCCGGCGGCCTGATGACCACCGAGTTCCTGGCCCTGCGCCGCCGTATGACCGCTGCCGAAGCCATCGAGGCCCTCCGCGCCTGGCACCCCGATGCCAACGCCGCCTACTATCTCTTTGTGGTGGATGCCCACAGGCGCTTGTGCGGCGTGGTCAGCCTGCGCCAGCTCATCGTAGCCCCCCCTGCCACCCCCATCGCTGAGATCATGGACCCGGACGTGATCTCGGTCCCGGTGGGCACAGACCAGGAAGAATGTGCCCGGCTCATGTCGCGCTATGACCTGCTGGCCCTGCCGGTGGTGAATGCGGAGGGGGTATTGCTGGGCGTGATCACTGCCGACGACCTGGTGGACGTGCTGGTGGACGAGGCCACGGAGGACATCCAGCGCCTGGGCGGGGCGCAGCCCTTGACCCAGCCCTATCTGGACACCGGGGTGCTCACCGTGGCCCGCAAGCGCATCGGCTGGCTGGCCATCCTCTTTGTAACCGAGAGCCTGACTGGCTCGGTGCTGCGCCACTTTGAGCACGAACTACAAGCAGCGGTGGCCCTGTCCTTCTTCGTGCCGCTGCTCATCGGCACCGGCGGCAACGCCGGCTCCCAGACCACCAGCACCATCATCCGCGCCCTGGCCGTGGGCGACATTGACCTGGGCGACGCCCTGCGCTCCCTGTGGCACGAGCTGCGGGCCGGCCTCCTGCTGGGTCTGGGGATGGCCGGCGCAGCCTACATCCGCGCCCTCACCTGGGGCTCCAGCCAGGCCCTGTCGCTGACCGTCTCCCTGGCGATCTTGACCATCGTGGTCTGGGCCAACGGCCTGGGCGCGGTGCTGCCGCTCCTGGCCGCCCGGCTACGCATTGACCCGGCCATCGTCTCCGGGCCGGTGATGAGCACCCTGGTAGACGCCACCGGGCTGTTCATCTATTTCACCATCGCCAAACTGGTCCTGGGCATCTAGCCGGAGGTTTCACTGTGGCCGTCCCTCGTCTGTTCAAGATCGAACAACCGACCCGCCGCGCCATCACCGCCGGCGATGTGGTAGTGCTGGTGGGGGTGGCGATCCTCATCTACGTCGGGGCGCAACTGGCCTTCAATGCCCCGGCCGTGGTGGCGGGACCGACCATCTCCCTGGCCCCGGCCATGTTGCCCTGGTACGCCGGCCGATCCGTGGCGCGCATGGCCGCCGCCTACGCCCTGTCTCTGCTCTTCACCCTGGTCTACGGCTACCTGGCCGCCTATCACCGCCGCGCCGAGCAGATCCTCATGCCCTTGCTCGATGTGCTGCAGAGTGTGCCCATCCTCTCGTTCCTGCCGGTGGTGTTGCTGGGCCTGAGCGCGATCCTGCCGGAACGCCTGGCCGCCGAGCTGGCCTCCGTCGTCCTCATCTTTACCAGCCAGGCCTGGAACCTGACCTTCGCCTGGTATCAATCGCTGACCACCATCCCCCGGGAGCTGCGGGAGGCCAGCGCCACCTTTCGCTTCTCCGGCTGGCTGCGCTTCAGGACCCTGGAGTTGCCCTTCGCTGCCCTCAGCCTGCTCTGGAACAGCATGATGAGCTGGGCCGGCGGCTGGTTCTTCCTGATGGCCGCCGAGATCTTTACCGTGGGCGAGCGGGACTTTCGTCTGCCGGGCCTGGGCGCGTACCTCCAGGAAGCCGCCAACCAGGGCGACCTGCCAGCCATCGCCTGGGGGATCGGCGCGCTGGTACTGGTCATCGTGGCCCTGGACCAGTTGGTCTGGCGGCCGCTGCTGGCCTGGGCCGACCGCTTCAAGCTGGAGATGGTGGAGAGCGACCGCCCGCCCACCTCGTGGGTCTATGATGTATGGCGCAACGCCCGGCTGGCGGCCTGGTTCTCCCATCACATTCGCCAACCCCTCAGCGAACGGCTGGATGCCCTCATGGTGCGGCTCTTTCCCGCGCGGAACGGGTCGGCCGCGACGAATGGCCGGCCGTGGGCGTTCTACCTGGCGGGAGCGTTGGGGGGCCTGGGGCTGGCCTACGGCGCGTACCGGGCCGCGCTGATGCTGCTGACCGTGCCGCCGGCCCAGTGGGCCGACATCGGGTTGAGCCTGGTGGCGACGTTGCTGCGCGTGGCGGCGGCCCTGGTCATCGCCCTGGCCTGGACCGTGCCCCTGGGCGTCGCCATCGGCACCAATCCGCGCCTGGCGGCCTGGCTCCAGCCGGTGGTGCAGATCACCGCCTCGGTGCCGGCCACGGCCCTGTTCCCGGTCTTTGTGCTGTTCCTGCTGGGCCTGCCGGGCGGCCTCAACCTGGCCGCCGTGCTGCTGATGCTGATGGGCACCCAATGGTATCTCTTGTTCAACGTCATCGCCGGGGCGGCGGCCATCCCCCAGGACCTGAAATACACCACGACCCTGCTCCGGCTAAGCCGCTGGGAACGCTGGCGCACACTGATCCTGCCGGCCCTGTTCCCCTACATCATCACCGGGGCCATCACCGCCAGCGGTGGGGCCTGGAACGCCAGCATCGTGGCTGAGCACATCGAGTTCAGCGGCCAGACCCTCCACACGGTGGGGATCGGCGCCCTCATCGCCCAGGCCACGGCCACCGGCGACTATGCCCTGCTCCTGGCGGCCACCCTCAGCATGGTCCTGGCCGTGGTCGCCATTAACCGGCTGCTCTGGCGACGTCTGTATCGCCTGGCCGAAGAACGCTATCGTCTGGAGTGAAGCCATGTCCACCATCGAACACCTGTTGGAACTACAGCGCGTCAACCAGTTCTATTATAGCGGCCGGCGCCAGTTCACCGCCGTGCAAGACGTAGACCTGACCCTGGACGAGGGCGAGTTCGTCTGCCTGTTGGGACCATCGGGCTGCGGCAAGAGCACCCTGCTACGCATCATCACCGGCCTGCAACGCCCCAGCCAGGGCCGGGTGCTCTACCGGGGCGCGCCGCTGCGGGGCGTCAACCCCCAGGCCACCATCGTCTTTCAGACCTTTGCCCTCTTTCCCTGGCTGACGGTCCTGGAGAACGTGGAGGTGGCCCTCAAGGCCCGGGGCATACCGCCGGAACAGCGCATCACCCGGGCCACAGAGTTGTTGGACCGGGTGGGGCTGGACGGGTTCGAGACGGCCTATCCCCGCGAGCTGTCCGGCGGGATGCGCCAGAAGGTGGGCTTTGCCCGGGCTATGGCCGTGGAGCCGGAACTGCTCTGCCTGGACGAGCCGTTCTCGGCCCTGGACGTGCTGAGCGCGGAGGCCCTGCGCGGCGAGCTGTTGGAGCTGTGGACCAGCGGCAGCATCCCCACCCGGGCCATCCTTATGGTCACCCACAATATCGAGGAGGCGGTCTTGATGGCCGACCGCATCGTGTTGATGGACAAGGACCCGGGCCGGGTGGTGGCCGAACTGGTGGTAGACCTGCCCCAGCCCCGGGCCCGCAAGGCCGGCCCGTTCCTGGACCTGGTGGACCGGGTCTATGCGGCCCTGGCCGGGCAGACCCAGCCGGAGCACCTGGAGTTGGGCGCAGCCCCCGGCGAGCCGGGGCGCACCCGCGCCCTGCCCCACGTCACCATCAACGACCTGGCCGGCCTGCTGGAGCACCTGAGCGAGGTCCCCGGCAACCAGCACGACCTCTATCGCCTGGCCGACGAACTGCAGGTGGACTCTGACCACCTGTTGCGGTTGACCGAGACGGCCGAGCTATTGGGATTCGCCACGGTGGCCCAGGGTGACATCACCCTGACCCCGTTAGGGGAGACCTTCGCCGAGGCGCGCATCCTGGCCCGCAAGGAGATCTTTGCCACGCGCCTGCGGCGGCTGCCCCTCTTCCGCTGGCTGCTCGCGCTGTTGCAGGCGGCAGACCGGCATCAGCTCAAGGGCGAGGTGATCCAGACGGCCCTGGAGCTCGAGTTCCCGCCGGCCGAGGCCGAACGCCAGCTCGAGACCGCCATCAACTGGGGCCGGTATGCCGAGCTGCTGGCCTATGACGACGACAGCGAGGTGATCTACCTGGAAGCCAACGGCGGCGTGGGGGTATAGCGCAGAACTGTCGGTAGTGTAGGGCCTTGTGCCCGTTTCTCGCTTGCCAAACCCGCCCACGAGGGGCTATGCTACAAGTCACCGACACTTTTGCGCTATACTCGCGGCGCGGCTCGTCCTTGACAGCCAGGCCGAGATGGCCTATTGCCCTGGTGCTGTTCAACGAATCCTTTGCCGCGACCAACGAAAGAGAAGGCTCCGAGATCGCCCGGCAGATCACCAGCGCCTTGCTGGAAAGGCGCGTCAAGGTGCTCTTTGTGACGCACTTGTACGCCCTGGCGCATGGCTTTTACGACCGCCGCCTGCCCAACGCCCTTTTTCTGCGCGCGGAACGGCAGGCCGACGGCACGCGGACCTTCAAGTTGATCGAGGGCGAGCCGTTGCAGACCAGTTATGGCCCGGATTTGTATCACGGGGTATTCGAGACAGACCGCAACTACCTACCCTCCCGCAGGCTTCGCCGTGAGCTCAGCTGAAAGGTTTGGGCGCAATGACCAGACCAGACGCCGTAGGCGTGCCCCAATGACCGGCTGCATCAGTTGCCAGCCCCTTTCTAACCTGCGGCGGGGGGTCAGGGTAGGCAGTTACTATCTGTGTGAGCACATATTATACGAGGAGGTCATCACCATGAAATTCGGCAGCATGGAATATCTGCAAGAGGTTCAACGCCGCACCAACGCCGATGCCGAATACCAGCGTCTGGCGCAGGAGGAGAACGATTCCTACACCATGATCATCCAGGCTGAGCCGGATCGTGGCGTGCCGGCCAGCATCATCGTGGGTTATGCCATCGCGCAAGGGCGCATCACCGCCGTCTGGGAGGGTGAGCGCGAGACCGACTTTGCCCTGCAAGCTCCCTACGGCGTCTGGGTGCGCATCCTCAACGGTCAACTCGACCCCAACAAGGCCATGATGATGCGCAAACTCAAGGTCAGGGGCAACCTGCTCAAGCTGCTCAAGACAGCCGACGCGACCATCCGCTGGTTGCAGGTCTTGCAGACCATCCCCACCGAGTTCGAGGGGGAGTATGCGGCCCAGAGTCTGCCGGGGAGGGCAGAGCCATGACCGAAGGGCGCATTGACCTGAGCGGCAAGACGGCCATCATCACCGGGGGAGGCTCCGGCATCGGGGCCGGCATCGCCCGGCTGTTCGGGGCGCTGGGAGCCAACCTGGTCATCGCCGACGTGGACCCGGAGGCAGCCAGTGGGGTTGTGGCAGAGTTGGAGACGGCTGGCTACCCGGTCCTCCTGGTGGCGGTGGACGTGCAGGACGCGGCCCAGGTGGAGGCCCTGCTGGAACAGGCCGTGGCTCGCTTCGGTGGGGTGGACATCCTGGTGAACTCGGCCGGCGTGGGCACGGTGTCATGTATCGTGGACATGCTGGAGGAAGAATGGGACTGGGTGCTGGGGGTGAACCTGAAGGGCACTTTCCTCTGTACCCGGGCTGTGGTGCGCTGGTGGCTCAAGAACAACCGCCGGGGCAAGATCATCAACCTGTCGTCCCTCAACGAGTGGGTGCCCCTGGCTGGCGAGGCCCATTATTGCGCCTCCAAGGGTGGAGTGATGATGTTCACCCGTGCGGCAGCCCTGGAGCTGGCCCCCTACGGCATCCACGTCAATGCCCTGGCCCCAGGCATGATCCAGACCCCTCTCACAGAAGAAGTGACTGCCATCCCGGAGCTACACGCGGCTCATCTGAAACAGGTGGCCTTGGGGCGGTTTGGCCGGCCGGAGGACGTGGCGAAGGTGGCCGCCTTCCTGGCCTCCTCGCTGTCTGACTGGGTCACCGGGGCCTCGATCCCGGTGGACGGGGGGATGCACCTCATCGGTGAGGAAAGCTACATCTGGGCCATCGAGCGAGCCATGGGCCATCACGATCAGATCCCCAAAGTGCCCATGTGTTGGCCGCCCGGCGCGTTGAGCGCAGAGAGCGAGGAGGAGCCGATATGAAACGACCGGCCGGCCTGACCGTCATCGCCGCCTTGATGCTCCTGACTGCCGTGGGCACACTGTTGTTTTGGGCCGTCTTTTTCGCCGATCTGGAGGCCCAACGCGCCAGTTATCTGGCGTCCCGCTCCCCTTGCTGGTTCGCCTGGGAGCTGTCCTTCCCCCTGGCCGATGGCTGGATGGCCCTGACGGCGCTCCTGGCCGCTGTGGGCCTGTGGCGCAGACGCCCGGCCGGCTTGCTCTGCGGCCTGGTCAGCGGCGGGGCAATGGTCTTTCTGGGGCTGATGGACATCCTGTTCTTCCTGCAAAACGGCCTCTATCTACCCCTGAACGCCGAGGTGATCCTGGAACTATTCATTCACCTTTGGGTAGTGGTCTTGGGCCTTTGCGCCATTGCCTGTATATGGAGCCGGCGCGCGCGGCTGGGCTGCTAACCCAACCCCAACCGGTACGACTTGTGCTCCAGCAAGACCCATGAGACCATCCTTCAGCCCATTGACTCCACCAAAGCCCGCAAACACGCCAGTTGCTCGCGCAGGGCGTCTTTATCCCGCCAGTATTCCAGGGAGAGGGCTGTGGCCGGCGTCTCGCGCAAGGCCCAGGCCACCAGGTCATAGTCCTCTGCAAGCAGCGGCTCGTGGACGTCCTGGAGCACGCCGGCTACCCGGCGCGGGCCGCTCACGTGGATCTCCACGGTTCGGTCCAGGGGCAGGCGGTGCAGGTAGTCGGGCAGGTCGTAGCCCAGCACGGCGGCGCTGACCCGGGCGTGGGCCAAATCCAACAGGAAGCCCGTGTCGGCCGCCTCTACGACGGCGGCGATGAACTCCGGCTCGCAGACGTGGTCGTGGGCGGCGTTGAGGAAGCGGGGCACGTTCTCCAGGAGCAGCGGCACGGGGAGGGCGTCCTTGAGAACGCGCGCGTTGCGGATGATGCGCTCTCGGGACTCGGCGGCGGACAGGATGCCGGTGCCATTGGCCGGGTTATTCTCATCGCCGGGCGTCACCTCTTCCGTGGCAAACCCCAGGTGGACGGAGTACCAGGGCGTGCCGGTCAGCGCCACGAAGTCGCGCGCGGCCGCCAGGACGGTTCCATCCAGGGGTGGGCGCACGCTGAGCGTGATCTCGCTGCCGTGGAGGAGCAGCGGGTAGCATGTCCGCAGGTCCGCGATGCGCTCGCGGCCCATGAACCGACCCACCTTGAGGTAGTCCACCTGCACCTGGCCGGCCGCGATCAGGCTCTCCAGGTGTTCCGAACCATTGGCGCCGAGTTGGATCATGGGGTCTCCTGACACGTGATTCGTGGTTCGTGGCCCACTCATGGCTCAGGTGGCCGGCTCGTCAGACAGGGCAACCTGGACGAACGGCAGACTGAGGAACGAGTCGCGCAGATCGGGCCGGGGGATGTGGTCGGCGATGTAGGTGATGACCTCCCTGGCTCGCTGGCGCAGCGCGCGCGCCTCGGCGGGATGGCCGAGCTGCGTTTCCACCTGGCTGAGGGCGCAGAGGATCGGCCAGAGCCGGCGCCGTTGGCCCAGGGCTTCGGCCTCTGCGCGGGCCTCTTGCCACACGGCGCGGGCCGCTTCTGGCTGACCCTGGCCCAGCAGGGCCTGACCCTTGAGATACAGCGCCTCGGCGAGGTAGGTGCGTCGAGCAGCGCTGCCCAAACGGGCGATCAGTACATCCATCAAGGCGCTGGCGCGCGTCCAATCACAGTGCGCCAGAGCCACGTCACCGGCGGCCATGAGCATCCAGACGGGTAGCGCGGTATCGGGATCGGCGGCTGTGATGTTCAAGGCCACGTAGCCGTCGTGCAGGGCCGCGTCAGCGGCGGGGAGATCGCCGGCCTGGGCAGCCAGTCGGGCCAACGTGGCTGCCGTAGTGGAAAGCAGGTTCGGATTGGGGAGGCGTAGTTCGGCAAGCTGGGCCTGGGTCTGGCGCAGCGTCTCGCGCCCCTCTGCGACCGCCCCCAGCGTCCCCCCATACAGCCACGCCAGCTCGATGCGCAGGCGCGGCGCCATAATCACCAGGCCAGCCGACTGGCTTAGCCGAATGGCCTCCTCCATCGCGGTGATGGCTTCGCCGATCTCCCCGCGTTCCAGGTAGACGAAGCCCATCACCATCCGACTGTAGGCATGGCCCCACAGGTTGCCGATGGGTTGGCTGATCCGGCAAGCCTCCTCCGCACAGACCAGCGCCTCCTCATACTCGCCGCCATCGTATAGCAGGTCCGCGGTGCTGGACAGGGCGTCGGTCAGCATGGGCAGGTTGCCCAGTGCACGCCACAGGCCACGCGCCTCATCCAGGGCGGCCCGGGCGCGTTCGTGTTGGCCGTCTGCCGCGTAGATACGGTGAATATCTTGCAGGGTAAAGGCCACCTGCTCGCGCCAGTCCAGGGCGCGGGCCAGGGCCAGGGCGCGCTCGCCATCCTGGAGGGCCTGGGACACGTTGCCCACCCAATAATTGATCCGCATGAGGTTCCAGAGCGCACGCGCCTCGGCCCGGCGGTCGCCCAGTTCGCCGGCCAGGGCCAGGGCGCGCTCCGACAGGGCGCGGCCCTGCGCCGCGTCGAAGTGGGTGTCGGGCGAGATGTGGATGGTGGCGCGGGCCATGAGGGCCGCCAGCTCCAGCGGGGGTTCGCCGCGTTCGCGCGCCAGCGCTTCCATCTCCTCGTAGCCGCGCAGGGCCTCGGCGTACTGGCCGCTCAATTCCAGGGCGCGGCCCCGCCGGGTGTAGCAGTGCAGGAGTTGCGCGGAATCGGCCTCGCCCGGCTGCGCGTGGGCCAGCTCCAGCGCGCGGGTGTAGTGGGCCACGGCCTCGGCGTTCGCGTATACTTCGGCGGCGGCGTCGCCGGCCAGGGTGAAGTAGCGCAGGGCGCGCGGGTCGCTGGCCTCGTCGAAGTGCTGGGCCAGCACCGGGGCCAACTCGCGCGAGGCGAGCCGGTCCGGGTAGAGCCGCTCCAGCGCCTCGCCCACGGCCCGATGGAGCAGTTTCCGGTCCTGCTTGCGTAGCGACTCGTAGGCCGCCTCCTGCACCAGGGCGTGGCGGAAGAGGTACTCCAGCTCCGGCTCGGTCTGGGCCAGGCGGACGAGGCCGGCGGATTCGAGTGTGTTGAGTTGATGGGCGATGAGAGTCATGGCTTTGCTATGGCGGACTGCGGATTCGTGTTGCGTGTTGCGCGATTCGTGCTCCGCCCGCACCACGGAGCACGAATCACGAATCATGTCCCCAACACCTGCTCCAGCACCCGCACCGGGAACCGCCGACCGATGACCGAGGCCACGCGCAGGGTGTGTTTCACGTCATCCGGCAGGCGGTCTATGCGCGCCAGGAGCAGCCCTTGCAGGGTGTCCGGTATCTCCACGGTGGCGACCTCATGGCCCACGACCCACCGCTCGTCCCGGCGGATGATGGCCCCGCGATCCAGCAACATGCGGATCACCTCTTCCACGAAGAACGGGTTGCCTTCGGCTTTCTGGAGGATGAGGGCGCGGGTCTGCTCCGGCAGGTCTTCGATCTCCAGCAGGTTGGCGACCAACTGCCGACTGTCGGCGGCGGAGAGCGGAGTCAACGTCAATTCGGTCAGGCGCCGGCCCCACGTCTCGCGCGCGGTCGTGACCAGCGGCCAGCCCGGCGCATCGGGGTCGGGGCGCGTGACGATGCAGAAGAGCACCGGCGCTTCGTCGGCCAGCGGGAGCAATTTGATCAGCGATTCAGTGGAGGACGGATCGGCCCAGTGGATGTCTTCCAGAACGAGCACGAGGGGGCTGCGGGCCGCCAGCGCGGTGAGCAGCCGGCGCAATGCGGCCAGGTAACGCGCCTGCAATGCTTGCGGATCGAGTGACTTGACCCGGTCCAGCGCCTCGCCGGCCAGCGGCAGCCCCAGCAGGTGGCCCAGATAGGGATACACGTCCAGGATTGCGGATTGCGGGTGGGGGGTAGAATCGTCAAACAGATCATGTACCAGAGTGAGAAGGGCGGCGTGGGTCTCGGCCGGGCTGGCCGCGGGCGACACACCCAACAGCGAGCGCAGCAGGTCGAGCAGCAGGTGATAGGCCAGCCCTTGTCCGTAGGATAGACAATGCCCCTCCACCCACCGGATGGCGGATGGCGGATGGCAGATGGCAGATTGGCGATTTGGAGGTTGGGCTTGGGGTTTTGGGGTTTGAGATCGCCATTCGGCGATGAGGCGGGTTTTGCCCAGGCCCGGCTCGCCGATGACCACGGCCACGCCGCCCCGTCCAGCTTGCAGCGCGGTGGTCAGTTGGCCCAGGGCGGTCAACTCCGTGACGCGGCCCACCAGGGGGCTTTCCAGGCCGACCAGACCGCGCAAGCGACCTGGGGCGGCCTTCGGGCCGCGTACTTCATACACGCGCACCGGCTCGGCTTTGCCTTTCACTTCCAACAGACCCAGATCGGCGCAATCGAAGACCGGCGCGATGAAGCGCTGGGTGTGTTCGGAGACGAGTGCCGTCATGGGGCGCGCGGCAGACTGCATCCGCGCCGCCAGGTTCACCGCCTCGCCCATGGCCGTGTATTCGTACCGGAGATCGCTGCCCACGTCGCCGACGATGACCAGCCCGGTGTTCAGGCCCACCCGGATGGCAAACTCTACGCCATAGTCGCGGCGCACCTCGGCCGCGTAGTCGCGCGCGGCGGCCAGCAGGTCCAGCGCGGCGTGCACGGCCCGCACCGGATCGTCCTCATGGGCCACCGGCGCGCCGAAAAAGGCCAGCAGCGCGTCGCCCAACAGCCGGGCGATGGTGCCCTCGTAGCGATAGATGACCGGGGAGAACCGGTCGAAGGCCCCGTTCATGACCGTTGTCCAGTCCTCGGCGTCCATCTGCCCGGCCAGGGCTGTGGACCCTACCACATCGGCGAAGAGGGCGGTGACGACCCGGCGTTCCCCGGCCAGGCGGGCGACGCGCATCTTGGCGGCGAGCGGGGCCGGGGCCGCGGCCGCCAGGTGCGTGAGGCGCGCGTCGTCGGCCGGCGTGGCCGCGCCCACCGGCTGTCCGCAGTTCAGGCAGAAGCGCGCATGGGCAGGCAATTCCGTCTGGCAGTTGGGGCAGTTCATAAGGTGATCTCTTGGGTGTGGCGTGTTTCGCGTCGTTGCGTCCCCCTGTCCTCGCGTCTCCAGGTCTCCCCTGCTCCCTCGCTCATCGGGGCGGGTAGCCGGTGATCTCCCGAATCTCCTCGTACAGCGGCTTTAATCGCCCGTACATCTGCCGGTAGACGCGCTGATATAACTCCTCGTACATGGTACGGTGTTGCGGGTTCGGCTCGAACGTATCGCCCAGGCGGGTCATCTCGCGGACGGCCGTGGTAAAGTCGGGGTGCAGCTTCAGCCCCACGGCCGCGTCCAGGGCCGCGCCCAGGCCGGCGGTCTCGTAGATGTGGGGCCGGCTGGCCGGCAGGCCGAACACGTCAGCGGTGATCTGCAAGGCCGCGTCACTTTGAGAGCCGCCGCCGGAGACGCGCAGGGCGGTGATGGGGACCTTACTGCGGCGCTCAGTGCGTTCCTTGCCCTCGCGCAGGGCGTAGGCCAGGCCCTCCAGGATGGCCCGGTAGATGTGGGCGCGCGTGTGCACGTCGCCGAAGCCGATGATGGCCCCCTTGGCCTCTGGCCCCGGCTCCTTCAGCCCCGGCGACCAGTACGGCTGGAGGGTGAGACCCATAGACCCCGGCGGCACTGCGTTCACCAGCTCATCGAAGAGGTCTTCCGGCGCGCAACCCCGCTCCCCGGCCACGCGCTGCTCGTGGTGGCCGAACTCCTGCTTGAACCAGCTCACCATCCAGAAACCCCGGTAGATCTGGATCTCCGTGTTGTAGCGGCCAGGCACCGCGCTGGGGTACGGCGGCAGCAACGGGATGACCTCCACGTACTTGTCAGTGGTGGTCTCGATGGTGGCGGTGGTGCCGTAGCTCAGGCAGCCGATGTGCGGCTCCAGGCAGCCGGCCCCCAGCACCTCGCAGGCCTTGTCGGCGGCGGCGGCGACGAGGGGCAGGCCGGCCGGGATGCCGGTGGCCGCGGCGGCGGCCGGCGTGATCTGGCCCAGGATGTCGGCCGGGGGCACCAGGTCCACCAGGAACTCGCGGGGCATGGGCACGGCCTGCCATTTCCAGTCCGAGTCTTTGGCCCAGGTCAGCTTCTTATAGTCGAAGGGCATGTAGCCCACCTGGCAGCCCACCGAATCGGCCAGCCGGCCGGTCAGGCGGTAGGTCAGGTAGCCGGACAGATAGACGTACTTGTGGGTCCTGGCCCAGACCGCCGGCTGATGGATGCGGATCCAGTTGGCCTCGGCCTCGGCCTGCAAATAGGCCACCGTCTTGGTCATGCGCACGAGCTTGAAGGCCAGGCCCCAGCGGCCGCTCACCGGCGGCAGCCCCTCGGTGCGGCGCTGATCCAGCCAGACGATGGCCGGCCGCAGGGGTTGGCCGTCTTTATCCAGGTTGATGACCGTGGCCCGTTGGGTGGTGAGGGCCACGCCAGCGATGGCGTCCCGGCGCGCGCCGGGGAGCGTCCAGAGTTGCTGGCAGGCCGCGCACAGGTTATCCCAGTAATAGGCCGGGTCCTGCTCTGCCCAGCCGGGCTGCGGTGACACATACGGCTGGATGGGCACGCGCGATTTCGCCACCAGGTTGCCCCGCAGGTCAAAGAGCAAGGCCCGCACACTCTGCGTGCCGTTGTCCAGCGCCAGGATCAGGGGTTCGGTCATTGGTCCTCCCGTTTGCCTCCAGCGCAGAGAGCTCTAACTGCTCACCCTCCCGCAGGTTTGCGAAGCTGAGCAGCAGTTACGTTTTCTCCACCACCGCCCAGAAGTTGATCCCGTCTCGTACCAGATGCACGTGTCCCCCGGCCTCTTCGAACATCCGCTGTACCAGCGGGGGAGGGCGAAAATGGCTGCGCATCAGGGCCATCTTCTCGGCCAGGGCCGTCAACCGGATCGAGAAGCGTTCCACGTTTTGCTCTTCCAGCACCAGCCGGCCCTGGGGTGACAGTACTCGCAGCAATTCTGCAGCAGCTTGTTGTTGATCGCGCAGATGATGAAAGGTATCCACCATCAGAATGCGAGCAAAGACGCCATCGCCGAAGGGGAGACGTTCCAGCTCACCCTGGACGACCGGCAGGTCCTTGCGCCGGGCCTGACGGAGCATCCCGGCCGACTCGTCCACCACCACCACAGCCCCCACCGCCTGGCGCAAGGTCTGGGTGACCCGGCCGGTGCCTCCGCCGGCGTCCAGGGCCCAACCCGCCGCCGGCAATGCTAACAGTTGGTGTAGCCGGGTCGGGTCCAGAAAGCAAAAGATGCGGTCATACCAGGGCGCCACCAGGCGAAAGTGGTCGAACCAGAGGGGCATATCTCACCTTTGCAATGGGGCAGTCAGTCACCTTTCCCCAGAAAATTGAACCATCCCTCTGCGCGGGGATTATATCACGCGCGATCGGGGCTGTCAAAAGCGGGTCACTCCTGATCTCCGGCCGGGGCCTCCACCCGTTCGCTTTCCACCATCCCTCCTCGAACGTGCTCAACCAGCCACACCCTGGTTGGCGCCAACCGGTCCTGGAACACCTCCAACACGGTCCGGGGATCCCCCGCCGCGCCACAAGTGAACACGTCTGCGCCAACGAACCCGTGTTCCGGGTACGTGTGCAGCGCGATATGGGACTCTGCCAGCAATACAAAACCGGTCACCCCGGCCGGGGTCTGGTCACCAGGCTGCCCTGCAAACGGCACCGCCACTGGCTCCGCGATGGGATGCAGCCCGCTGGCCGCCGCTGCCTCTGTCAGCACCCCGCGCAGAAAAACCCGGTCTGCCAATAGCCCCGGCTCAACGCCGTACATATCAATGATCAGATGTTTGCCGATCACCCGTCTTGCTCCTCCTAACCCGGACAGTCCAAAGTGCCCCCTGCTCATCGGTCCCCATAGCGCTGCAAGAACTCGTTGGCCGACATCCACAATTCGGCGCGGCGCAGGCGCAACAGTTTCCGCCGTCGCAAGCTGACAGCGTTGAACGTCCACATGATGGCCCAGGCATAGAGGTTCTCCCAGAACTCGCCAAAACGGCCCAATGGATGACGGCAGGGGAACACCGTAAAGCCGGCCCGCCTCATGATCCGTTCTCCACCAGCTGGATCGTCGGGAGAGAGTATAGAAGTCACCCCGCCTACGGCCTGTACACCAGCCAGACACGGGTCATGGGTCATCTGACGGGCCACGGCGTGCAGCGAAGCCATCATCAGCCGGCGGGTCTGGAGCGCCCAGGCCAGGTCAGGACCCTGAGGAGGGATAGAGGGAATATGCTCGTTCCACAGGTGCAGTTGCAACACCAACGCGCCGGCCGGGACCAGACCGTCTGGCAGAGCGATGGCATGGCCGGTCTGGGTCACTTGCAAGCGTAACAGGCAGGTCGGGTCGGCCGAGAACTCAAAGACGCCATAGACCCGGCGCAAAAGCCGATCAAACAAGCGGACGATAGTGCGCATGGTCAGCGCCCACAGATCAGCACGATACCGCTGACCACCAGCAGAGTGCCCAGCCATTGCACTGGCGAGATGGCCTCGTGAAACAACAGCCAGGCCGCGATGACTTCCACGCCGAGTACAGCCAGGCCAGTGGTGACAGGAAAGGCCATGTGCAGGGGAATGTAGCGCAGTAAACCAGTCAACGTCAATACAGTGGCGAACCCGGCCAGATTGCCGATCACCTGCCAGATCAGAAAATCGCGCCAGTTGGAACTGACCGCCGAGACCTTGAAGCTGGCATTGGCGACGATATTGAATAGCAGGTTAACGACCAGCAAGACCAGGACGATGGTGAGGTTGCCTTCTAACCACAACGCTAAGGCTGAGAACCGGGTTCGGAACATTGCTATTCCTCCATTAGCTGGAGATTGCCTCGTCGCTGCACCCCTTGCCCTGACCGGGGCCGTTAGTTCCAGAGCAACAACACTTCGGGGGGCAGCCATCAGGTGCAAAAGCAGGGGTACTTTTGCTCCCCAACCCTGGGGTTAGGGGTTTGGTGACGTCAAAGCCGTCACCAAACCCCTAAAGACCCTTTCTTCTCCCCTGCTGGGGGAGCAACAGGTTTAGCCACACCGGAGTGCCCACCGGTACTAACTACGTGAATTATACCACTGGCATATATGGAGAGCAACCAGGAGCTGAACCCCAAGACTGTCAATTTAGCAGGGCGGGAGAATAGTTTCTGGGGGTTTTTGCTGCGGCGAAGCCGCCGCAAAACCCCCTACCAGGCATTCTTTCCCCTCCCCGCATCGCGTAGCGGCGACGAGGTGGGAAGTGGGGCAGGGCCCTCATGCGTTTAATTACGCACGGATGTCAACCACCACCCTTGCCGGGGCAGAGTAAGTAGGGTATAATCGGCTGGCAGCGTTCCGCTCAGCCATCAGCATTCAGCATGAGAGGGGTGATGGCTGGCCGTTGACCACTGAGCGCCGACCGCTGACCGTTGATCTCTGCTTGAGGTAGCCCATTGCGAGACTGGCTTTACCGCCGGCGACCCGATATATTGATCGCGTTGCTTTTCCTTATCCTGCCGGCCCTGTTCCTGACCCCGGCCCTCATCGGGCGGGTCCTGCTGCCCACGGATGTGCTCTATACGTTCGAGCCGTGGCAATCGTTTGCGTCCCAGCTTGGCGTGACTATCCCCCACAACCACCTCATCGGCGACATGGTGATCCAGAACCTCTCGTGGAAGGGGTTTGCCCGCGAGACGGTCTGGAGCCGGGACGTGCCCCTCTGGAACCCGTACCTGTTCAGCGGCGTGCCGTTCCTGGCGGCCGGCCAATACCAGGTACTCTATCCCCTGGGTGTCTTCTTCTACCTGCTGCCGGTCCCCTGGGCCTATGCGCCGTACACCTGGCTGCACCTGGCCCTGGCCGGGCTGTTCATGTACGCCTGCCTGCGGGTCATCCGCGTCCCCCGCCCCGGCGCGACGCTGGGCGGCATCGCGTTCATGTTCTGCGGCTTCCTGGTGGTCAGCTTCGTCTGGCCGCAGATTCTGGGGACGGCCATCTGGCTGCCGCTGTGCATTGCCTGCGTGGAGCTGGTCATCCGGGCCGCCGAAGCCCTCACCCCACTCCCCCCGGCTCCCTCTCCCCTCTCCCGAAGTTCGAGAGAGGGGAGATGGGGCGAGGGGGTGAGGGGCATAGGCGTCAACTTAAGGCGCGGGCGATTGGAAATCGCACCGGGTAGCCGAAGGCAATGCCTTCGGCTACCCGGCCGTCCGCCTGCGCGGACGGAGGCGTCCACGCCGGTGGACGCCTGGCCGCAGGCCCCTGAGGTGCGACTTGGGTCGCTTAACTTGACGCCTGTGGGGGTGAGGGGTGAGGGCCGTACTCCCCCCCTCATCCTCTACCTCATCCTGGGCGGCGGGGCCGTGGGGATGCAATTCCTGTCCGGGCACATGGAGATCTCGTTCTACATCCTGTTCTCCATGCTGTTCTACGCCATTTGCCGGTTGATCGCGCTGCTCTGGACCACGCGCAGCGTGCGGCGATTCCTGACGGCCGGCGCCGTCCTGGGACTGATGGTGGCCCTGGGCTTTGCCCTGGCGGCAGTGCAGATCTGGCCTTTCTTTGAGGCCATCCGGGAGAACTTTCGGGCCGGCTACGTGACCTACGACCAGGTGGTGGGCTGGGCGCTACCCTGGAAACGTGCCCTCAGCTTCATCATGCCGGATTTCTTCGGCAACCCCACGCACCACGCCTACTTGGACGTGTTCACCTGGCAGAATGTGCCCCTGACGACTAACGCCCGGGGCGAGCCGCTATCCTTCGTGGAGTGGGACCCGGCCAACCTCAAGAACTATGTGGAAGGGGCCAGCTACATCGGCATCCTGCCCCTGTTGCTGGCGCTGGTGGCCCTGATCTGGCGCCGGGATCGCTATACCTGGACGTTCGCGGCCTACGCCGTCTTCTCGCTCCTGCTGGCCTTCGGGACGCCGCTCTATGCCGTCTTTTTCTTTGGCATCCCCGGCGCGGACCAACTGCACACGGCGTTCCGCTGGATTTACCCGTGGACGTTCAGCACCTGCGCGCTGGCCGGGATTGGGGCGGGGTGGATTGCGGAATACAGAATGCGGAATGCGGAATGCCGGGAATCGGGGGAGCGGGGGGGCACGCAACATGCAACACGCAGCACGCAACACGCAGCACGCAACACGCCTCCGCACGGGTACCGGTTCTTTGCGTGGTCGGTGTTCTGGGCCGGGGTCGCGGTCCTGGCCGGGCTGCTGGTGAGCCGTTTCGTGCTGATCGGCCCCACGATGGCCCTGGTGGAGCGGGTCTTTGCCGGGAGCGAGTCCCTGCAACGAGCCTTCGCCAGCCCGCAGATGTTCTACTCCTACCAGTTCTGCAACGTGCTGCTCTTCGGGTTACTCCTGGCGGCCAGCGGGGCCGTGCTGAGGGTGGCGCTGTGTCCCATCTATCTACCCCGGCGATTATCCTCCTGGAGTAGATCCTTCAGGCGGGACATTCCAGCTAAAGCTTCTACTCCAGAATCGGAGTCGGGCATTCCAGTCTGGCAGGTCGCTGCCGTGGTCGTGCTGGTGCTCGACCTGTTCCTGTTCGGCGTGGGCTTCAACACGGCCGGCGACCCCGCCCTCCTCGACTTTACGCCCCCGGCCATCGCCTTCCTCCAGCAGGATACCGACCTCTACCGCATCACCACCTTCGGCTACCAGGACGTGCTCAAGCCCAACACGGCCATGCGCTACCGCCTCCAGGATATGCGCGGCTACGACACCATCGTCCTCAAGCAATACGTGGAGACCTGGCAGTTGATGGAGGAGCCGCACGGCCTGCTCTACAGCATGATCCACAAGCTGGTGGAACCCAAGTCGCTCACGTCGCCTATTTTGGACCTGCTGGGCGTGCGCTACGTGCTCACGACGCAGGACCTGTCGGTGCCCGGCCTGACTGAGGTCTACCGGGGCGAGGTGAACATCTACCGCAACGAGGATGCGCTGCCCCGGGCCTTCATCGTGCCGACGGTCCAGAAAGCAGCGAGCCGCGAGCAGGCGTTGACGCTGCTGGCGGAGCCGGGCTTCGACCCGCGCCGGGTGGCAGTAGTCGAAGGGCTGGAGCAAGAGATAGAGACGAGGGATAGAGAGAACCTGCCAGCCACGGTGGTACGCTATGCACCGAACGAAGTGGTCATCTCCGCCACGGTCTCGACCACGGCCACCCTCGTCCTGGCCGATTCCTACTTCCCCGGCTGGCGGGCCTATGTGGACGGGCAGGAGACACGCATCTACCGGGCCGACGGGTGCCTGCGGGCCGTGGCCGTGCCGGCCGGCGCGCACACCATCCGCTTCAAGTACCTGCCCGACTCGTTCCGCTACGGCCTCTACGTCAGCTTTATCGGCGCGGTGCTGGGGCTACTGGGGCTGGGCTATTGGGCCTGGCGGCGGTTCTATCGCGGGATGCAAGACGCCGGCACGGTCCAGCGCATCGCCAAGAACAGCCTCACGCCGATGATCGCGCAGCTCTTCAACAAGGGCGTGGACATCGCCTTCGCCATGCTCATGCTGCGCATCCTGGGTCCGGTGGACGCCGGCAAGTATGCCTTCGCGGTCATCATCTTCACCTACTTTGACATCTTTGTGGGCTTTGGGCTGAACACGCTCATCATCCGCGAGGTGGCGCGAGACAAATCGCAAGGTCCTCGGTTCCTGGCGAACGCGCTGCTGCTGCGCGCCGGGCTGCTGGTGCTGGCCGCGCCGGCCGCCCTGCTGCTGATCGGGCCGCTGGCCGGGCCGATGAACGTGACGCCAGACACCGGCTGGGCCATCGTGTTACTGCTCGTCGGGCTGATCCCCGGCAGCATCAACGGCGCGCTCACGGCCCTGTTCCAGGCCCACGAGCTGATGGAGTACCCGGCCGCCATCACCGTGGTGTCCAACGTGCTGCGGGCGGCGCTGGGAGCGGTCGCGCTCTTCGCCGGTCTGGGTATCCTGGGGCTGGCCGGGGTCTCCATCGTCATCAACCTGGTAACGCTGGTCATCCTGTGGCGGCTGACGGCCGCGATGCTGTTCCGGCCCCGGCCCGTGGCCGATACAACCCAGGCGCGCTGGATGGTGGGGGAATCGTACCCGCTCCTGCTGAACGACCTGCTGGCGCGCATCTTTTTCCGCGTGGACACGCTGTTGATGAAGCCGCTCCTGGGCGCCGGGAGCGACCTGGCGATTGGCTACTACACCACGCCATACAAGTACCTGGACGGGCTGAACATCGTGCCCAGCACGTTCACCCTGGCGATCTTTCCCCTGTTCTCGTCCTACGCGGAGTCGGCGCGAGAGCGGCTGAACCGCGCCTACCACCTGGCGCTCAAGTTCCTGCTGCTCATCGCCGTTCCCCTCACGGTGCTGACGGTCTACGCGGCGCGCGATCTCATCCTCATCCTGGGTGGGGCCGAGTACGTGCCGGGGAGCGTGACCGCGCTGCAGGTGCTCATCTGGTTTCTGCCCTTCAGCTTTGTCAACAGCGTGACGCACTACGTGCTCATCGCCGTGGGGCAACAGCGTTTCCTCACCCTGGCCTTCATCATCGGGGCCACGTTCAACGTGGTCGCCAACCTGATCGCCATTCCCCTCTACGGTATCCTGGGCGCGGCGGCCGTGACGATCCTGAGCGAGCTGGTGCTGCTGATGCCGTTCTACTACGGGATTCGCAAGCACGTGGGGCCGGTGCCGTGGCTGCGGCTCTTCTGGCGGCCGGTCGTGGCGACGACCATCATGGGGATAGCCCTGTTCCCCCTGCGCGAACAGAGCTTCCTGGTGACGGTGCCGGCAGGCCTGGCGATCTATGCGATCATACTGGTAGTGTTGCGGACGTTCACGGCCGAGGACCGAGGTGTAGTGAGGCAGTTGGTGAGCCGGGGGCGAGGATAGCCTCTTTGACATTCTTGCTGGCAATGTGTATAATCGCATCGTAAAAGTCACGGCTACGGCGGGCAAGCGACGATAGTGGCTTGCTTTTCAGCCTGCCGGGGCGGAGGAGAACCAGGTGGACCTGACCGCGAGGCGCCGATTCACCAACCGGTACGAGGAGAGCCTGGCGCATCTGGAGGAGGGCCTATCTCGCCTGGAGTCCGGCGACGTGCCCGGGGCCATCGAGAAGCTGGAAGCATCCCTGCGTTGCGACCGGGAGAATACCCTGGCTCTGGGCAACCTGGGGTTGATCTACCACCAGTTGGGCCAGCTTGAGCGGGCCGAGGAATTATACCGGTCAGCCTTGGCGCTAGAATCAGCCGACCCCTGGCTACATCGGGGGCTGGGTGGCGTCTACGAGGCCCAGGGCCGCTGGGAGCAGGCGCAAAAAGAATACCGCCGGGCCATCGAACTGGACCCACAGGATGCCCTGGCCCGCTATGCCCTGGGGAACGCGCTGCTGGCCGAGCGCAAGCTGGAGGCGGCGGTGGATGCCTTCTGCGACGCGCTGGAGATTGACCCGACCCTGGACGCTGCGCGCAACCGCCTGGCCGCCATCTATCGCGGTCGCGGGATGAACGCGGCGGCCCTGGAGCAATACGCCATCGTGGCTCAGCGCAACCGGGGCAATCAGATCGGCGAGGTGGCTCTACAACGCCAGGCCCTCATCGGGCAACTCCAATGGCCGATGGCCCGCCGGGACCCGGCCCGCACCGCCCATGAGCCGGCCCTGTTGACGCCACCGCTGGGCATCCACTGGCAGTTCGACACACCTGGGGAGATCGCCACTGCGCCCATCATGTTCAACGGCGTGGTCTACCTGGCCTGCCAGTCCGGCCGCGACGGCGCGGGCGTGCTGCTCGCCCTGGACGGTGTGACCGGCGAGGAGATATGGCGCTTTACCGTGCCGCGTAACCACTCCATCTCCACCACGCCGGCCGCTCACGATGGTCTGGTGTTGCTGGGCACCACCGGCGGGATATTTTATGCCCTCGACGCGGCCATCGGGCGCGTGGCCTGGCAGTTTGAGACCCGGGGCGCGATCCGTGCCGCCCCGGCCGTCGCCGGCAATCTCGTCTACGTCGGCTCCGACGACCGCTGCCTGTATGCGTTGGCCCTGCTCACCGGCCAGGAGCGCTGGCACCTTGAGACCGGCGGGGCGGTGACAACGGCCCCGGCCGTGGACAGGGGGCGCGTCTTTGCCAGCGCCGGTGACCGCCGCTTCCGGGCCGTGGATGCCCGGAGCGGCACAGAGTTGTGGTCCGTCAACATCGGGGAAGCCGCCTGCCCACCAGTGGTCAGCGGACCGACGGTATTTGTCCCCACCAGGGATTGCCTGCTCTATGCCCTGGTCGCCACCAGTGGCGAACGCCGCTGGAACGCCCGGTTCAAACCCATCCGCGATGGGTTCTCGGAACTGGCCGCCTGGGAGAGCCGGCTCTACCTGGCCTACGGCAACGTGCTGGCGGCCCTGGACATCATCTCCGGCCAGATCGAATGGGAAGTGCCGCTGCCTGACGTGGCGGCCCTGAAGGCCCCGGCCCTGGCCGGCCAGTTGCTCTACGTGACCTCCACCACTCCCGGCCGGCTCTATGCCTTCGACATCGCCCGGGGCCGGCGTCGTTGGCAATACGATCTGCCGCAGACGGTGGTTACCTCGCCGGTCATCAGCCAGCGGGCACTCCTGATCGGCACGACCGCCACGCCCCAGGAGACCACCTCAGGCCCCACCGGCGGGGCCAAACTCCTGGCCCTGGGACCACTATGAACGAGCCGTCCGACGCCCCTGAAGCCACCCCCACACCGGCCTGCCGGCGGTCACGGCCAGGCTCAGCAGATAAGTCACCCCGGCCACCAAAATGATCGTAGCCCCGGAGGTGAGATTCAGGAAATACGACAACCATAGCCCGGTTGTCGTGAAGAATACGCCCAGCACACTCGCCAGGACCATCATCCTTTTCAGGTCCCGCACGAACTGCCCACTGATCGCCGCCGGCATCGTCAGCAGGGCGATGACCAGGATCAGCCCCACTACCCGCATCACCATCACCACCGTCAGGGCCACCAGAACCACCAGGAGCAGATAGATGGCATCCACCGGCACGTTCTCCACCGTGGCAAAGGTCTCGTCGAACGAGATCGCCAGCAGCTCCTTGTAGAACAATGCCACCACCCCGATGATGATCCCATCGAGCACCAGCATGAGCAGCAGGTCGCTGGCCGGAACCGTCAGGATACTGCCGAACAGGTAGCTCATCAGATCGGTCTTGTAACCCGCCGTCAGGTCCACCAGGATGATGCCCCAGGCCATGCCGATGGCCCACAGCACACCGATGATAGTATCCGCGCGTTGCCGGGTCCGCCGCTGCACCACGCCCATCCCCAACGCCGCCGCCAAGCTAAAGATCACCGCCCCCCACACCGGGTTAAACCGGAAAAAGTAGCCCAGCCCCACGCCGCCATAGGCCGCATGGGCGATGCCACCGCTGAGAAAGACAATGCGGTTGACCACCACCAGCGTGCCGATGACCCCGCAGGCGATGCTCACCAACACCCCGGCCAGGAGCGCGTGACGCATAAAGGTGAATTGCAAAGCCTCCAGAAACGGCTCCATTACGCCGCCTCCTCGATGTGCTCGGCAAAGACCCGGTGGGGCACGCCGTGAGCGATCAGATCAATGGGACACTGGTAGCCCGCCTCCAGCATCTCCGGCGTGATCTGCTTCTCCCGGTGGTAGAACAACCGTCGGTTCAGGCAGCCCACCGTCTTGACGTGCGCCGAAATGGCGCTCATGTCATGAGACACCAGCAGGATAGTCACATGCTCGTTCAACCGCCCCAGAAGCTCGTAGAGGCCGCTGCTCATCTGCGGGTCCACGCTGGCCGTGGGTTCGTCCAGGAGCAGGATCGCGGGTTCTGCGGCCAGGGCGCGGGCGATATAGACCCGTTGCCGCTGTCCGCCGGACAGCTCGCCAATGGGCCGGTCGCGCAGGGCCAGCAGCTCCACCTGACGCAACGCCTCGGCCACGGCCTCGTCATCCTGAGCGGTATAACGTTGCAACAGACGCCTTCGGCCCAGCCGGCCCATGCGGACCACATCCCAGACCCGGATGGGAAAATCGCGGTCGAACTCTACCGTCTGGGGCACATAGCCGATATGCCGCCGACCCGCCCGGACGTCCTGGCCCATGATGCGCACCTCGCCGCGTTGGGGCGGCAACAGGCCCAGCAGCACTTTGAACAGCGTGGTCTTGCCGCCCCCGTTGGGGCCGATGAGGCCGATAAAGTCCCGCTCATAGACCGAGAGGTTGATGTCCTCCAGCACCATCTCGCCATCATAGCCGGCCCACAGATGGCGAACCGTGATCACCTCGCGGGGTAGAGTTATATCATATCCCGCCATGTCTGTCTTCCTCGCCTTGTTGAAAAAGTTTTTCAAATTATAACATATCTGTCAAGGCCAGACCAGGCGGGTACTTGACATCCGTGCGTAATTAAATGCATGAGGGACCCTGCCCCATTCCCCACTTCGTCGCCGCTACGCGATGCGGGGAGGGGAAAGAATGCCTGGTAGGGGTTTTTGCGGCGGCTTCGCCGCCGCAAAAACCCCCAGAAAGGCTTTCTCCCTCTCTGTTCCCTCCCTGACAAAAGTTATGCACTGGTGTCAGGGGTACTTGACAAGACCTCTTACCGCCATTATACTGAACTCGCCTCGGAGGAGCCGTTGCGTCATCGTATATTCGACATCCTGAAAGTGGTCATCAGCCTGGGTCTGATCGGGCTGTTGCTTTCCCAGGTGAACCTGAATCAGGTGTTGACCATCATCGCGCGCGCCAACCTGGGACTGCTGTTGTTGGGCCTGACGCTGTATGTGGGGGCCATGGCCGCCAATGGTCTCAAATGGTACGTGCTCCTGCGCGCCCAGGGGATTCGTCTGGCCCTGACCGACGTGCTGGTCTATACGTTCGTGGGGTTCTTTTTCAATAACCTCCTGCCCACCTCCGTGGGTGGGGACCTGGCCCGTTTTGCCACGTTGGCCCGCGATACGGACCGGCGGGCCGAATCGGCCCTGTCGGTGGTGATGGACCGGCTGGTGGGACTGTTCACTTATATCACGGTGGCGGCCGTGATAGGCGCGGTCGTGGTGTGGGGAGTCGGGCGGCCGGACCTGGCGCATCTGGTGGGGATAGTGGTCGTCCTCTTTGGGCTGGTGACGGTGGGCCTGGCCTCTTTGTTGAGTCGGCGTCTGCGCGGCCTTGTGGAGCGGCTATTTACCCTGCCGGGACTATCCCGGCTGGCTTTGTTGTATCGGCGGCTCTCCGTGACGGTGCAGATGTATCGAGACCGGCCGGGCGTGTTACTCCTGGCCGCTGGCATATCTTTCAGCGGGCTGGTGCTGACCAACGTGATCAACCTGCTGGTCGCTCTGGCCCTGGGCATAGACCTGCCCCTGCTCTATATCTTTTTATTTAACCCTCTGGTGGCCTTTACGCCGCTCATCATCCCCTCGTTGGGTGGACTGGGCGTGACCCAGGGCTTCTTTGACATCTTTTATCATCGCCTGGGACATCTTATCACCGCCGACGAGGCTATCTCCATCTCGTTGACTTTTCAGGCCATTGTTTACCTGGCTTCCCTGCCGGGTGGGGTCTTGTGGTGGCATGGCCGGGCCCCGGCCCAGGAGAGGGTGGCAGACCTGGACTGAGAAGAAACCCATGACCGAATCCGTTCGCCTGACAGCGATTAGAGATTATAGTGATTTAAATTTTCCAACACCGTATTCACTATGACCAGTTCCGTCCAATGCGGCAACCAGTATCACAGTCAAATTCATTCAGCTCTGTGCTCGCTGGATTGACT